>Ga0307509_10004599_pt1 | contig 19778 bp, 17 predicted proteins | sample 10_EM_MG_FD_202245 | JGI IMG/M metagenome (GOLD analysis project Ga0307509, IMG submission 202245) | Populus trichocarpa ectomycorrhiza microbial communities from riparian zone in the Pacific Northwest, United States - 10_EM | ecosystem: Host-associated > Plants > Roots > Unclassified | place...
TGGTGATAATCTCGTGGTGTTGAGATTTCAATCGCCGGGTGTGTAGAGGAGATGGAGGATGCCGTCTTTGTACCTTAAACAAATGCATATGATTTAAAAAAAGAAAAAAAAAAAAGAAAAAGACATATTTGTAAAGTGGCACCAAACTTCGAGTCCGCTTCATCCATTTCTTAAGGTCTGCACAAGATTCCTCAATAGGGTTATAGTCTGGAGAATAAGGAGGAAGAAACTCCAGCCGTACCCTATAATCATCACACATTTCTTTCAACTCTTCAGAACGGTGAATTGGTGCATTATCTATAACTAGAACTCAGTTCCTCGCTGGGTATGGATTCATTAATGGTAAAACCTATAATTTAATTAGTGTAACATATACACATGTTCCGGTAACTGTATACAGGAGCGGAGTGCAGGATTTCCTATGTTGAGTTTGATTACTTTGCTTACTTTGATTAGTTTGATTGTTTTACAGCCCCAGAGCTATATTAAGGCCCGGTAGCTTGTGTTAAGTTTAGTTTTGCATGTCAATAGTTTTATTTAGGATCACAAGTGAAGGAACCATCATGTAAGCTGATGATAGCATTGGGGTAGTGTTATGACTCTTAGGTTTCATGTGGGATCACAGGACATTTAGGGTAAGGTGCACTGCCCGGTAATGATCGTGGTTGTAGGATATCTGATTACTATCACTATGGAGGAACTTTTGTATTTAAACTCATCTCCTGGCTAGCAGGAGAACAGCAGACTTCAGCAGACTCATGTTTTAAGAATATACTTGGTTGAACGGCGATCTCAGAGTTCCACTTGCCCTTTACCTATTATCTCTCTTTATCCTCGAGCTCTCTGAAGACTCCCTTAGACCTTGCGCTTGCCGGTCAACCGCTAGCCCTCTATTGTACCTTTTCGTTAGACAGGAGTAAACCTGTTACAATTAGTATATTAAAAGTTTCAGTAAATGATAAGTAAATCCAGTTTACACCTACACGCTCCTGAATAAATCTATTAAATCTTTCTGCCATATATGACCCATGATGTATTTTCCAAGCAATATAGCCATCAAGTGTATAGCATGCCAACATTGACCACCTGATTGACTTTTTTACAGGAACAAAATCTTCTGCAGATATTCCTATTGGTGCCCATCCTCGCTTGCTGTCTGCCAAGCACTCGTTTGCAGCCGACTCATCAACAAACATAATCCACTCCGGCTCCCATGCACTCAACTGACCCAGCTAATCTGCACGTAATGTCTCATTTCTTTCTCCCGCAAGACGTCGTTATACCTTCCAAGATATTGTTTCGCGTTTCAAAACTCGCGAAATTGTTGAATCACTAACTTGTACTGTATACTGCTGGTATAACCATATGCCCATCTCATCGAGATACATATCTGGTTCCTCGAATATTTGCTGCTTTAAGGCCTAAAACTTTGTAAATAATAATATACGATTACTTAGAAGCTATGGCAACTTACTTCTATCATTTCACTGCTTAGCTTTAGTGGTCGACCACAGGTGTCAGAAGGGGGTGGGTCACGCGAACCGTGATGCTGAAGATTAGATCGAATATGCATAATGTTCGAGTAACTTGTTGGAATAATAGACGCAAGATATTGAGGATTCGTTTGGGCTTCCAGATGTACTGTAATTCTCATCCTTTGCCATGCTGTAAGTGCCTTGCCCATTTGTGCTGTATTGATGGCCATTCCACTGAATTGGTTGTTGCCGTTCGCCTTATTGTTGTACAGTTACTACAGTTGCACGCAAGATAGGGGGCCTACGGTTGCTACGGTCCAGTTAATCCCGCTAAGATTCCATAGCTTTTTGCAACGCCCTGTAATGGGGATTCACGGACCCTATATCCTTGAGCTCTGACCCCGTACGGGCTCGGCAACCGGCTATACCTTTTTCCGCCAACCTCCGTGACACTACTCTTTCCCTCCGAGCCGAATCCAGTGTCCTTTGCCCAATTGGCGATGGGTTGTGCCAACCGGCCTTGGAGTAGGAAATCCACAAAGTTATCTCAATTCTCGAATTGTAATTTTAGACAAGCGACTATAGCCGTATACTTTAGAGCCTTTTAACAGGGTATCTAGAGTTTCAAAGTTCCTCCAGGAGTGCATTATTTCACCACATTCTCCACAAGAGTTAATGCTTAGTGGATGCTCGGTAGAAGATATAAACATGACCTCCGATGCCGCAACACAACCCCGCCTTCATCCGCTCTGAGGACACACAAAATTTAATAAAATTCCTGATTCCCTCTCCTAACTTAACGCTAAGGCCCATCATACCAAATCACTCGCCCAGGATAGGGTTCGAAAGGGGTAAGGTATCATACGATACGGTAGAGTACAGCTTTTAAGGTAAAGTTTTTAAACAGATTAACGGCGCGACGACAACGACAACCAAACGACTACCGCGAAATGAAACGCCCCAGTTCGCACAATGAAAATACGCTTGCCAGTGTACAACTCCGGGGTGGGGAAGTCTCTCTCATTCAATGCTCGCATCGACTAACGGTAAATGTAGGAGTAGATATAAGCCACAACGAAGTCATCCTCCTACCCTTCCATAGGTCCCCACTGCTCCTAGCGTCCGCGCATCCGTCTCTCCGTGCATCTGACTCTGCGTACATCCGACTCCTTCAAGCTCCTTTCAGCTCTTCCGCCCTCCCGGCTTCCTTCCGGTGCATGCGTCAAGCGCATTCCCGAAGCCAAATACTGAAACAACTATCCTGATCTCGAGAGCGTGCCGAGAAGTATCTCACGATTTCTAACAAACGAGCAGTAAACCTACTTGGTGTCGTTGGCTGTCATAATGCTTCGCATTATAACATTGAATCTGAGTGTGACCCTCAGATGATTGCCAAGAATACCAAGCCCAGCGGGTATTTGGTAAGAGTTGTCTGTCAGTCTTTCATCAATTCTTCAGTGCTTCCAATCAATCCTTTTTCTTTCTATGAGGTTAGGCTAGTAGAAGTGTTCACACTAAAGAGACCATGGAGAAATCTCATCGCTAAGGACCATGTGGCATTAAGTGGTATTTATACAATATACTATACACAAATTTTTTATGAACTGTTCTCAAGCATACTGGATGCGAATATTCGTCACATGGGGGTACGCCCGACAGGCAGAGGTAAGGTTACTCTCGCTTGAGGTATGGAAGATGATTCCCGAAGGTCAGAATTTACGCCGGAAGATGCCGTTTTCCCTGTATTTTATCTTCCCAGTGTAATTTACTGCAATTTCCCGTGTGGTATCAATCGTGTAAGGTACGGTAGCGTACCGTCGTATTATTCAAACACTTCCAGGGACCTGCTAGCGATAACCAAACGAAACGCCAAGAGTTCACAAAAATATAATCGCCAGCGACCAACTTAGCGGTGGGGAAGTCCGCTCGTTCTCTTCTCCAACTTCGCTATCTATCGCTGACTCTATCGCAACTACCTTAACGAACGGTAGAGACAGGAGTGTATATAAACCACAAAGAAGTCCTCCCATCCTTCCTAGATCGCCACACATATCCATTTTCTTCACTATTGCCCCCCTTTTCCTTTTCCTTACCATCACGCTCACAAAAGAAAGTCAAAGACTCCTAACTTTACCCTTCTAGTCTACGGGCATCCGTCTCCTTCACGCTCCTCTCCTGCTCTTCCGCTTTCCCCTCCGGCAGATGCATCGATCCAGAACTTAGGCCTGCTTCCTAAGCCTCCGCGCAATTCCGGAAGCCTCATCGCATTCTCGGAAACTATGCGAACAATGAAGCAATAACGCGAGCATGCCTAGCATCATCTCGCGATTTTTCAACAAAACCTATCGTAAACTTTCCAGACGCCGTAGCCCGTGACGGAATGGAAAATCACTTTTGGTTAGCAATGGAGATAGTAGACAAGGGGGAATGAGGGGGGGGGGTGTTACACATTGCCTACAGAAAAAGAAGAAGGGAAACCCGGTTTAAATTTTCTGGAACACAATTAACCGCACCAGGTTGAATAAGAGAACGTGGAGCACAGTTCAGTCTTCCTGGGTATCATCCTCCTGCACACAGCCGCCGTTCTCACATTTTGTTATACCAAAGCCTCGTAGTTTATTTCTTTTCGGAACTATCCCCCAATTCCTGTAAATCCGCCATGCACCCCAAAACCCGCCTGGAAATATGAAACTTCAGCCCTTTCTGTGATCTAGGCCCCTGCGGCAAAGGACTACAGTTCCCAATATCAAGCATTATGGGGGTTACCGCCCTGGGGATTGTACAATACTGGGAGTTCCGGTATCAGCGGTATAAAATATAGTAATTTCCCCCCCCTCCCCCCTTCCATTGAAATCCATATGTAGTTAGTCCGGAGCTGTAAATTAACATTTTGTGACTAATGATGCCTAAGATAATATTGGTATGGTTGGTCAACCTTCAGTTTTAGGATGGCGTTGGGGCGATAAGGGGGTGGTAATAGGAAGGGGAGGTATATCTTGCGATGGGATGAGGGGATGAGTTAGCACGGGGAGTAACGGGGGGGGGGCGAAAAGATAAATGTGAAATAAATGAGATTACACGGTTACACCATACACATGGCAGCAACCAACAGAGCAGAGTTCATGATTCGAGATTGGCAGCATTTTCTTCATATATTCCTCCTTTCTATCTATATCTATGGAGCTTTCATACATCATTCTTATAACCTAATCCCGTTGCCATCCAAGTCCTAGCGCAATACGAATGAAGACGGTGCCAGTCGTCGATAGACCTTAGATAACTCAAGGTTATGGGAATGAGAAACAAAAGGCAAAACAAGGAGGCACATGGGGGGGAAATCGAGTGTAGGAAAGCACCGACATGGTACGTATATAAAGTAAATTAGTTAGAGAGCTGAGGGGTATGGTAACAGGCAGGGAAGGATCAATGGTGGTTTGGAGGAAACAAGGGAGATAACGAGAGATTTCATGAAAATGATACTATGGTTTGACGCCTTCAATAATTTGACAGCCTACATGAAATCAAAGGGGTGTTGTGGGCGCAGGATTTCGTTTTGCTATGCTGTCCTGCAGAGAGGTATGTCTGGCCGATGGTTTGGGAAGTGTTGGGTTGACAGTTGGATATTAAACAGGGAGTTATTCTGAGAGGAGATTCAGATAGCTGCGGGAGCTAGGGGAGGAGCGGCCCTGGTGATCGTAGGCTTGCTGCATATTTGGGAGATAAGCACCTCGGCTCTGATTATCGGTTTAATAGTTATTGGGGCTGTCGGGGAGAAGAAGGCCCCACAATCCCACCCAGCCCGGCCTCCGACGCCGCCTGTTTGGTTCACAGGGATTTGCGTCGTTCCATTCCCGCAGTATCCTTGCCACACCGTAATTCTCACTGTCACAACCGTAAAATAATGGTGTTATGCCGTAAGAATCCGGTTCGCGGGGATCAACGTCGTTCCGTTGGAGTAGCGTCCTTATGACCCCCTCATGCCCATTCTGGCAAGCTTGCGATAGCGGTGTTTGACGGAACCAACCCGGTTTGTCGGGATTGATGTCGCTCCGCTCAAGCAGTATCCTTACGATACCCTCATGCCCACCCCAGGAAGCCCACGATAATGGTGTTTGATTGAAATCCTGTTTGCTCGGATCGACGTTGCCCTGTGCTAGCAGTATCCTTACGACCCCCTCATGCCCATTCCGGCAAGCCTGCAATAGTGGTGTTTCGTGGAACCAACCCGGTTTTTCGGGATTGACATCGTTCCGTCCCAGAAGTATTCTTACGACACCATCATGCCCACTCGCGGGCAAAACACATCAATAATGGTGTTTGGCCGAAGAAATCCTGCACGTCCGGATTGACGTCGTTCCGTTGCAGCAGTATCCTTGCGACACACGCATGCCCATTCTTAGAAGCCAGCCATAGTGGTGTTCGACGGAGCCAATCCGGTTTATGGGGATTGACGTCGTTTCGTTCCAGCAGCATCCTTACCACGCCTTCATGCCCACTCTTGCAAGCCCATGAGAGCGGCGTTTGATGCCTCCAATCTCGTTTGTCGGGATTTACGTCGTTCCGTTCAAGCAGCATCCTGACAACACCCTCATGCCCACCACGGGAAGCCCAGCATAGAGGTGTTCGACGGTTCTTATCCGGTTTGTTAGGATTGACACCACTCCGCTTCAGCAGTATTCTCGCCACTCCCTCATGTCCATTCTCAGCAGCCCACAAGAGCGGTGCGGAGCCATATTTGCTGCTACGTGCGTCGGAATGGACCTCGCTCCATTCTAGCAGTACCCTCACCACCCCTTCATTCCCCCTCTTTGAAGCCCAAGCAATTGCTGTGTTACCATGGAAATCGGTTGCCTGTGCACCCCCGTTGTTCGTTTCCAATAGAGCAACTACTATGTCCTGACATCCGAGGTATGCTGCAGCGTGAAGCCCTGTAAATCCTGTCGGAGCGCCATCTCCCCCGAGTGGCTGCTCCTCAGCTCTCACACCATGCACTAAGAGTATCTTTGAAGATATATGCTTGTCGTACCTATCCAGTAGCTTCAATGCAAGAGTTTTCACACTTTCTGTAGTTTCCGATCTAGCATGGGTACCCCAGTAACAAGAAGCATATTCGGTAAAAGGGGCGGTTGGCGGGATGGAACGAAGGGTGGGCGAAAAGCTCCTCACGTGCGGAAAATTGAGGTAAGTTAAGCAAACTTCCGCAATTATACAGTGGGGGTTAGGGAACAAATTGGGGTTATTGGAGAGGTACTCTTGCAGAGTGTAATGCACAAGCCGGACTGTAGCTGTGGACTTCTCGACCGTGACGAGCCCGAGAGAGCATGATAGTAGTGTTTCGATCGCTGGAATATTCCCAATGTCCAAGTCGCTAGACCCTTCTACCCCTAGAGCGTGGCATAACTCCTCGACATGTAATGGCCGCTCCGCATGTGATACCCACATTAGAACTTTCATGCCTAATTTTGATCTACTCCCAGGCTGAGCCTGTATCCGTGATAAGGTGCTCCTGTATGCATCTCCCAGACCCTCCCTCATTATCATCTCACGAAGCTTCTTTTTTCTCCGTGAGACGGTAACCTCCGCCAGGATAGCATCCATATTTAGGGAAACGAGAAGGAAACTAGAGAATACAAGGTTAGCAAATTACACCTCGGACTTGTCTCGGGAATGTATTTGATATTCTTTCTCACATTTTGGGGATCCTCTCGGGGATAATTCTCATAATATCCCTCCACAATTTGTCGTCCATTGCTTTAGGATCAGTGTCATTGTCTAATCTCCTCTCCACATAACTCAGAATATCGCGGTAAGTAGGACGGAGGGGTATCCGGAGGATCTCGATAAAACATGTCAGGATCTCGTCGACGATATTGGGCCTTCCAGTCAGGAATACCCACGCGCCCGGGGACACTCGAACAATTTCTCGTAGTGACTCGATAAGCTCCCGTCGGTTCTTCGAGGCGCATTCGTCCAATGCGTCAATGCATATAAACAGCCGCGGTAGTGATGCCATGGTCTTCTTTAGTATATCTACCATGCCCGAAAGTTGGAGACCCCGACCACCAAACACTTTCCTGGCCTTCTCAAAGGCTTTCCGTGAATGATTGGAAATTCCTCTTGTGCTGGCAAGTTGCTTGAGCATGGCGCCCAACATATTTGTGGTGGTCTGCTGCTGTTGTGAATGGAAATCGCAGTATAGTCCAACCACGGCAACGTCCTTGCAGCCTGATCGCACAGGCTATCAATAACTGGGGAACTTGCATTTGCTAACTGTCAGCGACTTTTGCATTGTCTTGCTCCAGAGTCTTCCCTACCTGACATAAGTTTTCCCCACCCCGGGATTCCCGTAACAGAACAACACTTGCTCTCCATCTCCAACTTCACTCCATTTTTTGAACTCTCTAGTTTCTAGTACCCAGTTTCCCACACCGTTGAGTAGGTCGGCTCGCACACTTTGGTGCCTCTGCTGTGGTTCAAGTGGTGATAGCCACTGCAGAATTTGCCCTCCCTCGTCATCTCTCTTAGAAATGAAGTTGACAATACTGTTTAAGTTGAACGAGTCGGCATTCCCGATGGGCCAGTATCGCCAAGACATCTGCGGTATAAAGGTGATCTGGATTCCTCCTCTTGCGAGAGCTAGAGAGATATCGTGTGCAGCGACAGAATAACTTCCCTCGGAACTGGAAAAGATCTTAAAGAGTTGAAGAAAGAGGGGGTGGGAACTTATAAGGCTCTAGTGTTGCACAAGTGTGCGCTGGCACAATCACAATTGGCAATGCTCACGAGCTGCAATGCACACTAATGCCGGGGCTCTCCACACACCAATCTTTCCACCAGAGCTGCCTTGATTATCCGGCATCAATGCCTCTGCGTGAAAAAAATCCATAAACCCCCGCGCTACACCAGGCACTCCTCATCGACAGCTCCGTAGGGTGAGGTATCTTTTCACAATAATGTGCCGGCCTGAGCGGTAAAGTATTGGAACAAGCAGGTTTAGTAGGCGCCCGTGCAAAGTACTATATCGGTATTCGAACTTACTAAAGTGTTGTAGACAGCACCTTCTACCCAAAACCAAAATACCTTTGCCTATTTCAGTAGGTTCTCCACAGATCCGATGATACAAGGGACAGGCATAAAAAAGTGGTACGGTGCATAACTAATGTCTCAGAGGCCGTGGTACACTTGAGAAGGGAAACAGTAAAAGAAAACATGTTTCCTACCGTGCTATGCAACTGATAAAGGAAATTATCTATGAGTGATGTAGATGACCTCTACTCTAACAGATTTACCAGCAAATCAAACCCTAAAAGGTGGCCCCTGAGAGGGTACCTGAACCTCTAAACTTGGATCATGTTTAATGCTGGCCTTATGATAAGTGGGCTTTAAAGCTCAATGGCTTATTCAAGAAATCAATATTCTTTTAGATCTATACGTAGAGACTACTCTGCTCTGTCATCCTGGCCTATAGATTTTCTTACATAGAGAAGTGTTGGCTGAAAATACCTACACCTTGGGGTTGGTAACTGCATGGTAAAGGGTGGGGTTTAAGATGTACTTTACCATCTAAATATATTTTCTGTATGAGGGTGGTTCAGTTGCAGCATACCAGAATTTTGTCCAAAATCAACCCACCCCATCCCTGCAGCGTACCACTTTTTTATGCTAGTCCCTTGTATAGTGGTCCAACAAGCGATAATTATTTTCTCTTTACACTGTCATTCATCCCCACTATATCTTCAAGCACCTTTTTTTTAATTTTTTTATACTCTTTGTTCATTTTTCAGCACCCACAAATCAGGGTTCCAAATTGACTGACTGTAACGGGGGCACCCTATAGAGAGGTGAACTCTAATGTTGTGACTGTACCAAACACTCAAAGTAGAAGATGAAGATGAGGTAAATAATTCAAAAGAAATTAAGCGGTAAAACTTAATATCGTTAAGGTGAAAGCTTCACTCAATAAGTTCACTTGAGGAAAAGTTTGTTATCGAAGTAGAATGCCAAACGCTTAAACCTAAGTAGATATCAGATTTAAGCCTTTGACATTCACCACTACTCCGATCTTATGCGAGTACCCTGGCGTCCTCAGGCCAAGTTGGAGGTCTACCCTCCATCAGGAAATATCCTGCCGGAAGTATCGGACCTAGTCGGGTACACTGAACTCCGTCAATAGGTTAGGAGTTTCTGCAATACATCTCTAATACAACCGCAGGTGGAAAAACTCTTCCTATCGAAGTCATACCAGTGGCTAACTGTTATGACAACAACCGGAATCAATACCTAGGTGGTGGACTCAGTGGCCCAGTGGTAGTTTGGTCTATACAAGCTATGCTGTCCTTCATTTAATCTACGTGACTATCAAATGTGATAAAGTGAGATGCAAGCTCCTCCGGTGAGATCTAGCCGATGGTTGACTAAGTGGGCGCTACCCACAGCCATCTTCTCGCAACATACTCTACCATGATATGACTCATACCTCTAGAGTCCATTGACAACCCATAGTAATACTAGAAATCAAGAGGAGAAGGTCCCGGCTGGTTACTGAGGTATTTGTCCTGAAACCGCCCTGGCCTCCTTGGACTGCCTAAGTACCACTAGGAAGACTACCCTACTACCCGTAGGCTAAGATAGACTCCTAGGTGCCGGAGAGACCATATATGAGTGACCGCCATTTTGGCAGTTACCCATACTCCCTTCTATATCCTGCGAACGACATTCAGTTGGACAGAGGGCGACGATGTATACCGTGTTACGGCAGCCGCTCAAATGACCTCTTTTTACTAGCAAACAAGGAACTATGCAGCCGTCTGCCTATGACGCGCCGTCCCAACACTGGGGCCAGAGGGGGATGTGTAGCAAAACCCGCCCAAGTTCAATAGCATGTTCGGACAACCCTTAATCAGGTGTGGGGCCTCCCCTCGCACATGCGTGTGCACTCATAAACATCTAAGAGCCCATAGAATGTGAGGAAATCGACCTCTAAGTTCTAGGATGACTTTGCTGGTGAAGGTAGGGTAACTTGGATTCCTTAGTAGCATAACTGGGATCCATGGGCATAATGGCCAAACTCTCTAGGTAGGGTGACTTTGTCCTCTTATACCTTTAACCACTCCGGAAGTCCTCCAGTCGACCACAAAAGTTGTCTCAGAGATCCGTGTAACATTCCCCTAATTCTCTTGACCTTAAGCGAATGTTCTCCCGAAAGGTAACCCTGCCTAATAGAGTTCCCAAGGCTACTCTACTGTTTCCTAGGCCTTGCCCTAGGCGAATCAGAATTCTTGTATACAAAGTATTGTAACAGGGGCACCCTATAGAGAGGCGAACTCAAAGGTTGCAACCGCACCAAACACTCAAAGTAGAAGATAAAGATGAGGTGAAATAATTCAGAAGAATCAAACAGTAAAACTTAATATCGTTAGCTGAAAGCATCACTCAATGAGTTCTCTCAAGGAAAGTTGGTTATCAAAGTAGAATGCCAAACACTTAAACTTAAGTAGATATCAGATTTAAGTCTTTGACATTCACCACTACTCCAACTTTGTGCGAGCACCCTGTCCTGCTCAGAGTTTGTCCGAGGTATACCCTCCATCAGGAATTATCCTGCCGGAAGTGTCAGACCAACTCAGGTACACTTAACTCCGTCAATAGGATATGAGTTTCTGCAATGCAGCTCCAATACAACCGCAGATGGAAAAGCTCTTCCTATCAAAGTCCTACGAGTGGCTAACTATTATGACAACAACCGGAGTCAATACCTAGGTGGTGGCCTTATTGGCCCAGTGGTAGTTTCGTCTATACAAGCTATGCTGTCCTTCATTTAATCTACCCGACTATCCAATATGATAATAAGACATGCAAGCTCCCACAGTGAGATGTAGCTGATAGTTGGCTAAGTGGGCACTACCCATAGCCAGCCTCTCAGAACACACTCTACCGTGATAAGACTCATACCTCTAGAGTCCATTGACAACCCATAGTAATGCTACAAATCAAGGGGAGAAGGTCCCGGCTGGTTACTAAGGAATTTGTCCTGAAAGCACCCTGGCCTCCTTGAACTACCTAAGTGCAACTAGGAAGACTACCCTACTACCGGTAGGCTAAGATAGACCCCTAGGTGCCGGAGAGACCATATATGGGCGACCCTCATTTTGGCGGTTACCCATACTCCCCTTATATATGCTGCGTACGACATTCAGTCGGACGGAGGGCGATGATGTATACAGTGTTATGGCAGCCGCTCCAAAAAATCTCTTTTTACTAGCAAACGAGCAACTATGCAGCCGTCTGCCTATGACGCGCCATCCCAACTCTGGGGCCAGAGGGGGGTGTTAGCAAAACCCGCCCAAGTTCAATAGTATGTTCGGGCCACGGTTAATCAGGTGTGGGGCCTCCCCGCGCAGGTGCGTGTGCGCCCATGAACATCCCAGAGCCCATAGAATGTGAGGCAATCGACCTCTTAGTTCTAGCATGACTTTGCTGGTGAAGGTAGGGTAACTTGGATACTTCAGTAGGGTAACTGAGATCCATGGGCATAATGGCCAAATTCCAAAGGTAGGGTAACTTTGTCCTCTTATACCTTTAACCGCTCCGGAAGTCCTCGAGTTGACCACATAAGTTGTCTCGGAGATCCGTGTAACATTCCCATAATTCTCTTGACCTTATGCGAATGTTCTCCCGAAAGGTTACCCTGCCTAATAGAGTGCCCAAGGCTACTCTACTGTTTCCTAGGCCTTGCCCTTAGGCAAACCAGCATTCTTGTATACTAAGTATACTTAGACAATACCACCTTCGGCTACCTCTTGGGAGACCATTTGGGCTAAGGTGGTAGTTATTGTAGCTACCTATCGTAGGGTCGTTACTAGTATACCAGACCATAGCACCTTCGGTTACCTCTTGGTATACCGTTTGGGCTAAGGTGGTAGTTATTGTAGCTACCTATTGTAGGGTCATTACACTGACTGCTCAATTCTTGGATACAGGAACAGATTTCATGGTCCAGGATGATGTCAATGACTGGACCCGAGTAACTCTGCTGGTCCGGTCCGGTCTGGACCGGTCCCAGATGAGTCTTTATAAAAGATTGCATTGTCACATATTATCACTCACTTTGCCTTATGAAAGACATTTGATACTCATGAATCTATTTTCACTGCCCCAAATTTAAGCAAACCACTATTATCACTTCAACTCTCCTGCGATTCAACGGTATAATTGATGGAAACAGTGAGTTTATTTAAGAAACATTTTATTTGAGAGTAATATATTTAGATAAAGGTGCAAAATGCAAAATGAGATGCTAATTCTAAAAGGGCCATGCATATCATAGTGCTTTGCCGGCCTGGTTGGGCCAGTCCTGGCCAATTCTGGTCTGCTACTCTAGATGATCCAGTCAGTCTAATTTCCACCATTAGACCAGACTTGACTTTTAACCAGACTAGCTTGTCCACTCCAGTCTTGCTCGGACCATTCACAACCCTGTCACAAATTCAATGTGTAATGCTATCCCACAGAAAGGTTTAGATTAGCCAGCCAAATAATCCTTGTCTTGTTGGAAAATCTTATTCATGACATTAGTGCTGGGCAAGCACTCTACTCCAGTATGACAACCTTTAATACCCTTTAAGAAGGATATCCGGAGGTTTGGGAACTCTATGGATTGATTGTCTTGCTCTGGTTTATGTTAAGTAACTGGACAAGAATTAGTGACAAGAGGAGTTTCCGCCGAATTGAAGGGAGGTTAACCAGCAAATGACCCCTGCTGTGTGTGAAATATCTCTCCTTAGATTGGTACCTGTCTGGGTCCTCCAAACAGATTTTGTAACAAAATCTGCCTATTGTTCTCCCTACTGTATCTACCTGATATATGATGTTTTCTATTTAGGTTCTACAATAGTAGTACTGCTCTCCTTACCTTGTACTTTCCTTATTTGTTATAGTTTCCGATTGTGTTATTTATCTTTAAACTCGCTTATTGTAACATGTATACATGTTCCAGTAACTGTATACAGAAGCCAAGTGCAGGATTTCGTATGTTTAGTTTCATTACTTTGCTTACTTTGATTAGTTTGATTGTTTTACAGCCCCGGAGCTATATTAAGGCCCGGCAGCTTGTGTTAAGTTTAGTTTTGCATGTTGATTGTTTTATTTAAGGATCACAAGTGAAGGAACGGTCATGTAAGCTGACTATAGCAATGAGGCAGTGTTATGACTCTTGGGTTGCATGTGGGATCACAGGCCATGCAGGGCAAGGTGCACAGCCTGGTAATGATTGTGGTTGCAGGATATCTGATTACTATCGCCCTGGGGGAACTCTTGTATTTAAACCCATCTCCTGGCTAGCAGGAGAACGGCAGACTTCAGCAGACTCAGGTTTTAAGAATATACTTGGTTGAACGGCGATCTCAGAATTCCACTTGCCCTTTAACTATTATCTCTCTTTATCCTCGAGCTCTCTGAAGACTCCCTTACACCTAGCGCTTGCCGGTCAGCCGCTAGCCCTCTATTTTACCTTTTCGTTAGACAGGAGTAAACCAACTACACTTATAGCACTCTTTGCTACCCTTGTACCCTTTAGGTAACCTTATGCTTTCCTACCAGTACTACTGGATTAGTACATTAGTGGTGATCTCTTATTGTTTGATTCCATCACTTGTTTTGTTATTTACATCCTCTCGCCTCTACACCTATGTTCTAGGACTTAGTTGTTTGCTCCGATACTATCTCATTATAGTAAGTATTTGCATTAGGCACAGGATATTTGGTTATGTTATATTTGTATGTAAAGAGCCTGAGATCCCCAAAGGATTCAGTCTCTCAAGCCTCACAGGAACGCTCTTCTTTAATATACTACAAGGTGAACGGTCACTCTATTAGTCCCTCATCTTTCTTATATCTTTTGAAGATATTCCACGCAGACTTTTCCTCTTATCGTATTAGTATCGCCAGAGTTCCCTTTGGGATTCTCGAGATACTTAGGAGTAGGTTACAGATTTATTTCACTTCATGAGACATCACCCGTGCCGTCCCCGGCCGTCCCCCACTATTCCCAGCCCGTTTTGTCATTCCCCGGCCATCCTCAACCGTCCACTCCCTGCCCTGAACTAATATGTCTCACCCTGTAGGCCCGCCGTCCTACCCAAAAACGGCCGTTCTGCCCTTAGGACGCCCCGGAAGGACTACAGATAACCTTCCCGTCCCGTCCTGGGGTCTTGGCAGTCTCCCGGACGGTTGGGAACACTGGTTTCTCTCCCCTTGGTTGATATAGGTGCGACCGCAAAAGTAATATTGTGGCCTGGCATAAATCACCAAACATTTGACCTCCCAACTGTCTACAGCGCCACACTACAACCCCTTCTCCCCACCCCTAAATCCTGCTCTATCTTTACTACGATAAACAAACTATTATTTAGGCAGATGATAATAAGTATGATACTAATTAGGATTACATTTGTTTTATTTTTAAATATTATTGTGTTGTAGTTTTGGAGGACCTGCTGAGAGGTCAGATCATGAGATTGTGCAACCCGTTGCATCTTGATGTCCGGTTATTTGTGCAATTACACCTCGCTCTTCCTGACCGCACTCCACCGAATCCCCTGCTGTGCTGGATGAATTTCCCTGAATCTCCAATAGCTTTTCACCAAAACCTAACTCGTCACCCCACGTAATTCGCTGCTCGGAAGAGATTCCCTAGATTTTAGCCATCCGGGACACCAGGCGGGGCTGTACTAGTACAGCATCCTATTCTTTAATTCCTTTCCGTCCCGGGATGCTGCCCATCCTGTTATATCTCGTTTGACAAAATTCGCAGTTTAGTTCGCTGTCAAACAACTTACCATGTTGAAAGAATGCAGCACTAACGACAAGGCTCCATTCAGAAATGTAAAGCCATATGCTATCACCTCTGGGATCTGCTAACAAAAGTACATGAGTCTCAGCCGAAGTGGGAAATACACAACTTTATGCCAATTCTCGAATTAGAATTTTACAAAAGCGAGTATAGCCTCATACTTTAGAGCTGTTTAACAGGGTATCTAGAGTTTTAAAGTTCCTCTAGGATTGAATCATCATTTCACCACATTCTCCACAAGGATTAATATTTGATGGATGCTTGGTGGAAGAGACAAACATGACCTCCGATCCTGCGACACAGCCCCGTCTTCGTGTTCTCTGAAAAACATACAAAATTTAATAAAATTCCTAATTCCCTCTGGTGGCCTAACTCGGACCCATCATAGAAAATCACTCGCCTGGGAATAGGGTTCGAACCGTAAGGTAAGATACGGTACAGTACAGCGCCTTGAGGTAACGCTTTTAAACGGATTAACGGAGTGACGGCAACGACAGCAAAACGACTAACTTAGACCGCGTGAGGGTTCAGCGAGGCATGGAATGGCTTGACACCCAATTTCGGTACGAATCAACCAAAACTACTAGAAAATATTTGCCATGCCTCGCTGAGGATGCTGCCTCGCTGAGGATGCTGCCTCGCTGAGGATGCTGCCTCGCTGAACCCTCACACGGTCTACCGCGAAATGAAAAAAAGGCCCTGAGTTTGCACAATGAAAATACCCTTGCTTGTGGGCAACTCCGGGGCGGGGAGGTTCTCTCATTCAACGCTCACCTCAACTAACTAATGGTAAAGGTAGGAGTAGATATAAGCCAACGAAGTCATCCTCCTACCCTTCCATGGGTCACCACCCACCCCCCCGCCGTGTGTTCTCCTTTCCTTTACTCTCATTCTAACAAAGGAAAGGCAGTAGCTCTTACTTTTCGTAGCGTCAGCGCATCCGTCTCTCCGCGCACTTGACTCTGCGTACATCTGACTCCTTCACGATCCCTTCCGGCCCTTTCGCTTCCGTTCCGGCCCCCTTCTGGAGGATTTGTCAAGCGCATTCCCGAAGCCAAATACCGAAACAACTACCGTGATCATGAGAGGGTGCAGAGTAGTATCTCATGATTCCTAACAAACGAGCAGTAAACTTACTTGGTGTCGTTGGCTGTAATAAAGCTTCGGATCATGATATTGAATCTGAGTGTGACCCGCATATGATTGCCAAGAATACCAAACCTACCGCAGATTTTGTAGGAGTTTTCATTCTTTCATCAATTCTTCCGTGCCTCCAATCCTCTCTCTGTGAGGTTAGGTTAGCAGAAATATTCACACCAAGGAGACCATGGAGAAATCTCATCGCTATGGACCATGTGGCATCAAATGGTATATTCGCAATGTACCCCGATTTTTTATAAGCTTTTTTGAAGTGCACTGTACTGGATGCGGATATTTGTCACACGGGGGTGGGCTCGGCAGGCTAGATGTCAGGCTACCCTCACTTGACGTAAACGCATAGGATGGAAGATGGGATTCCCGAAGATCAGAATTTAAGGCGGAAGATGCCGTTTCCCCTGTATTCCGTCTTCCGGTGTAATTTACTGTAATTTTCCGTATGGTGTCAATCGTGTAAGGTAAGGTAGCGTACCCTAGTATTATTTTAACACCACCAGGGACCTGATAAAGTTGGAATCGCAAGGTAAAATTACAGTTACATCACCTATGGTATCATTATTCTAACGGAGGTAACTTACAGCTCCTAAGTTTTGTGCTTTCCACAGAGTGTAAGGCGAGTAAACCTCGCTTAGAGTATCATACCTACGAAACTTAGGCCCTATACCACGATATGATGTCACACGCCAACTGTTAAACGGATTGGCGATAACCGAACGAAACTCCAGGAGTTTACAATCGAAACACGATCGCCAGCGACCGCCTTAGCAGTGGGGAAGCACGCTCATTCTCTTCTTCAACTTCGCTCTCTATCACTCACCCTATCGCAACTAACGGTATAAACAAGAGTGTATATAAATTACAACGAAGACCTCCCATCCTTCCATGGGTCACCACACATCTCAAATCTGCTTCACCATGTCCTCCCCTTTCCCTTCTCCATGCTCTGGTGCTAGCAAAGGAAAGACAAAACCCCCCCACTGTTCATAGCCTAGGGCATCCATCTCTTTCACGCTCCTTTCCGGCTCTTCCGCTTTCCCTCCGGCAGATGCATTGGTCCGAAATCTAAGCGCATTTCCCGAAGCCTGCGCACAATTCCCAAAGCCTCATCGGGTTACCGGAAACCACACGAATAATAAAATAATAGCACGAGCATAGCGACCGGCATCACACGATTTCCAACACAACCTACCATAAACTTACTCGCTGGATGCCGTAACCCGGGCGGCGATGGAAAAGGTCTTGGGCGAGCGATGGAGATGCTACAGGGGGATTGGGGGGGGGGGTGTCCTACAAGCAAGAAGCCAAACCTTAATTTAGTCTAAATTTTCGGGAACACAATTAACCGCACCAGGTTTGAAAAGGGAACGTGCATCCCACTTTAGTCCTCCTCGGTAGCATTCTTCTACATACAGTACAGCCGTCCCCACGTGTTGCCAAGCCCTCGTAGTTGATTCTTTCGCGGGACTATCCCCGGATCTCTGTAAATTTGCTATCCCAAACCGATTGAGAATCAGGAAGCCCACTTAATCAGCCCTTTTTTGCGCAACATGGGCTATGGCAAATGATCAAATCCTCCGATAACACGCATCAGGGGGTTGGCGCCCGGGAGATTGTGCAATACTGGGAATCCCGGTAAGGTATCAGCGGTATACTACCGGTATGTGGTAACCCCCCCCCTCCTCTTTCATTCGAGCTGCGTGTGGAGTTAGTCCGGGGTTGTAAATATACGCATTGTGACTAATAATACCATAATATAATATTAATACAATTTGCAAACCTTCAGTTTTAGGATGGCCCTGTGGCGATAAAGGGGTGTTAGTAGGAAGGGAGGTATATCTCGTGATGGGGTGAATGAGTGGGCATGAGCAAATAGAGGGGGGCAGGGCGGTGGAGAAGAGAAACCTGTAAGAGAGGAAAGAGGAATAGACAGGAAAAATTCTAATCACGGGCCATGAGCGCTGCTCTGTTGGTCGCTGCCATGCGCGCGGCCTCGTGCGTATGGTCCAAGTGTCTAATCACATTTATATCTGTATGTATGGGGCATCCTAATGTGGTTGCTATCTAAGCTATAGTGTAATACAAATGAATACGGGGTCAGTAGTGGACGGACCTTAGAAAACCCAACGCGATGGGAAAGAGAAAGAAAAGGCAAACCCAAAGGGTGCATACAAAGGGGTGAGTGAGTATAAAAAGGCACCAGCGCGGCACAGATATAGGGAAAATTGGGTAAATAGATGGGGAATATGGTAACAAGGAGGGAAGGGTCTAGAGTGGGGTGAAATAAAGGAGATGAGAGAAGAGATTCCACGCAAATGATACAAGAGTTTGGCGTCTGCAGTAATTGGGCAGTATACTTGGAACTAACGGAAGGTTGTGAGCGCAGGACCTTGTTTTGCTATTTTTGTTGCCCTGCTGAGAGACATGTCTAGTGGATGGAGAAGCAAATGTCGGGCTTATTCTTGGGTATCAAACTGGAGACTAAAATAGCTAGGGGAGCTCGGGGGAGGGTTGCTACAGGGGAGGGTTGTTCTGTCGATTGTAGGCTAACTGCATATTGGGGAGTCAACCCCTTTGGTTGGGCTTATCAGCCTGGTCGGGATTGAGGCTCTTGGGTATGGCAAGACCCCGCGATGTCCACCAGTGCAGGGTTCGACGCCACATATCTGGTTTGTAGGGATTGGTATCGTTCCGTTCTAGCAACATCCTTACCACCCCCTCATGCTTATTCTGGCGAGCCAACGATAATGGTGTTCGACGGAACAAATCCCGTTGGTTAGGATTGACGTCGTTACGTTCCAGCAGCGTCCTCACGACCCCCGCGTGCCCACGCCTGGAAGCCCACAAGAGCGGTGTGCGACACCACTTATCCTGTTTGTCGGGATTGACGTCGTTCCGTTCCAGCAGCATCCTCACGACCCCCTCATGCCCACCCGAGGAAGCAAAACAGAGCGGTGTCTGACCGTATTTATTCGGTTTGTTAGGATTGACGTCGTTCCGTTCCAGCAGCATCCTCACCACCCCCTCATGCCCCACCCAGGAAGCAAACCAGAGCGGTGTCTGACCGTATTTACTCGGTTTGCTAGGATTGACGTCGTTCCGGTCTAGCAGCATCCTCACCACCCCCTCATGCCCCCCCCAGGAAGCATAACAGAGCGGTGTCAGACCGTATTTATTCGGTTTGCTAGGATTGACGTCGTTCCGTTCCAGCAGCATCCTCACCACCCCCTCATGCCCACCCGAGGAAGCAAAACAGAGCGGTGTCTGACCGTATTTATTCGGTTTGTTAGGATTGACGT
>Ga0307509_10004600_pt1 | contig 19778 bp, 12 predicted proteins | sample 10_EM_MG_FD_202245 | JGI IMG/M metagenome (GOLD analysis project Ga0307509, IMG submission 202245) | Populus trichocarpa ectomycorrhiza microbial communities from riparian zone in the Pacific Northwest, United States - 10_EM | ecosystem: Host-associated > Plants > Roots > Unclassified | place...
TATATATATATATATATATGAAAGTCGTTAGTAAGGCGTGCATATCTGATATTATTATCAGCTACTATTTTCATATAGTGTTGTTGGAGGCAAAAATTGGCAAAAAAAGAGCTTCAAAAGTTTAAACAAGACCAATTAAAGCTAAAAAGAGAAAACAAAGTCGAGGAGACAGATAAACCATATGAGGTCGTGAGTTTTAAAAGTGAAAATAAAGTGAGTCTTAAAAAAAAAAAATAGGAGAGAAAAGACTTAGATTCAGCAACAGGAGAAAAAAGTCAATTGAAGTCGAGAGTAGAGAGAAGAAAATAAGGATGAGAAAAGAAGAGAGAGTAGAAAATATAGGTAAACACTTGAGTTTCTATACAAAAGAGAGCGAGATCAAGAGTTCTTATTTTTCTTACATGCTTATGATTTTACTTGTGTATAAGAATGCATGTCTTAACACTAACAATCTCGATTCTTTTATTCCTAGTGTTGTTATATCTTTGTTATAAGATTTTGAGGATGTTATAAGATAATCAAATTCGGATTTGAGCTTAATTTGTTCTACTACACAACTTTATGCCAACAAATATAATTTTTTATTCGATCAATGAATCAAACTAAAATTTTACCTGAAGTTTTCAGAGATTTTTTTTTTATCTTGTGTTAAAATTTTAGGATGGTCGAAGTTTATTAAGGCTTTCTGATAAAGGGTTGAACTTGTTGCCAGATTTTGCTATGTATTTCCTGATGAGATCCATAATGGTTTGCCATTGATAAATTATGCAATCAACAATAATATGGTAAATTATAAACATCATATCCCTATACTTGATGATATTCTTAATGAGTTGCATGGATTTTATGTGTTTAGTAAGATTGATTTGAAAATTAGTTATCATCAAATTAAGATGAAAGAATGGGATAAAGAGAAAAATAACTTTAAAACTAAATGTGGATTGTTTAAATGGTTAATCATGTTATTTAGTCTTACTATTGCACATAGTAATTTAACAATATTGATGAATCATATATTGTGTGCATTCATATGTAACTTTGTTGTTGATTACTTTGATGATATTCATAGTAAGAATCTAGGTGAGCATATTAAGCATTTATAATTTTTGTTTAATATGTTACAAAAAAAATCATAATGTGCTAATCTATTAAATTGTGAAAATTATTCATAATTTAAAATAGTTTATGATTTAACTCTACTACATTTGATGTCTTTACTTGTTGATGAAAGAGTTAGACTTGATGATAATAGAAAAGCACAGGTGATGAAAGCATTACTTAAGAATATATGACAACATGTTGAGAAAAAGAATAAGAAGTATGCATTCCAAAAATACAAAAGATGAAAAATGGTTGTCAACTAAGAGATTGAAATTGGGTGTATATATATAAATAAAGATTTCCTAGACATAGAAAATCAAAGTTGATGCTTACAGAAGATGATTCATTCAGATTCCTTGAAGGAGTCAATTTCTACAAATGGATCTATAAGGTGAGTATAATGTTAGAGATATATTCAAAGTTTTTTATATTTTTTTATTTGATGTAGGTGATGATTCGAAGTCGAATTATTTTGAGAAGAGAGGGAATGATGTGATCCTAGCTACAACATCAAAGGATCCATTAGGAGTGTCCATTAAGCCTATTCTAAGGCCTAAAATGAAGTGGATCTAAGAGGTATTCGATGAGATAAGTTAAGAGGTCTGGGTTAAAAAGGTTCAAATCTGTTAGTCTAGACATTTGTCTACTTTTCAGGTCATATCTGAAACTAAAGGAGGATTTTGGATGAGATTTTAATTTGGTTGAAAACTAGACATCTATAATTTTTTCAACAATATGTTGTAGGCTTGTTAATTCATCCGAAAAAGAGAGAACAACATATTTGAAGTTGAGCCTAGAATCTGCTAACAAAATGCGAAAACAGAAAATATATTGTTTTTTTTAAGAGTTATGGATTTCATTCACAATAAGGAGTTCTTAATGCTATTGAGAACTTATGTGGAAGCTTTTAACTTATTTATTTTACAAGGATTTCATATCAAATAAGAAGAATTAACTGGTCAGAAATTAATTTTTATTTTACAAGGTATCAGGCTTTTGTTCAACAATTGTTTCTCTAGGTATTTTTTATTATCATACATGGCAAAATATGAAAAATAATCTTAGACTATTTTTTATTATTATTATTTTAAACTTTATTTTAATTAATTTGGACTTTATTTAAATTAGATGTATGTTTGACCCGATAACTTTAGGGTATACATATAAATACTCTCATGTAAGGATTTTTATGAGTTGATGAATTGCTTTTTTTTTTATCTAAGGTTGCTGCATATTATGTGTTTTTTTTCTTATGTGTTTGAGCGATTCTCATACTAATTTGTTGATTGAACTTGTAAATTTTTTAGAGAATTAACTAATTTTATTGTAATTTATATTTTTTGTTCACATTAAATTAACAATTTAAATTAATTAATCATATATTCCGCATCATTAATGATGTTTGTAAGAGCGAAGGGGTGTAGAAGGCTGCTCAATTTATGATAATGGAAGAGTTGCGGCTGACAAATGGTTAGAAAGAAAGTAGAAGCTTCAACATTCGTACTTGTACCCTTGAATCTAATACATGATGGAAAAAGTTTTGCTGCAAATTATATGGTTTTGCGAATTTAGGCAATTTTGCTATGGTGAAGGTTTTGGAATGAAGTTGTTTAGCAAAAGGGTGATAATTTATTTGTTTAGCATACTTGTGATAACCATTTCTCAAGAAGTAAAATTATCATCAATGCGGTTAATGGCATACTTGTATTAATTTAAACATTCTCTCGAAAAATATTTCATCATATGCCTCCCTGTTGACATACTTCCCCGGAAAACCCTATTTTCCCGAGGAAGAGGAAAAAACATACAGAGAGGGAGGAAACAAGAGTGAAATGAAGATCATCATCCTCGAATCCCCGTTTCTCCCTCCCCCTCCTAATTTAAAAACAAAGCCAAAACCAAAGTCTATAAACCCCAACAAAGTCCCTATTAAATCCTCAATCCACCCAGACCCTTGGTCCTTAAGCGACGGAAACAACATATCCAAACCCAAACCCAAATCCAAAAACCCCAAAAACCCGTTATCGGATGACAACGCCAGGCGCATGATCATAGCCAGAGCGCGATACTTGAGCTTGTTGCGTAAGCACCAAGGCCCGCAAGCTCAAACACCAAAGTGGATAAAGAGAACTCCTGAACAGATGGTGATGTATTTGGAGGATGATAGAAATGGGCATCTTTATGGGAAGCATGTTGTGGCAGCTATAAAGAGAGTGAGGGGATTGGCTGGCAAGAAAAATGAAGAGAGGGATATGAGGTTGCTTATGAGTGGGTTTGTGGGTAAGTTGAGTTTTAGAGAAATGTGTGTTGTTTTAAAAGAGCAGAAAGGGTGGAGGGAGGCCAGAGACTTCTTTTCCTGGATGAAATTGCAGGTGGGTTTCATTTGTTAATTGTGTATGTGTGTGATTCTGGGGCTTTTTAGATGTTGAATGAAGTGGGTCTTGCTTTAATGTTTTATTTGTTTTAAATTTGATCTTAAACTTGTTAGAGTTGATTGTGAGATGGTTTATGGTCTAATGGGATAATGAAATCATGTTCTTTTAGAACTTAAAATTCCTTTATTTTTTTTCCCCTTCATTCTCTCTCCCTCTCTCTCTCTCTTTTTAGCCACAGAAGAAGTTTTGGAAATTGATTTTGTGCAATGATAGAATTGTGCTTTGACAGTTAAGCTATCATCCGAGCGTTATTGTCTATACGATTCTTTTGCGAATATATGGGCAAGTTGGAAAGATCAAGTTAGCTGAACAAACCTTCTTGGAGATGCTTGAAGTAGGATGTGAACCGGATGAAGTTGCATGCGGCACCATGTTGTGTTCTTATGCCAGATGGGGACACCATAAGGCTATGTTTTCGTTTTATTCAGCTATAAAAGAAAGAGGGATTGTAGTCTCTATTGCAGTTTACAACTTTATGCTGTCTTCATTGCAGAAGAAATCACTTCACGGAAAGGTTATAGTATTGTGGAGGCAGATGGTTGATAAAAGGGTTGCACCCAATAATTTTACTTATACAGTGGTTATTAGTTCACTTGTCAAGGAAGGTCTTCACAAGGAGGCTTTCAAGACTTTCAATGAGATGAGGACCATGGGGCTGGTGCCTGAGGAAGTAATATATAGCTTGCTTATTACTGTGAGTACCAAAAACAGTAACTGGCATGAAGCATTGAAATTGTACGAGGACATGAGATCCCACAGAATAGTTCCGAGTAAATTCACCTGTGCTTCACTTCTGACTATGTATTACAAAATCAAAGACTATTCTAAAGCCCTTTCCCTCTTTATACAAATGCAGAGCAAGAACATCGCAGCGGATGAAGTTATATATGGATTGCTCATAAGAATATACGGCAAACTTGGTCTCTATGAGGATGCGCAAAAAACATTTGAAGAGACTGAGCGATCAGGTCTACTGAGTAATGAGAAAACATATTTAGCAATGGCACAAGTGCATCTCAGTTCAGGAAACTTTGAGAAAGCCTTGAGTGTTATTGAAGTGATGAAATCTAGAAACATCTGGTTGTCACGATTTGCTTACATTGTGTTGTTGCAGTGTTATTGTATGAAAGAAGATTTGGACTCTGCTGAAGTTACATTTCAAGCTTTATCAAAGATAGGATGTCCTGATGCTGGTTCTTGTAGTGACATGATTAATTTATATGTTAGACTTGGCTTTACTGAAAAGGCCAAGGATTTTATTGTCCACATAAGGAAATACCTAGTAGATTTTGATGAGGAGCTTTTCAATACAGTTATTAAAGTATTTTGCAAGGAAGGCATGTTAAAAGATGCTGAACAATTGGTATATGAGATGGGCACAAATGCATCATTCAAGGATAATAGATTTTTTAAGACATTTTCTAATTTTATGTATGGAGAAAATAAGGAACTGGAAAACATTATGGTTTCTGCTGACACCACGGCTCTGGGGCTTATCCTGAGTTTATACTTAGAAAATGGCAATTTCACCAAGACAGAAGAATTCCTGAAGTTGATACTTGAGGCTGGTAGTGGCTTGTCTGTGGTGAGCCAACTAGTAAACAGCTTTATTAGAGAAGGTATGTAACTCACAAAAGTCACTCTTTTTTTTGTGATTTTTACTATTTACAGTTATATACATTAATTCTATGATATGAAAGTATCAACTTTTCAATGTATTTTTTTGGTTGAGAGATATCACTATCTTCTATAGGTGATCTATTCAAAGCGGAGGCAGTAAATGGTCAATTAATCAAGCTAGGCTCTAGACTAGAGGACGAAACAATTGCTTCTTTGATTAGTGCATATGGGAGACAAAACAAGCTGAAACAGGCCCAGGAGGTCTTTGCAGCAGTTGCAGATTCTCCAATATTGGGAAACCCAATAATTAACTCAATGATTGATGCATGTGTCAAATGTGGTAAATTTGAGGAGGCATACTTACTTTATGAAGAAGTGGCACAAAGAGGGCACAATCTTGGTGCTGTTGGTATTGGCATGGTTGTGAATGCTTTGACCAATTCTGGTATGATTGTCAATTCTCTAGTAGACCAGCCATTATCAATACATTTTGATAGTGACAGTTTTATGCATGCATCTTATGCATGTGCATGTGATGCAAACCTCTTTGATATTGGTAATTTTAGAATAGTTTCTTTGGTCTATACAACTTTCATTGACATAATCTGGTAATAATAACTCCATCAAAAGGCAGTTATAGCTGATGTGGTTGTGACATATAACAGATGTTGAGTAATCTGCATACATTTTGTTTTATGGTGGGCTATTGCTTGAAATTAGGAATATTCGAGCCAGCATTAATCAAGGGCTGGTTGTGAATTATTTTAAAGAATTGAACAAATGAAGAGACTTGTGAGTGCAAGAGGAAATGGAGAAAAGGGAAAGAGTAAAAGAAAACAAAGACCAAAGTAAAAAAGTGCTTTAAAAAGCTAATGCATGCTCAAAGTTGATTCTGAAGATAGCTACTTCTGTTACAAAGCTGATTAATGGAAAGAATTGTTTAATCTTCAGGCAAACATCCAGAGGCTGAAAATATTATTCGCAGGAGTATTCAGGACAGGATGGAGCTTGATACTGTGGCGTACAATATTTTTATCAAGGCAATGCTAGAAGCAGGTTGATACAGACCATCCTATTATTATTTGTTTAGGGAAGAAAAGTGTACACAATAACACTATGAGCATTTTGCAGGTAGATTGCATTTTGCAACCAGCATCTATGAGCACATGCTGTTATTGGGATTCACTCCATCGATTCAGACATATAACACTATGATTAGGTAAGAGCTTGATGGATGAAAAAATGACCCAAACAATGATCTTGATAATGCTGTATGATTGTGCACATCTGTGTGGTGAGTTGTTTTTCCACTCGAACTATTTAACAATTGATGCAGTGTATATGGACGTGGTCGAAAGTTGGATAAGGCTGTGGAGGTGTTCAATACAGCTTGCAGCTCGGGTGTATCTTTGGATGAAAAGGCATACATGAATATGATTAACTATTATGGCAAGGCTGGTAATAATCACCTATATTATCTTATTTTCTGTTCATGCTTTAAAGCAAAAACTGATTGATATCAAATCTGTGAAGTTCCTAAAGTAACTTATTTCTGTCTGTACAATCTCCTCCTAGTTTTTGGCTGGAAATAACTCCAGGAATATCCACCGCTCTATACTCCATTCACTTAAATCGAGTCACATTTACTAATTGACAATCATATTAAAGTTAATTTTAATTATGAAAATGAAAATAATATATGAAAATGGAAACAAAATCATATCAACTTTCAATGTTATTGTTGATTAGTACACATGGCTTGATTTAAGGGGATGGAAGATAGAGTGGTGAGTACTCCTGCAGTACTGGAGTTATTTCCATTTTAGGCCTGACAAAAAAAGGAAAAAGAAGAAGAAACTAGGCATTACAAGTCCCTGTGAAGTCATTCATGAAGATGTCTTGCATTCTGGAAGTAGTTAGCATCAACATTCCCCTCATGTTTGCAGAGCAAGATTTCCAATTCCTGTAAAGTTCTCAAATTGCATCCACAAGTAGCAAGTTACCGTTGCTCTAACCCTGACAGTCTAGGTGTACAGCCACTAGGAAACCTGACTGTCAAATCATTTATAAAAAATTCTCCATTCCAGGTTCTCTCCAGCCCCCTTCTTACTGTCAAAAGCTTTGAGTGTGGAAAAAACTGACATTATAGTAGCTCCTGAGCCATCTGCCAAACCAATGCCTTGGCACTCTACTTGCTCATTAGTATTGAGCTTAACCTAGTTCAAAAGAGGATAGAGCCTCCCCTACTTTTCTCTGGGTCCTATACGTAGCATTTCTCTCCGAGGATTTAATGGTGATGGTGTCCACAACCATATTCGAATTCTGCATGATCCACAGTGAGCCATTTGAAGAAAACCTCGCCATAGTCTCCATACACCAGATTCAACTGAACATGCCTACCCCATTTACATTCTGTCTGTCAACACATGATTAATTCACACCTGACACCATGGGTAGCAAGAAGAGCCAGTCATATTTCCATTATACTGCTGCTCATTGGTCACTAGACAGCTGTAAACAATAAGCCAAAGAAAATTGTGGATACACTACCCCCCTCTGTCAAACTTTGATGGCACTACTTTTTATTGGTCAGCTGACAGTTGTCATGAACAAGCCACAGAAACTTGGGGATACAATGTGTCCCAAAACACTGTCATTGCATTAAAATGAAGTGGTGATTCTTTTCCTGTTTTGCCTTAGTATATGGTTAAGAATCAGCGCACCAACAGAGCATCACTGTTTATAGCATATATATGCCTTCGACTGATCATTTTTAAAGCACATAGTCACTAGCAATATATTCAGTTCATTTATTCATTGCCAATCTAGTGCTCATTGCATTAGAGGTGGCAGATTCACATCTCCTATCAGTAGATTTATTGTAGTAGCAGCCATGTCTCTTCATCGCTCAACATATTCCATGACGTCACTATTTTTTACTACTTTGTAGGTAAGAGACATGAGGCATCTCTCCTGTTTGCCAAAATGCAGGAAGAGGGGATAAAACCTGGGGTGGTAATGCTCATATATATTTATGCTGCCAAAACTTTACAGATTATTTTCTGAAATTTCACGATGAGAAATGAACACCAACATTAGTAGCTACTTCTATCAAATATATTTGTTTGTTATAATTTTCCTGTGGTTCTGCATGAAAATTACTATTTGTTTTTTACCTTTTCCAGATAATGCTTAGAATGGGTCCATGTTTTTGTCACAGGAGTGCGTATTGCCACTTTATGGTGTTAATTTTTGTGATATCTTCATTAATCTGTAACATTCATTTAAGAAAAGATATTCTTGTTTGTGATGTTAGAATACTTATTCTTGGAGTATATGTAGTCATATAACTAAATTTCTTCATCCAGTTGTATATGTGTTTCCAAATTATTATTTAATGAATGAAAGACTTCTTGTCTTTGCTGGGGAATTGCAGGTTAGCTACAATGTAATGGTCAAAGTATATGCCATCTCAGGGCTTTATCATGAAGTTGAAGAACTATTCAAAGCTATGGAGAGAGATGGTTGTCCACCAGACTCGTTCACATACCTCTCCCTTGTTCAGGCATATTCAGAGAGTTCAAAATGCTTGGAGGCAGAGGAAACAATAAATACCATGCAGAAGAAAGGCATCCCTCCTTCCTGTGCCCATTTTAAGCATTTGCTCTATGCTCTTGTGAAGGCTGGTCTTATGGTTGAAGCAGAAAGGGTGTATATGGAGCTATTATCGGCTGGTTTAAATCCAGACCTTGTCTGTTGTCGGGCTATGCTTAGAGGTTACATGGACTATGGACATGTGGAAAAAGGCATCAAATTTTTTGAACAGATCAGGGAGTCAGTAAAAGCAGACAGATTTATAATGAGTGCAGCTGTGCATCTGTACAAATCAGCTGGAAAGAAACTCGAAGCTGAAGTTCTTTCTGAATCCATGAAGAGTTTGAGGATCTCGTTCCTCAATGAGCTTGAAGTTGGATTGAAGATACAATGCCCCAGCCACGTATCCCAGGTGACTGACCAAGGTACTATTTGACAGTGAGCAACGCTATAGAGTTGTGATGTTGATAAAGACTGCTGGTGAACAAATGTTATGTGGTTGCAAAACCTTTTATAGAGCTCTCAGCTATATGAACTATGAAGACGGGGGATCCTGAGAGATGCCAAAAACTTCAATGAGGAGCGAATACCACATGGTTGTGTACCTGTAGCGACATACTGGTGTATTTAGAGCTCCTACAGCTTAAAAAATTGAAACTGTGATCAAGGATTTGTTCATCAGAGTACACCTTATAGCCTAGGTATGCCACATGATGATCTGTATTCTGTACCTTACAATCCTGGGACGAAGGCATTTGTGTTCCCCTCAATAACATTTTATACGTACAGAGGATATCTTTTCACCCATGGCGGTGCTCTTGGTTTTCATGGTAAGGATGGGTCTTCAGCTGCAAGAGCAAAAAAAATAATTCACAGGCAACATTGGCACTAAAGATGATGCCAGTGTAGTGCAGTATGCGTTCATCTATGTATTGAATGTACTAACGGAAAATTTTCAATTCTGGGAGAAATGGGAATTTGTAGAACTGTAAAGTTGGTATTATTTATCAATGAGAATAATCTCTTTTACTGTAAAAGGACAGACAGGTATCAGTTTTTTTGTCTGTAGATGCTGTTAATGTAATGCATAATTAGATCCTTTCATCAAGGAACATAGGAAGGACGTTCCTTCCTTCAATGTAGCTTTATTTGGAAATCTTTCAGCACAACCTTTTTTTTTTAAAAAAATAAAATAAAAAAGGAAGAAGAAATATTAAACAAATAAATTATTTGTTGCCGTTTACAACTTTTTTCTTTTAATTTATAAGGAGGAAGAAAACACCAAATAACATCATAAGCCAGCCCAGATGTTATTCGTTCTCGCACGGGTCTGTGGCAAACTGTCCTGGCGCGCGCCCTCAACTTTATTAACAAAAGAAATCTACTCTTTCTGTTCTTTTTGGTATGTTTATGGGAATTGGAGGAGTCCCAAATATATTCTCTTATTGATAATATAGTAGTGGAATTCAAATCTCTAAAAATATATTTCAAGAATTCCACTTGATTATATAAAATTTATAAAAAAATTAAAAAAAAATACCTAATAAAAAAATCTCTTAAATCCTCTTAATAAGCTACTATTCTTGTAAAATAATTATTGTTAAGTAGAGCAATATAATATTTGATAATGAATGATTGTATGTAATGCAAGTGTGAGATTATTAGTGTTTATACTCTATATTTAATCAGTTGGTTACATATGATATTGATTTTATTTATATAAATATATTTAATTTATTAATAAAAAATATTTATCTTTAATATTCATCAATTTTTTTATTAATGAATCTAATATTAGTTTAATATGCTCTGTAGCTAATTAGTTGGTTACACGTGACATTGTATTTATGTAAATACAGATATATTATTAATAAAGGTTTAATTTATCTTTAATATTCATATAACATTAGATTAATGAATCTAATATTTGATTTATGAATCTAGAGCAAAGATAATGTCAATAGGAAAAAAAATATTTTGCAAAGAAAATTATAAAATTATTATAATTATGAAATTTATATTACATCAAAATATTGTTTCTAAATTGTTCCTAGTTGATATTCTCTTAAATATTGGACATTTATTAGAGTCGTACAGACTAATACATATTATGTTCATTTATTTATGAAAGGAAGCAGATGTTCTCATAGGTTGAGGTATAAAAGATACCTAAAACTAATATATAGGTGTTTTTCATAAGACATGTACACTGAACTGACAAACATGAGAATTCTAAATGTCTATGGAAAGGCTCACATGATGGTTATGTAAGTAATTCTTATACTTGAGATCACTAAGTTATCTTATATAGATAATATTATACTTTGATCATGTTACATATTATCTTAGTCGAAGTAACAAAGAGGCAAACATTGAGTATAACATAAACTATAGGAAGGTATTTGAGTGATCAAGAGATGATTCATCACCCTAAATGAATTAGAAAAAATATTATATTTTTTCTCAAATAATATTGACTAAGAAATCTTTTACAAAGGTTGAATGAAATTTAAAAAGAGTTTCAAATCTTATTCAAATTATCAATGACTATTGTGTTTAGAACAAACGTTATTTAACATGGCAGATATACTTCATGCTTTATTGTTAAATCGAAACATTATTGATGAAAAGATATTAATTACATTAAGAAATCGGTCATTGAAAGGTTAAGTCAAACCATTAATGACTTTTCTAATATTTGGGGGATCATGACACATTGTTAGATGATGTACTTGATCTTCAAATATAAATTAATTAATTATTGAATTGATAATAAATTAAATTGTTTAATTTATTTAATTCTATTTAATTATAAATATAATTTATATTTGGACTAACATATTAGGAACCTAATGGGTCACACACATTAAGAACCGTTAGTCAAAAATTAAACTGAGATGATTTAATTAAGTATGACTTGATTTAAATATATTTTAGAAATTAAGGACTAGAATATAATTAATACAAAGATTATATTTCTAGACCTAGAAAAATCAAGTAAGGACTTGATTAAGTTAATTTCTAAAATTGTCTTGAATTAATACAATTGAATGGCTTGTAGTTTGCGACAACTCAACCTTTAAAGAATTATTCAAAGCCGGAAAAGATCAGATCTTCAGGTAATTAATCCCTAAACAACTCTAGATGTGTATAACGGGATCCTAGAGAGTTCCGAGTAATTTGTTTTATTATTTCCACTACGTGTATGATATTCAGGAATCTAACATCTAATATTTGATTAATCAAGTTTGAATTGATTGTAAATAAGTTTTAGAAATTGAGAACTATAATGTAATTTATACATGGAATTACAGTTCTAGACCTACAAAATTCAAGTAGGGACTGGATTCAATAAATTTCTAAAATTATCCTAGTAATATTATTCAGGAGAAAAATTAATATTTCACCATTTGTAGGTGATATTATTCAGGAGGCAAATTGATATTTCACCATTTATAGGGTTTTCAAGTTTTCCTATAAATAGAATGATATGCCTTTTATTTTGTTTTTTTGTAGTAAATAGTATACATAAGTTACATACACCTGAAAAACACAAAAGAAAAGAGCTAACACTCAAAAGTATAACAATTCATCTCTCGTAAAAGAGTTTAAGATATTTCTCACTGATGGTTTGTGTGGATTACCATTAGAAGCTGGATACTTGGACGACTTGTGGTTTGCGACAACCCGATTTTGAAGCAATTATTCAAAACCATAACAAATCTAATCTTCAGGTACTCTTCTTATAAACTCTAAACAATTTTAGATCTGTCTAACGAGATCTTGCAACTCCAGAAAAAAAAATTAAATTTATCGTTTTCACTATGTATATATTTTTTGGGAAACTAAACAATCTAAATGTCATAAATAATGTGATCTAGTGGAGCATGTCTAGAAAGTTGTTATGTCATAATTAGTTGACCCATTAGATTTGGGTCCTCCTAGGCAGTAGAACCCAACGCTGGGGGCTCCTTTTGGAAGTGTTTTGGGCCTGGCGTGGCTGCCATACCCAACAACTTTGGGTCCAGCTGCCAAGCCAGCTCCAATAGCTTTTGGAAGAGGAGGCAATGCACCCAGCCATAATTCTTGCCAAAAAATACAGCAGAGGAAAGCCCCCTTTGGGGTTGCAGCCAAGCGTGCAGGTCTACCCCCAGTGCCCAAGCCTAGGCAGACCTCACGCCTGGTGTCTGTAGCACTAGAGGTGAGCAAAAAAACTGAAAAACCGATTAAACCAAAAAAACCGAAAAAACAATAACCGAAAAAACCGAACCGTAAAAAAAAACAGATTAAAACATTAAAATTTTGAAAAAACCGGTCGGTTCGGTTTTATAATAAAAAAAAAATGAAAAAACAGAACCGAACCCAAACCGAAAAAAACCAGAAAAAACCGAACCAACCGAAAAAACCAAGCCGAAACCGGAAAAAACCGAGCCAAACCAGAAAAACCAAGCCAAAATGGTTTGAACCGGTTTTTGTTCTTAAAAAACCAAACCGAACCGAAACCGGTCAGTTTGAACCGGTTTTGGTTTTAAAAAAAAAAACAATTTCGGTTTGGTTACTTTTTTTATATAAAAACCGAACCGAACCGAAAATGATCACCCCTATGCATCACAATAATAATAATAATAATAATAATAATAATAATAATAATAATATTTATGATATTAATAAAACTATTTTTTATATTAATACTTTTAATTATAGTAAAAATAATAATATTCATAACAAAAATAATACTATTTGTAATATTAATACTTTTAATTGTACTAAAAATAATAATATTTAGAGCTCAAATAATACTATTTTTAATATTAATATTTTTAATTATAATAAAAAATAATATTTTTTATACAAATAATAATATTTTTAATATTAATACTTTTAATTATAAAAAAATATTTATAAGACAAATAATAATATTTTTAATATTAATAATAATGTAATTCAAAATATTTATAATATAAATAATAATATATTTGGGTATGGATGCGCTGCAAGACTTAAGGATATTGGGTTCTTAGACCCGATGCAGGACCCAAGGCCAATTGTTTCTGTGTCTGAAGTACTCAAGAGAATTATAATAAAAATAATAATATTTATAACACAAATAATTATATTTAGAAACCAAATAATAATTATAACACAAATAATAATATTTTTTAGATGAATATTTAGAATTATAATAAAAATAATAATATTTATAACACAAATTATAATATTTTTTATATTAATACTTTGAATAATAATTATAATTATTATTATATTTATAATACAAATAATAATATTTTTTATATGAATACTTTGAATTATAAGAAAAATAATAATATTTATAACACAAATTATAATATTTTTTATATTAATACTTATAATTATAATAATAATAATAATATTTATAACACAAATAATAATATTTTTTATATGAATATTTTGAATTATATACAAAAAAAAAATTATAACACAACACAAGAACCAAGACCATTAGGTCCTGACTCTGGACCTAATGCTCTTGGTTCCTACATCAGGACCTATTTTGCATGGGTCCTGCGTGAGGATCCAAGGAAAATGGATCATTATGCAGGACCCAAGAGCATTGGATCCTGATGACTGACCCAAGCGAAATGGATCCTGACACAGAATCCAAGGCCAATTGGTTCAGCACCCAAGAGAATTATAATAAAAAAAATAATATTTATACCACAAATAATAATATTTTTCTATTAATACTTTGAATTATAATAAAAATAAAAATATTTATAACAAAAATAATTATATTTAGAAACACAAGAATATCTCTAACACAAATAATTATATTTTTTAGATGAATATTTATAATTATAATAAAAATAATAATATTTATACAAAAATAATAATATTTTTTATATTAACACTATGAATTATAATAAAAATAATAATATTTATAACACAAATAATTATATTTAGAAACCTAAGAATATTTCTAACACAAATAATAATATTTTTTAGATGAATATTTAGAATTATAATAAAAATAATAATATTTAAAACACAAATAATTATATTAAGAATTCCATAATTATAAGAAAAATAATAATATTTATAACATAACCCAAGACCCAATAACATTAGGTTCTGACTCTGGACCCAATGCTCATGGTTCCTGCATCAGGACCAATTTCGCATGGGTCCTGCGTTAAGACCCAAGAGAAATGAGTTCTGCCGCAGGACCTAAAAGCATTGGGTCCTGACGCAGGACCCAAGAGACATGGGTCCTGATGATGAACCCAAACAAAATGCGTCCTGACGCAGGACCCAAGAACATTGGATCCTGATGCCGGATCAATAGAATTGGGTCCTGACACAGGACCCAAGACCATTTGGTTTAGCACCCAAGAGAATTATAATAAAAATAATAATATTTGTACCAAAAGTAATAATATTTATAACACAAATAATTATATTAAGAATTCCAAGAATATTTATAACACAAATAACAATATTTCTTATATTAATATTTGAATTATAATAAAAATAATAATATTATAACAAAAATAATGATATATTTAATATGAATACTTTGAATTATAAGAAAAATAATTATATTTATAACTAAAATAATTATATTTAGAAACCCAACAATATTTCAAACACAAATAATAGTTTTTAGATGAATATTTAGAATTATAATAAAAATAATAATATTTATAACACAAATAATTATATTTAGAAACCCAAGAATATTTCTAACACAAATAATAATATTTTTTATATTAATACTTTGAATTATAATAAAAATAATAATATTATAACACAAATAATAATATCTTTGATATAAATAATTAGAATTATAAGAAAAATAATAATATTTATAACACAAATAATTATATTAAGAAACCTAAGAATAGTTATAACTCAAATTACAATATTTTTTATATTAATAGTTAGAATTATAATAAAAATAATAATATGTATAACACAAATAATAATATTTTTTATATGAATATTTTGAATTATATATAAAAAATATATTTATAACACAACCCAAGACCCAAGAGAAACAGGTCCTGCCGCGGGACCCAAGAGCATTAGGTCCTGATGCAGGACCCAAGTGAAAAATATTAATATTTTTTAGATTAATACTCTTAATTATAGTAAAAATAATATTATTGATAACACCAAAAATAATAATATTTTTTATATTAAAGATTTTATTTTTAGTTAAAATAATATTATTTATAACATAAATAATACTATTTTTAATATTAATACTATTAATTATAATAAAAATAATAATATTTATAACACGAATAATACTTGTTTTTTATATTAATACTTTTAATTATAGTAAAAATAATATTATTTATAATACAAATAATAATATTTTTAATTTTAATACTTTTAATTATAATAAAAAAATATTATTTATAAGACAAATAATACAATTTTTAATATTAATAATAATAAAATTTATAATATTTATAATACACATAATAGTAGCTTTGGGTATGGCTATGCTGCGAGACCTAAGGATATTCTTACACCATTAGTGTAACATTTTCACCTTGACATAATAAACTTAACTAAACATAATGAAAGAGAGAAACATAAATAAACAACATAAGAACATAAGTATAGTAAAGGAAATGAAAAGCATAAACAAGAGATTAAGAAAAATATAACATGAAATAAAACTTAAACATTAAAATACAAAGAAAGAAAGCAAGTAAGGAAATGATCTTGATCTGAAAATCAAGATGCCTAAATGCATGGCAAATACCTTCTTTTATAGACCAAAATTCAGAACTATTGATTTGATGACTAATTGTTGAGTGGGTGACCACATCTTGACTTGGTGACAATCCTTATCTTCTTGTCTGAACAAAACATCATTTCTAATATCAGAATTTGAACATATAGTCTTAATGAAAGTTCTGGAAAATTGTCTCAGCTTTCCAACAAAACAAAAATCGACGCATTTGGATTTCTAGAACTTGAGATATGGGCTGAACACTGAACAATGTATGGGTTGCATGATAGATTTCGACTCTGTTATTGCTACCATTTGAACTCGAAAATGACACTTTTAAATCTTGGACTCTTAATGAAAGTTTTAGGCCTATATCTTAGCTTTCCATACATATAAACCAGACCTAAATCCTAGTTTTACAGCTCCAGGTATGATCCAATAACTGAATGGTGTTCCAGTTTGGACTGAACCACCATCTCTTTTCTAAGCTTAGCCCTCTCTTTGTCTTCTGAATTTCAGTAGTTAAACTCATCAATCAATCCTTTGATTTATGTGATAGGTCTGCATTTAAAATAAACATTTACCATAAATTAAAGGTATCTTATATTATCAGACTTGTTATTATAAAACATGCTTAAGTTAGGGAATTTAATGATACTTTAAGTGCAATATGATGATATAAAACCTTGATAAAAATACACTTTTAAGTACTAATCACACCCCCCAACCAGCTTATTACTAGTCCCTAGTAATCAAAGCGTTAAAACAATTTGCGACATTCAAAGGCAAGGCATTCATCATTCAACTTCCATTAATCTATCCAAATAAGCAAACTCTCATTAAATTTATTTATATGCTCCATACTTCTTAAACAAGATATTAATAAACCTTCCTTTTATGCTCAATATATCAACACATTGTTATGGGGCTTTACTTGGATGAAAACACAATTTTGTTCTAATGTTTTTCTAAGGTTAACTTCCTTAGGTTAGGATTATTATTATCTATTTTTTTATTAGTTTTCTTTTTTTTAAAAAAAAACACAATGCATCCTTAACCCATATAGCGAGCTTTAGGCTAATGACTCCCAGACTAGTTGGTCTCAGGGCATTGAGTGTTGAAACACCCATTCGAGTTTAGTAACTCAGGTTGCAGATACTAATATGTAGATGGTGCAATGTTTAATTTCCTTAAGCTTTTCTCCTCAACTTATGTAACAAGTTTTGGGCCAATAGCTCCCAAGTCAGTTGACTTTAGGGTATTAGGTGTTAAAACACTCCTTCGGGCTTAATTGCTTAAATCAAGGAGGCTACGAAACCAAACTTATCTACTTTTTTATTTATCAATTTGTTTTTGTTTTTTTTTTTTTTTTGCAAATGATATATTATCCCTATCCCTTAGTTTTTACCTTTAATAAAAGAACATAAATAATATAATAATGCAATGTGCAACCCACAATCATATGTTAAAGTGTGTGTGTGTGAAAATGAAGGTTTAAGAATACTTGTTAAATGAGTATATGAGCAGAATCAAGTGATAACAATGCGAGAGTTTGTGAACCTGAATATTTCATGAGAAGTGTGTGATAGACCTTGTTATGAATATTGCAAATAACCATTGGAAAATGTTTACTAAGATGCGTCTCAAGATTCAATAAAATTCCTCCTTACTCTGTCATCCTAATAACAGTTCTGTCAAATGGTTTTAATAACAACAAAAGATAGTTAGTTAGTCTTTTTTTTTTGTCAACTACTACCCTCTCCCCCCAACCAAAATGAAACATTGTCCTCAATGTTTTAAGGTAAAAAGATAGAGTATAGAAGACATCACCTGAAACAACAACTACTGACAAACTTAAAACACACTTAAACAAATATAAGAAACAACAAAACACAAATATTATGCTATTAATAAAACCAAAAGATATAATTTCTTACAAACTAAGGATTAAATTGTAGTTGTGATTGTGGCTCACATCTTCCCTTAGTTTTACGTCCAAAAACGGCTTAAACGCCCTTTATTGGTCGAGGATAGGCTTCCCATCCAGTTTTCTTAAAAACTCGTAAACAAGGTCTTTTATAGTTAGATTCCCAAGACTATGCCAAGCATGTTCTTTATCAAAATGGGGTCATAAGTCATGAAATACACAATGCACATTGCCACTAGGATATGTCCCAAAAGTCAATAGAAGATTATCTAAAGACTCTTTATGTTTTGAAATACTTTTAAGTACTAATCAGCAGGCATACCTATTCCTCTTTTGCAGTGTTTTGGGTCTGGATCAACACTATTGATAGCTTTTTTTAGAAGTGTTTTGGGCCTGGCTTGGCTACCAGACGCAACAACGATGGGTCTAGCTATCAAGCCAACCCCAATAGCTTTTGGTAGAGAAGGTAATACCCCCAGCTGTAATTCTTGTCAAAAAACATAGTAGAGAAACGCTCCCCTGGGGCTGCAGCCAGGCGCGCGGCTCTGCCCCTAGCGCCCAAGACTGGGCAGACCCCGCGCCAGGTGTCTGCTGCCTAGGGTCGTGGCCAGGTGCGCGTGGCCGGCCCCAACGCCCTGGCTTGTCAGCCCTAGTGCCAGGTGTTAGACATTTGAGCTAATTAATTATAATTAATTAATACTTTTAATTAAAATAAATATCACAATATTTAGAATACAAATAATAATATTCATCATTTTAATAATAATTTTAAACTTGCGTGATCAAAGTTTATACAGTAATAATTTTTTTAAAAAAAATATTAACAAGAATAATAATAATAGTTTTTACTATATTTTGTTTTTCAGTTTTCTTCTATTCTTAATATCAATACTTTTAATTACAATAAAGATAATAATATTTAGAATACAAATAATAATATTTACCATATTAATAATAATATTAAACTTGTCTGGCCAAAGTTTCTGCAGTAATATTTTTTTTTTGAAAAAGTCATTAACAATAATAATAATAATAATTTTTATTATATTGTTTTTCATTTTTCTTCTCTGCAGGGTCTGTTGATCCAACCACACGTTCCTCTAAACCCAAGGGTCATCAGAACAGACCTCGGCGGTCGAGTCTACACCCAGCGCGCGGGTTTGCTGGCTAGGCACTCGGGTCTGCAAACCCGCTCGCCCTAGGGCTGTAGCCAGGCGCGCGGGTTCGCCCCGAGCACCTAAGGCTGGGCAGACCCTGCACCAGGTGTCTGCATACCATGGTCTCAACCAACCCCAGCACCAAGTGGCTACAGCCAGACGTGCCTGCCCAACATCTAGGTTTGGCAACCAAGCATCAGGTGTCTGCAGTCCTAAGGAGT
>Ga0307509_10004601_pt1 | contig 19778 bp, 24 predicted proteins | sample 10_EM_MG_FD_202245 | JGI IMG/M metagenome (GOLD analysis project Ga0307509, IMG submission 202245) | Populus trichocarpa ectomycorrhiza microbial communities from riparian zone in the Pacific Northwest, United States - 10_EM | ecosystem: Host-associated > Plants > Roots > Unclassified | place...
CCAAGAACGCTGTTTCCAACAGCACCGATAAGTGTGGAAACCCAGAACTCGAGGTGGACGCCAAGAATTTCGCAGTTTTGATCACTGAAGGATTCCTCAACGACGATGGAACCCCCGCCAGCGGGGTCAAGCATAAGTTCGACGAATGCAGTCAGACTGTGAGTGTTGTTCGTTCCGGATCAGCTCTAATATGATTTCTCACCTGTTCCCGCTCCCTTAGCCCTTCGTTTATGACGAGACCAAGCAATTGATGGTTTCTTATGATGACCCACAGTCGTTCGCTGCCAAGGGAAAGTTTATCATTCAAAACAACTTGCTTGGGTTCGCCATGTGGGAAACTACTGGTGACCACAACGACCTTCTCATCGATTCCCTCACCACCGCCGCGGGTGTTAACCAGGATGATTGCTGATCCATGGGTCACTCCCCCCACCTCCCTTTCGGTTCGCTCGGGAAGCATCCCAAGGCTGTGCGCTTAGTTCGCACTGATCACTATGCGATGACACACGAGGTTCAAACATGTTCAATCCCTTATTTATTATCTATGTTGGAACTCCCCGGGGAGTTAGAGACAGCGCCGGTCGACATGAGATACCATCCATACACACTCACTTTTTACTCTGACCCACACTTAGTGGCTATAATCTTCGTTGTAACTTACATTCCTTTGCAACGCGTTCGCATGGAATACAAAGTCTACATGGACTCTCATAAATTCCCCGCCCCTCCTCCTTGCACGTTCCTCCACTGGCTAATGCCGAATGCAAATGTCTCACCCCTTCTTGATGTTGGACGGCCTAATATTTTTCCCATGCGGCCATTGTGCTCGTTTCCGTTCATGTAAGCACTTGTACCGGAGCTACCACTGTCTACTACCGATCCCAACCGTATACGGTGACACAGTGATTATACCGACGCCATCATTCGCAATGCCACCTTTACCAACTCTCCGCTTCTGGAGGGAGATTCTCGTGATGTATCATATCCAATCCAGCCGCCGCAGTAGCCAGCATATCGGTTTCACTGGTGCAGCCATTTGGACAACTCCCATCAAGAGGATGAGAGACGTCAATCTGCGGAGCGTCCAACTTGGTCTGTTGGTGCCTTGAGCCATCCTGAGAAGGTCGCACGAACCATGGGATTGACAAATTCCTCTGGAAGCAAGTCGGCAGCTACCCTGTGCGTTAGTGTGTCGCTGGCGGGAGGGATGTGCCGTCGGGACCATTATTCCCACGTACGCGAAGTTCCCGCCTCCCCCTCCATTTTTACGCTACCCAATACCCGACCACATAGATCTTGCCCACCAAGGCTGGTCCTTCCGTCGCCAGTATCTCCGAATTTTTCTCACATCAGGTCAGAGGGGAGGCTGCGGGAACGAGGCGAAGGGGTGAATCCTTGAATATCCGCCCTGGTGGACCCACCAACAGAGGTGTGGTCACTCCGTCGCTGGACGACGGAGAGGCGGGACTCGACTTGGGTGGAAACGCCGCCTCGATCGCACCGTGTATGTTCAATGTTCGCGAACGGCTCTCAACGTTCAGCCTCCAGGAGCTCCAACTCCTACTCGCCCCCGTAGGATGGAAGAGGGGCTGCCGGTAACATAGTAGACGTTCAGGTAATTAGCTGGGTCACCGGAGAGGGCTGGCCCGGCGACTAATTAGCGCCAACTCGGAGTTTAGGTTTTTCCTGATGACCATTAGGAGGGCGCCTCGTGGGGATCTTTCCTCTCGCAAAATCCCCACCTTCTCCTCACATGTTTTTACGATGGCTGAAAGTAAAAATTCTGCGCGACCCTGCCCGGAACGCGTTTCTCCTGACGTGCGGACCGAGATGCCCAAAGTTCACATTTCCGATCGTTCATCCGTCCCATGACACAGGTTTATTGCAGACATGGTGCTCGTTTGGGTTCACGTACCTCGCCTTCGCCCCTGTACTTGGTGAATGGCACGTTGGATATCGCGATCACAGACCGGACAAGTCAACGCTAAGGGACCTTGGATCTCCATGGTGGGCACCACTTCACCGCCCTCCTGCTATCATTCATACACATAAACAGGCTGAAGTTGACGTCTCAGGTTATGGATCAGTCAGTGTTACAGGTGTGGTCCGTCTTTGTCCGTCTCACCCCGCTCCCAGAGACGCCCTGTCTTCCACCTTCTCGCACCCGGCGATCATCAATGACACGCTCTCTAATTACAGCACTTACACCGATACCATCATCCGTGGCACTACCTTTGCCAACTCTCCATCACTGGGGAGAAGTTCTCGTGCAGCATATTGCCTCTTTTTACTCGGTTCCATCCTTCAACCATTTCCTTCCTCACGTCCGTACGATTCCGTTCACCAATCTATGGGATTGACTTACTTGCCCTGTTCCGCCCAGCGGTCCCTTTTCCGTTAGGCACACCTGGGCGCTCCCCGTATCTGCCTCAACCGCTGTCATGGCCAGTATTTCCGTTCTCGCTTGTTTGGTCATTTGGACGGTCCTCATCAAGAGGGCGGGAGATGTCAATTCGTGGACAATCCAACCTGCCCAAACCCCCCTCGGAATACGGGTGTCCACTGGCGATGGGTTACCTTTTAGCTGGGCAGCGTTCAGTCTTCTGGTGATGAGCGTCGTTTTCAATACGATTGAGTCCGTGTCGCTCTTTCGTCTGATTATTACCATTCCCGAGTCCTGATCTACTTTTACTTTGTCGATGTAGCATAATGGGTTGGTCACTTCCTAGCGACGGACCGCCCTACACACCACGAGTTCCACAGGGGGTGGATCCCAGCCGGGAGTTGGGACCGGATCGCCCGGAGGAGGACAGACGGATCCCACTCGACGTCCGGCAGGGACGCGGCTGATTTTAAAAACCAGCACCGGCTGGACCCCATTCCACCTGGCGAGCCCTAACGGTCGTTCGGTGTTGCACCACCCGCGCTGCACACCCCATCGGTTTGGTTTCCTTACCGTTCACTGAAATCATTGTATATTCTTCTCGTATACGTACACTTCTACAAAGCAGGAAACCGAACTTGAGAATCCCTCAATTGGCCGGCAGTTTGTGCGATTGAGCTGCCTTGCATGGTGGAGGCGAACTTTGCATCGACTTAGCATGTTGTGGCAGGCATGACATGACATTCAAGGGTAAGGATTGACCGCAGTTCCGCCTTCAGGTCCACTACAAGAGGAGGAGCTGGGACGAGTGAAGTCATGGAAATGGGGAGGTCACGGGTCGAGCTTGGCACTTGAGAGCCCGCAGGCCCAATGACGGGAGTTCTGGACATGTCTTGAAGTGGTTCGAGGAGGTTGCGAAGAGCGATTGAGAATTTGAAGATTGCAAGTGGTGATTCCCGCCGTGATGGTGAAGGTCGGTTGAGTCCTTGGAGAAACCGGTGTCTAATGCGAAGACACTGAGTAGCACAAACGAAGCTTGTCTCGAACACATTTTCGCTCGCTCACCAGGCCCAACACGCCACGCAGAAATCTCGAGACGGTTAGTGATATTAGCCACGAGCTTATACGGCAGGATGGCGCGTAGGTAGAAGGCACAAGGGGAGGGTGTTAGCTCGATGTGGCCGTAATTATGAGAGGTGGGCAACGGAACGGGGAGTGGGGATCCCGATCAGCCAAAAGGGTGTCAACTGGAATCTCGGATCCCAACCCGGATCCCCGACCAAGTTGCCACCGCGCAATGACCCAATCCCCCCGATGGAGGGACGGGATACTTAGAAGGCGGAAAGGCAGGCCAGCGGGTGGCATTGGCTCCAAATCGACAGGTCGATACCGCATGGTACACGCAAAGAAATTTTGAGTTCTTGCATTCCTGTCAGACTGGGGACAGCCCTCCCGTCCCCGAGTAAGATGCATTTGCGGCCAATTACTTGAACATTGTTGAATGCCAGTAACTGGATCATCGAGGGGGTAGAGACTCCAGTGAGGTGCTGTCGGAGTGGGCGGGATGCTTGATGGTCAGGAGACTGAAGGTCCCTCGAATCACACGTGGGCCAACAGAGTTACTTGTAGTAGCTTGAAAATGTAAATCAAGTTCACCACGTCGTTACTGGTGACAACAAGATTTCCGGCTTCCACGTGTGCTCAAGCAGGGGCATGAGGTACACCGGAGCTCATCGGCTCATCAGGTCCGTCAAGGGGAAGCGGGACCGTGAACAAGGCCTACACCCGCCTCCTGGTCCCATGGTTTCCGTTTGAGCTCCGGCGGCTGTTTTGATGGCATCGTTGAGTACTTCCGGTACACGTTGAATTCCTGATGTCGATGAATTCTCATGTTATTCACTGGGTCCAGGATAGAGTAAGTTTGGCCGGATTATTGTGAAAAACAATCAGCATAATCCTACGATTATGCGTGTGGATAACTCATCACATTATTACAATCCGCTCAAAGTAATTTGCCTGGATCCTACTTAATTTTGAGTGTATTCTGAGTGATATGATGAGTTATCCACATGAAAGATCGTGGGAATATTCTGAATGTTTTTCATGATAACCCGGCCAAATTGATTTTACCCCAGGCCCAGTGATTGTGTCCCGCAGCGAGTCCGGTGATCGTGAGTGTCTGTTTGTGATCGATATCCGGATGATCGATGATCGGGAGAGCTGGTGATAGTGGGTAAGGCTACGACATACACGCGAGGTATCCATGGGCCCATAAGGGAATTGTCAAGACCACACCCGTTGTGTCGGGCCACGGGTGCTGTCCCCGGACCGCACATCTGGAATCGCCACACCACCCCAGGCGTTGTGGAATAGACATTGGTTACCGACTCCGTATCCTCGCGCACGACTCGGAGGAGCCTCCGCACCCCAATCTATTTAATGAAGGTATCGAGTGGTATTCCCTCGGGACCAGCTAAGGATTGAGCCCCGCAAGCTCTAGCCAAGCCAAAAAGCGACCCGCGTAGCAAAGGAAACGATATGTTTCTCACGGCTGGGGCGGGACCGGCCTCGGTGGCAAAATCCACCATGCCCTAGCGACCTTGCACTAACACGTGTCCACGAATACCTAAGGACTTGCCAGACCCCAACTGTTATGTCAGATCCCCGACGGCGTGAATCTCGGCGCTGACACTCTTCTACGCTGTTCCGGAGATGCCGGGATAAACGCCTCGTCCGCTGTGTGTGATACCAAGGCTTCCGGTCCACGATGAACTGTTCCACGGTCCGGTCGCCTCGCTTGCGACGCATGGCTCACTCCACACCCTCCCCGTAACGGACTGCCCCTAGCTACGATCTCAGCCAAGCCATATATATACCAATACCCACCCCTTCCCCAGTCCTGGCCTTCCCCCCACGTTCTTTATCGCCAACGCCATGCTCGCTTCTCTCCTTTTCTCTGCTCTCGCCGCGTCCGTTGTGACTGCCTCCCCGGCCCCAACCGCTGGGACGACCATTTCGACAGCCTGGTATCCTGGATGGGCATCCGCCAGCCTCCCCGTTTCCAGCATTAACTGGGACAAGTACACTATCGTCACTTATGCCTTCGCGTATGTTTCCTTCACCAATTCCCCTGCTAAACCTGCAAAACTAAATGCTCATACCTATTCTTAGCATCACCACCCCAGATCCCTCTGTCCTCGGGATCGATCCCTCTGATGATGCCATCATCCCTTCGTTCGTTGCACAAGCTAGGCAGCATGGTACGGTGGCTAGTATCTCTATCGGTGGGTGGATTGGCTCCGCCTATTTCTCTTCGGCGGTCGCTCCTGCGAACCGCTCCAAGTTCGTCAAGGCCGTCCTTGATATGGTCGCCAAGTATAATCTTGGCGGTGTTGACTTCGAGTGAGCCAAACAAATTCTATGGCACGTCGCCATGCCACTCATCTATTCCCTCAAATTTTAGCTGGGAATCTCCAAACAGTGCCGGCAATGGTAACCAGTTTTCCCCCGCCGACTCCGACAACTTCCTTGCCTTCCTCCGGGAATTGCGCGCCCAGCCTGCGGGACAGAACCTCTACATCAGTGCCGCAGTTGCAGTCTATCTCTGGACTGGTTCTAATGGTCAACCTGTGACCGATATGTCTGGGTTCGCCGATGTTCTCGATCACATCGCCCTTATGAACTACGATATCAATGTACGCACCTTGCACGCCTCACACCAAAAACACATCTGATAATACACTCTGCAGGCTCCATGGACTACCACTGGCGTCGGTCCCAACGCTCCTTTGAATGACGTTTGTTCCAAGGTTCCGAATGGCTCTGCCCTCAAGGCAATCAACACTTGGATCGGTGCCGGAGTCCCCTCGAATAAGGTCGTGCTCGGCGTCCCCGCCTTTGGATACGTCTACCGTGTCACGCCTTCCAACGCTATTGACGGTAATGGAAATTTGGCCGATCACCCTCCTTTCAGCTCCAGCAAGGAGGTTAGCAGCGAGAAGTTGGGAAGCCGGGGAATTGGAGAAGTTGCAGTTGCCGCTGATACAGGGGGCCAGACCTTCGCAGATTTGGTTAACAAAGGATTCCTCAACGGTGACGGAACCCACTCCAACGCGGTCAAGTATAGGTGGGACGATTGCAGTCAGACTGTGAGCGTTGCCCATTCCAGATCAGGCCGCGTTTGATTTCTCACCATGCCTCGCTCCCTTAGCCCTTCGTTTACGACCAGAACAAGCAGTTGATGGTTTCCTACGATGACCCGCAGTCGTTCGCTGCCAAGGGAAAATTCGTCGTCGACCACAACTTGCTCGGGTTCGCCGTATGGCAGGCCGCTGGTGACTACAACAACCTTCTCCTCAATTCCATCCACTCCGCTGCGGGTGTTTCTAAACGCTCCGGCTGATCAACGGACAACCCACACCGCCCTCTTTGGCTCGTCTGAAGAGCTCCCCCAAAACAGTGCGCCCCATTCGCACTGTTACCACCCAATGCCACAGAGGTTCCAACCCATCTCGTACCACATTCATTTTATACCCTATTTATACCCCATACGCTCTCTTTATCCGGACATTCGTTCCAGCTGTTTCCATCTCGATGACTCGTCTTTGAAAAGAAATACATAAAGATGCATCCAGTGTCTTCCATTTGCGCGCGGGGCTCGGCACCACCCACCCCTCCACATTGCGAAACTGAACCGTGGGTTTGCTGCTCGGATCGGTGCGGGTTTTGTCGCGGGGGCATGGTACACACCGGGGGGTTAGGTTTGTCCTCCCACTTCGACGCCTTTGCGGTGTGCCCGATTGCTTGTTGCTTGAGACCCCCGGCCGAGATGCTGGGTCTCCACACGAGCTGAAGATCCGCGTGTATTTTTTCGGGAGCGAGATATCGATGTATGTACACTAAGTTGTCATAACACGCCCCCATGGGATGCAAAGACTACGTGGATCGCGACACCCTCTCGAGCTGTTCGTGGTTACGGATACACCACTGTAAGAACGACAAGACTTTTGAAGGGCAAGGTTGGACGTCGCTCGGTTATCGGGTCAGTTACACGGGGGGCCAAGATAGGGGACGTGATGGAAGCGGGAGGCTATAGATCAAGCTTCAAGACCGAGAGGTAGCCGCGCAATGTGGTTTGTGCTTCTTCCAATTCTGCTTCTGACACGACGTGTCGCAGTACCTTCAGAGTTGGCATCGCGGATGAAACGAGGTTGTCAGAAACCGTCAGAAACCGTCAGAAACCATCATCATCCCCGATAGAATCAGAGAAGGGGGAAGTGAAAAAGCACAGATACTAACCTGACTTTGTTGCACCTACACTTCCTCAGGACCGCGCTAGGGTTCCCGCAATGAGTGCACCTGTATAGTTCCACCCTCTTTGGATTCACCCTCGGATTCGCACATCCGTGGGCATCTTCTCCCTCCTCTCCTCCAAGGTCGAGATTATTCAACCATGCGGCCAACTCGTGTTCCTTGTCCTCCACCGTCGTAGGCGCGGGTCTGAGCTGCTCGTAATCGGGGGAGTTTTCGATTACCTTGTTCAACCTCTCGATAACCGATCCCCACTCCTTGACGCCGGGACCGTAGTGGTCTAGGACGGTACGAGCAGCCAAGATGGGGAAGGTCTTTTGGTGGGGTATCCCCGTAAGTTTCAAGAACTCTCCTGCAAGTTCTAGTTTCTCCATAACGGGCTTTGATAATCGAGAATCATATCAGGTGATTTCTGTGGGAATGGGGGACCGGACGGGACGACTTACCCTGAGTTCACGTAGGTCCGGGCTAATTTCGGGTCCTTTGTTGGTCAAGGTAACGAGGATATTCCAATCAATCACCCCCTCCATGTGCCTCGAATCAGGTGGCGCATGTTCCATGAACTCCTTCGAATCTTCCATCGCGCTCTGCAAGAACGCGAACCCCAACTCTCTCTTCTCCCCACCGAACTCTGGATCCAACACGGCCAGCAGACCCTGATCGCAAGCGAACTCGACGGCGCGCCGCATCATGCAATACTTCAAGAACGGCGTGATCTGTGCGCACTTCATCCCTTTCTTGGAGTACCGCAGACCTTCCTCGGTATTGGCGGTGAGCGAGACGGCGTAATAGTAGTACGCGACGTCAGGGTTCCTCTCGATGGCTGCCTTCGCCATGGGGATGGCCTTATCAAGATTCTGCGTCATGATATCGTACTTGAGCTGGAGGATGTCAGCTCGATCAGCATCAAGCATGAGACCCGTCTTTCGCAGTTCAGTCGCACAAATAGGAAGAGACTCCCTCCATCGCTTGAAAGGCAAGCCTACGTCAGAAGCTTCCCATTTTCCGGTCTTGGGATCCATAGCCTGATACCACCCGTCGTTGATCGAAAACTCGGTCTGAACGACCAACCCGGCCAGGGTCCTCCCCAACTGCACAAGATTCTTGTCCCCAACAGCAGCCTGCATAGCCCTCTGGAACGACGTCGCAGCAGTGAGTGTGTTCATGATATCCGTGTCCTGCGGTCCATAGTTCATCATCGCCTCTGAGATTCGGGGGTTCTTGAATCCTCCACCCATATAGCTCTGGATGAGCTTCTGGTGGTCGAGCTGGGCAAATTCCATTTGCGCGTCGTGGCGGTGAAGGCGGATGAAACCAGCCATAACGTCGCATCGCGAAACGATGTCCGAGGAACGAAGGCACGCCGCGAGAAAGCTCAACAAAGACTTGTGGCCCGTACATATCTCCCAGCAGTGCATCGTAGGAGTCGCTAAGAGAGGTATTGCGTGTTGAACCATGAGGGGGGAGCTGGGGAGTCTGCGAAGGTTTTCGAGGGTCACGTCGATGACGTCCTTGATCCCGAGGGATCTGACAAGCTTTCGGTTGGGTGTTTTGTCAGTTACCAGAAGGACGGCTTGGATGGCATGGCATAGGGTTACAGTAGCCAGCTCTATCGTCTTTGAATCGTCCAAGTCTTCGCGCATTATGCGCACGAGGAGAGGACTTTGTCTCGCGATCTCCGTACGGACGTCTTCCCCTCCGTGATGAGTGATACTCGCCAGAGCGACCAGGGCCATGTGACGCGTGGAGAGGCTATCAAGCAGTGGCCAAAGCTTCCCCAAAAAGCCTAACACCAAAATTTTCATTTAGTCCCACGTGAAGCACGGATAAGATAAACGCCGTGGTTGTGGGCGTTTACGAAAGAGGCACACACAAAGTATAAGCTTACCTTTCTCAAAGAGTTTATTCCTCAGAATCGAGTCCGTGGACATCTTCGCCCATATCCCGATGATCCCGCCGGTGATCTTCTCCTTGTCCAGGTTATTGTTGTACATCGCGTTCATGCGGTCGTATATTCGCGTAAAATCTGAATGGACCTTCTTCAGCCCCCGGCGTGTGGTGAGATCTACACCCATGTCTCGTCAACCTATCAAGGAAAGTCGATTCCGCAGCATACCTGGGAGCTGCAGGTGCTTGCAGAGCATATCGACGACGATGTGCCACCCTTCCTCATGATCGATGTCGGCGGCGAAGGTGGAGATGGGATTGTCGGTCAAAGAGACAAACGGTGGCTGAACCGGTTTCTTTGGCTTTGACTTTTGTCGCCTCGCGCCCGGGCCTGGCATACTCGCAACCGCGGGATAGGAAAAGGATGTTGGGTGTATGGGTGAAAGTAGTGCTCCGCCCCTAAGTGGTCCCGCCGGAGGGGGGCGATCGGGAGTAACACCGCAGAGAAAGATTTGGCCCACCTCGGTCAATAATCGACCCAAGACTGGTTGTATCTTAGTCTCGGCTCCATCTAGTCCGACAGGACGCGAGAATCTACATCCCCACAACCATGTTGGCCGACCTCTACGCCCCGCTGACCCCTCCAGAAGACCCTCCCTTTCGTCTCATGGCTGGTTATGTCATCACTGGCGTAACCGCTGTGAGATTGTCACTAAAACTCCAAGACATCGACCCCGACAACCCCCCCGAGGGGTCCGAATACGTTGATTACCGCTTCCCACCGCCGGGCACCGACCACTATGGCAACCCCACCCTCATCAAGGAATCCATAAGGGAGTTCATGGCTACTAAAGGGTTGGAGTCGGATGAGATTGGAGTGGCCATTGCGTATATCGGAAGTCCAGGGGAAATGAACAACGATTCCTTGCCCGAGGTAAAGAAGGGCAAGCGGGAGAAATACGTCTCTTCTCTTGAGCCCGTTCTCATGTTCCCCACAGGTGAAAAATTCGAGTGGGAGGTCTATAAGCAACTCTACGAGTACTAAGGACCAGGATCGCCATGTTCTGTGGGATCGCCAGGCGCCATGCAGTTTTTCGATGCAAATGTCCCTACTATAGCGCCCTCTACTGTTCTATGAGCACTTCGCCCCACTCTTTCGCTTACTCTTCACCTTTGACATTCTGACGTTCTGGCCCTCGGACACTTTTCTTCAACCTGTACGCAATTCAATTCCCATCCCAAATGAATATTCGGTTGCAGCGACGAGCTTTGCTTTGGAGATGCGATGAACCCAGGTGAATCACGTCTGGTTTTGAAGCGCTTGTGGATGGGACCGGCTTTCGTTGGCGCCATGGGAAGTGATACAGGGAAGAGACCAAGGCTGTGTTGAGACCATTCCCCGAACCGCCAAGGTTCCAAACCACACGGGACTATGCTGGAGTCCAGCCTCAAATTGAGGGAGGGAGGAGGGAGGAGGAGGAGGGGAGGCGTTCAGGGGTACACGGGAAGTACTTGCTTGCACGAGCACATTCCTCTCCTGAAGTGTAAACGTAACGGGTCGGGTCTACTCTTCGCAGGGCAGCAGACGGCCCATGCACACATAGACCTCAAGAATAGTGGAGCGTACTTAATTCGTAAGGTACTGTTGTAAATACAAGGGGATAGGAGGTAATGGCCAGATGCAGCAGGATAATCGTTAATCAGTCGTTGGGAATCGTGTCGCAAAAGGTGTGTGAGGGCCGTCAACTCTTAGACACGACGGCAAAGCAATTCGGTTTGTGTTTCTTCCAATCGTGCTTCTGACAAGTCGTGTCACAGTACCTTTAATCGGTACGCCGAGGCTGTCAGACCAGGGAGATGAAGGCAAGGCCGGGAGCCGCTCACCTGACTTGTCCACACTTGCACTTCCTCAAAGCAGCGCTGGGGTTCCCGCAGTGCGTGCAACGGTATAACACAACCCTATTTGGGTTCAATTTCGGGTTCGCGCAATGCGTTTCTGTTTGTCCGCCCGGTTCGATGTCGAGATTCTCCAACCACTCTGTCAGCTCGCCCATTCTCCGTTCAACGTCCCCCGAGACCGGATTGTTCTTTTGCTCGTAATCCCACTCGTTGGCGAGCAACTGGTTGATCTTCATCACCGGAGGGCCCCATTCGAGGTTCCCAACATTCATATGCTTAAGGATGCTTCGGAGAGCGAGGACTGGCTGGCTCGCCTGTGGAGCCATCCCGGTGATCCTCAGGAATTCCACTGCCAACTCTCGCTTGTCCAATACGGGCTATTGTCACATGGTGTGAGGATGGCAGCCTGAGAATGAGGTGTTCAAGATGGTCACCTCGAAATCCGCTAAGCTCATATCCAGCTCAGGACCTTTGAGGGTAATTGTCATGAGCATGTACCAATCCACAACTTCTTGCATGTGCCGAGAATCTGGTGGAGCATTCGTGATGAAGTCCTTGGCGTCCTCCATGGCACTCGTCAAAAGAGCGATACCCAATTCCTTTCCTCCTCCTTCAACGTGGGGGTTTAACACGGCCTTGATCCCGAGATCTGCGGCGAACTGAATAGCTCGCTTCATCATACCAAAGTGCACAAACTTGGTGGTTTTCTGGCACTGCATTCCCTTCTTGGCGTACCTGAGCCCGTCCTCAACGTCCGATGTGAGCGTGAAGGGGTAGTAGAAGTAAGGGATGTGTGGACTGCGTGCCATGGCTGCTTTGGCACGGGGGAGGGACTCCCTGAGTTTACGCGTCATTATTAGGTACTTGATCTGGAGGATATCGGCCATGTCTATATCAGAAGCATAACCGGTCTCTTGGAGGGCCTCCGCACAGGGGGGCAGAGCGTCCCTCCATCGAGTGAACGGTAGACCGGTGTCGACGGTTTCCATCCTTCCTGTCCCTTCGTTGATCGCCTGGTAATAACCGTCGGTGATGGAGAACTCGGTCTGGACAACCAAACGGGCCAGGGTACGACCAAGGTTTACGAGGTTCCTGGTCTCCACGGCTTGTTGCATGGCGGACTGGAATGTCTTCGTGGCGAGGACGGTGTTGAAGATGTCGGTGTCTTGGAATCCGTAGTCGACGATGGCAGCCTCGATACGGGGTTCTTTGAAAGCGCCTCTGTCGTGGCTCTCAAGGATTATTCTGGGATCGGGAGTGGGATGGTCATCCTTAGCATCGTGGTGGTGAAGGTGGAAGAATGCCCCCATGGCGTCGCAGCGGATGTTGAGGTCTTCGCACCTAAGACAAGCGGCAAGGAAGTTCAAGAGGTCGGGGTGTTTCAAAGCGACGTCCCAACAGTGCATGGTAGGAGAGCCAAGGAGGGGGATGGCGTGGGTGACTGCGAGGGCGGAGATCCACGGATAACGCATGCTCTCGAGAACGACGTCGAGCATGTCCTTGAGTCCGATCAGCCTGACGAGTTTGGGGTCGGGTGGCTTTCCAACGACGAGCAAGGCGGCTTGAACGGCATGAGAGATCGTTATGATGACCAATTCGAGTAGCTTTTCATCAGATGTATTCTCGCGCATGAGGCGGACTAGGGTTGGCGTATATTTGGCGATCTCGACCCGGGCTTGGGATCCCCCGTGGTGAGTGATATTCGCCAACGCGACCAAGGCCACATGACGTGTGTACTTCTTTTCAAGCAGTGGGAATAGTTTCTTCAAAAAACCTGGGTAAGACCGTCATCCCCGGGTGAGCTTTTTCCATCAACGGGGAGGATTAGATAAACGCCGTCGTGCCTTTCTCGAAAAGTTTGTCTCTGAGGATGGAATCTGCGGACATTTTGGCGAAAATACCAACGACACCGCCGGTGATGTTGTCGGATCTGAGGTTTCCATCGTAGAGGCCACTGAGGCGTCGGTAGATGTTTGGGAAATCAGCATGGACCTTCTTGAGCCCACTCCTCGTGCCAAGATCTACACAAAAAGGTTGGCATCGGAGGAGGGAAGTCTAGGAAATGACCTGCCTGGGAGTTGGAGAGCCTCACATAGGAGGTCGATGATCTTAGCCCAGTCTTCGGCGTTGTCGATGTCCGCTACGAAGGTCGGGGGCGTCGGGGAGTCCGAGGGATTGGGTTGGGCATTCTTCCTGGGCCCTTGCTTGTTCTTTTTCGCGCCAGGGCCAGGCATCCTCGTACAGGTAAGTGGTGTGGGAGAGACGAGACGCAATACACCCCTCAATCACTAGTCACTGCCGGACCACGCCGGGTATGTCTCCATTGACGTTTAGCGGCTACAGTTCCGATCGAGCGCTCTCGTCGTGCTTCCACGTTGGACACCCGCTGCTCCATGGCAGCGTGTGACCGCAACTCGGGCGTCGTGGAGACTTGCCTGTCAGCGACTGACCGCGTGTCTGGTCGCGGAAAGCGTCAGGGTTCGGAACGCAGGTGGCGTACGCGAACAATGGAACAGGCACCTCATGATTCCACGACTCACCCCCCACATCCAGACCGCGTCGGGAAAAATCCGGCCTGCCCACTCGAATGTTGCATCACTCGACCGGCGCTTGGAGCTTCGGGGGTTGTAGGTTGTGGGGCGTCGTTGTTACGGGGGTCTTCCCTCCCAATATACGGAACCTTTCGCGCTCTTGCGTTTGTCGCATCCGAGTTCTCCAAAGAGGCCATACGCGACACCATACGGCGATTGGATGAGAGCACTCCGCAGGTTCCGGACTAAGTACTGCTAAGAATGGCGTATTCGCGAGACGGTTCAGAAATATTCAACGACTCCCATTCTCTCATACAAAGGCTCTAGAAAGGTCTCTCCACCGAGACTTAACCGTCTCCACCAGGAGTTCGCCGCATCCCCTGCCCTCGCTGTCTGCGCAACAGGCTTGGCATTTGGGTGCCTCGCCCTTGCCCTTACCCACTGGGAACGTCGGCCTCATGTCTGAACAGACGGACGCCTTCCTGAATCACGGACGACGCCGTCGTTCTTTATTGGTTTTGGACATTCCGCTGTAATCCTCACTGGCAAGCCGCTCTTCTTTGGGCCGGCAGCCAGTGTTTTCTCTTTCCAATTTGTTGGTCGCTCGAGAGCTGGTGAGATTCGGGACTTTCAGCTCCAGACTCCCCGTAGCCTCACCCAATATATTTACCTCTTAATGGACGTGGTATGTCATCTACAGATTACCCGACCTGAACCTTCCACACCCTGACAGACCCATCGTCTCCACACGATGCCAGATAATTTTCGAGTCCTTTGCGAGGACACCAAGCGACCGAGTTGACGTCGTAAACGCCGTGGGCAGACGTAACCTTGGTCAGCACTCTCGCCTCAACCCCCCCATTTTCTATCCCCTATTCCCTCCGTTGAGATCTGTGTGAGTTTGGAAGCCAGGGGAACTCACGGTGACTTGGTACACGATAATCTGCCCATCGCTGGATGCGCTCGCAATCCACCCCAATGAACCACCTTTCCCTTCCCCCCAAGCGACCGAGAATATCGTTCGATCATGGTATCCCTCCAGAACCTTAACACACTCCCACTTGTACTGTTGCACTCGCTTCCAAATCCGCATCGTTGTGTCATCAGACCCGGAGGCGATGTAGTTCCCATCTGGGGAAAAGGCTATTGACCAAACGGTGGACGTGTGCCCCCGTAGGATAGCAACGCAATCCCAGTCATCCTGAGGATCGTCTACCCACACCCGTATCGTGTCGTCATACGAACAAGACGCTAAGATCTGATTATCGTAAAAATCCATGCACACCAGAAGGCAATCGAACTGATTCGCTGACCTCTTCGCGGGGATGCCAGGCGACGGATTTGACGTCTTGCGAGTGCTCCATCAGTACACCCATACACTCAAAGTCGGCGTCCGGTAATACTAAGGCCAATTGTCAGGAATCCATGCAAAAATTCGATTGAATGCATGCTGCCAACCTTCCCATACCCAGACCGATTTGTCTCTACTACAGCTCGCCAGAAGAGTTCCAGAAGCCGAGTATGCGACCCCTTTGCACTCCGTCTCGTGACCTTCCAAAGAGCTAACGCACTCCCATGCTCCTTCTTCGTCTTCACCCCCGACTTGCTGCCAGATCCCAACGTTCGAATCGAACGAACCCGTCGCCAGAGTGTTCCCAGACGGAGACCAAGCGAGAGCCCGAACAGTTTTTGCATGTCCAGTAGCGATCGAAGTGTTCAACTCGAACTTGGGTACTCCATCGGAAGAAGGCTCGTCCTCCGAAGGAGGAGAGACGCGGTAGTTGTACAATCGTACCGTTTTATCCGCTGAACACGACGCGAGGAGCGGTTTCGTCGGGTTCCATGCGATCGCCCATGCCCGGTCTTGGTGACCTTTTGGGTAACAAATCAGTGTCCTGCTCAGTAATCGTACCCTCTAAGGCGCGAGACGCACCTGGTAGCTCCGAGGCGAGTGAGATCTCAGCTGAGGGTTCGCCGGTCATCGTGGCTTCGGAAAGAGCAGCGGATCTAATCTAACGGCGCTAGTTTTACCAATTTGCCAATCGTGCATGTACTGACTCGGTGACTGGAGGCACACGGCGTACAACTCTTTCCTGAACTAACACTTCCACACTGGGTACGTTTTTCGTCCTAAGGTTTGGTGCTCACCCTCCAGGCCTTCCGCCTCTAGCCGTTGGCTTGGTGCTGACCGCTCATCCGGACAGCATCACTCGAATTACCTCATTCCTTCTCTCAAAATTTACGTCTAGCCATCCAAAATGCCGATCCACGGGCTCTCCGAATCTCTCTACCCGAAAAAACCAGCTCACTTTGACCTCGAGTCCATAATCCGACCCAACATCCTTGCCTTGCATCCCTACCGTTGTGCTCGGGATGACTACTCCGAAGGTATCCTCCTCGACGCCAACGAAAATTCTCTCGGCCACTCTATCCACCCCAACGAAGCGGCAAAGAGGACCGAGTTGGACGAGATCGAAGAGCTCGATCTACATAGGTACCCGTCGCCATCCCACGAACCGATTAAATCCAGGATCGCCGATATCCGAAACCTCCCTGGCCCGGAACACGTCTTCCTCGGAGTGGGCTCGGACGAAGTCATCGACTTGTTGATTAGAATCACCGTCAAACCGGGGGGACAGGAGAAGATTTTGATTACGCCTCCGACGTATGGGATGTATACCGTTTGTGCTCAGATCAACGATGTCGGAGTCACCAAGGTCCCGCTTCAGCTGGAACATACCCACGGAGAGGGAGGGGAAAACGGAAGGTTCTCGTTGCGAGTAGACAAGGTACGGTATTCACTCACCTGAGACGACTCGCCTCGATAACGTGAGTGTAGGTCAAGGAAGCGATCGAAGCAGATCCCTCAATCAAAATCATCTTTCTGTGTTCTCCAGGGAACCCGACGGGAACAACCATTTCCTTGTCGTCTATAAAGCAGATATTAGACTACGAGACATTCAAGGGCATCGTGGTCGTGGATGAGGCTTACATCGATTTCGCAAACCCCTCTGCCTCCGCAACCTCTCTCGCCTCCGAATACGCCAACTTGTGCGTTGCCCAAACCCTTAGCAAGAGCTTTGGTCTTGCAGCTATCAGGTCAGTGATGATAATACTTCATGCGCTTCTGGTAGGTGACCAAGGGACCGTCCAGATTGGGAATTGCAATCGCACACCCTGCACTCATCCACGTTCTCAACAACGCAAAGGCTCCTTACAACATTTCCACTCCCACAGCCTACCTTGCCCTGCGAGCACTTTCCCCCGAATCTCTAGTTCTGAAGCGCAACAAGGTCGCGATGCTGAGCGCTTCTCGAGTGAAGCTCCTGCGATCTCTGTCAACCATCCCCGCGATAGGCGCTCCCATAGGTGCCAACGAGGCCAACTTCGTGATGGTCCCCGTGCTGGGCAAGGACAGGAAGAAGGACACCGACAGGGCACAAGCAGTTTACAAGACACTGGCGGAGGAAAAAGGCATCGTTGTGCGGTTCAGAGGAAAGGAACAAGGATGCGAAGCGTGCCTGCGGATCACAATTGGAACAGAGGAGGAGAACGAGAAAGTCATCAGTAAGCTCAAGGAAGTCCTGGAGGATTAAAAACTGGGTATGACTTGAAGTCCGGGTCAAATTATACAGCATACATTACTATACCTAGAGGAATCCATCAGCATGCAGGTGGTCACCGCCCTGTGGATCGCTCACCACAGCAATCGGTCAACGAACCAAAACGCCTCCGCCACCTCTAACGAGACCTATCCTAGCAGCCAGCTGCCTCGCCTGCATCAACTCCATCCTCCTAGACCTTGCGAACAACAGCGCCAGTGCACCGGCGGCGAAGAGGGCATTGCACAGGATGAACTCGAAGTAGTCGGACCGTTCTTTGGAAACTATCCGGCCACATGATTGCCAGGCTGGTGTTTCTCCTTTATTACCCGAAGGTGGCGGGTGGCCGTCTTGTTGTTGTGATGACAATGTGGAGGAGGAGGTTGGGGAATCATCATTAGGGGAGCAGTGCATCAGCCGTCTGTTTCCGAATGGTTGACAAAATGGTTCGTGGAGCTAAGGCTGGTTAGCCGGAACGAATAAGGCGGGTTGAGGTTGTAATTGCGTACCGAATCTTCTGGACATGGCTCGCAACGCCCGAAAGGTCTACAGGTCATCTTCTCGTCTTGTTCTGCGGCGAAAGTGGCATCTATAAGCATAAATCTGAACGCGACCGTTAGATATTACGAGGTTGCACGCCGTCGTTACTGACAGCAGGAACCATAAGATGACCGTGACCCGATTCAACATCCTTAGACCAGAGGAAACTTGGAAAGCGAGATGAGAGGAACTCCAAAATGCAGACACCCCCACGTGACCCAGCGGCTGGATTGCGGCATGATGCGGAGATCCCGTCGGACAGCCTTCTACAAAGTTCACACACATCCATCCTGCAAATCCGAAACCCCTTCAAACCAAACCACCAGAGAAAAAAAAATCAAGCAGACCAATGTCTCGACGGACGACCACGATAGAGGAGGAATTCGACGACGATACCAGTCTCCCTCTTCCAACCCGAGCTCTACCGAACACTGGCACACGAGGAGCGATCCTCGAGGAAATTGGCATCGACTCTGATCGAGAGGTCGACGAGGATAATGGAGATGAGGACGATGACCCAGACCTCATGGAGTTGACCACTCAACCCTCCGCAACCGGTTCCGCCTCTCGTCAGGAAGGGTCCAACAGCGGCGACCGTCCAGTCGTGACAGATATCAAACCATACAAATCGTAACGTCTCTTTCCATCCCCTTCGGGAAGATCTTTCGTTCACTCCCCGGCTCACCACCCATACACACGCGTGTATTCGCGTGCATTCTGCTTGCGATACAGGTGGACGTGTATCTACCCCATATACATCGATGCGAAAAGGGCTTATGGGACCGGCGAGAGGAGGATCTCCCGCGCAAAGGCTGTTTGGCACCCTTTAAGCAAGGACATCGCAGAGGCTACGAATAGGTTGGGTCTTGGAACGTTACACGAGGTTAATAAGTGCCACCCACGGGATTGGGAAAACCCTGGAAGGGTTAGGGTGCAGTGGAAGCGGGATGGTCAACTCGTAAATCCTATGATCAAGTCAAGTAAGCCTCTCCTCGTTTCGCGCATTTGCCTATCTTTGACTTATACGCTCCCACTACCTATCTCCAGAGAGGCTGCTGTTAGAATGGGTTGCATATCAGATCCAACGTCTAAAACCCGAACTCATCCCAAAAACTCCCTACACCTTCCCGGAACCTAAACTCCCCCCAATCCCCCAGCCCAAACAGACCGCGGGCGGGAAAAGCAAACAGTCTCAACAGCAGAAATCCAAACAAAACACTCCCTCGACGACGAAGGCGGGCAAGAAGCCGAATCCGGGTTGCAGGCTTCCGGTACCCCCAGAACCTCAGCCCGCTCTGAACAACCGATTGTCCACATACTCACCCGCCATCGCCGCGGGGATCTTGATTGATACCATCAAGGCGGGTATGAGCGCTACGGAAGGCGGAGGGGCAGGTGGTCCTGGTCCCAACCTCGGTGGAAAGGGAAAACGGAAAGTGGTTAGGGTGCGACAGTGATAGTCAAGTAAATTATAAAGCTTAGAGCCCAGAGGGTCAACATGTCGTTTGTACAAGTAATCAATGCTGCACCACACCAAAAACTACCTAGCGACGGTTCATCAAGTCCATTCGATTGTTAAATACAAGGGTATAAAAGTGCGGCAGTGAGTATAGTTATCAGAAGGTT
>Ga0307509_10004602_pt1 | contig 19774 bp, 16 predicted proteins | sample 10_EM_MG_FD_202245 | JGI IMG/M metagenome (GOLD analysis project Ga0307509, IMG submission 202245) | Populus trichocarpa ectomycorrhiza microbial communities from riparian zone in the Pacific Northwest, United States - 10_EM | ecosystem: Host-associated > Plants > Roots > Unclassified | place...
TATGACAACAACTGGAGTCAATACCTAGGTGGTGGACTCACTGGCCCAGTGGCAGTTTCGTCTATACAAGCTATGCAGTCCATCATTTAATCTACTCGACTACTCAATATGATAAATTGACATGCAATGTAACAATTCTAGCCTGTAAGATTATTATGCAACGGGTAACAACTTAACCTATTCGTGATAATCTTGATAATCTCTTCTCCTTCGATCCGATAGACTATCTTTATAATCTATCGTCTGAAGCCTTTCGATAGAACTTCTTAAGAGCTTGGCCTTTGTCCAATATTATCTCGTAATCCCTTTCCTCTTGAGAAGGATATAGATTCGTAACGTATAAAATGTTTCTTGAAGAATATAAAGTTATATTGCAATATCGTTCGTACAGAAAAGTACTTAGATGGTTGCGTGAAGATCCTATATCTACGGCCCGTCGTGATCCTTTATATAGGCCTCTTCCCGCAATAACCCTGACCCTGGTGACTCATACCTGTGAGTCGCACGATCATGACTCATAATGAGTCATACCCGGAATCCATCAGATGACCCATATGAGTCACTGCGCAACATACCGTAAATCAAACATAAACCAATCATAAAACATAAAACAAGTCATGTGTGCGAAATGCATCACATGCGTGAAACTCGTGACTCATAATCTGAGTCACGCGCGAAAGTCATTACATCGTTATGACTCATAATCATGAGTCATGTAACACCAACCAATCAAATCATAACAATAACACACAAGCGTGAGTCATGTGAGAATCTATGAGTCAAACGACTACATAGTGTGAAAGAATAACATACCTATGACTAATAAGTCTTAGTCATGTGAAACCGCCTCGCTTAGTTACAATTTGTGACATGCAAGCTCCCCCGGCGAGATGTAGCTGATGGTTTGCTAAGTGGGTGCTACCCATAGCCATCATCTCGGGACACACTCTACCGTGATAAGACTCATACCTCTTGAGTCCAATAACAACCCATAGTAATGCTACAAATCAAGGGGAGAAGGTCCGGGCTGGTTACTGAGGTATTTGTCTCGAAAGCACCCTGGCCTTCTGAGACTACCTGAGTACCACTAGCAAGACTACCCTACAACCCGTAGGCTAGAATAGACTCCTAGATGCCCGAGAGACCACATATGGATGACCCCCATTTTGGCGGTTACCCATACTCCCCTTATATATCCTGCGAACGACATTCAGTCGGACGGACGGCGACGACTTATACGGTGTTACCGCAGCTGCTCCAATGACCTCTTTTAACTAGCAAACGAGCAACTACACAGCCGTCTGCCTATGACGCGCCGTCCCAACGCTGGGGCCAGAGGGGGGTGTTAGCAAAACCCGCCCCAGTTTAATAGCATGTTCGGGCCACCCTCATACAAGCGTGGGGCCTCCCCGCGGAGATGCGTGTGTGCCCAAGAACATCTAAGAGCCCATAGAATGTGAGGCAATCGACCTCTAAGTTCTAGGATGACTTTGCCGGTGAAGGTAGGGTAACTTGGGTTCCTCAGTAGGGTAACTGGGACCCATGGGCATAATGACCAAATTCCCAAGGTAGGGTAACTCTGCCCTCTTATGCCTTTAACCCCTCAGGAAGTCCTCCAGTCGACCACCCAAGTTGTCTCGGAGGTCCGTGTAACATTCCCATAAATCGCTTGACTTTATGCGAATGTTTTCCCAAAAGGTTACCCTTCCTAGTAGAGTATATCAAGGCTACTCAACTATTCCCTAGGCCTTATTCTAGGATTACCAGCCATGTATATAATATATACGAGACCATACCACCTCTGGATACCACTTGGTATACCATTTGGGCTAAGGTGATAGTGATTGTAGCTACCTATTGTAGGGTCGTTACAGTATCTTAGATGTTCGGCTATTGTGTTCGCGTTTCATTTGAGGGGGGATTGGTGTTTGATCTTGTTGCATCCCTTATGCAGGATCGCGGTGTAGGATGATGTGAAGCTAATAGTGGTGGAACGCTATCAAAGCAACCGTCTGTTTGGGTATATGGTAGTTGCGTTTCGTCTCATGCAGGAACGAAAGTATGTATGTGGTAAGCAGCCTAAAATCGTCATTCTCCAACACTTTCTTACCCCAAGTACGGTATTTGAAAGGGCCAGTATTGTGAAGTAGCGAATGACCCCCATGAGGTTCCTCTCTAACGATCTCGCGAGGCGTAATGCTAGAGGGGTTGGTGCCAGGTGGCATCGGTGTGGCTTGTACCGGAAGAGGAGAGCTGTCTTTGAGTGGGCACTGCCGTGTTTCTTCCTAATTTTTTTCCCCACTGGTCTATTTCACCCCGTTAAGTTTATTGTAATACAAATAGGTTTAGAGAGTGACATGGGAAGTTTGCTAAGTTCCAACAGCTATACCCTTCAATAGTGGGGGTGGTCAGTTGGTATTCACTAAGTGCGAGACTGGCATCGTACTCTTCCTTAAGTCATATCAATTGTGGTAATCAGCCTCCTGTCCTAGATACTATCTTTATATAATTGTTTAAAGTTACAATCGCCTCAACAATCCTTGCGCAATTGGGCACCATTTTTCCTCTCTAAAAAAAAATCATTCCATATACAGCATATCTATCATTGAGAGAAGACGGGTAGAGGGAGGGGGGAAAGAATAGTACCAGAAAAGAACGGAAGGTACAGAGAAGAATTTAGAGGAAAATTAAATACGGTATGATAGAAATCCAAGCTATGAACTAAACTCTCACAATAACAAAACCGTTTCACCCTCCCGATAAGATCCTACCATCTTCTGCAAACAAGAACCTATGAATACTCCCGAGGCTAAGTTAGACAAGGAGTTTCAGAAGAGGAATAACAAATATGTGCATTCCCACTTCATGGAACCTCCTTTACTAGCAAAGGGTGGGTGATGCTGAAGGGATTATGCTGTGAACAATTTAGGAGGAAGGAGAAAGGATGACGGTGAGTCCCACGAGGTGTTGTCTCCTAGGCCTCAAGTTGTGCTGGGGTTTCAGCTTCGTGAGACTGTAGTAGGGCTACCAGCTTCGGGTCCCAAGGACGGGGCGACATAAGCGGTGTCTGGTTGTAGCGATCTGGCTTGTTAGGATTGATCCCTCCCCGCTTGAGTAGTAGTTTCAGCGCTCCGTCAGATCCATTCCAAGCAGCATGCCAGAAGGGTGTACGGCCATTATTATCTAGCTTGTCGAGGCTGACCCCTTCTTGACTGAGTAGCACTTTTACTACCTCTTCACAACTACTTGAGAGTCTTGAGGCAGCCAACGAGAGCGGTGTTCGACCTTGATTGTCTGGCTTGTCAGGGCTAACCTCTCCACGCCCAAGTAGTATTTTCACTATTTCCTCATGTCCACCGGATGCAGCATGCGAGAGAGGTGTCTGGCCGCAACCATCAGGCTTGTCGGGGTTAACCTCGTCCCGCTCGAGTATTATTTTCACTACCCCCTCCATCGCTCCCTGAACGGCATGTGAGAGTGGTGTTGCACCCCAATAATCAGGCCTGTCGGGGTCGACCTCTTCCCGTCCGAGTAGCATTTTTACTACCTCTTCACAACTACTTGAGAGACTTGAGGCGGCCCACGAGAGCGGTGTTCGACCATTAATGCCTGGCTTGTCAGGGCTAACCTCTCCACGCCCAAGTAGTATTTTCACTATTCCCTCATGACCTCCGGAAGCAGCATGCGAGAGAGGTGTTTTTCCACCCCTGTCTGGCGTGTCAGGGTGGACCTCTTCACGCCCCAGTAGTATCTTCACTACTTCCTCATGTCCACCCTCAGCAGCATACACAAGCGGTGTCCTGCCGAACTCAGCGGGTTTGTCTGGGCTAACCCCAGCTAGGTCAAGTAGTATCTTCACCACCACCCCATGTCCACCCTCAGCAGCATACGAGAGCGGTGTTTGCCTGTTACCATCTGGCTCGTCCGGGTAGACACCTGGATGCTCGAGTAGCATTTTCACCACTTCCCCATGTCCCTCAAAAGCGGCATGGGAGAGCGGTGTCATGCCCCAATAATCTCTCTGATTGGGGTCGACCTCTCGCTGCCGGAGTAGCATTTTCACTACTTTCTCATGTCCATTGCGTGCGGCCCATGCAAGTGGAGTCGACCCTCCAGTATCTCTCTTGTTGATATCATAACACCCCATCTCTATCAAAGCAGTCACAACGTCCACAATTCCGAAGAAGGATGCTCAGTGCAGCGCACTGAAGGACACACCATAATCGATACCAAGATCGCTGCCGCAGTTGCTGCCCAAATTCCAGTGACCCGGATGCCCTACATTTTCTAAAAGCAATTTGATGGATATGTGCCCATCATATTCTCGAAAAAGCTCTAGTGCAAGTGATCTTGTGTAGTTTGAAGGCTCCCTTTTCGCATGGACTCCCCAGTGTATAGAGCAGTACTCTAGAAAGGGCTGCTCATGAAAATAGATATCGGGGTGGTCTATTGGAAGGGCCTTGACCGTTTTAGAATTCAAGAAGGTTAAGCAGATCTCTGCCATTGCAGCATGAGGTTTACTGAAAACATCTGGACGGGAGGAAAGATACTCTTTCACAGTAGGGTGAATCAGTCGCACAGTTGATGTTTCTTTCTCCACAGTAATAAGTCCTTGACAGCAGCTCACCAATGTCGAGAATGAAGGGACATTCTCGGCATTGAAGTCCTTGGATCCTAGCTCAATTGCTAGGGCATGGCAAAGCTCATCTACCCTCAGAGGCCTCTCCGCGTGACTGACAAACATCAGAGCTGCCATCCCCAGCCTCGATTTACCCTCATCCTGTGCCTTTATCCGTTCGATCGTCGTACCGTAAACATCCCCCAACCCCAATCCATGAGTCATTTTGCTAAGCCTTTCTCGTCTGCAATAAAGGGTTGGTTCTCGCAAGATTGCCTCGATGTTTAGGGAAACAAGGTGAAACCTAGCAATATCTATTAGCGAATAATGGGGTGAGATTCACAGCACTACCGCCTTTACATACATTTCCGACATGCTTTCGGGAATCTTGTCTAAAATTTGTCCCTTCAGGCTCTCGTCCATGGCATCCGGCGTTTCATCGTGGCGTAGCCTAAAACGAAGGTATCTGGTGATATCGCCACTGGTACAACTTATGGAGACACTAGTCACCTGTCCGGTAAGACCGCTTTCGAGATCAGCCCGAATATGGGGCCTTCCGGTCACGAATATTCGGGTTTCCGGGGACTCTTCAAGAATTTCTTTCAGCGCATCAAGGAGCCTGAATCGTTCCACTCCTACACATTCGTCCAGGGCGTCAAGGCACATGAATGTCCGCCGTGAGGAGGTGATACACTGTAGCATCTTCACGATATTAACCAGTCGGGGCCTGCGTCCACCAATTGCTGTTTTCTGCTGTTGAAATGCCCGCGATATTTCCTCCGGAATCTTTTCCATCCCACAAACCATTTGCTTTAGCATGGAACCCAGAACATTGGTCGCTGACTGCTCCTTCCGTGCCGCGAAGTCTAAGTAAAAACATGAAACGGCAGTGTTCTCTCCGCCGGTCTGATCGCAAAGCCCGTCAACTAGTAGCGAGCTATCATTGCTTCTCATTAGTACGGGTTCTCTTCCTTCCCACCTCGGTGAAGAAATCTTGTTACCTGATAAATGTCTTTCCGACACCGGGATTTCCATAGCAAAATAAAACAGCGCTTCCACCTTCACCTCCCTCACTGCCGGCATACCATCTTCTGAATTCCCCTGTCTCGAAGAGCCATTCCCCGACATCATCGAAACGGCGCTCCTGAATGTTCCAATGCCGCAAACCTGGACTCAGGGGTGAAAGCCAGGCCAGGAGTTGGGAGCGACCATCGCTCGCAGTATCACTATTCCACACATCAAAGACTTTCTCGTTATTGGAGGATTCGGTGCGATTATTGGCGGTATATCGAGACATGTTCCACTCTTTATTGCTCGTGCGGTCGAAAAGGAAGAGTCTCTGAATATACTTGGTTGAAAATATTCTAGCGAGGGGAAACAGAAGTGAGGGCTTGTGAAAGAAAAGAGGGGGTCCGCCAGTATTAAAGCAGCGCCTTAGGCGCTCACACTCAGCGACTCTTCTAGGAAGCAGGGATTATTCCAATTCAGCTACCCACACCGTGCGAAACTACCCTTCTATCTGCTATATCAGCACCTTGCATGTGGAATCATACAACTCTCTAACTTCTAACATAGCACCCCCCCCTACAATAGTGTAGTATTTACTAGCCGTTCACAAAAATTCCAGAGTACCCACTCTAGAATAAGCGCAGCGCTATCTTAAACTAGAGTAGCCTAAGCGGCTACAGTTACACAGCTCTCTCTCTTCTTCTTTTTCTTCCCCGGTGCAAACAATAAATATCATCACCAGTGTAATATTATAACGGAAGCTTGCTCCCACTACATAACTTCCTGTAGTTTCACGCGAAAGACACAACCCCTCCAATTGTAGCTCAAGAGTGAGTTGGCACAAAGTGATATTACCTTGAAAATGGCCACTTTCGTACACTCATTCCAGTAGCAATACTTGACTTGAAAATCGGACAACTTGGCAGGCACCTAGAAAATATACAGGCTGTCCGACTTCTATCGTAACCTCAAATAAATTTTATTCCCATGAGTAGTATCATGCCAATACCGATACCGGTAGCAAAACACAATGGCGCCACGACTCTACCTTGTGTTGGGTGGCTGTGACTTGGCAAAATTTCAAGGTTCAACCAGAAGTAACTTACTCACCTTTTCGCCCTAGTTCTATCACCAAAGGTCAATTGTCCTAGGCGCGCTACCGGTGCCTTACAAAAAAAAAAGCGAATAGTAGCGTTCTATTCAGTGGTGGGGTTTCGTCTACAGGTAGCCGGGGGTGGGCTATCTCACACCCACAGTCCTGTACCGTTTTTCAAAGCTGGCCAAGGTCGGCTAGACCTCCCGGTCAAGCTTTTGCATCAGCCTAGTCGCTTAGCCTAGTAATAGACCTCCTCCACTAGCATGTAGGAAACCTTAGAACCAATATGGCGGCTAACTTTCAGCACCACAAAAGGGTTTTATGCGGCTTGTTCAAACCCACACTGGCCCGGAGGCTTCTCTCGCATTGAGGGAATTTTTTCTCCAGGGGCACGTTAGTGATCCTGTTTTCCGGCCATTGGCGACATAGCCGGACACGGTAGGCCTAAGATGCAGGGTATTTTATGGTAGGGCATCACAGCATGGTAAGTCACGCTATATACGGGTAAAGCAAATTCGCCAAAATTGAAACGCCCATCGAAAGCAGCTTCTACCAATGTACACTTCCATTCGCAAAGTTTTCGCGGAGAGAGAGGTACTGCGGCGATGTCTTGGCCGCAGTGGAGGTACTGGTACAAGAATTTGTGTATAATTTGAACTGAAAAGGTTGTTCTGGTACTTTCGTTGCCACCAAGACTTTGCCACAGTACTTGTCCTTCCGCGAAGACTTTGCGAACGGAAGTGTACTCGAGTTCAAGCTTGAGCAAACATAGAAATCGTAAATTTAGTCGCCCGCGGCACACCCACCTGCAGCATCAGGAGCGCATATTTATCGAGCTGAGGCACTATCCTAGCAATGCCGCTCGTGGAATGCTGTACTCGGGGGGTACTTCAGCGCCTGATTCACCCTCGATAAACAATAGCATTGTATCCCAACCATCTGCTTGCTAACCAGAAGTCAAACCACATTCGACAGTAAGCCACTGCTAGGCGAGAACGTTGATAGAACATAGAAACTCCCCGTTACACAAGGTTTCGATATTTTTGCTTACTAAGAAAACACAACACCATCTTCAATCCCCATTTTCACAAGTCCCCCCTTCAATCCCCTCCCCCAATCCCCGGGTTCGATTACCGAATGGTATCTTTCGCAAAACCAACCACGGATAACCCTATCTCAACCTCATGTTCGCTAACCACGAGTCTAGTCTTATAATACCCAATCCGTACCGCAGTCCCTCACCTCGCGCCGCATTATTCTAACCCGACTTGCACCACTGGACACAGGGATAACACCCGTTTACCCCACTTTCCATCTCCGCCCCATTCATTCGCAGACGGAAACCTATGATACCGTGGGCTCTGTTTTCGCTCTTTCCCAACATAGATAACGCTGCCCTCAGTATGGTACGGGACTGAAAGGGGCTAGGGTTGTTGAGTAGCCACTCGGTAAATTATCCCTTCCTGCTCAGCTTACGACACGGGCGACCGGGGGGTTGGGCACCTGGCGACATCATTTGGATACGCACCATAGTGTATCTGCCTTATTGTTTTCCCGTCGGGATGTTTAATGTCGTCGGGTTGATCGCGATACAGGTGAGTTTAAGAGGTGGCATAGAGGGCTTGTTTGCTTGATCCCCCGCACGTGCGCTGGCCTATAGCGGGGGTGGGTGGCTAGTGGGCATCCACCAAGCGCAATGCCGTACGTACTCTTCATTAAACCACAACATTTATGATAACCAATCTCCTATCCTTGATACCACCATTATATAATTATTCATAATCACCCAAAGAAACCTTGCGCTATCGTAGTCCTTGTTTCCGCAATCTGAAGAAACGCGCTAGAATTAGTGTACATGTCACTGACAGGTTGGGGAGGGGGGGGGGTGGGCGCAAAAAAAGAGAAACAAAAAACAACCCAGGAATACCAAAAGAAATAGGCGCTAAGAATAAATTGCTGCTCGAGGAAAATTGAATATAATGGGATGGAATCTGAAGCTATAAACTAAGCCTCACAATAATGAAACCATCTGACTCCACCGACAAGACTAAGTTATTGCGCTTTGTAAACCAGAATTCATGAATCATCCTCACTCAAATAAGCTAGATACGGAGTTTCAAACGGGCAATAGCATATATATAAATCTCCAGCTTAGGGACCACCATAGCCTGCGAAGGGCGATGTCGAAGAGATACTCCCGTGGGCAACATGGAAAGAAAGAGAAGGCCTGAGAGTGATTTCCAGGGGTGGGGGCTGCTAGTCCTCGGGTTGCGGTAGGGTTTCAACGTCGCGGGACTGTAGCAGAGTCATCAGCTCCTGGGAGCCCAACTTGGTTGCGAGCATGAGCGGTGTTTGGCCTTGGTTATCTTGCTTGTTAGGGTTGACCTTCTCTCGCCCGAGTAGTATTTTTACCACTCCCGTATGCCCACCTGAAGCAGCACAAATGAGCGGTGTTCGGCCGTCGTTACCGGGCTTGTCGGGATTAACCTCTTTCCGCTCGAGTAATATTTTCACCACTTCCTCATATCCACCAGAAGCAGCATAGGAGAGCGGGGTCCGGCCATCATTGTCAGGCTTGTCGGGTTTGGCTCCCCACTGGAGCAGTATTTTCACCACTCGGTCAGCCCGCTTCTAGCGGCAAAAGAAAGCGGTGTTTTTCCGGAATTATCATGGTATTCTGGGTGAGCAAGTCCCCGATCGAAGAGAATTTTCACTATATGCTCAAGTCCACCCTGAGCAGCGTAGGAGAGCGGTGTTTTCCCGAGATCATCTGGCATGTAGGAGGTGGTATACTCCGCACTGAGTAGTATTTCCACCACTCTCTCATGACCACCCCAAATGGCATACAATAGTGGAGTCATGCCGGAAAAATCACTCTGGTCGGCTCGGGCCAGCTGCCTCAGAAGCATTCCCACCACTTCCTCATATCCATTGCGAGCAGCCCACAAAAGGGGAGTAGACCCTCGAGAATCTCTTCCGTCCATGTAGCACCCCCTGTTTATCAAAGTAGCCACAATCTCTTGAATTCCGAAGTACGATGCGCAGTGTAGTGCACTGAAGGGGGAACTGCTATGTCTAGCAATATCGCTATCAAAGTCGCTAGCACAGCTCCGGCGATTCTGATAGTTTACTTTTTCTAAAAGCAACTTGCTAGATATGTGGCCATCGTATTTCTGAAACAGCTGTAGTGCAAGTGACGTCGCGTCGCCCGAGAGATCCCTTTTCGCATGGATTCCCCAGTACAGAGAACAATATTCTAGAAACGGGGTATTACTCATGTCGGGGGAGTGATCGGCTGGAATGGCCTTGAATTGTTGGGAATTCAAATAGGTTAAGCAAATCTCTGCTATTGTCGAGTGAGGTCTACTAAAAATATCGTAACGGGTGGAAAGATGCTCTTTCAGGGTGGGGTGGATGAGTCCTACAGTGGATGCCTCATTATCCACAGTGATAAGCCCTAGACAGCAGCCCACCAATGTCGAGATCGAAGGGGCGTTGTCGGCATTGAAATCCTTGGAGCCTAGCTCAACCGCTAACGCATGACAAAGCTCATCGGTCCCGAGCGGCCTCTCCGCGTGACTGAGCCACATCAAAGCTGCTATCCCAAGTGCTGATTTACCCTCATCCTGCGCCTTTATCCGTTGGATAGTGGCATCGCAGGTATCTCTCCACACTAATCCATCAGCCATTTTGCTAAGCCTTTCTCGTCTCCGGTAGAGAGTTGGTTCTCGCAAGATTGCCTCGATAATTAAGGAAACAAGTCGAAACCTGATCATCTGTGTCAGCGGATAATCAGGGTAATCTCAAGACCATAGGCCCTACTCACACCTCCGATGCAGTTTCCGGCACCTTCTCCAGAATATCTGCCTCCAGACTGTCGTCCATAGCATCGGGTGTTTCGTCCTCGTGGAGTTTAATTCGAAGGTATCTGGTGACATCCTTTCCGCTGGGACTTATAGATACACTTTTCACGTGTCCAGAGAGGCGCCTTTCGATCTCAGCCCGAATATGGGGCCTTCCGGTTGCGAATATTCGGGTGCCGGGGGATTTCTCAAGGATTTGTTTCAGAGAGTCAAAGAGCCGGACTCGCTGAACTCCTGCGCACTCGTCCAGAGCGTCTATACACATAAATGTCCGCCGTGAGGACGTGATGAGCTGTAGCATATTCACGATATCAACCAGTTGCGGTCTGCATCCACCGATAGTCGTCTTCTGCTGTTGAAAGGCACGCGATATTTCCTCCGGAATCCTTTCCATCCCACCAACCATCTGCTTTAGCAAAGAGCCCAGCACATTGGTCGCACATTGATCTTTTCGCGCTGCGAAGTCCAAGTAAAAACATGAAACGGCGGTGTTTTGTCCACTGGTCTGATTGCGGAGCCTGTCAACTACTAGCGAGCTATATCACGCCCGTTAACATGTGCTTGCTTCCTTCTCTCCCTCTCGAAAAGTCCTTGTTACATACTTGATAAATGTCTTTCCGGCCCCAGGATCTCCATAACAAAATAGAACAGCGCTTTCCCCTTCACCTCTCTGACCACCAGCGTACCATCTTCTGAATTCCTCCGTTCCTAAGAGCCATTCCCCGATATCATTGGTACGGTGTTCTTGAATGTCCCAATGCCGCGAACCAGGATTCAGTGGTGACAGCCAGGCTAGAAGTTGGGACCGATCATCGGCAATAGTATCGCCATTCCACACATCAGAGGCATTCCCATTACCTGAGAACGTGGTGCTAACATTAACGGTATATTGAGGCATCTTCCACTGTTTATCGCTCGTATAGTGGAAATGGAGGGTTTTCTAGGTATGGTTGGTTGATATTCCTGTGACGGGAAGTGGGTATAGTTGAAGAAAAGCGGGGGCGATGTTGCTGTTAAAGCAGCATCTCAGGCACCCTTACTTAGCTACTCTGAGGGCTCAGAGCTTTCCAATTCAGCCACCTGAGCCATGTGTAACTCACATGATTTGCCATGTCGGTGCCCAAGGAGTCATACAATTATACTTGTATACGAGTTTCTATTTACTATACTAATCTATCAGATAACTCTCTTATAATACCGGTACTGGACTGAACTAGTATCTTATCTACTTTCGGACCCCACTCCTATCACAAAAAGCCAACTTCCCTAGGCGCGCTATATACCAGGGGCTTGGGTAAAGAGAACAGTGTTTTATTCTGTTATGAAATCCTCCAATAATGCTTACTCAATACCGGTATTCCATCTGCTGATGGTGGGACATGGACTATCACACTGAAAATACCGGCAGTCCAGTACTCAGGCGTCTTTGCCAAGAAAAACGCCGTGAGCTGAAAAACAAGGGGGTAAGCTATGACGATGAGGTATCATAGATAATAACAACCAGAAGGAGAGCGAGTGGTAACACAGAAACCAACCTTTTCCTCCACAATCCAATAAGCCGAATACAGTTTCAACTACAAAAATGCTGAATGGAGAAAGCCTGTCGATTCCATTAAGGAGCACAATTGGTGCATTAATTCAAGTAGGAGGAATGAGTTATTCAGATGTTTATGAGGCTCTGAATTCAAGAGTATCACTCAATACAATAAAAGGAACTTGGCTGAGAGCGAAGGTCAGTAGGAGAGATAAGTGTTTAAGTGTAATTAATGCTAATGGGGGGGTGGAAGAGATCAGCAAGTCAAGATATATTTTGCTTGCTTGAAAGCCTTGCTGATCAAATATGACCAGAACCAGCTATTCCGCAAAGGATTCCTCCTGGCTCTGCGACCTCCAAATACCCATGAGATCTTGCCTTGTGTGATGAAGAACATTGGCAAAGGAGCTTCCAACAAATCACAGCAGAGGCTGAGGGTAATATTTCCAGATCATATGCTTATACAATAATGGATAAGCATCTTGATTTGGGCTGCTGTGAGGCTTGACAAAAGCCAAAACTCTCGCCCCCGGATTGGCAAGCTCGAGTCAGGCTGGCTGATTGGGCACTCTTGAAGCCATTAGAATGCTTAGCTTTTACTGATGAAAGTTGGTGTCACAAATTGTGATTTTGCAAGAATGGTTTCACATGACTAATAGTTATTAGTCATCAGATTGTTATATTGTACACTATAAGATAAGTTGACTTATAGTTCTCACATGATTCGCAATTGTGTATCATTATTATATTTTGGTGATTGGTGACTCACGATTGTGAGTCACAAATGATGTATTGACTTTTGCGTGTAACTCTAATTGGAATCATCAGTTTCACTCATGTGAGCGTTTTATTCACATGATTAGTTTTATCATTTATTATTGATTAAACAATGTTGCCGGTGGCTCAATAAAGAGAGTCAGCAGGGTTAGGGTTGTGGGAAGAGTCTCTATATAAAGGAGATTGGAGTACGATAGGTAGAGCCACGAACGATCTCCCCTACACCTCTGGCGATTGAAATCTCAATACCAGGAAAATCATTATGGGATCCACCACCACCCCCTCTCCTCCCCCTTGATGGCTTCTGCCTACGGGAGTGATGCTAGCTCCTCGCCTCCTCCTCCAGGCCTCGTGGCCCCCTCCTTGGGGGTCTTGCCTTCGTTCATCATTGACCCCCGCTCATCAAGTACGTTGCTCCCCGTTTTCCCCGCATCACCTTTGCACCTCACGTAGGTTTTGCACAGTCGGCAACCTCTCTCACTTCGTTTACGGTCGGCGCTGCTGTGTGCCAAGCCCCTTGCGAAGAACTCCACTGTTTCGATTATGTGTGCCCGGTCGGGGAACACTTGGGTTAGTAACGTCACGGCCTCATCTTTCGCCTCGCTGTCAGAAAAGCATCGGCCGCGGTTGCTCTAGTCCGTGGTTTCTAGCGTTTGGGTCAACCCCTCCATCCTCCTCTCCGGTTTTCGTCCCGTTGCTCGGTTACAGCTACACTCCGGTCCCTCAGCGCATACCTTACTACTAGGTGGCTCCTCTCACCCCCGCAGCTGCCACGGTCGCATCCTCGGTTACACACTTCCCCAGTATAGCCCTACCTCCTTTGTCGTTGTCAATGCCTTGGGCACGGAGTGATTGTTTCGGTCGCCACAGCGTGTGTGCTACTTTTGGCAGCCTCTTCGGAGTGTTGTTTATCTTCCTCTGTTTGGTTTCCTTTCTAGTGGTTATCCCTTCCTTCTAGCGTTTGGGCTAGATTTACTTTGTTATGAGCTGGGAGTCTATGGCAAGGGTTTTCCTGTTGTTTCCTGCTTTCCTGTTGTTTTCCAATCTTCTCTGTGGCCGCGTGAAGGAGGGGTGAGGATTCTTCGGATGAGATGTGCGGTCAGTTCCATACCAGAGGGACTTGGGATGATGGCCTTTTCCCTGGCGCCAGTATTATAGTTTTGTTTACGCCGTAGCTAACGGTGCATGCGAGTTCTTGTACTTTAACAACGAATACATGATATAAAAAAAAAGAGAAAAAAAAGAAGTACGATAGGTAGAGCTACACTCCGCGCCCTCTATTTTCCTGCCCCTACATTTCTCAACACTTTGTCGATAGGTGCACGATACCTCCTCGCTTACATTTCTGCCCCTCGCTTAGGCTTCGCGTCCCTAAGCCCCACCATGGCTCAGCCTGGTCCTCCCCCCCTCTTTGCCCCTGTCTCGGGCCCCTCATCAGCTGCCTCTTCTGTGTCTCCCTCATTTTTGGCAACCTCTGATGAAGCCTGTTTCCACTCCTCTTTCCTCGACCGCACACAAGACCTCATTTCTTTTACTCCAACCCAGCTCTCTTCCCTCTTCCCCAGGGAGTGCGATGACCTCGCCCTCGGCCATGCCACGATCCTCCCCCACCTTTGCTCAGCCATCCACGCCATCTCTGCGATCGGGGTCCGTATCGAGGATCTCTTCTCCACCGTCCACACCCTCGAATCCCAAGTTGTCAACTCCCTTGTCGACCAAGAACTGAGGTATTTACGCAACACTGTCCGTGACCTGTCACATTGTGTGGCTCCTGCCATTATCCGTGCACCACCCTCTCAGACCCCCCTGCCCAAATAGGGTTTCCACCCAGCTCCAAGTGGTCCAATGTTCCCCCGGCCCCTACTGCACCCATCACTTCATCATCTCAGCCTCCGGAGCACTCCCGTACTCCTGCTGCCCCCGCTTCTATGCTGACGTCATTCACGGTGGCACTTCAGAGCTTGATGAGGCCGCAGCTGACAACGCCACCAGGCGCAGAGGCAAGGCCAGGCCTAAAGCACAGTCTTCTGGTACTTCTGCTGTTAAAGTCGTGAACGTCGTCGAGGCCGCCACCCCGAAGGGCCCTCCTCCACTCCCTAGCGCGTCCAGAATATTTTATGCCCTCCGCACGGTTCAAGGCCCCCACCCGGACGAAGCCCTTATCCGAATCCGCTTGCCAGACCTCGCCCCCTTGGTCCTCCGCGCAGCAAACTCCAACCTACACGTTGCTTTCCAGACTTTCGTCAATGACAAAGGCACGGCTCTCAGCCGAAGGTTGCTTTTTACATTTCCAGTAGTTTTTTGTCCTATGCTACAGTTCTTCCTAGGTATTTTGACAGGCTGGATGTTGCCGCCCTTGATTTGTTTGGGGTGAACCTCTTTCATGGATCCTTTACCCAATTTCGTATTTTAAACTTGTACAACCTCTGGTCCCAGCGCAGCAGCATTAGAACCGTTCCTCCAGATTTGTCTTTTCCTGATAAAGGTTTCCCCCGTTTGGTTGTTGGTGATTTCAACATCCACCATCCCCTAGCTGATCCGCTGAGGTCCTACTCTCGCAGGAATCTGGCAGCTTCTTAGCCTTGCTTCTCCAGGGCGGCTGACCTGGGCTTTGAGCTTCTCAACCTGCCCGGGATGTTGACTCGTTTCCCTTGGGACAGTGCTACCCGCCCCTCTGTGATTGATCTTTCATTTGCATCACGGCTTTTGTTGCCTTTTTTTCGCTCTTGGGATACATCCCTTCCATCGACTGGCTCAGATCATGATCCTATTTCTCTCATCTTTGCTCACCCAATTTCTGCCCCTCCCCCACCGGTCCCCAACTGGTCCCTAACTGACTGGGACTCTCTCTCTCCTGCCCTAGGCAGTTTACTTATTCCTCCTCCAACTTCCTTCCTGACAAAAGCTTCCTTGGAAGCCTGGTTCGACCCACAACTTGCTCACGTCACTACCCTCCTTTGCTCTCACACTCCGCTCAAAAGACCCTCCCATGGATCCAAGCCCTGGTGGTCTCCTATCGTCTCAGTCCTTCGGCGGGTGTTTCACTCTGCCTCCCGCCGCTCTCGTTCCTCCGCCTCCGCCTCCGATAAGGCCGCAGCCCACCTTTCCAAGCAGGGCTACTTCAAGGTTAAAGCTGCGCAGAAGGCCAACTGGATGTCCCTCCTTGCCTCCGCTACCCCCCGCTCAATCTGGGTTGTAAGAAAGATTGCAGCCGGCTCCACCGCCCCCCGCTTCCCCAATCTCCCGGGTGCTTCGTCTCCCAAAGAAATGAATCAAGCCCTCCTGGACCACTTTTGTCCACCCGGCTCCTGTGCTCCCCTCCCTGCGATCCTCCTCCCCGACGGTGACTATCCCGAGCTCACCGAGGAGGATGTCTCCCTGTCTCTCCTCAAGTGTTCACCCTCCTCGGCCCCCGGGCCCGATAGCATCCCTTACTCGGTTTGGAAGTCGGTTCACTGTATCTCCCCAGGCATTTTGGTGTCCCTCCTTACCCCCCTCCTCCGTTTCGGCCACCACCCCTCCTCCCTGAAGAAAGCTAATGGGGTCATCCTTGACAAGCCTGGCAAACAGTCCTACGACTCCCCTGCTTCCTTCAGAATTATTGTCCTCCTCCAGACTGTCTCCAAGGTCTTGGAAAGAATAGTCGCCTCTTGCCTCGCCCTCATCGCCAGGTACACCGGCCTCCTTCACCGCAACCAGTGCGGGTCGCTCCCCTCCCTATCCTCGTTTGACGCCTGCTCCGCACTCACCGACACGGTCCGTTCCCTTCAGCACCCAGGTCGCAAAGTCTCCTCGTTTTTTCTCGATATTAAGAGTGGGTTCGACAATGTCTACTCCAGGATCATCTGCTCCGACCTCCGACACACAGAGGTCAATCAATACCTTGTTGCCTGGGTCAGGTCCTTCCTGTTCGACCGCTCTTGCCATTTGCTTTTCCAGGGTTCGCCCTGCGTTTTTTCCCCGTCTCGGTTGGCACCCCTCCGGGCTCTCCAGTCTCTCCCCTGCTGTTCGTTATCTACGTCTCAACCCTCCATATCCCAGTTCCAAAAGGTTTGGTTCTCTCATATGAGGATTATTTCTCTGTTACTACATCCTCCCCCTCCTATCGCTCTAAATCCAGGACCCTGCAAAGTGTCTTTGGACGTTTGAGGGCAGTCGCCCACGCGCGGCGTGTTGACTTCTCGGTTCCCAAGACGGACCTTATACACTGGTGTACCCCCGTGGAAAGGGACACCCCCTCTGCTGACAGGCCCCCTCCGGTGGCTCTTGGCGGCCAGCTCTTTCACCCCTCCCCTGAACTCAGATGCCTGGGGTACTGGTTCGTCTCCACCTCGCCTCCTCCGCCCACTTCTTCCGCCGTCTCGCCCTCTCCCAGACGGCCTTTGGTACAATTAGACGCCTCTTCTCCTATGGCTCTGGGGTCTCGCCCCACCTCTGTCACCGCCTTGCTTTCTCCCTCCTCTTTCCTATCCTCTCCTATGGTGGGGATCTGTTCGTTCCCTCCAAGGGTCTCCTCTCCAAGATGGAAGTCCATTGGAAACAGGTCCAACGCTAGGTTTCAAACTGTTTCCTGGCCAGGCCCATCCCCATCATTTCCGCCGAAGCCTGCCTGCCCCCCCAGTCTGTCCTGCATCCCCACAAGAGGCGCCTGGCCGCCCTTCGGCTAGTGTGCTCCCCCCCTCAGATTAACCCTGCATCGGCCCGCCTGTGCTGGTCCTTTCCCTCTCTCTTCAAGCTTCGTGCTCCTGATTCCCACCGTTCCCTTTCTACCCAACTGGACCCCAACGTTATGCCGCTCAATTGGAAAACACCGCGCCCCTCTCACCAGACCAGGAACCACCTCCCTGTGGATCCCATGGCTCACCTTACCCGTCCCCTCCTTGGGGGCCTCTGGTTCGCCCCTCTTATAAACTCCTCACTCTCCCCGCACCTCACTCCTCTCCCTCCTGAAAGCGTCATAAAGGCCGCTTACTCCTCCCTTAAGGCAAAGGCCTGTCTTCTCATGCTCGATGACTGGCGCCTGGATCATCCTCCCCCTCCGTACTACTCCTTCCTCCTTTCACTTACTCCTCACCCGTTTATGGGTCTAGGGAAATTCATGGCCGGCCGGATTCATCAGATGAGGGCTCAGAAGAGTTACCTTGCAGCCCACCCCTCATGGTCGTCCTCTGACGCCTCCCGCCGCTGTCCTCTCGGTGCCGAAGAACAAGAAACTTTCAGCCACGCTGTACTACGCTGCCCAGCGAAAGCTGCCGCCAGGTGGTGCCACCTCCAAGGCTTGACCTCAGTCGGTCCTCACGCTCCTCTTTGGTCCTTGGTCCCCCTGCTCGCCTCCCTCGCTGCCTTCATCAAGGCTACTGCTACGAACTACCCGCCGGACATGTTCCCCCATGTACCACATCAGCAAAAAAACTGCCCTGCGCCCTGTTGCATCCTGTTCACCCCGTCCCCCGGACGTTCCAGGCGCTCATAACGTAAACTCCAGTTCGGGGTGCTTCCGCCCGGGCCCATTTCGTCCGGGCGGTACCCTTTTCCGTCCGGACGCACCGGGTGCACCCGGGTGCACCCTGGCGCAGTTTGCCTAGCAACCATACCCCCAGCGCAAAACCCCTCTCCCCTGCAGCGCCGGAGGCACCCGTTCGCCTGCCACCTCCCCCAGAAGCCTTTCGACCGCGAATTCTCTCCACCCAGACGCGCCCAGTTCCTTCCCATGATACTCCCCTCCCTCTGAACCTCTCCCAAACGCTCCCGTACCCCCCCCTTTTCCTCCCTTATCCAGCGGACGTTTTCCTACCACCTTCCCCATCCTTCCCGTCCGCCAGACGCCCGTTCCGTATTCTCCAGCATCCGCCGGATGTTCTCCTACTCCTCTTTTTTCCCCCTCTACCCTCCACACTCTTCTCGTCCGCCGAACGTTATACCATCCGCCGGATGTTATACCGACCGCCTGACATCTTTCTCTACCCTTTGAGCGATTGCCTGCCAGACCTCTTAGTATTCATCCACCCGACTCATTACTATGACTTTCTTGCCTATAACCGCCCGCCAGCCACGTGGCCTCTACACTACTGGTATCACAATTTAGTCGCTTCTGAACTCTTGATATCTATCATTTATTTCGCTTTCATATGCATACATGATTACAGACTATTGATAAAACGGTTCCCTCTATCCTCTAGGTCTGGCGGGTTCTTCGGTGTGGCGTGGCACGTCCGCAGGTTCTCTCGACAGCGCCATACTTGTATCAACTATTCCCCTCCTCTCGTCTGCGACACCGCCAGCCGATTCCAATCCACCCCGCCCCGGTCCCATCCCAAACTCCCGCCTCAATGTCTCCTCATCATTTGAATATCCGGCAGTCCTCTCGCCCTTCTTTCTCTGCTCCCTCGCGATTCTAGCCTCCAATGTGCCTCTGATCCGCTGGATCATATGATCCTGCCAGACCTTTTCTGTACCATTCCACGTCTCTATTTGAGGTTCCAGCAGGCCTGTTTTCTCGTTAGCCGACACATTACCCACGTTGAGTACTTGCGGTTTTCGAAAGTATCCGGATGCCTGGGCGCCAAGGGATCCGCATACTTTTGAAAACCACAAGTAGGCGGTGTTCATCTTACCTCCGCAATTGGCCCGCGTGAAAGGCACATTATCGATAAAGTCTCCAGTCCGCCAGCATCTCAGGGAATGGCACAATATGGCTGTAGCCAGACAGATAAAAGGGCCGTCGATCTTACCTAGGAACCCCTCTTCCATTGTGCCTTTCCTTTTGGGGCTAGAATAATACTGTGCAAATATCACACCCGGAATCTGTGGCGCTAGGAATCTAAGAGAAATTGGCTGTCCGCCGAATTAGATTTAGTCTTACTGCGGTTAGAAATGAT
>Ga0307509_10004603_pt1 | contig 19774 bp, 27 predicted proteins | sample 10_EM_MG_FD_202245 | JGI IMG/M metagenome (GOLD analysis project Ga0307509, IMG submission 202245) | Populus trichocarpa ectomycorrhiza microbial communities from riparian zone in the Pacific Northwest, United States - 10_EM | ecosystem: Host-associated > Plants > Roots > Unclassified | place...
ACACACAAGCGTGAGTCATGTGAGAATCTATGAGTCAAACGACTACATAGTGTGAAAGAATAACATACCTATGACTAATAAGTATTAGTCATGTGAAACCTGCCTCGCTTAGTCACAATTTGTGACAACTGTGTCCGTCAAAAAGTAGAAGTTGATACTCGTCGCCCGCTTTCTGTGCTGTAATACTGTCTTCGCCAAAGTTCCGTCCCAAATACTCCATTGCCATTTTCTCATTGGTCCATCCATTGTGTGAGCGTCCAAAAAGAATATCTTCTGGGATGCCTCTAACTTTTTTAAACCATTCTGCAATAAACTCTTCTGCTTTGAGTATAATTGTAGGCTTCAATGTAGTCCCATCTGCACAAATTCCCTCAATCACAGTAACAAATTCACGTGTGCCATCTATATTCTTATTAGTATTAATTATAATATAAAATAATAACAACCTACTTTGTGCCCGATACTTTAATTCCCCATTCTCATGAGGATTTCTAACTACCTCCAGCACCCTTTCTGACTGCCCTAAGCCTAACAAAAATCCCACCTCATCAATATTGTAGGTATTTTGAGGCTTGATTTTATACTCTTGTATAATTGATTCTAACTATATAAATCTAGTTAATATATGTTTAAAATCACAAAAAAAAGATATTACAAGTAAAATATTAAAATAAACAAAAATAAATTAAAAGATTGAAATATAATAAAATAAACAAAATAAACAATTAAATAAATAAATAAAATACAAGAAATTAACAATATAAGAAATAAACAATATAAGAAATAAACAAAAAACAAGAAAATAAAATAAAATAAAAAAGGTAGAGTAATACCTCGTCAAAGAAATGATTCATTAATTGAGGATCATTTCCACGGATGTTCCGAATAAAATCCAATTGTTTACTGAAGCGTGATTTTACCTCCGGATGCCTTTTCTTAAAACCTTCCTCCCACCGTTTCCCAAGTGTCTCCAGGGGATTTCTCTTCCGTACGACAGAAGTTGCGATTTCACGCAACTGCCATACAGTTGGTGGAAACCCTAGACGGCACCGGAAGTAACACCGGTCTATCACTGCTCTTTCTTCCTCTGGCCAGAGCTTTTGCCTTCTTTCCCCCTCCTCCTCGCGATTTTTTCTTCCCTTCCGGCGATGCATAATGGTGCTGGGAGCTGCACCCACCATTCCAGCAGCAACAGTAAGGCTGGGGGCAGTTCCAATCGCGGCCATCTCAATGGCCATTTGTTCTCGAATCCGGGGAGGAATTGGGGAGTCTTTTGAACCCATTATTGGAGGATAAAGCATAAAATAGATGGAATGATTTTGGGAATTCTGTCACTTGTGCTTGGGATAATTTGACGAGGTTCACTTTACTAACTACACTGACTTGACTAACTATTCTTGGATGCCAAGTAATGCCGCGCCTCGCTGAGGGTGCCGCCTCGCTGAGGGGTCGGGCGGTTTATATCCCTGCGGCAGCAGGCTTCTGAGCGAGGGAGAAAGAAACCGGTATCATATCATAGTCAGACTGTGACACATACCATAGATTCTACTCCCCCTCTCCTCTTGCCCTCTTCCCCCCTCTCTCCTATTCTCTACTCTCCCGCCGCTTCCCTTCGCCGCCCTTCCCCCAACTCAATTCACCCACAATGGCTCTCCGACAAGCATCCCACAAACTATTACGTGCCTCGCTCGCCCCAACGCCAATTCTCCGCGGGTTCGCTTCATCTTCCAATCTTCCCAAATCTGTCAAAGATGAGATAGCGGTATGCTGCTGCATCCGGATCGAAAAGGATGTTGAGAGGGCTAACTATTCCACTAGCACGAGCAGTTATTGCCCAACTATGACCCTCCCGCTGACTCTGCTACTGGGTCCCTGTTATCCAAGCAGGAGCCCTATATGGTCAAGACCTATGTACGCCCATCACAGATGTTTGTCCGCGGGGTCGGGAGTGTGTTATATGATATGGAGAACAGGAAGTACATTGATTTCACCGCTGGTATTGCCGTGAATTCTTTAGGTCATGGAGATGAGCACCTGTGCAACTTGATTTTCGACCAGGTTTGTTTAGTCCGGCTCGTGTCGATATTTCGTTCATTGCTGCACTCGTTGTGGGGGAGTTAATTTGCGGGCGGGTGATTCTAGGCGAGACAAGTTATTCATACTTCGAATTTGTATCATAACCCTTGGACTGGAGAGCTAGCTTCGTTGCTTGTCAACAAAACTAAAGAGCATGGCGCATTCTACAATGCTTCACAAGTGTTTATTTGCAATTCTGGCTCGGAGGCGAATGAGGCAGCGCTCAAGTTTGCGAGAAAAGTTGGGAAAGTGGTTGGCGGGGAAAAGAAGATCGGCATAGTCTCATTTACCAACTCGTTCCATGGAAGGACTATGGGTGCACTTTCGGCTACACCTAATCCAAAGTACCAGAAACCCTTTGCCCCGATGGTTCCGGGATTCACACACGGGGCTTATAACGACGTGGCCGGGATTAATGACTTGGTTACTGAGGAGACTTGTGGAGTCATTGTTGAACCAATCCAGGGAGAAGGTGGTGTCAATGTTGGATCTCCAGACTTTCTGATCGCATTGAGCAAGAGGTGTAGAGAGGTTGGGGCTGTATTAATCTATGACGAGATTCAGGTATTATGACTTCGTAGCTACAAATGCCTAGTTACTAACACGACCGTAGTGTGGGCTGGGTAGAACCGGAGACCTCTGGGCTCACCAGTTCCTCCCCAAGGAGGCTCACCCCGATATCCTGACCATGGCCAAGGCACTTGGTAACGGATTCCCCATTGGCGCAACCATGGTCAACAACTTTGTTGGAGAAAAGATCGTGACCGGTGACCACGGAACAACTTTTGGCGGGAACCCACTAGCTTCTCGAGTCGGACATCATGTATTTAGCAGGCTGTCAGAGCAAACTCTCCTCAAAGGAGTTGAAGCCAAGTCAGGGACGTTTGTGAGGCGGTTGACAGCGATTAAAGATAAGTATCCGGAGGTAGCAACTGAGGTCCGAGGCAGAGGATTAATCCTTGGACTTCAGTTGACTAGAGATCCCACAAACCTGGTCAAGGAGGCCAGGGAACGGGGGTTATTGATTATTACAGCCGGAACGAATACCGTCCGATTTGTCCCTCCGTTAGTCATTGAGGAAGAGGTTATGAACGAAGGGTTGGACATTTTCGAAAGGGCAATGAAAGTTTTCGCAGAGAACGGGAATACATAAGTTAGAGATCCATGGTCTTGGTCAATGCGTAAGGGGGAATAAAAGGGTAGAGCTTGGTATCTGGGTTTTTCATAATCACTCTGGGGTGGTTTGTAGCTTACCGGCACTCGTGACAAAGTGAGGTGTTGGGTTATAATAGTCTACGGTGCCAGGTTTAGCAATGTATTCACGGTGGGAGATGAAGCCCGGCGAGAGCTAGACCGCATGAAGAAATTATTTGCCAAGCGGAGATCATAAGCCACAGGGCCAATTGAGAGTCCGGACGCCAAAGGCTTGAATTCACTTGACCCAAAGATGGATTCTATTTGCACACCAGCTCATCCCTCCGATGCATTCCCGACAGCCCTAGACGTGCATTGCAGGCCGCAGAATGCATAATTAACTGAATTGGTGGTTCGAGTAGTTACCCGGCGTAGTTCTTGTGCCCGCGCTATATTATGACAATATCAAACATCAGCCCCACAGCACAGTAGATGGAACTAATCTGCTCGCAAGACACTTGCTTTAACCAACGAAAGGACAGCTGGGCTGCCTACTGGCCTCAAACGCCCCCCCCCCCCGCACACACACTAGACCTTGGTCTCCAAAACGCGGTGCATCACAACATCAACACTATCCTCGCGTGAAACAACAAACAAATTACTCCTCAACCAAGAATATCCCCAAATCATGCAAGGCATGCAGGGCCGCCGCCCGGCAATCCGCTCTCCTCACCGTGCTCCTCATCACGGACGATCTCCCTCATCCTCATCGAACTCTTCGACATCTTCCCAGTTGACGGCGACAAATCCAAATGCTTCAACTTCAACAATTAAGCTGATCCCTCCGAGCACCCCGCCCATAACACAAACCTCACCAGTGGCAGCGGGAGTCCAAGGTTTTTTCGAACCAACCCTAATTCGCTCGCAATCGACACAACCCCAACTACAAACCCAACCCTCATCACAAGTGCCAGCAGCATACGCGATGCAGGCATCGCAGCGCAAGCGTTCTGCAACTGCCCCGTCACCCACATCACCACCACTTACTTCTTCCGCTATGTCCTCTGCAGTAGCAAACGCCGCTTTCTCCCACGAATCCCCGCCCACACCCCCACCACATGCAATTCCGCACCCACCACCACCAGCACCCCAGCAACAACCAGCACAACACCAAATACCTCAGCTGTTAAATTACACCCCTCCGCCGGCCAAGAAGGACTCTAAAATGAAGATATTTTCAAAACCAGCCCGAATAGGCACGCCATCGCTGGATAAAGCGCTACGCCCCCCACCCAGCCCTAATAAACTGCCCGCAATATCGTCACCCATGCCACGGTTGACTCCCTCCGCTGCGGCGATCGCTGCAGCACTGGGCGCTGGCGGGGAAAGGAAGCCGTCTTTTAGCTCTATGCATAGTTCCTCTGCTGGCCCACTAACATCAGCGTCTACCCAGGACTTGCACTCTCAGTACGCATCCTTCCAAGGGTACTCTTCTAGTCCTCCAGCGCAGCAGAAGGACCACTCGCATTCGCATAAGCCGCATTTCCTACGACCGAGAAGGGATAAAGACCATACGTTCTCGTCCTCTGCGTCTAATAGCAAAGCCATTTCCGCGGATGGATCATCACTGTACAGCTTTGGTCCATCGTCGCCCAATTCGGCGGTGTTTGGGAGCAGTTCGAAGGCAGATTTGCAGAAGACTATTACGGGCATAGATATCGGGGCGAGGGGTAAGGGCGGGAAGGGATTTACGGGTGGGGGTAGTTGGGATGATGCGTTTTTAGAGGGGTTCGGGGCTGGTGGGTCAGTCATTGGGCAGGACAATGCTTGGACGGTGCTACGCAGTCGAGTGCTTGGTTTGTTCGACGGGGAACCGTTGAGAAATACAGTTGAGGATTTGAATAAATTAGTAGTGTACAATTTCCCCTTTCTTCCCCTTCACAACTGTTAACTAATCAATACCCAGCCTCCACATAAAACGCTGCTACGACCGCCGCTCCTCGGGCCAACTATTAGACGATGTCCGCGACCTTCTAGACACCGGCATGCTAACTCTAGATCCCACCCTACTCACCCTTCCAGACGAAAGACTCATTCCAAAACTAGTCGATATTTGGGGCTTCCTGTTCGGGAACATCCTCCCTTATTTCGAAGCTGTCTTTCTCCCACTCCAGCAGGAATTCAAAGGCACTGGTACACTCTCCGCCAAAGAATCCACAGAATTCTTCGGGCTCTTACCGCATTTTGACGTGAGGAGGTTGGTGTTGGTTAGTTTTCGGGACAACGTTATATTACCATTGCACGCCAGATTACGCAGTACGTCCCTGAGCGAGCTAAGGGGGGAGAAAGGAAGAAAAAGAGTAACTAATGGGTGATATATTATGTAGTACTGTTCTCAAAACTTCAACTAGACTTTTCAGTCTCACAAAGCGACATCACACATAATGCCAGTCGCATGCTGCAGTGTATCAGCGTGCTCAGCAGTGTCCTAACAGAGGACGAAGCTCAAGAGGCTATCGATGAACTGGCCAAGACGCTCAAGCATAATTGGCTTACGAGGGGACGGACGGGGAGGAACAGGAGGGGTTTTGTGGGGACTAAGACCATGAGGGCTGTTGTCTAGTTTTATTTTTGTTTCATGGGTTGGGCGGGGGGGGGGTTCTTTACATTGGGGCTCGGGGAACGGAATTAGGACTTAGGAATGGGGATGGTGGCGGCGTTGGGTGTATATTCGCTTTTCTTCTTTTCCTCCACCAATCTCTATCCATAGACCAAACTCATGCCTTAACACGATTCGCTATTTCCCCGTGATACTTGCTCTCCTATGTATGTATTGTATCACCGTGAATGCCAAATCGACCCTTCAACCCTATGATACTAGAATCCAACAAGGGACGAAAACTCTTCCAACACCCCCCAGCACGCCACTCCCCACCCAGTCTACCACCCCGGAAACTACAGCACCCCCCCCCCCCCCAAAAGAACATACCTAGCAGACATCACTCACCCTCACCGCCACCACACATCCTCACAAACTTCCGTATCGGGAGAATATGTATGCAACAGTAGGTCTAGCTAGCTAGCGGAGAGCATGGTGAAAGAGGTGTGTATGTGTGGAGGGTACGGGGGATGGGAACAAGAAGAAAATCGAAAAAAAAAAAGGATGATTCATAATAATATTAATATTATGATAATGCTTTCCAGATATATATCGAGTGAGAATTCGTGAACTTCTTTAGACTTTTTTTCTTTCTTTTTCTTTCTCTTGACGGTCAGGTGGATTAGGGTGTAGTGACCGTATGATGCCTCAACCCCGGGACGTGGAATGGAGGAAGGAAGGAAGGAAGTGAGTGGACAGCATAAATCCCTAGATGGCTTGCATACACATTCGTTGTGCATCCGTAATTTGGTCAAAGACGGGCACTTGTGCCGCCGGAGTGGTACGCTAGTGTGCCATGAACTAGGATACGAGGTTTAGCGATGACTCTCTCGCTTTAGATTGTGAGCCGGCCGCCGCAAGCGTGAAGTGGACATCCCCACGTACAGTGCAATGTCGTAAGGGTGTGGGTAGCGGCAGTTAATAGAGCAGCGGGATGGAAGCGGTAGAATAATGACAAAACAATACTGTCGGAGCTCGAGCTACGATACTTTTATTATTACGATACAATGCCCTCCCTCGGCATCTTCCTCTAGAAGCACCTTCCCCTAGGACAACCCAGGGAGAGTTTCCCCCTTCCTCGTCCTCCCGAGCCCCTCTTTGCCGTAAAAGTCCATCGGATACCCCTGTTCCTCATTCCAGTCTTCTTTTCGCAGCCCGAGCGCGATAGTGGCCTCATACGGACTCAGCAGAGGTTTTGGGAATGCGTATCCCCAATCGATGCTAAGCCTCGGACAGGCCACCTGCACCCAAGCGTCCACGTCTTCGAAAAGCTTTAATTTGCCAGGGAATATCTCAGATAGCAGTAGTATTACGTATGGGATTTGGAGTTCCTTTAGTCTGCTTTCTATATTTGATAGTGTATTTGGGTTGCCTTGGCGGCCAAGGGTCCCCAAGATAAGTCCGAACTTCTTGGCCCGTTTGGCAGTAGAGATGGCGTCCCGACGGAGGGTGTGGAGTTCATGGTGGTTGTAGGTTTCTCGGGTGAATTTGCGGCTGTAGGGGTCGTATCTGTATGCTGGGAGCTTGGGGTTCTGTATCATGGCGGATTCGAGATGGAATCTGCCATCGCCGACGTAGACTAAGGCGTCTACTCCTCCTTTTTCTGGGGAAACTGAGGAGGGTATCCGCGGAGATGTGCACCCCAAGACCTCACCTTTTGATAGAGGGGCTATTTGGGGAATGGTGATTTTGAAGCCTGCTTTTTCTAACTCCTCCTTCGTTCCGTGTATCGCTGCATTGAACTGGATGGTGCCCACCAGTGCTATGTGTTTCCCAGGGCTGAAATTCCGTACCAAGGTGTCCGTGAGGTGCTTTTCGTCAATCCCTATTGTGACAAACACGTATAGCGTTTTGATCTCCGTAACATCCACGGGGATCAGGCAGGAATGGGCATAGTGCACGAGCAAGTCGCAGCCCAAAGCTCTCGCCGTGAAATCATCGATGCAGCAAGCGCCGTATGTGACGTCACCCATGATAACAGTCTCAATACCAGAACAGAAGGTCTCTATTATGTCTGCGATGGTGCAGGCGAATAGTAACAGGCCCTCCGGCATTTGCAGGGCTACACGGGTCGCGCCGTGCTTCCGGATATTCCATATTGTCTTGTGGATTTCAAAATTGTAATTTCCGGGAAGGAGGGTGATGGCTTCATTTAGGTCCTTGTCCTGCAGGATTTCTGATGGTATCTGGTTGATTGCCCTGGCTGTCCGGCGTGGCCTTGATGATACTAGTGCCGTGTGGAAATAGTAAGCAAGGGGTTGAAAAAGATGAGAGAAAAAAAACGACACAAATATAAGCTTTGATGATCTTCAATAGGAAGCTTGATATGGGTATTGACTCACGCTGGATTGCATCAACTTCTATGCCGCCGGTCTCCTTCTGCACCTTCTTGAGCTCTACTGCAGTCCTTTGACCCACGTATCGTTTGCTGGGTTGGATCGGAGTGGCTTTCTTAGACGCTGCAAGAGCTTCGAGCATCGGTGCTTCGGTCTTATCCGCCATTATCGAAACGCCGAACCCCAAAAACCGACCGACAGAGCGAGGAAAACTAATCCACCCAAGGACCAAAAGCGGTTAAGACGATGGAAGGGGGATCTCCCTGTTATCGATTTTCTTTCGGATCACACGTGGTAACCACGTAGGATTGACAGGATTGATGTACTCGTACCCGGTATTTCTCTGGCCCTGGTGAGATGAGGTAATTGCCAGAGGTGGTGGTGGTGGGATAGGCGACTGGAGAAAGTTTTAGATAGAGAAGTGAGATGTGGGACGATGGAACCTAAGGTGTTGTGGGACCGGTTGGTTTCGGTAATGGTACAATATTGGACGTTGGTGGTGGTGGGAGTTCTCGCGGTTTAGATTGTGAGTTTTTGTTGTACGAGGCTGTCACCATGGTGGGGAAAGAGTGGAAGCAATGAGGGGCAATTCCCAATGTGATCACTCAGCCATGCCTCTTACTTCTCTTGCCCCCCCGCACTGGAGAAAGTGTTTTTCCGTTGCCCAATTGCCTTATGACGCTGGAATAACCCACGGGCCACTTTACACCAACATGCACCAACATATGGTGCCGCACCTAACCGCCATCTTTCTGTGCATAGCGTGCTGCCGCATGGTACGGTACTTGTACCTTATCGTATTTGGCTGGAAAATCTGGAGGGAGCTCCGGTAGGGGAGTCAGTGTCACCATGCCATCGACCGGTCTGTCATCTATCACAGTACGGTACCATTTGCCATGTCGTTCAAGCATGATGGCATAGAAATCTTCCGAGACAGACACTGATTATCAATTCACCAGATTACACAATCACACTGGCAAGCCCCCATTCTCTACTTTTCCTCCACGATATACCTCTTGCCACGACTATTGAAAGAGTGTAAGGATAAGAGAGATACTTTCCATCACTTATCCTCCCCAAATTCGGGCTCCTCTCTTTTTCCTTTTTTTCACACGAAATTTTGGTCTGTTTAGTTTCAACCAAACCACTCTGAGTGTTGCAGTCTGTGATGACCTGTCTTCCTGATTGGTACATTTCACACTCGGGTGCTCATGATAGCATTACGGTATGCGAGGCACAGGAAAATGTGTGCATGGGCCCCCCGATTCAAAGGCTTGGAAATTTTCGATCTTACCGCTTAAGTCACAGATATATCGTCACGCTTTCTACGCTTTTAGACTGCCCGGGAACTTGTACTAGTACTTACCGTCTCACTCACGACAACATGCTTGAACACGACGGCAGTATCGTACTTGGACCCTTCGGCGATTCGGCACAGACGGCGCTCGAGAAGAGAGAGAGAGCCTAGATGGCAAAGGAAATATTATGATTATCAGGGATAATAATCAATTCTTCTGCAATTTAGGATCATTCAGTAAACGCACCAGAGATTCTCGGGCAGTGAAAGGGCAAGGCAAATTGTGCATGGTTTGGGCTCTACAAGTATTGTGACATGAACCAGGCAACGGGGAAGGCAGCACAGTACTCGTAAGGGAGTGATTGTTGGGGAACAAGGAATGGGGAAGTGGGAGAGAAGGAATCAGAATGAGGCTCTGATGGTAGGGGAACAATACCCTCGAGGTACTCGAGTACCGTTATGACCACACCAGTACTCGAGTACGGTGCTACCGTCATATGATATCACTATTGTCTCTCAGCTTCCCAAGCGAAGCCATCGGATGGTGCCGGCAGCGTGCTGCACGGTATTACCTGCGCTATTACGAAATGGAGGGAATGAAAACGGCCAAAAAGGAAATATTCTACCAATAAATCGTGCAAGGCAGCGAAAAGAAAGCAATCACTTACCGTAGCAGGGCTTACTCGTATACCGTACATCACAAAGTGTTGGGGCTTGTTGCATTCTACGTCTCACGAACCCATACGAGCGTCATGCCACTATTAGTAACTTATGGCAGCCCCAACATCTTTAGGCTTCAGCTTGGTGACAGCCCGTGTCATAGGAACAAGAAGGCGGGGGCATACCGGCAACTGTAAACACAACCGAGCTTATTATCTTTCACAGCAGACACTGCACGAGTAGGCCTACAAACCAGGACCCTCAAACATCCCCAACCAACTCTCCCTATCCATCCCCCCCCTCCAAGTCTACTCCACTGTCACTGGCCGAGCAGCCAAGATTACAGGCACCGAGTAAACTTCAAAAACCCTCGCCTTCCATCTTCTCTCATCTCACTGACAACTTCCCTCGGTCGCACGAAAACCCCCCTATTGGTGGGATATCGGAATACCAGGAAAGCGAGTGATAGCGAGCAGAATAAGGGGAAGACCATCTCTAAACCAGCATCCCTCTTGGGTAAATCTGCCTTCTCGACAGGGGTGGGAAGAGTGAAAATTCTTGCAAATCCTGACGATATTCGGCTACACGAGGGGATACGGTACCGTCCGTGTTTCCACGCCGTTCCTTTCATCCGCATCCCTATTAGCCAACCCACACACTCTTTCGCAAACCCCACTATCACTTCCTTATCGTGGCTAATCGATATCGTATCGGTTTTCCCGTTGCGATAACTTGCATCGACATAATCTGCTCCATTATCCTGCACCCCTGCGAGAGAGGTATCTCATCCGCATATCGGGGTCTTTGGAGCGGTAGAGGGCGAGCGGTGTGGTGCTCGCGCTGCAGTCCCTGTGGTGGGAAGAGTGTCCCATCCGGTCTTGCGGGAATACTTGGGGTTGCACAACACTATTATCAACTGCTGGGCTATTGTCCTGTGGAAACTATCCCGGTCATTGCTATTTTGGCCACCTATTCTTGAGCTTCTAGAATTTCGTCAAAGGCCGAAGGACGCATACACTATTACCCAATTCATCGCGTGGAGGATGAATAACGTGTTGCGCACAGCGTCTTTGCGCCCTTATTATGCCCGCCGTTTCCACTCCTCATTCTCACTTTTTCATCCACTCAGGCCGCACATCTCCAAACCAAAGCACAAGCTGCAAAAACTCTCCTTTTTATACCGCCCAAGGCACATCTGCTATCAGCATTCACGGAATTTCGGCTATTCCCACGCTCCTTCGCATCTTAAACTAGCATCTAGAGGATTCAACACCACAGCAACTACCTCTACCACCTCTTCCCCTACCACCACAACTAGAGCGCACACGTCTATAACCACACATACCCCTACAAACAATACTACAGATAAATATACACACAAGATGACTGTCGACCATCCTTTGTCCAAGCATTCCGGCGTTGTGAAGATCGTTGAAGTTGGAGCACGAGATGGGCTCCAGAACGAAAAGGGAGTAGTGCCCACAAGCACTAAGATCGAGCTCCTAGGGAAATTGAGCTCAGCAGGCTTAACACACATTGAAGCTGGTAGCTTCGTCAGGTATTTTAACCCTTTCCTTCCAGCGTTTAGCGGTAGCCCTAGGCTAACCCGGAAAAGCCCAAAATGGGTACCACAAATGGCAGACACGCCCGAAATCATGAAACATCTTCGATCGGACCCACCAACTACACCAGCAGGCGTAACATACTCATACCTCACGCCCAACATGAAGGGGCTCACAGACTTCATTGCCCATTCCACCTCAAATACCGGAGTATCCGTCTCGGAGCACGCATCTGAAATCGCCATCTTTGGTTCCGCATCCGAGGGTTTCTCACAGAAGAACATCAACTGTTCTATCGCCGAGTCCCTCGAGCGATTCCGACCTGTTGTACAGAAGGCTTTGGACAACGGCATCAGAGTCCGCGGCTATGTATCCATGATCATTGAATGCCCCTACGACGGCCCTACATCTCCCATGAAGGTAGCCGAAGTAGTAGAAGGCCTCTTGGACCTTGGCTGCTACGAAGTATCGCTCGGTGACACCAACGGTGTCGGCACCCCTGGTACCATCGGAACATTGGTGAACTACCTGATCAAGGATCGTGGCATCCCCGCCGGGAAGTTGGCAGCACACTTCCACGATACATACGGCCAGGCAATTGTCAACTGCCTCGTGGCTCTCGAAGCCGGGATCAGGACATTCGACAGTAGTGTTGCAGGTTTGGGAGGCTGCCCGTACAGCAAGGGCGCTACTGGCAACGTTGCGACAGAGGACTTGGTCTATTTGTTCGTCTCCCTTTCCGTTGTATCTTATGTCTTTAACTGTACCAATACTAACTTTTCAAATAGCCTAGAAGGAACTGGCGTCAAGACCAACGTGGACATGGAGGAGATTGTCGAAATCGGCGACTGGATCTCCAAGAAGCTTGGTCGGAAGAACGAGTCAAAGGTTGGAACTGCCTTGATGGCCCGCAGACGGAACGATGGGAGCAAGTTATAAAGCGAAACAAGTGCAAAAAGCCTCCTGTTGTCCGGCGTTCTTTTTTTCTCTCCTTAATACTTTTTCCGTCTTCTCCACTACCCCGCCTTAAACGGCCGTTGGCTAGAAACCCAACAACACACGATATCCTCATACTAATTACTTTCATCCAAAAAGCGGAGCGTTCCTTTTTTATCGGGGGGTGGTGTTTTTGCTGATTGTTGTTGATTGACAAACCCCGATATCTATCCTTTTTTTTGTGGGCTTAGCGTTTCTTTCTCTCTTTCTTACTTTTCTTCTTTATTCCTATTGGGCGTCGAATGGTGTTTTTCCGATTTCGCTTTTTTTGTACCCAAACTTCTTTTTCTTGACGAGAGAGAGTGTGGTACCTACCCACCTACTTGACTTGTAGAATGCGAGACGTCGATAAATGAGAGTGTGCGAAGGGGAAAGAAAAGCTTTGTGGATTTTTTTATTCTTTATATTTTTATGTCCTATCGGGATATTACTATCTATCTGTACTTTCTTTGATGATGTTAGACTTTTATCTTCTTGGGGGCTTTGAGAGGTGTAGATGGGATGGGCATCGAGGGGTCGGGAAATATAACATACATACGTTCGTTCCTTCGATTTTTTTTGGCTCTTTCGGTGATGTGATGTACTGTAAAGTTACGCCTCAATCGGGGATGTGTGGTTTTGGCGATGATGTTCGGTGGGGATAATGTTCTTTTTGTGGCTTTGGTCGGTGGACGGTAGGTCCCCTGGCAGACGGACCCGTTTTATTTTCAAAAAAGCAAGTAGACAGCGAAGCGGCGTGAGAGTGAAGAAGCTACTTTACTGTACAGTTGGGAGATCAACAGTAGAGTATATGAAGCAGAAGCCAAGTCCGAAGCCCTCCTCCCCCCCCCAATCCATATGCTACTAGGCAAAGTAGCAATGTACTGGTATGTGTTAGAGTCGAGTAGAGCCGGGCCCGTTTCAATTCATTACAACACCGCCATAGCACACCATGGCACAGCGCTCCTCCATCAACCCCTCCATCCTCCATCCTCCATCCTCCACCCCCCAAACCTTTTAACATGGCTCCACCTGCCCTACCCCCATCTCCATTATACCCCCCCCCCCCGATATGATATGTATGTACTTCAAAAATCACTAACCCTCCCATTAAATGCCCAATCTCCATACCTCAGCGGGTCGTTCTTCGGCCCACCCCTCTCCCCCGTCTTCGGATTAACGTCCCCTTCAAACTCCGGTTTCGCCCCGCGCCTTACGTCTGGGTGTAACATATCTTCCTCCTTCACATCGGCCACCGCCGGAGTGGCGGAAGAAGAGGTGGAAGTCTTGAAGGAGTCGCGTGCGGCTTTTTGGAGGGCTTCAAATTCCTTTTGGGCTTCTGGGGGGAGGCGAGGGGGTGAGGGGGTTGGTTTTAGGGTACTGTATGGTCGGATTGTCGGGGTAGCGAAGGGGCGGCGGAGGCGGAGGAAGCGAGCTGGGGAGAGCATTGACTTTTTTTCTTTTCTTTTTCCGGTTGTCGGTGTTCGTTTCGGTGGTGTTTGAGTCTTTGTGCGATGGTTGCGATGGGCGGGATTGTATTATACTCGCAAAGTTTTGTTTGAGTGATGGTGATGGTGAGAGGCTAGATTGGATGAGGTTTGTGTTGGGGGCAGCCGGCGGGTCGCTAGTTTTCTACTGTTACCCTCGGGACAATCGGTACCTTGTGACCGGCATCCATCGGGCGTTCTCCCGTCAGGGTAGCCCGAAACCTGGAGAAATGTTGTTCCGGATTGGCGTGATTCGGATCATTGAAGGTTTCCGTTACACCCGAGCTCCCCCCGTGCCATCCACCAAATCCCCATCCAACACCCACCCCCTCAATCCAATCCAATCACCCAATCCCTAGACAATTGAAAACTCAATCACTTCAGAACAAGAACTTTCGATAAACCTTATATATCCACCTTTTCTTGCCACAGACATATCCACCTCTGGACAGTAGAGGCGGGAAGAAAAAAAAAGCCATCCCAAGAAACAGAACAAAACCAAAGCTTTCAAAGCTCCCAAAGCTCCCCTCTCATCCGCCCTCGCCTCCACCACGGACATATTTCCTACACAGCGGTCTATGACGCTTGCTCTCACATCGCCAGCGGCCAACGGAGAAGAAGCTCTAATCACCGAAGGGGCGGGAGGAAGTCGTCCTACCGCAGGGGTTTTCCTGTTCCACCCGTTTTTTTTCTTCTTCCTTTCTTCGGCGTTTAGAGGGGTTGGGTGGGTGGGTGGATGGGTGGCGGCCTGTGGTGTTATTATATATATGTGCAGCTGGCAACTGCCATTTGCGAAATTTCCCGTGGAGACATTACGAGAGCGTACGATGTGCAATGAGGTATATATTTGAATCCTGGGGGGTGGGGCTGTCTGGAATAGGCTGTTGGGGGTAAGCTGCAGGATGAATCTCGCTAGATTTTTGCATTCGATATCGTATACGGAGGTTGGGGTTTCGGTAGTATAGCATGTGTATATCCCTCGTACTCGGGAGTTAGTTGGTCGAAACCACCCCTAGCGGATGTAAGATCCAGAACTCCCACAAACATCTAGAAGGGCGTCTACAGTGGTGGGGATTCAACTCCCGATGCGTAATCCCTCCTTGCGCAGACTAGGTCGCTGAATCGCGGGGACCAGGGGAGCTTTGACCTCCGAAATTTGATAAAATTCGATAGAGGAAGCTCAGGCAGTCTTGGTAAGCTGGGCAACCCTGCTGTGTCTTTGTGGGCCGGGGCTTCCTTAGGAAGTCCCGCTTAGAGCTCTAAAGCAAAGCCTGGAAGGTAGACTAGTGAGTGCTCCATCCAAACTTTTGGCGTGGTAGCCATTTCAGCGGAACCTTAGGATCACCAACTCTCACTCGAAACAGACCAATCTGATAGAATATTCCCTATCCGGTCTATTCAAGACCAGGGCCCACTAAGAAGAATAGGGAGGAGCCCACCTAAATCTCCGTAACTATTTATGGGGTGAAACAAAAAATTAAATACATATTGGTAGTAACATCCTACGAGCGGCCTGGTCTGATTACTAGAGATTCCTAAGGCGGTGCAGAAGAAAGTGAAGTGGGAAAAAAAAAGATGATAAAACTAGAATTCACCCGTCCATCTACTGTCATAGTATCCATCTCGAAACCGAGGATTCACTGATGGATAGAATTCTCAAGCTCCAAAAGAAGCGGTCTGCTAGGTCTTTCTCTAGCTTCTGATCGATAGGTGGCGGTGGCGGGTATCACTTCATAGCCGACCCGTGTAACTAAAATAATAATAAGATCTCTAGTGAATATTAGTGATCGAGTAGGTACTTTACTTCCCTATAAGTGCTATCTAGCGGTTGATGATCCTGATTGAGATGATGAAAGTTGTCACGGAAGCCATTATGGTGATCGCCAGGGGAGGGAGGGAAGGCGCTCTTTCTCCTCCGGTTTTCACCATGGGAATAACGCCTAACCGTGGATCGTCTGAACGCCACCGGAGGAGATTTCGGTAATATGGTTCGAGGGCTCCAATGGCTGGAAGGAAGGGCCGGAGTTCCGCTTTTCCCGTGCTGTCGTGGGAAGGGGGCGGAGGCATTGCTGATTCAGGTTAGTTTTTTGTCCGACAGTGGTATTGGATTGAAAAGCAAGCGTCTGGTGAGAGATGGTTAGAGTATTTTGTGGAGGGAAAGGACCTCTCGGGGGCGGGGATTATCGGAGGGTGAAGTGAGAGTAGTTAGTTAGCCTATCATCCTCACCGAAGATTTTTATACATAAGCGCTAGTATATGAACAATAAGGAGGCGAGTTTAGAAGGAAATGGAGGCGTAGGGTCTGGAAAGATTGGAGTTAGGTGTTGAAGAAATGGACGTTGAGGAGAAGACACGAGGAGAGAAGAGACAATGGGTCATCGTGCGATGCAAGGGCGTTTCGACGGAGATTGTAAAGTTTAGGAGTTATAGCGCGCTTAGCCATAGGTCTCTTTCTTGGGGGAAGGGGTTTTCCAGCTGCTGCCACTGTTAACCCTGGTACGGGGGGAGTCGCTACAGCAGGAGACCCCGCAAGTGGGGCACCGCCCGCATCAACTTGTCCTTGTATCCTCTGCGTTTCCCCAGTCATGGCTTCAGGAAAGTACTCCATCGGCTCTGGTGCGAGCAATTGTAGCTCTCCGTCGGAGTCTTCTCCCTCGTGATGTGCTATATATAGTACCTCGAGGGGCCCATCTTCCGAGTTACTCCCCGATTCCTCCCCTGGGGGGCTGATCGGAGATCCCCCCCTGGGGTTGGTGTCTATGATTGAAAGCTCCGCGACCCCCGATGGCAAATCCTCCTCCTCTAAAGGGTTCTTGCTCAAGCTCACCATTTTCGCAACTTTCTTCCCCGCGGGAGGCCGTGGGGATGTATATTCCATTGGCTCTGGCAATACCTCTTTCATCTCTCCGTCTTCCTTCTCCCCACTCTTCAAGCCTCGCTTACCACGCCCTACTCCTACATCTCCAAAACCTATTAGCTCCCCAGCTCCCCCCTTTTTCTCTCCGACCTCTAGGTCCTGGACCCCTCCCTTCTCCACAGCCCCAAAAGAGGCCGCAGCAACCTCAGCCTTCTCTGGTACTTCCCTCTTCTCAACAGCTTCAAAGGCCTCCCCAATACCCCTTCTCATTCTCTCGGCAATCGTGCTCACCAGTATTATGAATTCCCCGCGCTGCTCGGCAGAGAGTAAGTGGACAAGGTCCTGCCCGTCCGTATTGCTGCCATTATTCCTTCGTTGGCCGCTCATCTTGTTGTTATTGCTTGTGATGAATGGGTGGAAGTTGGTGTTTTGAAGGGAGATAGGGTGTTGTTGGTGATGGGCAAAGCTGATATAATGTAGACAGGTTACAACATAGGTGCGGTTGCCATAGCCTCATCCGGTGAAGTGTGGATTTGATTATAGACGCTGTGCGACGAACGTACGCAGGCTAAGGCTACCGTCGCCGTTGCAGGGAATGATTGGCAGGGATATATGGTGTTTCTATCGTTGGTTGGCCAGAGCGCGCGGAGACTTTTGTAAATAACATGGAGTATCACTCGCTGTTGCTTTTGAATGTCGCTATCTTGGGTGTGTCTATTATTACTCCAGGCTTATAGGCTAAACCATACTAATTTCTCCTGGGGCAACAGCATCTTTTTTATTATTATTTAAGCTGGACCACCCAAAGTAGACAATTACTAAGGCCCCTCATGCCGATGCCCCTCGCCAAACCCTCCTGTCAGCTATTGATGTTTCAGTGTCTCGTGTCTTATCTGTCCTAACCAAGACACCAAAGCTCCTCCCGTACCACTTATCATATTATACTCGTAATGACCTGACGTTTGTGAACACAACTGCTATTGCATACACTCAAAATTCAGCTTTTTTCCCCAGATGTTGGCATCATTCAATAGTGGTCGTGTTCACAAACGTCAGGACATTACGAGTACCTGCGTTCGAGGACAATAAATCCTGAGCCAAACCCCCCCCCAAATTTACAATCTACCGGTACAGTACATCCTGCCAGCAACAGATACGGAGGTGTTCTAGATTCCGCTAAAGCACATGATTGACTCAGACTAGGACTGAGCCGTGTCTATACACATCCCGAGTGTTCATCTGACAGCAAAGTTTCCGTGTGAGCACCAACACTTAGGGGAAGTCCTTGTTGTATCAACTACCTCCGAGTCCCTGGTGCCTTCCGAACCCGATAGTATTTGGTGATTCTGTTCTCTGGGCACTTATTTGTACGTTGGTACATAGAGTCCAACCCTCAATCCGTCACCCAGGATCTTCGATGTATTACTTGTAGGTATGAATGCTCCGATCCCTCCAAGTTAAGTTCACAATACTTAATAGTCCCCTTGTGCCGGAGGAGTATGCACCCCCCGCCTTCCTCTCAAGGTCCAACCCATTCATCAAGAAGACACCACCCTGAGGGTTATCCGATTGCTGTCTTTAGGACTCGTGAAGACTAGGGTTATTCCTACCTAGATCTCCGATTACAACCTCGAGAGTAGAGCCCGTAAATTTATCCCGTAGCATTGCATCCCCAATCTGCACAGCGAAAGTTAGTAAGCTTAACATTAAGTCAAGCCGCTATAATCCATCACAGAAAATAAAACGGTAACCCGTGAGCACATATCATACCGTGAATCCAGTATTGGTTTACATTACCACTCCGCCACTAGCAAAACGAAATCAACAAAAATAAAATAACATGGAGAACAGTGCCTAACCGACCTCACAGCCCAGGTTACGTGGGGTTGGACTTATAAGTAGCAACGAAGAAGCCACACCACACCTTGGAGAAGAGCATGTTTGTATGGCAGAATTTACTTAGTGTATCATCATCAATAAAATATAAGGAGATACTTTAAGACATTTGTCACTTTAAAGCCTTCTGATTGGCTGAGAGGTTGATTTGCTTTTTTGAGGGTTAGGTATCGGCCAAATCCTTGGGCTCTGATTGGCTATGAGGTTGATTTGCTTTTTTGAGGGTTAGGTATCGGCCAAATCCTAGGGCTGTGATTGGTTAAAAGAGTTAGGTGTCAGGCAAATTCTAGGACTCTGGTTGGTTAGGAGGGTTAGATATCGCCAAATCTGAGGGTTCTAATGGGTTAAAAGGTTAAATGGTAGATCAAAAGTAATATCACTTTTCTGAAAAGTTAATAATATCATGAGGATAATACAATAAAAGAGGTCCAAGTCAATGATATCATAATCGTACAATTCGCTTTACAAAGAGGTCAATGATCATTTAATGTAATTCTTAGTAACTAGTCAAATCCCACGACTCTGATTGGTTAAGAGGCTAAATAGTAGATCAAAAGTGATATCACTTTCTGAAAGGTTAATAATATCATCATGGTGTTACCGTATGTTACAAAGAGGTCAATGATATCATAATATTACAATTGGCTTTACAAGTAGGTTAATAATAATTTAATGTAATTTTTAGTAACTAGTCAAATCCTAAGACTCTCATTGGTTAAGAGGCTAAATGGTAAAGCAAAAGTAATATCACATTGGTGAAAGGTTAATAATACTACTATCGTATTACGGTACTTTACATAAACTTGAATTCAATAGTACTATAATGCTACAATTA
>Ga0307509_10004604_pt1 | contig 19772 bp, 14 predicted proteins | sample 10_EM_MG_FD_202245 | JGI IMG/M metagenome (GOLD analysis project Ga0307509, IMG submission 202245) | Populus trichocarpa ectomycorrhiza microbial communities from riparian zone in the Pacific Northwest, United States - 10_EM | ecosystem: Host-associated > Plants > Roots > Unclassified | place...
CCGACAACAGCCCCGCGTCGCGCGGCGAGGCCGCGAGCGCTTCGGAGAAGATCGCGATGCCGCGCGGCTTGTCGCCGAGCCGGCGCTCGCAGAGCTGGGCGAGCTCGCGCGACAGCGCGACGAACCGCTCGGGTTCTGCGGGCACACCACCGCCCGCCGCGATCAGGCGCTTGCGCTCGTCGGTGATGACCTCGGCGAGCTCGCGCCACAGGCCGTACGCCTCGCCGGCGCGGCGGACATCGGCGAGTGTCTGCTCGTCGGGCGCCTCGTCGTGCGCGCGCCGCCACCAGCGGAACGCGGCGCGTGGATCTCCGAGCTTGTCGGCGGTCGCCGCCGCGATCCGCTGGACCAGCGTGCGGCGCTCGTCGGCGAACTGGATCGACGCATCGGGATCCGCGGCCGCCGCGGCGACGACGCGCTGGAGCATCCGCTCGAGCATCGCGACGTGCTCTTTCCACCGCCCGAGCTTCGCGAGCAGGTCGGCCGCCGCCGCCATCGCCTCTTCTTGCTCGGGATCGAGCTCGAGGACGCGCTTGAATGCCTGGAGCGCACGCGTCGGGTTGCCGAGGCGGTCGCGGCAGATGAAGCCGATCTCGAGGCCGCGCGAGACCTTCCGGATCGGCTCGGGCGACAGGTACATCTCGCGCTCGGCGATCCGCACCGCTGCATCGAAGTCACCGCGCGCCTCGTGCAACCGGCGCAGGGCGGTGTGCGCTTCGAGGTGATTCGGGTTGATGTCGTGGAGCAGTGCATCGAGCGCCTTGATCGCGTCGGCGGGTGCGCCGAGGCGCTCCTCGAGGATCGTCGCGCGCTCCATCGCCACCTCGCCGGCTTTCTCGAGGTCGTCGGCGAAGTTCGAGCCGACGAGCACCGCGATCTGGCGGCCGAGGATGTCGGCGAGCTCGCGCCACTTGCCGGCGTCGCGGTTGAGGCGCGCCAACGCATCGAGCGCGGTGCGGCTCTTCGGGGTCAGCTCGAGGACGCGGTGCCAGGCCTTGAGCGCGCGCGCCGGATCGTCGAGGTGCTCCTCGAGCACGCGCGCGTAGGTCTCGAGATCGAACACGCGGACCGCGGCATCGGGTGTGCCGGGCGCGGGCATCGGCCGGCCGCCGTCGAGCCGCTCGAGGATCTGCGCGAGCTCGGTCCAGCGCTCCGCGCGCTCGTAGAGACCGCGCAGCGCGGCGAGCGCGTCGGGATCCGACGGCGACGCGCGCAGCGTCTGCTCCCACCGTTCGAGCGCGCGCACGTCGTCCTGGCGATCGGTCGCGAGCTTCGCGAGACGCTTCAACAGCTTCGCGCGCTCCGCCGGGCCGCTCGACGCGGCCGCGTGATACTCGAGCGTCTGCTCGAGCCGCGGATCGTTCGCCTTCTCGAGCACGCGCTCCATCCGCTCGAGCGCATCGCGATCGCCGCTGAGCAGCTCGAGGATCGCGCCGCATGCGTAGACCACACCGTCGACGTCCGCGAGCCGGGTCTCGTAGATCTGGGCGAGGCGGCGCAGCACGTTCAGGCGCTCGCTGCGCTTGGCGACCGGCCACTCCTTCGGCGCGTCGACCTGCCGGCCGGCCTTGCGCATCTGATCCTGCAGCCGCGTCAGCTCGAGGTCGAGCGTGCGGCGCAGCGTGTGCGCGAGACCGGCGTCGTCGCCTTCTTTCTCGTAGAGCTCGCCGAGCGCCTTCAGCGTCGCGTCGTCGTCCGGATTCTCGGTGAGGACCTGCTCGTAGAGCTCGATCGCGCGACGCGGCTCGAGCTGGCGCTCGCGATACGTCTGCGCCATCTTCTTGAGCGACTGCATCCGGGTGATCGGATCCCCCGCGGCCGCCACCTCGGTCTCGAGGCTCGACACGAGCTGCTCCCACATCTTGCCGCGCGAGGTCAGGCGGCGCAGCGCCTCGGCGACCTTCGGCGAGCCCGGCTCGAGCTCCGCGATCCGCTGCCACGCCTCGATCGCGCGCGGGATGTCGCCGAGCCGGAGCTCGGCGAGCTGGCCGATCTCCTCGAGACGGCGGACCATGTCGTCGTCCTCGGCGCCCGCATCGCGCGCGTTGTCGAGCGCGAACTCGTAGAGCTCGATCAGGCCGCGCCAGTCGCGCCGCTCGCGGAAGTGATCGACGTAACGCGCGAGCGCCTCCTCGTGGGTCGGCGCGATGCCGAGCGCCTGGTGCAACAGCTCGGCGGCGCGGTCGCGATCGCTCTGGTGCTCGCGCGCGATCGTCGCGAGCTCGAGGATCTCGGCGACGAGATAATCGGTGGGCGTGTTCGGATCCTGGCCGAGCGCGGTGACCTCGGCCTCCATGAGGTGCGAGAGCTCGTCCCACTCGCCATCCTCGCGCAGCAGCTCCTTCAGCTCCTGGACGTTCTTGCTGCCCGGCGCCTCGTACGCGATCAGCTCGGTGAGGACCTCGCGGAGCCCGTCGCGGTTCGGGAGCTGGCTGCGATACAGCGCGGCGCGCCGGCGCAGGATCTCGCGGCGCTCGTCGGGATCCTGGACGACCGCGCTGCGGTGCCGCAGCATCCGATCGAGCTCGTCCCACTGCGAGCTGCCCTGCAGCGCTTCCTCGAGCGCGCTCGACGACGCCTTCGCGTACGGATCGACGCCGACCGCGCGCCGGAGGTAGTTGATCCCGGTCTGATCGTCGCGCTCGCGGAGCCGGCTCTTGCCGAGCTCGACGAACAGCTCGCCCGCCTTGTGCCGCGTCTGACCGTCGCGGAACCCCGGCGAGCTGTAGACCTCGGCGAGGGCCTCGGCGATCTCGATCGACGTGCGGTCGAGCCGCGACGCCTCCTCGAGGTGATTCGCCGCACCCTCGAGATCCTTGCGGCGCAGCGCGAGCCGCCCGAGCGCGAGGCGGAGGTGGGCGCGGCGCGGGGCCGGGCCATCCTTGCCCAGCACCTCGAGCTCGGCCTGGTAGAGCTTCGCGACCATCGCGTCGTCGCCGAGCGAGCGATACAGATCGCGCGCGGCCTCGAGCGCCTCGGTCCGCTGCGGCTCGAGCTTCCACGCCTGCTGCCAGTGCCACAGCGCGCGATCGACGCGGCCGAGGTGATCGTTCCACAGCATCGCCGCGCGCCGGTGCTGCGCCGCGCGACGCGCGACGAGCTCGGGCTTCTTGCGACCGTTATCGCCGCCGGCGCGCTTCGCGAGATCGGTGAGCTCGCCCTCGATGATCTCGACCGCCGCCGCCGGATCGTTTGGCTCGACGATCTCGAGCAGCCGATCAGAGGCGCGGTCGTTCGTGGGATCGAGCTCGAGAGAGGTGCGGAGATATTCGACCGCGGTCTCGATCTCGCCGAGCACGATCATCGCCTCGCCGGCCTCGCTCCACGCGTCCGCCGCGCGGACAGGATCGCGCTCGTGCTGGGCCCACGTCGCGCACACATCCGCGAGCAATTCGCCCCGGCCTGCATCGCGCAGCTCCTGCCTCAGGGCCGCGAAGCCCTTGGCTTCCGGCTGCTGGCGGAACACGACGACCTTCGCTTCCAGCGGATCGACTGTCCTGGAAACGTCGGTGCGATGGACTGGATCGTCTGCCATCCCTCGTGCGCGACGTTACCATGACGCAACCTAAGGGGCTGCAATACGGGCGGATTCTCATGACGCCGGTTCGCTTGCCGCACGTTGCCCCGACGCGGTCGCGGTTCCGCGTTTAGGGTACGGCCCTATGAACAAGTTCGTCCTTGGCCTGGTCCTCGCCGCCGCTTGCACCTCGAGCAACAACGACACCCCGTTCTGCGGCGACGGCGTCCTCGATACTCACGAGCAGTGCGACGACGGCAACGCCGTCGACGGCGACGGCTGCTCGGCCACCTGCCTGGTCGAGATTCCACCCGCGGTCTGCGGCGACCACCACGTCGACACCGGAGAGGAGTGCGACGACGGCAACACCCAGTCCGGCGACGGCTGCTCGGCGAACTGCGCGACCGAAGGCGTCGGCGGTCCCTATCTGCTCCATGCCAACTGGGCGCTGAAGAACGTCGCCGGCGCGACCCAGACCTGCCCCCCGACCTTCGACACCGCCGCGATCTCGTCGCAGAACGTCGACCCGATCACGCTGAATCCGATCGGTAGCCCGATCATCGATCTGTTCGACTGCGCCGATGGCACCGGCACCACCGCGCCGCTCACCGCCGCCGACTACGTCGTCGCGATCGCGATCACGACGGCCACCAACAGCAGCACCTACGAGACCTCGACCGCGGCCGAGGTCGACCTCCGCAGCTCCGACAAGACGCTCTCCGTCTCGATGTACTCCGACGGCGGCTACTTCGCGTTCGCGTGGCACCTGACCCGGATGAGCGACGGCCAGCCGCTCACCTGCGCGCAGGCCCACTCGACCGGCGTCGAGTCGATCTCGACCTCGGTCACCACCTCGACCAACTCCGTCGACGACGTGTTCGACTGCGCCGACGGCGAGGGCATCACCGGCGTGCTGCTGGCCGGCGCCTACACCGTGTCGATCGATGCGGTCGACTCGACGATGGCCGCGATCGGGACCGCGGATCCGCTCACGAACAAGCAGATCATGGCGCCGAACAAGGTCACCGACCTCGGCTCGGTCGCCATCCCGATCGATTCGCTGTAACGCACGATCCTGGTACGCTTGGTCCAGCGACGGTGCGTGTACGCTCGCGCGCGATGCAGCAAGAATCGCGCGCCATCGCTGTCTTCGCTGGAATCGGAGTCGCGTTTCTCGTCGGACTCCTCGTCGTGGTGCCGCGGCTGTCGCGCGGCGACGCGGGCGTCGCGGGGCTACCGATCGTGCCGCGCGAGCTGCCGGCACCGGTGATCTCGGCGCCGCCGGCGATGCCGGATCAGGCGCCGCACATCATGAGCTCGCCCACGCTATCGAAGACCCAGATCGCGTTCCAGTACGCGGGCGAGATCTGGACGGTGCCGCGCGAGGGCGGGACCGCGCGACGGCTGGTCACCGGCCAGCTCGTCAACGGGCGGCCGCTGTTCTCGCCGGATGGCTCGCAGCTGGCGTTCGTCGGCATGTACGACGGCAATCCCGATGTCTACGTCGTGCCCGCGAGCGGTGGCGAGCCGCGGCGCCTGACCTATCACCCGGGCGCGGACGTCCCGGTCGCGTGGACGCCGGATGGGTCGAAGATCCTGTTCGTCACGTCGCGCACGATGGAGCGCGACCTGCCGCAGCTGTACGAGGTGGCGGTGACGGGCGGGCCGGCGCAGCGCGTGCCGCTGCCGTCGGGTGTCGCGGGCGCGTACTCGGCCGATGGCAAGCGCCTCGCGTACGTGCCGTATCCGCGATGGCAGCCGGCGTGGAAGCACTATCGCGGCGGCCAGTACTCGCGGATCTGGGTCGCGGATCTCGCGACGTCGCACATCACGAAGGTGCCGAACCAGGGTTCGAACGACGAGTGGCCGATGTGGGATGGCAACACGCTGTACTTCGTCTCCGATCGCGCCGGGCCGGTCGCGCTCTACGCGTGGCAGATCGGCAGCGACAACGTCGACGAGCTCGCGCGCGATCCGAAGGGCTGGGATCTGCGCTCGGCGACGCTCGGGCCGGGCGGCATCGTGTTCGAGCGCCTCGGCCAGATCTCGATCTACGACCTCGCGACGAAGACGGCGAAGCCGGTCCCGATCGCGTTCGCCGACGAGCTGCCGCAGGCGCGCGCGCGGATGACGCGGATCGGGCCCGATCAGATCCTCCACGCCGCGATCTCGCCGACGGGCAAGCGCGTGCTCGTCGAGGCGCATGGCGAGATCCTGACCGTGCCGGTCGAGAAGGGATCCGCGCGCAACCTGACGAACACACCCGGCGTGGCGGATCGCGAGCCGGCATGGTCGCCCGACGGCAAGTGGATCGCGTGGCTCTCGGATCGGAGCGGCGAGTACGCGCTGTACTTCGCGTCGCCCGACGGGCTGGGCGAGCAGCACGTCGTCGATCTCGGTGCACCCGCGAGCTACTTCTACAGTCCGCGGTGGTCGCCGGACTCCAAGCAGCTCGTGGTCGTCGACAAGCGGCTGAACCTGTGGCTCGTCGACATCGCGCATCCGGCGCCGGTGAAGATCGATAGCGATCGCTACGACACGCCGCTCGGCTGGATCGATCCGGTGTGGTCGCCGGACTCGCGGTGGATCGCGTACGTCAAGCAGATGCCGAACCACGGCCATGCCGTGTTCGTCTACTCGCTCGCGGACAAGGCGATCCACCAGCTCACCGACGCGCGCAGCGACGCGTTCGCACCGCGGTTCGATGCGGGCGGGAAGTACCTCTGGTTCGCGGCGAGCACGAACTCGGGGCCGGCGAACGGCTGGCTCGACATGACGCGGATGGGCCGGATCCAGACCGCGAGCATCTACGCGGTCGTCCTCGGCAAGGCCACGCCGTCGCCGGTCGCACCGGAGAGCGACGAGGAGGGCACACCGCCGAAACCGGCAAAGCCCGATCCGGACAAGGCCGTGAAGATCGACTTCGACGCGATCGACCAGCGGATCGTCGCGCTGCCGATCGAGCGCGCGAACTACTACGACATTCAGGTCGGCGCGACGGGCGTGTTGTTCTTGATCTCGACGAACGTCGGCTTCGACGACGAGGATCAGGACGAGCTCGGCGACGACAATCCGCTGCCGGTGCGGGTCGCGCGGTTCGATCTGAAGTCGCGCAAGACCGACAAGTTCCTCGACAAGATCGACGGCGGTAACGGCTACGGCTCTCCCGCGTTGTTCTTCGTCTCGGCCGACGCGACGAAGATCCTCTACTCCGCGGGCAAGCAGTGGTTCGCGGTCGGCACCGACAAGGCCCCGGCGCCGGGCGAGGGCGCGCTCAAGCTCGACGACCTCGAGGTCTGGGTCGATCCGCGCGCGGAGTGGCAGCAGATGTTCCACGAGACGTGGCGGATCGAGCGCGACTTTCTCTACGACCCCAAGGCCCACGGCCTCGATCTCGCGCAAGCGGAGAAGATCTACGCGCCGTTCGTCGCCGGGCTCGGCGCGCGAGGGGATCTGAGCTCGCTGTTCATCGACATGCTCGGCCAGCTCGTGCTCGGCCACGTGTTCGTCGGCGGCGGGTCGACCCCGCCCACCCAGCCGGTGTCGGTCGGCCTCCTCGGCGCCGACTACACCGTCGACGGGAAGCACTACAAGCTCGCGCACATCCTCCACGGCGAGAACTGGAACCCGAAGCTGGTCGCCCCGCTGACCCAGCCCGGCGTGATCGTGAAGGAGGGAGACGTGATCCTCGCGGTCAACGGCAAGGACGCGCTCGCGGACGCGCCGATCGAGAAGTACTTCCTCGGCACCGCGGGCAAGCAGACGACGCTGACGCTCGCGGCGAGCGCCGGAGCGAACGAGCACCGCGACGTGATCGTCGTGCCGATCGGTAGCGAGGCCCAGCTGCGCTATCGCGACTGGATGGAGCGCAGCCGGCGGCGCGTCGACGAGCTGTCGAAGGGCCGGCTCGCGTATGTCTACGTGCCCGACACGGCGTCGGGAGGCGTCCTCAACTTCAACCGCTACTTCTTCTCGCAGGTCGACAAGGAGGGCGTGATCATCGACGAGCGGTTCAATCACGGCGGTCAGATCGCGGACTACGTGATCAACGCGCTCCTGCCGAAGCTCCAGATGGTGAACCTGTCGCGCGAGGGCGACGAGATGCTCGAGCCGGCGCAGGCGATCTACGGCCCGAAGGTGATGATCGCGAACGAGATGTCGGGTTCCGGCGGCGACGCGCTGCCGTGGCTGTTCAAGCGGGCGAAGCTCGGCCCGCTCGTCGGCACGCGGACGTGGGGCGGGCTCGTCGGGATCAGCGGCTATCCACGGCTGATCGACGGAGGCACGATCACCGCGCCGCGCTGGGGCCTGTACAGCGCCGAGGGCAAGTACGAGATCGAGAACCAAGGCGTCACGCCCGACGTCGAGGTCGAGCAGGATCCCGAGCAGATCCGCGCCGGCCACGATCCGCAGCTGGAGAAGGCGGTCCAGCTCGCGCTCGATCAGCTCGCGAAGCAGCCGTTCGTCAGGCCGAAGCGGCCGGCGTTCCCGGACTACGGCGCGCGCCTGCCGCGGCCGTGATCACATCGCGTAGAAGAACTCTTCGCGCACGATCTTGTCGCCGGCGATCGTGTAGAGGCCGACTTCCTTCATCCGCATGCGCGGGCCGCCCGCCTTCGGCGTGAGGTCGTAGTCGAAGTACACCGCGAACCGATCGCCGAGCGGGAACGGGCCCTCGACGTTCGCACCGTGGACCTCCATCCGGTTCCTGAACTGCTTGCCCTTCTCGATGCAGGCCGGCAGACCCTTCGACTCCGGGCTCTGTCCCGGAGGTGCGCCGGCTTCGACGCTGACGATGTCGGGGTGGTACAGCGTTTCCATCGCCTCGGGATTCTTCCCAGCCTTCACGAGGTCGACGAGCTTCGTTCCGATTTCGAGTGCGGTCATGACTCGGTAGTAATACCCGGCGATGACAGCGGCGTGTCAGTTTATGCTGCGCGCCGTGCACGACTTCACTCCCGTCCACGCCGCCGTCGGCGGATCGCTGATCGCGCTCGGCCTCGCGGTCATGCTGATCGGCACCGGCCGGATCGCCGGGCTGTCCGGAATCGTCGCGGGGATGATCTCCCCGTACACCGGCGGCGATCGAACCTGGCGGTTCGGTTTCATCGCGGGCGCGCTCGCGGTCGGTGCGGCCTTCGAGCTCGCGTCGCCGGCGACGTACGACGCGGCCGCGCCCCATGGCTACGCGCTGGTCGCCGGCTCGGGCCTGCTCGTCGGCGTCGGGACCCGGCTCGCGAACGGCTGCACGAGTGGTCACGGCCTGTGCGGTGTGGCGCGTCTATCGAAGCGCTCGCTCGTCGCGACCCTGACGTTCTTCTGCATCGCGGTCGCGGTCGCGACGCTCGTCGGGAGGCTCGCGTGAACCCGCTCGCGGTTCTCGGCGGCGCGCTGTTCGGGGCGGGCGTATGCATCTCCGGCATGGTGCGGCCGTCGAAGGTCCTCGGCTTCCTCGACTTCGGCGGTGCGTGGGATCCGTCGCTGCTGGTCGTGATGGCAACCGCGCTCGCGGTCACGATCCTCGCGTGGCGCGTGGTCGCGCGCCTGCGCACACCGCGGTTCGGCACCGCGTTCCCGCCGCCGCCGCCGCTGCTCGTCGACGCGCGGCTCGTCGCCGGGGCCGCGATCTTCGGGATCGGCTGGGGCCTGTCGGGCTACTGCCCGGGACCCGCGGTGGTCGCGCTCGTCGCCGGCGTGCCCGCGACGTTCGTGTTCGTCGGCGCGATGCTCGCCGGGATGATCCTGATCGAGCGCGGCGATCGCGGCAACCGTCCCGACGCTTAGAGGTGAAAGCCCTCGGCCCCGCGCCCGATCTCGGCGCCGAGGATGATCACGCCCACGATCGCGGCGCTCACGATCAACACCGTCGCCGTCGACGGCCCGTCGCTTGCCTTCGCGACCGCATGGGGGACAGGTGCGCGGGGTGCGTCGGTCCGCCGGTTCGCGATCATCCACGCGTCGTGCGCGCCGACCGCGCGCTTGCACTCCGCCGCCACGTCGTATCCGTGATACGCGGACAGCCCGAACGCGAGGGCACCGACCGCGAGCGCCGCCGCGCCGGCACCGCAGTCCGTGCGGCAATCGCTGCGATCGGCGGCCATGATCCCGATCGCCGCGGCTGTCCCGAGCGCGCCGGTCGCGACGATCGTGTCGCCGATCGCCGGCGCGTAGGTCTCGGTGCAATCGACGGCGAGCTCCGGATGCGCGACGAGCGCCGGCTGCGGGCGGGTTGTCAGCAACGAGCAACCGGTCAGCGCCACGAGCGCGAACGCGCGTTCGATCCCCACCTCGCGATCTCAACACCGATCCGTCATCCGCGGATCGGCAAACAGTGGTCTACGCGCGGTCGCGATGTAGGCGGGTTGCGAGACCCCGTGTGCACGACCAGTTAGCGATTCCTCGTCACACCCGCCGAATCCTCGACGCTATCGCTGTATGCCGAAGAGCAAAGAATCGATTCTCAATCCTGTAGCCGTTCATCTGCCGGGCCCACCTTCCCAGGTCGTGACAGACGGCGGGATCGATGGCCGTAGTCTCAGCGGACTTGCGGAAGTGGCGATCAACGACAAGTGGACGTCGCTGGGCCGTGCTCCGGGGACGCCCCAGGGCGCGGTCACCAAGCTGGGCCCGGGTTTCTTCCGTGAATACGAAGACGGACGAATCTACTACCACCGCGACCTCGGGCCGTTCTGGGTGATGGGCGACATCTTCGCAAAGTATGTCGAGCTCGGCGGCCCGAGCAGCTGGCTCGGTTGGCCGAAGTCAGACGAAGAGCCGTTCGAGGACGGTCGGGGCTCGGCCTTCCAGAATGGCAACATCTTCTGGTGGCAAGACACCGGGGCGATCGACGTCGGTGAGGTCGCCGTGCACTACACGGGTATGTTTTGTTTCGGCGAAACCAACGAAGGCTCGGCGTCCGACGAGCCTTACGCGATCCTCACCACGCTCCCCAGGACCACCGGCGTACCACTTGTCATCCGTAGCCGGATCTACGACGACGTCGACGCGGGCGATTCGCGAGAAGACAACATCGAGCTGTATCGCGGCTTGCCCTATGGCCTCGAGATCGCGGCGACCCTCATGGAGCATGACCTTGCAGATCCGGACAAGTACCTCGAGACAATCAAGGTCGGTGTCGCGAAGGCGTCTGAAGCCGTCGCCCTTGGACTTGCCCAGATTCCCTACGTGGGGTCATTCGTGGCTCCCGTCGGAGAAGCGCTCCTCAAAGCCGCAGGTCCGGACATCGTCGGCGCGATCAACGGATTGGTCGGCGGTGCCGATGATCACATCGGCACCGTGAGTCTCACCGTGTCTGCGCGAGACATGGTCAGGCTCTGCCGCGCCGACCGGGCAAACAACCACGGAATCTTGTGGCACCTGGACTCGCCACTGATCTCCGACGGCGAGGCCTCGTACAAGATCTATATCGACGTTCGCGCCCTGTAACTCGCGAGACCGGTCACGCCTCGTTGTCGCGCTGCTCGACGAGGAAGTGCGGCCAGTTTTCGATCCGCGGCGTGACTCCTGCGACCGGCGGCACCGTCTGCGCGCGGGGGCGCGGCCGTTCGATCGCCTGGGGCTGCAGGCCGCAGCGCGACAGCACGAAATCGACGGCGCGCACGCGCTCCTGCATCGACACGCTCTCGATCGGCAGGTAGCTGATCCCGTGCTGCTCGAGCATGAGCTTCACCATGCCGTCGATCCGCAGCACCGAATCCCACGACACGCCGGCGCGGGTGCCGTCTTCCTTCAGCAGCGACTGGTGCGGGCGGAGGAAGAACACGATGCCTTCGCTCACCCACTTCATGTAGTCGCGGAAGCGCTGGTCGTTCATCATCGCCGCGGCGTTCGTGGTGTGCTCCGCGACGTATGCGAGGTTGTCGAACGCGCGGTCCGACACGAACTTGCCCTCGTGGGAGCGCTCGACCTGGACCTGGCGGGCGAACACCCGCTCCTGGTACTCGGCGACGAGCTCCATGTCGGTGCGGAGCGCCTCGAGGGCGGTCTCCATCTCGGCCAGGATCGCCCGGGCGACCTCGCTGATCATCGGCAGGCCGTAACGCCGGCTGACGTAGCGACACAGCGTGGTCTTGCCGGTTGCGTGACTGCCGACGAAGTAGATCCGCATCGGTTACCGATCTACGCGATCGATCTGACACCGGCCGAATCTTCCGGTGTCCTCGTACGTTATGACGGAGATGCGCGTCCTGGCCCTCGTCGTCGTCGTCGCCTGCTCGACGCCCGATCCCGGCCCGGCCCCGGCCTCGTTCATCCCGCCACTCCCGCACCCGGCGCCCGGCCCGGCCCCCGTCCCTCCGCCGGCGCCGCCCCCACCGGCGCCCGCGATGCCGGCGATCCACGGCGCGCCGATCCTGCAGCTCGCGCTCGCGGAGGATGGCTCCGCCGCCGTCACGGCCGATGCCCTCCCGGGGATCCGGCTGTGGCCCACGCTCGATGGTAGCCACGAGCCGGTCGTCGTTCACGCGCCGGCGCCGATGCAGCTCGCGATCGCGCATGTCGGCGACGAGCTCGGCGTCGCGGTCCTCGACGAGGCCGGCGCGCTCACGGTGATCCGGTTCGATCGCGACGGCCGCGTGCTCGGCCGCGGTCAGTTCACCGCGACGGCCGCGGTCGACGAAGTGATCGCCACGCCACACGGCTTCCTCGCGGTCACGGGCGACCAGACGATCGATCTCGTGTCCCTGCGCGCGACCGGGCTCGACCACTTCGCGCCGGAGCACCGGATCGCGGCCGTGCTGTATCGCCACGACCGCGCGCTGGTCCTCCACGAGGCGCCGCACCATCATGTCGTCGGGCGCTGGCTCGAGCTCGCGGGCACGGCGCACTGGGGCGCTGCGACGCCCGAGTTTCCCATCGCGCCGGAGCTCGCTGCGCGCGGCACGCTCGCGCCCGATCACGCGCACCTCGCGTTCCCGCGCGATCCTCACGCCCGGCTGCTCGACCTCGCGACCGGCGAGGAGCAGGGCCTGGGCGACGGCTTCGCGGCCGGCTTCGTCGACCCGACCACCGTGTTCGTCCGCACCGAGAGCGGGCTCGAGTTACGCGACCTGCGGGGCAAGCGCCTCGGCCCCGTGCGCGAGCGCGAGCACGTCGCCGACGCGGTCGCCGACGGTCTGTTGGTCTTCTCTCATGCCGCGTCGCTCGTGCTCGCCACGCCCACGGACGCGCACTACCTCGGCTATCAGCGCACCGGCGTCGCGAGTGTCGAGATCTCCGCGCTCGGCACCGTGCTGTCGAACCACGGCCACTATCTCGCCGACCAGAACCTCGCGATGGGCGACAAGCTCGCACCGAACGTGTCGGGGCTGATCGACGCGCTGCCGCTCGGCTCGAATCATCTCGCGACGCTCGTCTCGCGCGGCGACGACGACGAGACCTACGAGCTGGCGATCGATCGCAAGGTCGTCCTCGACAGCGTCCGCGAGCAGACGATCCACTTCGATCCGAAGACCCACCTCGTCGGCATCGCGACCGCCGGCGGCTCGACGTTCCTCGAGGTCGGCGAGCGCGTCGGACCGAAGCGCGTCCTCGAGACCAGCAACAGCCCGCTCGCGATCTACTTCGTCGACACGAGCGAGCCCGCCGATCGGATCTTCCTCACCGATCCGGACCTCGCCGCCGGCCGGGTCGCGTTCGTGGTCCACGGCTCGACCGTGCGCGAGATCGGCGAGCTCGCTCCGGCGATCAAGGCGGCGAAGACCTATCAGGTCGGCGCGGTCGCGGCGATCGATCGCGCCGGCCGGATCTACACCCACGCCGCGCATCGCGACTTCGCGATTCACGGCTCGATCGTGACGTTCCCGAACACCGCGCGGGCGACCGCGATCGCGCCGAGCCCCGACGCGAAGCTGGTCGCGATCACGGGCGACACGATCGCGCTGTTCTCGCCGACCGGAGAGCTGCGCTGGCGGGTCCCCGCGCGCGGGCTCGCGGTTCAGTGGGACGCCCACGGCCAGCTGCTCGCGGTCGGCGTCCCCGGCGTCGCCACGTTCGATCTCGAGACCGGAGAGCTCGCGCTCCGGCGCTGTGGCTGGGGCTTCGGCGTGTCGCAGAAGCCCCTCGACGCCACGACCACGACGCCGACCGTCTGCGACCTGTGAGTCACTGGGATCGGAACGACGACGTCTGGACGTTGCCGGTACCGATCGGCGCCGCGACCGAGAGGAAGTCGCCGCCGCCCGCGTTCGGAAAGCCGATCACCGCGATCACCCGGAGCTGGTAGCTCGACGAGGTCGTGAACGCGCCGGCGGGGATCCGGGCGCGGCGTTCGGTCGTGACGATCTGCTCTGCGGTGATCACGCCGGCGCCGGCGAGCTGCTCGAGCGACACGATGTAGTAGCTCGCGTTGCCGAGCGCGGAGGGCTCCCACGTCACGTCGGCGAAGCCCGCGTGCGGGAGGGTGATCACCTGACCCATCGTGTCGAGCAGCGTGCCGGCGAGCCGGATGCTCGTCGGGATCTCGACCTGGCCCGCGGCGAGCTCGGTCAGCACGCTGCAGTCGCCCTTCGCGGGCACGAGCAAGAGCGTCTGGATGATCGCGCCGTGCACGGTCGCGGCGGCGACCGCCAGGAGCACGTCGATCTGATGGAGCCCGTACGGGTTGCCGTAAGCCACGTCGCGCACGACACCGTCGGCGGCACCCTCCGCGACCGGCAACTGGATCGTGAGGCCGAGCTCGAGCGACGGGTCGAGATCGACGAACCACACCGGCAGCGTGGCGTTGACGTCGGGATAGGACGCCGTGATCCGAGCGGCCTCGTCCGTGCCGCGGGCCTGGACCTGGACGCACTTGTTCGTCGTCAGCGTGGTCGCTGCGAACATCCCGCTCGGCGGATACGTGTTGTCGATGCCCTTCATCATGATCACGTCGGGGACCTTCGCGGTCCTGACCATGTGGAAGTAGTCGTCGACCGGCTCGGTCAGCGTGTAGTACGCGGCGTCGTGCGGCGTGAGGATGCCGATCTGCGTGCCGTACTGATCGGTGGTCGACGCATCGACGCTCACCGCCGTGTCGTTCACGTTCGTGCGCGACCACGAGCCGGTCGTGACGAGCTCCTCGGTCGGCATGTGCGTGCGGTTCGAGATGTTCAGCGTCAGCCGCGTCCCCGGTGACGCGAGCTCGCGATCCGGCCGGTAGTGCAAACGCTCGACCAGCTGCAGCGTCGCCGATCGCGCCACCCACGTGCGCGGCCCGAACGGGGTGGTGAACCGGATCGCGTAGTGATCGTCGGGCTCGGGCGTCGTGAACGAGAACCCCGTATCGTCGATCGCCACCGTGCGATGCGACCCGTCGTCGAGCGTCACGTCGGCGGTGAGCTGGCTCGCGGTGAGCTCGAGCTCGTGTGGATCGGGCGACGCGCTGTCGGGCAGGTTCTGGACCCAGCGCTGGACGTAGCGGCCGTGGACGATGCCGTGATCGAACGCCGGGTCGCTGCCGTCCACGGGCGGCGAGTAAGGACCGACGTGGTCGATGCCCCAGAGCGCGTCGCACCCCGCGATCAGCACCAGCCCGGCGAACGCCGACCGCATCTCCCTAGTGTACGTCGATCGCGGTCGGTTCGACGTACAGCGCTTGATTTCTGCCACACGACGGGCACCGGAAGTGGAGCACCGCCAGCGCGCGCTCGTTGTAGCGGATCGCATCGTCGGGCTCGCTCGCGACGAGGACCGTGCGGCACTCGCGGCAGCGCTGGCTCGCGCGCAACCGGGCGAGCTGGGCGACGCCGGCGCGGATCGCGGTCGCCGGCGCTTCGCCGACCGCATGACCCGGCGGGCGAGGGCGGGGTGGGTCGAGCACTTCGGCGCGCGGCAGGAGCGCGAGCTTCTTGTCCGCGATCATGCCGATCGCGATCGTGATCGCCACGATCACCGCGGTACCGACGATCGTCCCGAGGATCACGGCTCCACCAGGTCGCGCGTGATCGTCGCGACGTTCGGGCAACCGCACAGCGCCATCGCGAGATCGAGCTCCCGGCGGAGCAGGCCGAGCGCGTGCGCGACCCCGGCACGCCCCCCCGCCGCGAGGCCCCACAGGATCGGCCGGCCGACCAGCACCGCGCGCGCACCGAGCGCGAGCGCCACGATCACGTCGCTGCCGCGCCGCACGCCGCCGTCGAGGTAGACCTCGGCGCGACCGTCGACCGCCGCGACGACGCGGGCGAGCACGTCGATCGTCGCCGGCGAGGCGTCGAGCTGACGCCCGCCGTGGTTCGACACGACAACCGCGGCGGCCCCGGCGGCCACCGCGCGCGCGGCGTCGTCGGCGCGGACAAGACCCTTCACGACCACGGGCAACTTCGTGATCGAGCGCAACCACGAGATCGCATCCCAGGTCAGCGCCGGATCGAGGAGGTCGGCGAAGTACGCGGCGAGCCCCGACTCGCCGGGCCGCGACACGACGGGCGCGTAACCGGCCGCGTAGAGGTTCTCGACGCCGAGGTGCACCGGCAGCGCGAAGCCGTTCTTGACGTCGCGCTCGCGGCGGCCGAGCAACGGGGCGTCGACGGTGAGCACGAGCGCCGTGCAGCCCGCGGCCTCGACGCGGTGGACGAGCGCCTCGGTCACCGCGCGATCGCGATAGACGTAGAGCTGGAACCACACCGGCCCGGTCGCCGCCGCGACGACCTCCTCGACCGCGGTGTTCGACAGCGTCGACAGGATGAACAGCGTGCCCGCGTCGCCGGCGCCGCGCACGGTCGCGAGCTCGCCGTCCTCGTGCGCGAGGCGGTGGAAGGCGGTCGGCGCGACCGCGATCGGCAACGCGATCCGGTGGCCGAGCATCGTGGTCTCGAGCGCGCGGGTCGCGACATCGACGAGGACGCGATAGTGCAGCTCGTACTTCGCAAACGCCTCGCAGTTCTTGCGCACGCACACCTCGTCGTCGGCGCCGCTCGCGTAGTAGTCCCACGCCATCTGGTGCAGGCGTGCGCGCGCCTGATCCTCGAGCTCGCGCAGGTTGAGGAGGTGGTTCATGTCCGCGGCTCGACCACGACGTCCACGGACAGCGTCTCGCCACCGCCGCCGACGAAGATCGTGCCGCTCGTCGGCGTGGCGTCGCGATAGTTGCGGCCGACCGCGACCCGGATGTGCTCGGTCTGGGTCAGCTTGCCGTTCGTCGGATCGAAGCCCTTCCAGCCGACCTGCGGCAGGTAGAGCTGGACCCACGCGTGCGACGCCTCGCTCTGGACCTGGTTGTCTTCCTTCGGGCCGGTGTAGACGTAGCCGCACACGTAGCGCGCCGGCACGCCGAGCAGGCGCGCGAGGCAGATCATCACGTTCGTGAAGTCCTGGCACACGCCGCGGCGGTTGACGTAGACCTCGAACGGCGTGGTGAACACGTTCGTCGAGCCCTGGATGTACTTGTACTCGCGCTTGATCGTCGTGTTGATGTCGAGCAGCGTGTCGAGCAAGTCGGACTCGTTGCGCTTGACGAAGCTCATCGCGTAATCGGCGAGCTCGGCGAGCTCGGTCTCGGGGAGCTCGGGCGGCAACAGGAACGGATCGAGCACCTGGCGCTGCCACGGCATCCACACGAGCGGGATCGTCGACGACACGCGCAGCGGGCCGAACCCGAGCGGATCGACGTCGAGCGACTCGACCACGCTCTTCGCCTCGATCACGAGCTCGCTGAACGGCGACTCGACGTTCATCCGCCGGACCCGGTTTCCGAACACGTCCTCGTAGTCGCGCGCTTGACCGTTGACGCTGACCGACAGCTCGTGCGACTTCAGGGTCTGCAGGCGATCGTGAAACGGCGTGAGCCGGAGCACGTGGAGCGAGCGCTCGATCGGTTTGGTGTAGTTGTAGACCGTGCGATGCGTGACGTCGTACGTGCGCGGCTCCGAGCGTGCCGGGATCCGCGGGATCGAGACGCGCGCGACCGGCGCACCCGTCGAGCGGGTCTCGATCACCGCGCCTCCTCGGATCACGATCAGCTCGCCCGGCGCGAGCCTCCGCCACGTGACCGCCTTCGCCGCATCCCCCTCTCGCGGGACGAGCTCCTCGCTGCACACGATCGCGCCCTTCCGCGGCTTCGCACCGCGGCGCGTGAGATCGATCTCGAGGTCATCGTCGCCGAACGCGATCTTCTCGTACGGGGGAAGGAGCTCGCCGAGCCAGAGCGGAACGCCTTCGGCGCGGCGGTCGGCGTGCGCGATCAGATCGCGGCCGTCGGTCACGCACAACGTCATGCCACCTTGCTCGTTGAGATCGCCGATCCACGTGACGAGCGCGGCGACCTCGGCGTCGGCGAGGCTCTTCCAGCCCTTCGTCGCGAACATGTTGAGCAGGCGGCAGAACAGCTGCTCGGTGTCGGTCGCGCCGACGGGCTCGAACGGTCCGGCGAGATCCGCGAGCTTCTTGTCGAGACTGCCGGCGTGTGCGAACAGCCAGTCGCGGCGCCCCCACGTGCGCGAGAACGGCTGGGTGTTCGCGTCCGAGCGCGGGCCCCACATCGCGTGGCGGATGTGGAGTACGAACAGCGACGACGCGACCTGCTCCCACGCGAGCGCGAGCTGGCTGCGGATCGATCCGATCGGCGGCGCGGGTTCCTTGAGGACCGCGGCCGATGGCTCGCCGGCGGGGTAGTAGCCCATGCCCCAGCCGTCGGGCAGCGTGCGTCCGGCGTCCAGACAGTGCAGCGTGAACGACGGTGCCAGCTCGCCCTCGAAGGACATCGCGAGCAGGTTCGGCATGCGGCGAGCTTACATCACGTCATGCCGAGCAGCTCGCGCCCGAGCGTGCCGCAGATCGCGTGGACCTCGTCGACGACGTGCGTGAGGAGATCGTGGACCGACGGGAACGGCTCCTTGGAGCGATCGGCGACCCAGGTGTCGAGCACGCGCAGGCGCTCGAGCGACTGACCGCCGGGGAGGTCGTGCGCCTCTGGCGGCCGGATGTGCGCGAGCCGATCGTGCGCCGAGTGGACGCAGTACGCGATCGAGCGCGGGAACGCGTCCTCGGCGATCAGGAACCGCGCGACCAGCTCCGAGCTGACCCGCTGGGTCACTCGCTTCATGAACGCCTCCTGACCCGACAGCGCGCGCAGGAGCGAGATCCACAGCGAGGTCTCGACGAGCTCGTGACTGCGCATCTGGGTGAACGCGTGGTGATGGACGTCGAGCATGCGCGCGGTCTGGCTGACCCGTTCGAGCAACACGCCGAGCCACATGAAGTCGAGCGGCTCGTCGTGCAGCATCGTCGAGCGGAGCAGGCCGAGCGAGAGCTGGGTCGAGCGCCGGACGTGGCGATAAAACTCGTCCCGGCTCGTCGCGTACTGCTGCGCCGCATCGCCGAACCACAGGTGGAGCTCGTTCGTGACCTCCCACGCGTCGAGCGAGAGGACCTCGCGGATCGAGCGCGCGTTCCACCGCGCCCCGGCGATCGACGACGCGAGCGACACGCCGTTCGTCGTGTCCCACACCATGAAGCGCTGGACGAGCTCGCCGTCGCCCCACGCGGGATGCTCCTCGTCGCCCTCCGCGACGCGCGCGAGGAACTCGTCCTCCTCGCCCGACACGACGACGATCGGTCGCCACACCTGCGCCGGCGCGAGCTCGGCGTCGAGCGCGAAGCTCGCGGCCTGCGCCAGCATGCGCGCGGTCGACTCGGAGCGCTCGATGTAGCGCCCGAACCAGAAGCAGTGATCGGCGACGCGCGAGATCACATCGTCTCCTTGAGGACCCAGGTGTCCTTGCTGCCGCCGCCTTGCGACGAGTTGACCACGTAGCTGCCGCGGACGAGCGCGACCCGGGTCAGCCCGCCTGGCAGCACCCACGGGCCTTCGCGCGACGTCAGGATGTACGGGCGCAGATCGACGCGGCGGGCCTCGACCCGGCGGTCCTCGCCGATCCAGGTCGGGCAGCTCGAGAGCTCGATCCGGTGCTGCGCGATGTACTTGCGCGGCTCGGCGATGATCCGGCGGCGGAACTCGTCGCGTTGCTCGGCGGTCGATTGCGGTCCCATCAGCATGCCGTATCCGCCGGCCTCGTCGACCGCCTTCACGACCATGTCGCCGAGATGATCGAGCACGTAGTTGCGATCGTCGTCGCGCAGGCACACGTACGTCGGCACCTGCTCGAGGAGCGGCTCCTCGCGCAGGTAGAACCGGATCATGTCGGGGACGAACGGATAGATCGCCTTGTCGTCCGCGACGCCGTTGCCCGGTGCGTTCGCGAGCGCGACGTTGCCGGCGGCGTACGCGCGCATCAGGCCGGGCACGCCGAGCACGCTGTCG
>Ga0307509_10004605_pt1 | contig 19769 bp, 17 predicted proteins | sample 10_EM_MG_FD_202245 | JGI IMG/M metagenome (GOLD analysis project Ga0307509, IMG submission 202245) | Populus trichocarpa ectomycorrhiza microbial communities from riparian zone in the Pacific Northwest, United States - 10_EM | ecosystem: Host-associated > Plants > Roots > Unclassified | place...
GAGTCAACTGACTGCATAGCGTGAAACATAATTATGACTCACAATCGTGAGTCATAGAAACATACCTTATGACTAATAACTATTAGTCATGTGAAATCTGCCTTGCTTAGTCACGATTTGTGACATCAGGATAGGCCAGATGCGCTGTGGGAAAGGTTATCTCGCGGCTCACCCCTCATGGGACAATCCTGATTCCGACACGTCCTGCCCGCTGTGCTCCGAGGCCCCGCAAACCTTCGAACATGCCATCCTGTCTTGCCCCTCCTCCGCCCGTCTGAGATCCCGCCTCCTCCAATGGGTCTCAGACGTGGCTCCTGAGGCCCCAATCTGGTCCGACCAGCAGCTGCTCATTGCTCTGGCTGAGTTCATTCGTACCACCGCCACTGGTTTCCCCCCTGGGATGCCCCCGCTTGCTCCCTCCCTCCATACCCCCCCCCCAAACCCCCTCCTTCAGTTTACCCCCCCTTGTGCCCCTGGCCCTCGAGACTAGTTAAGCGGTTTATACGTTCCTCGATTTTAGCTACGGCTGCTTTGCCACACTTATTGGCCGCGTTGGGGGATCTGGTTATGTTTATTTTATTTTTTTTGTTGATTGTTAGTTTGATTTTCGGTTTTGTTTTGGCCATATCGTTAAAGATGCATCTCATTTCTTGTACCGTAGAAACAATGAACATACGATTTAAAAAAAAATAAAAATAAAAATAAAAATAAAAATAAAAAAAAGATCACAGTAGTTAGAACTCTTCACGCAGCCATCTAAGTACTTTTCTATAATATACCTTTATCTTTACCTTTACCTCTCACTTGTATACAAGCAAGCTAGCTCTTAGCGTCAGAGCAACCACAGCCTTGATAAGACAAGGACAGTCTCACATCTCTCTTACGTGAGAAGAGATTGAGTCACGAAGAAGTTCCCTCATCACCTCTCCCTAATAAGATATTGGAGTGAGATAAGAAGACTATAAGATAGTCCAAGACGAAGAAGAGATTATAAGTTAATCTCGGAAAGAAGAACACTCTCAGATACTTAAACGAACAAGAACTATACAGACAGTTCAAGATCCTCACGTAAGTAATTCGTTACCTGTTGCATAACTAATCGCCACCAGAGTAGGATTGTTACCCTGTTCATATGATTTGACTGGGTGATAGGCGAGATGTGTGGTTAGTCTAATACCAGAGGAACTTGGGAGTTTGGATGTTTCCTGGGGTAAGGAGGGATAGGGTTTTGTTGGCCATAGCGATAAGCTGCACCCTATCTTTGTACCTTTTTCTTCAATTTTTCAATTGGTCAATTTTTTAAGTTTTAGAATCATGCGATTATTGTTGAAGGTAGAAAATCCTACTTGCAGCTCACGCTATGGCATATAAAAAACCTCCAACTACTACTGGGGAAAAGCCAACCCCCCAAGTCCCTCTGGTGTGAAACCAACCGCACATCTTGCCCCAAACAAGAAACCCTTGACTAGCTAAGAAGATAGACCAAAGGAATCAAATCAAAGAACAAGCAGGAAGAGTTAGGAAAACCCAAGGCAGGATCATCTGAACAAAAGAAAAACAAAAAGCTAACGTAGTAGTAACCACTTTGAAAGTTCCCGTATATTTAATGTGGGGGTGGCCAGGCTCGGCTTAACAGACACCTGGTGGGGCACCGGGGGCCCACTGTGTTGGCAACATGCTCGAATAGCAGAAGGAGTTAGTGCAATACCATCCTTCCAGAGGCAAGCCGTGATGGACCGTGGTTATAGTCTGACTGGTCAAGAAGTAGTTATGAATACCAGTCAGGTAGGTGTGGGTACCAGCCAAGAAAGTGGAGAAGCAGTAGGGTGATAACCAATCCAACTGTGAGAGGGTGAGGAGAAGGAGGGGGAGACCCAACTCTGTGCGGTAGAAACTATCGGAAAACGTGTTCGTGTCTTGACTAGGCAGCCTCTTAAAGAGAAAGAGAGTAGAGAAATCGACCGTGGCCTGTTGATTGTTTTCTCTTACTGCGAACCGTGTACCAGGCCGTCTGTAACATGGGTGTTGAGGAGAGTATTGCCGACCATGCGGATGCTCTAAGCGAGGCTCAAAACCAATACTGCATGGGAAGAGGAAACATCATCAAAAGAAGACGAAATCTATCAACCCAGGAAGAAGAAAGCCCAATGGGATAAACCTAAGGGTAGGAAGAGTGCGGGGGAGATGCACTCCACCCCCTAGGAAGAATGCATGATGGGGGGTGGTGTTGGGAAAAGTGGTGATAATCTCGTGGTGTTGAGATTTCAATTGCCGGGTGTGTAGAGGAGACGGAGGATGGCTGTCTTTGTACCTTAAACAAATGGGTATAATTAAAACAAAAAAGAAAAAAGAAAAAAGCTGACAAATTTTCAAGGTTGTTTATCTATTATTTATAAAGATAATTAAGGATAGATTTCATTTTACACTGGTTGCCATGGCTGATCATTTACCTTGTGGTGATCACTTACTAGGTGAAACAGGTTATCGGCCAGAGATATCTTACAAAGACTTGAGATAGACTCCCGCCTAACACAGTTGGCATAACACCATATAAGTCGTCACCGTCCATCCGACCGAATGTTGTTTGCCGGATATATAAAGGAAGTACATCAGCTAAAAAAGATTGTTATCCATGTGCTCCTTGTGGATCCATGTCGTTGAGTTTTACGTTTTGTCTAATCATGAGGAACCCGATATAATCCTGACCACCCCTGTGATTATACTGAAAAGACAATAATACTAATGTTAATTTCTGAAAAATCTGAGCTATTTTTAGTAATTGCTGACCGACATTTTACATACTGAAGTGGAGCAATATTGGTTCAAAATTTGCAACTTCGGTATGTAAAAGGTGCATGAGTTGAAGATAAAAATAGCTCATATTTTGGTGAAATTAAGATGAGTATCTTGTTTTAAAATAAAAGAAGCGGGATTTTAGTATTACAATGTGTTGACACGCAATTATACAAAACATAAAACTCAACCAGAAGGGGCACAGGGGGGGACGCTGATTTTTTGCTGATATATGGGTAGCCACCAAATATGGGGTTGTGCCTAAATGGTCCCTCCGGCATGTAGGAGTCTATCTTTGCCTACGGGTAGTAGGGTAGTCTTCCTAGAGGTACTGAGGTTGTCCCAGGAGGCCAGTGTGCTTTCAGGATAATTACCTTAGTAGGCAGCAGGAATCTTCTCCACTTGATTTGCAGCATTCCTATGGGTTGTCAGTGGACTCTAGAGGTATGAGTCTTATCACGGTAGAGTATATCCGAGAGGTTGGGTAGCTTCCATTGAGCCAACCACCGCTTACATCTGACCAGGGGAGCTTGCATGTCTAATTCTGGTATTGAGTAGTCACGTAGATTAAATGATAGACTGCATAGCTTGTATAGACAAAATTACCACTGGGCCAGTGAGTCAACCACCTAGGTATTGACTCTGGTTCTTGTCATAACAGTTAGCCAGTCGTATGACTTTGATAGAAAGGGTTTTTCCACTGGCTGTTGTATTGGAGATACATTGCAGAAACTCATACCCTATTTACGGAGTTATATGTACCCGAGTTGGTCCGATACTTCCGGCAGGATAATTCCTGATGGAGGGTAGATCTCAGTAAACCCTGAGCAGGACAGGGTGCTTGCACAAGGTCAGAGTAGTGGTGAATGTCAAAGGCTTAAATCTGATATCTACTTAAGTTTAAGCATTTGGCATTCTACTTCAATAACTAACTTTCGTCAAGAGAACTTATTGAGTGAAGCTTTTAGCATAACGATCTTAAGTTTTACTGTTTTGATTGTTCATGAATTTTTTACACTATCTTTATCTTCTACTTTGAGTTTTGGTGCGGTCACAACCTTAGAGATCACCTCTCTATAGGGTGCCCCCATTACAGTATATCGTTCAGCACACTCACTTAACTCTCTTCTTAGAATTGTTGAATCAATTCATTTTCTTGATATTTGTTTGAGTACTAGTCGCTTGTCTGGTACAAGAAGCATCATGTGGAAAAAACATTGGCTTCAGACATGGATTTAGTTGAGTTGGATTATAATCTTTCCCACTTTAATACTATTGCAGACTTGCGCGGAATTGGATGGCGGTTCATCGAAGAGCAGATGGCCTACCTCGAGCCCACGGAGATACCTGAGGAAGTGCAGGAGTTAGAAATCTTAAACCCTGTCACTTTCTTTCATAGTCTCACTCTAGACCCTTCAGTGGGAAATAGAATACCCCTACCAAGAAGAACACCCATGACGTTTGCCCACTTCACTAGGGAATTGTTTAACCCTATATAGTGAGAGAAGTGACTGAGAGATTTCGTAAAACACAGGCTTCCATGGGAGAGTTCATTACTACTACTCCACTTGAAAGGCACAAGAGATGGTAGCTAATGCCAACTGCTGGATGAAGATACTGCAGGCAGAATACTGTAAACTTGCCCTTTCAGATCGAATGATCAAGGCACACCTAACAGCTCTGGATTTGGCTGTCCAGGGAGGGTATTTAATAGACTCTGACAACCACATGAACATGCACCCAGCACCTCAGTACTGCTTACAATCAAGCCTCCTTCACAGTACACAGCTGAGATGGCAGCCATAATGTTGCATTAGGAGATGGTGCCAATTTTGACTCAAGTCGCACAGATGGCCTTGGAATCGTATGAGTGAGTCAAGCAATTGGAATAGCAATTGCAGGTCTTAGTTGTTGCACAACCACCCTCGCTGACAGTGGCGTTTGAAGAAGCCATGAGATCTAGAGGTGTCAGCCCTGTGGCGAACCTCAGGAACCTTCGACTAGAAGCTCAGCAGAGTGGTATCTCAAAGTCAAGTAGCCTAGCTTCTAGACAAAGCTGGAGGCAACCTTTGCAACAGCCACCACCTCGAGCTCTATCGAACATACCTACCCTGCCGGTAGTTTTACCTGTCACACCAGCACCAGTGATATAGGTAGAAGCAGATTGGCCTTGGGTAGTTGCGGCTTAACCACCAATCCCAGCACCAGCAGCCTCACACAACCCGGTACCCTCTGCTTCGAAGCAGGTACCTCTGGCTCTGGCAAAGCCTTCGGGCTGAGCTAGACGGTCAGGTTATTCAGGACAGCCAAGATAATTTCCTTCAAAGTCTTTTAACGCAGGTTGTCGAATGGTTGGGAGAGACAGTAACGAGTTTTACATTTTGCATTGGCCATCTTGGTTTAAAAAGACAAATCAAGCAATTCAGATGGTCCCCTAAGGAAAACCGAACGTCATCCCAAAGAACCGTTGTACCTATTGTGAGTCAACTCGCCATAAGGTAGCAGACCATGGGGATTTCCAGCGTGATTACCTGAGACATCAACCTCAACAATCTGTCCGCCAACTGCTCTCACCTCGTTCACCTGCCCATCCACCATCTGATCCAATAGAGGAAGATGAATCTGAGGATGAACGTTTGACGGCTATGACATGCCTGGGGCTGCCAAAGGTTGAGACTCTGTACACGCTGGATGAGGACAACCTCTCAGAGGCAGAAATGTGGCAGGAGGATATGATCCGGGTTCTTCCAGTTCTTCTTCGTTTGATAGTGACGGATCCGATGCCTCACCCCTCGATCTGAGAGCCTTCCTTGGTAGCCGCAAGCATCATTGGAGTTGAGAAAAGAAGGACAAGTAGGATAGACAATATGCAGCTCTGAATAAGTTTATTCAGTAGTGTCATAAGGCTAAGAAGTCATCTCCTGGGCCAAAAATGCCAGAGAAACTTGGAGTTGATCCCTTCACTGGGAATCTGCAAGACACTCAACGCTTCGTACACAATGTCGAGATTAAGCTGTACTATTTCCGCAATTTCTTCGTAAAGGAAATCGACAAAGTCAACCTTATCATCCCTCTTTTGAAAGATACCACCAAAGAATGGTATCAAGCGATCCCTCTGCATATTAACAAAGATGTGGCCAAACGACAAGGGATCAAGTTCGATTCCAAGAATGAGTTGTGAACTTGGGAAGGATTTGGCAAGTGTGTAGAAGGTGGCTTTGGCAGTCACTCAGATAAGAATCTGCACGGAAGGAATGGAACCAGTTGTACATGAAGGCCGGAAGAGTCAATTGTTTGATTGATGAACTCATCGGCCTCCCAGCAGTAATAGGGTATAGTGGGGAATTTGTCAAGGACAGAGCACGTGTGGGAATGACTGATGAGCTCGATGCTACCTGGTCCATGAAAACCCCTCATCCTGTTACTTATATTGACTACTTAGACCTTCTGCGCCAAATTGGGCACCAGCTCGAAGATGCCTCTAACTTTCGTACTCAAGTCCAAAAGGAGACACATCCTTCAATGCAAATAAAGAGCGATGATAGGCATCCCTTGGAATGAAAAAAGCAGAAGAAGAAGCAGAAGGCCACGGGGCCACAACAGCAGAAACTCCATTATCAACCTTGCGGGTCATCCCAACCCATAGAAACAGAGTATACCAAGATGCATTGTAGCATCCCACAATCTCTGAGTGATAAACACTGACGGTTAAACCAGTGCTTATATTGCGGACAACAGGGTCACTATTGGAAAGGTTGTACCGCAACCAGTCCTATTGTCCTCCCAGCTCAGTTAAGCCGTAAATCAACCTCCAGTAATGCTGGACTTACAGCTAAACCAGTACCAAAAGGATGATGTATTGAGGCCACTCCTACTCCTGCTGTGAAACAAGTTGTTGCTGAGCTTCGTGGATCACCTCCCGCAGATTTGGATATCTTGGAGGTTAATACCGATCTGAATGACCAGGTAAGCTTTATCCTATAATAAGAAATCATGGATGGAAAGATGCAAAACTTCATGCTAGGCCAAATGATGGGCATGCTAGGTGAAGATGAAGGATGTCAGTTGTATGTTCCCCAGCCATAAGTGCTACAAACAGAATATAATATATCACACTAGACAATGCACAATGAAGGAAGATTTCTTTTGTGACATGTTGGGATTGTTACAGCTCTTTCTATTTAACTTTTGTTTTATTTCTTATATGATTTGTTTTGAAATGTTATTTGCTAATCTCATACTGTTTGAATGTTTTGGAAGAGTTTGGTTGAGTTTTGTATTGATTTCGTCAGGCTGGACACGACTTAGCAATTAAAGTTATTTTCCTAGTTTACCTGAGGAGGGTTGAATACCCGAAATCATGCTGGCGTGATAGTAAATTCACTAGATATTGAAACCCTATAAATTTTATCAAGTGATAAAGGTATTCACGACCGGTTGTGGCCACTCATGTGTTGAAAGGCAAAATATATTGACTACTTATTGTAAACCATACCAAATTCTTCGAGAAAATACAAACAGCAATGTTTAGGGACAAGAGACCTGAAAAGCGGTTGAGGCTTGCAGGCCCACTGCCATATAGAATATCAATTCATGTGAGAGTGAGATTGGAATAGAGCCAGAACCAAGAGGGGCTGAGTGGTGAAGCCGCCTTGTTGTTAGACAGTGGTCCTAATGGGGCTGCGCTAAGCAGCAATTGGGTTAAGGATACTCAAGTACCTTGTATATGTCGGAGGGATCCGACACCTATTACAGATGCCAGTGGGAATCATATCCTAGGCTCGGGTCTCCACTATTCTACTATGGTAGATATGTACATCGGAGACCATATGAAAAAAATGTGATTTGAAGTCGCAGATATGCCCGCAGGCAAAGCATATGGTTACCTGCCAATGTGATAGTTGAAAGACCACAACACAGATATCAACTGGGACAAGGGCAGTGTTAAGTGGTGCTCCGAATATTGTAAAGCCGGCTGCCTTAGAAAAGAAAGGCGCTTAGAGTTTATTACAGAGGAAGGACTCTTAGCTGAAGACCCAGACAACATCTTTGTCATAGAGATGGCCCTCTATACTGATGAAGACGGGGACGATATCAAGGTCAAAGCCCTTGCAGAATATCAAGATTATGCAGACATATGCAGTCAGGCAAGCATAAATCCTCTACCCGAGCATAGACAATACGATCACCGTATTGACTTGATCACTGATGTAAAGTTGCCAAATTAGCCTATCTATCCCTTGTCTAAGAAGGAATTAGGCGCATTATGGGATTATATTAGGGAAATGGAGGATTATAGAAAGATCAGAAGATCTTTCTTGCCAATAGGTGCTCCTGTTCTGTTTGTGCCAAAACCTGATAGTACGCTTCGGTTATGTTTTGATTACCGAGGAATAAACGAGATTACAATTAAGAATAAGTATCCGTTGCCCTTGATGAGTAAGCTTAGGAGCTGTAACGACCCTACAATAGGTAGCTACAATGACTATAACCTTAGCCCAAATGGTATACAAAGTGGTAACCAGAGGTGGTATGGTCTCGTGTACTTCTTATACAAAGAGCTGGTTAACATATGGCAAGGCCTAGGGAACAGTGGAGTAGCCTTGGGTACTCAATAAAGGAGGGTAACCTTTCAGAAGTAAGTTCGCATAAAGTGAAGAGAACTATGAGAACGTTACATGGGTCATCCGAGACAACATTAGGTGTCTAGCAGAGGACTTCCCAGGAGGTTAAGTGTATAAGAAGGTAAAGTTACCCTACCTTCGGGATTTGACCATTATGTCCATGGAACCCAGTTACCCTACTGAGGTATCCAAGTTACCCTGCCTTCACCGGCAAAGTCATCCTGGAACTTTAAGGTCAATAGCCTCCCATTCTGTAGGCTCTTTGGTGTTTATAGGCGCACATGCATCTGCGCAGAAAGGTCAGATGTCTGAGGAATGGTGGCCTGAACATGATATTGAACATGGACAGGTTTAGCTAACACCCCGCTCTGGCCCCAGCATTGGGACGGCGCGTCATAGGCAGATGCCTTCATAGTTGCTCGTTTACTAGTAAAAAGATGTTATTGGAGCAGCTGCTGTAACACTATATTCATCGTTGCTGTTAGTCTTGCTGAATGTCGTTCGCCGGATATATAAGAGGTATATGGGTAACCGCCAAATATGGGGTTGCACATAAAGAGTCCCTCCGGTACCTAGGAGTCTCTCTTTGCCTACAGGTAGTAGGGTAATCTTCCAAGAGATACTTAGGTTGTCCCAGGAGGCTAGGGTCCTTTCGGGACAATTACCTTAATAGCCAGCCGGAACCTTCTCCTCTTGATTTGTAGCATTACAATGGGTTGTCTGTGGACTCTGGAGGTATGAGTCTTATTAGGGTAGAGTATATCCCAAGAGGTTGGCTATGGGTTGCCCCTATTGAGCCAACCATTGGTTACATCTCACCAGAGGAGCTTGCTTGTTTAAAGATTTTATTGAATAGTCATGTAGATTAAATAATGGACCACATTGCTTGTATAGACGAAACTACCACTGGGCTAGTGAGTCCACCACCAAGGTAGTTACTCCGGTAGTTGTCATGGCAGTTAGCAACTGGCATGCCTTCGATAGAAAGAGGTTTTCCCCCTGTGGTTGTATTGGAGATGCATTGCAGAAACTCATATCCTATTGACAGAGTTAAGCATACCCGAGATGGTCCAATACTTCCAGCAGGATAATTCCTGATGGAGGATAGACCTTGGACAGCCCTGAGTACGACCAGGTGTTCGCAAAAGGTCAGAGTAATGGTGAATGTCAATGACTTAAATCTGATATCTACTTAAAGTTTAAGCTTTTTTCATTCTGCTTTGATAACCTACAAACCTCAAGAGAACTTATTGAGTGAAGCCTTCAGCTTAACAATATTAAGTTTTACTGTTTTGATTCTTTGAATTATTTATCTTTATCTTCTACTTTGAGTCTTTGGTGCGGTCACAACCTTAGAGTTCACCTATCTATAGGGTGCCCCCAATACAGAGTCCATATTATCCTTGAAACCTATGGATGATTTCCGTCTATAATAATCACGTAAAAGGTTGGCCAAGTTTCGCAAGGCGTCATTCAACTGACAAATTGTTTCAATGGTCGAAGTGCAACCTATTTGTTGCCTGGTTACTGCTCCGTCTTGCTGTTTGTGTCATTGATAATCTAATTCTTCCTGAATAGGACATCTGATATCTGCTTGGCCATTCATTCCATGAATTTTGAAGCTTTCCAGTCTGGCATATGTTCGTAATATTTGATGACTCGCATCCTTCCTACTTGAACGCCATTACCCCTCCTTGATCATCGTTTTGTGACTTGTCTCTCCAGACTTAGTAGAATACATTTTGATGTTGCCAAAGTGCCCCCCATGGTCTCCAAAGTAACTCAATCAATCTATCTTAACATAGTTAAAGTCTACATCCTCATCATATATATTCGCCACCATTTCATCTATATCATGGCGCTCTTCATCTGCAATTTGACATGTTTTGGCCGCTGCTGCCCCTGAAAGGAGGTTTCAATTCTCTATATTACGATTTTCACCCAGAATCCAGGTAGTAACCTTACTCACTTTCCTTATAGTGGACTTATCTTTTCAGTACTCCTTAAAAACATCTTGTTGATCATCAAAGGCATTTATGTACTGTTCAAGGTATTGAATCGTCTCATTGGTATGGCTTTTGTATAATGACATGAGAGTAAAGTCAACAATCGATCGGACACAAGTCAGAGCTTTAGCGAATATTAGACATTCTACGGCACTTAGATGACGAAGTGCCGCTGCAAAACATAGCACTATCACCTTAACGAGATTTCTCATCACTTTTCCAATCTCCTGTGAAATCCAAGTATACTTATTGTTCTGCGGAACATAGCTAGGATAAAGAGCTAAACTCTTTCAGATATCATCTAATAATTGTAACTGTTTAAACTTCTTGATAAATCTGATTATCAATTTAATAAGGTGTGTTTTGAATATTCCCCGGCAAACAACATGGCAAATATCTGATTTGGGCAAGTCAGATTATTGAATGTTTGGAAGTCCGCAAAACACGCCTGCAAGCAATTTGAAGCCATGATCAGTCAGTTCTTTTCCTACTTGCTGATCGTTATCAGTGCATTTGTTGAAAAGATGTTCGTAGTTTCTATAATCTTGTTTTGAAGCCGGACGTCTCAAATAGGATCTACTGTGCTCTGGTCGCACCTCACAGACAGCACACTGATTTTGTTGAATGCAGTGTAAGGTGTCATTTTCCAAGTAATGTGCAATCCAAGCTGAGAGACGTGGAAAACATAATTGGACATTTCCATTGGCGCATTGAACCTCAAGTTCAGAGTTCTCCAGTGCAACTATTGGCGCAAAAATCGCATCCATCAAATTACAAAGGCTCTTATGGCTAACCTCCCTTGACCGTGCATCTCTTGTTGCTACACTAAGCAACTTCAGAGGGATGGGTAAAAGTGCCAAAAGAACTGTTGTATGTTTTGAGGCCTTATTTCTAGTTCTTGATAGGATATTCCCAATTGTCAAGTAGATTGGCCAGGCTTTCTTATCTCACAAGAAATTGGTCAAATAGGTGAAGTCTGCAGCACATATGATTGGTATCAGTGTTGCTGCTTCCAGCAATCTATCCTTTGCTGATTGTCAATTTGTATCCCAATATCTGATATAGAAGCGCTGTGGTATGTCACATCTGAACCTACCTGCGTTTTCCCCCATCAATCTTCTGTATGCATCTCAGAATAAACTCGCTGAGATGGTTCTTCACTATTCCATTCGTTTACTGGAGCATAAATCATATCTTAAGCAAAACATTTTTGACAGAGTAGTAGATATTTAGCACAATCAATAGGATTGCGGAAAAAGAATCTTTGTGTCAAGACGGTTTCGTCTGTCTCTTCTCTGTCCCTGATTTGCTATTTTTCATTAGAAATTGATGTTCTGGTGAGATATTTACTTACAGCTTCGCTAAAAAACGATACAAACCCCTCTTTCCAGCTTTTCATTCCCATACCTGATTCCAACTGATCAATAGCCTCAATGAGATGATAAGCAGACTGAATATTACAGTCTTCTGGTCTTAAGTCCTTCTTAAAATATCTATTAATGTGATCATTTGGTATCTTTGCTTCAACAAACCACCGAGCCAGCTCAAAGTCTGTCTTGTTTCTGAATGGTGACCAAATCTCATCTTCAGATCTTTCCTTCTGTACAACGTCCTGTAGAGGTCATCCAGCAGTGGCATGTTTCATCAGTAGAGACAGTCCAGCCCACAGTATAGTCTCATCAGTAGTGGAAAGATTGAGACTTTGCACGTCTGAATTGGCAACATCTACATCACCATTGACCGCATTTTCACCGGTTTGCGATTCAATTGTACTGAATTCTTCATTTAGTACATTGGAGGTGAGGTCAACTGCTGGCTGCAGAATTTGTGCAGAAGGTTCATCGTCGCAAATAGGCCGTTCTAGGGTACACCAGCTTTGTACAAAGCCGGAATGGGCTGTTTCCATATGCTTCCAGTCTATATGTAATGTAGGTAATTGTCAAAACGTGCGATCTGATCATCTGATAGCGCGATCAGCTTATTACAATTTTGCGCGTGCCCTACACATCGCCTCCCCACATGTCCCCTCTCCGCACAAGTGGCCTCCCCACACTTCCTATCGCTGCCAGTATTATTCTGCCTTTATTCACTCCCAGATTAACCTCGACTCAATCCACCGCACACATTCTACACCCCTCAAATTAGCCAAAAATATGAACAAAATTGCGCCATATGGTCCGACCCTGCCACACTCCCTTTCCTGGTGTCTATCGCCTCTTTAGATCGGATTTACCCCTATCGGTTCAACAAAATTCACTCCGCCACCTACCCACTAATTCACCTGCTTCGGATGCGAATGCTAGAGTGCACTAACTGAGCTTTGTTAATAGTCCTCACCTACTCCTTCCATCAACATTGCTTGACCTCAACCACATGTCGCTCTCCACCAATACCACATCACTTATTCAGATTCTGCACCATATTCCTTTCTCTAGCATGTCCAATAGCAAAATGATTTGGAAGAACCGATGACTGCTCACACAGTAGGAAGCTAAGCAGTGGAATGAATTCAAAGAAGCACTTCCCATGGCCGAGGTCGTGTTCAGGACTACAGATATTGAGATTCCGAGGGAGAGACAAACCAGTAGGCTGTTGTGGCACCTCCCACCTGGAATACAACTGCTATCGCACCGATTCTCCTCCCATCTTGATCATCGCTGAGGAGGCTGGAGTCTCCGTCTGAATGCATATCAATGGAAAGCCCAGCTCTGAAACCAGCGAATGAGCCGAAGCCCGACCCAGCTGCCACATCAGGTAAGTCCATTGTCCAGGTTGTACTCCCCGACCCTTATCCAATTTTCTCAACAGACATCGGGTAGCTACTGTAGCTTCCCCCATCAATGCCTATATGCAAGCAGAGCATTATATACAAAGCATTTGTATCGCGTATCTGATCTGTAAGGTAATTCCTTCAATAATGATTCTTTGCATTTACTTATTTTAATTGACCGCAGGAAAATCTTCTAACCTACCAAGCACCACAACATAGAATATCCCGTCTGTACCACCTGACCCTTTCCTACTTTTGCTAACTGACATCGAGTAGCTACTGCCGCTGCCTGTACCAACATTCAGATACAAGTGAAGCGCCCAGTACGACATGTTAATGTACTGCCGGTCCTTTCTGTAAAGCAATTACTTTCATAGCTCAGGTTTAAGTTGGCTAATTTTAATAGATCACTGGAAAATCCTCTAGCCCGGCTAGAACACGAATATTTAATAGTGACAGGTATATCAGAGACGTTGACTCCATCAAAGGCATAGCAAGTAACAACCTTCGCCATTGATACACACCAACAAAAAGTACCACTCGGAAAATGGTAAACATCGAATCCCTTCCATCGTTGAGAACCTTATTAACTACTCCCTTCCCTTTGTATTTTGCATGTGCACAGGACGAGCCTTTATACTTATGCACAGCTCAAGTTCTAAGAAAGAGCAATTTAAGCTGAAATATGATCTCATTATCATGCACGACAGAGCTCCATCACAGGTGGCGAGAAGGAAGCTGTTGGTCAGGCAGGATAGCTTCTTGACACGGGCGAGGCCGGAGATATGATGGAATCTTGCGCGAGATTTATGATGATTATGAAAGGTGATTCGGGAATTAGCAAGTTTGGCTTCCTTGTAACGATGAGTATTGAGATGGAGGCTAATTCTACACTTGAAATTAGAGCTTGTAGTTCTCGATGATAAATTGATGGTAGAAGTACCACGCCGCTCATACGGTCTGGAATATGCGAGAAGCCGATCCCGTCATAGGTAAGAAGGCAAGGAAGAAATGAAGAAGCCCTCGAGGTTATCATGACGGAATTAGTATTAACCTCTGACGACGATATGGGTAGCGGTGACCCTATCAGAATCTGGCTTCCTGCGAGATAGGTTCAAGTAGATATTTCATCCTGAAGGTCAAGCACGCTATTGTTGAAATATAAAAGTAAGAGTCAATACGAAAAAGTAAAGATTGCCAAAATGAATGCTGAGGCTAATAATATTGACCTGGCAGCGTTGATGAAGGCATGAGATTTTTGAATTCCCTCCGTCAAATTATACATGCTTGAGAAGGCTGGTGTTGATTTGAATAGGACAATGAATTTAACTAATGGGTTGCTGTCCACCCCCGGGGACCAGCAGGACATTTACAAGCCCTCTGTATTCCCCACCAAATGAGTGTCATCATTAGCAAAACACTATGAGAGTCAAGACCAGCCTCAGACGTCGAAGGTAAAGAAGTCATGGAACAAGTCGTTGAGCTGTTGGTCGTGTTGGCAGAAGCCCGCTATTGGGGCTTCAAAGAGCACGCTTCAAGGTAGCAGCAGAGCGAAGACCGTGAGGGCCCCCGGCATGAAGGTAGGACCTCAGCAATAGTATATCCAATCGCTGTAGAAAGAGAAAAAACCGAACTAGGGCACAGCAGGAAGCGGACAATTAGGCGAATAGAAGCCTACTTTGACAGGTTTGGCTAAGTCTACGCAAAAAAAAGATGTACAAGTGCTTCGTCGGGAATGGCCAGGCCAGTTACAGAAGGTTCTCTATAGGTATAATAACTGGTGGGAAGCATACCTGACAGGATTCCGCTGGTCCAGCATACCCAAAAGCTTCCCTCAATTCATAACAGGGGACTTGCCAAGTACACCCTTGCAGCAGACATCCTTCTGGAAGTAGGGACAAAAGCTAGAGGAATACTAAGGGAACAAGAGGTTTCAGCTATAGATATTGATTTAAGAATGAGTAGAGACTTGTTCTATGAACATGAAAAAGACTGACTGGTTCGATGTCCTAGCTACGAGCCAGGACGGAGGCTATATATAACAAAACACACGACTGCCAACCCCACACAGGTAACTGCTAAAGTGACTGCTAAGGTGACTGCGAAGGCAGTTAACCTTACGACATCCATTACGACATCTCTAACACCTATGAGAACACCTCACCCGTACCGTGAGGACACAGTTTCATCCAGCAGTTTCAACAATAGATAGGAAAACTAGCCAAATTCGCAGTAATGAGATATCAGGATAAACAAACAAAGTGTGCACAACACAGATTGCAAATTGGATATGATAAATAAACAAAACTATAGGACGAATAGTCAAAGTCATCGGGAAGACCTCTATCGACAACTAACTATGCTATACAGATCGGACTAGAGAAATATGTGGGCGGCCTACTCTAACCAGTTAAGAAGTGGGCCAGCTGTCGCTAGCTCTGGGAACTCCTTTTTTTCCCTTGGCCATGGAGGGGAAGGTGGCGGGTATGGAGGGGAGGAACTTGCAGACCTGCTTACACCTAAGCTACTTTCGCCTTACTATTTACTACTGATACTACTTTAGAAATTGCATCAAATCTTGCAAAAGTTACCGAGCATGAGGATATTCATCACCATAAGACCTAACATTCAGACAGAGATCAGAAACTGTCTTGTCAAACGAGTCAAAGGTGTATCTCAGGGTACCCACAAGGATTATATTATCGAATACCTTCATTTGAGATTCAATGAGGATGAAATACCGGATGCAATGGACAAGAGCCTAGATGCAAATATTGTGAAGAAGATTTCAGAAAATATATCAGAAAGGTATGTATGAGCTATACTGTAGTAAAACAATCAGAAACCGCTGATGGTAATGAACCTAACATTCTTCATGTTTTCTTAGCTATCTAGATAATTCGACAGAAACTAACACTCACAGGCAAGCGAAAAGCAAACCTCAATGATAGATTGGAGTTATGGAATAATAATGGTCAAACACTGCTCCAGGAGGTGGCTTTAAGTAGGTAAGAGGGGGTGTGCTCGGTATACTGCGGAGACGAGAAGTGGTCTCCCCTCAAATCGTGGTAAAGCCAGCTAAGCACTCTCCTCAAAGCCACTCTGGATGCCTATAGGGCGTAGCGCAAAGTTTATATTGAATGGATGGAGTCAGGATTCCCAACAGTGCTATCTGTCAATCTTCGTGTGAGGTGGGACAGACTACAGCTCAAAGACTGCCTTTTTGGGGGTTCGGAGGCCGACAAGGTCTGTGAAAGTAAATACCTGACAGACTATAGAGGACTTTAATCCTTGCGCTTGGACTTCCTGAACTACACAATTTCACGTCGCTTAACTTTAAACAGCTTTATTTCAATTGATCAGATATCACTCCTCCATTCCCGGGCTCCCAGGCAGTCATGCACAGTCCCTCATATCTCTGCCCTTCCTCCAACATGTTCTCCTGAGCCCTACAGTCCGCCACAATCCACCTACTAGCTCTGATATAACATGTTATATATAGTGAATATTACTCGTACCATGCTCAGGCATTGCAAGCAGTCCTAGGCTCTCCCTTACCATCTCCACCAGTCCTCAACCATCCCCGCCATCCTCAACCATTCCTGCCATACCTCAGCATCTCTATCTTTCATCGATGATCCCTACCGCTGCCCATCCTCCACCAGCACCGCTGCGGCGGCCCCTCACCATCTCCACTGTCTCTCACCATCACAATGTGTGTCCTTTCTCAACCCTGCGAGCCAGTCATCCACCATTCCCATCCCAACCGGTCCTTATCAACCCTCCACATCCACTCCCCATGCTCTGACCAAACATCTTATACATCTTAGATTGTTTCCAAATACAGAGACAGGAGGCTTGACCCTCGGTCGAGAGGGCAGCTAGTCTATATGTACTATACATGCTTATCGAAACGTGTGATCTGATGATCTGATCAAATGAGGCTCCACCGGAGATAATCAGATAGGACGGAAAAACTTTCTGGCTTGGCGGCCACTCCCCCCACACACACGACGTTGCCTTCCTCCCTGACACTTCCTATCGCCACCCACATCATTCAGCTTTGATTCACACTTCCAGAATTAATTCAACTAAATCCAGCGCACAAAGTTACGCAAGAATCGATCCTCTGCTCAGCTGAGATCGCCCAAAAAATACAAAGCGTCCTCCCTTTGTCGGAACCTGCAACACCCCAGTTCCGGGTGTCCATCACCTTTTAAAACCGGATTCACAAATATTTGTAGTGCAAACTACACCCTGACATCCTACCTATTCACGCGCCTCGGACCCGAATGCCAGAGTGTACAACCACAGCTTTGTTAGTAGCTCTCCCCTGCTCTTTCCTTCGTCGGCCTCAATAACGTTTCGCTCTCAACTCCTATGACAGCACTTATCTGGCGCCGCCTCATATTCCTTCATGTACAGCCCCCTCTAGCGAACATGATTTGCAACGACTGACCACTGAGACGGAGAGTAGGAAGCGAAGCAAGTGGGATGAACCTAGAAGAAGCACTTGCAGTGGCCGAGATCGTATTAGGGACTACAGAAATTGGGAGTCTGAGAGAGGGCAACCAGTTAGCAGCTGCGGCGCCTCGCACTGGAATGACCATCGCTCTTGCTCTCATGGTCCTCATCATGGATTCTCCTCCAGTCAAGATGATTGCTGGAGAGGCAGGGGTCGCCCCTCCGCAAGCAGACCAATACAGAGCCCTGTCCAGCTTGGGAGAGAGTCGAACCCCGACCCAGTCTCCGGAGCAGGTAAGCCCAATGTCCACTCTGTAGTACTCGGCCCTTATCTAATTGTGCTAATTGACATCGAGCAGCTACTCAAGCTGTCTGTAACAATGCCCAGATCCAAGCGAAGTGCCGTTTTCAACAACTAGATATACCACCTATCTGTTCTGTGAGCAAATTCCTTCCATAGCTTAAGTTTGTGTTTGCTAATTTTAATAGAGCACTGGCAAATCTTCTTTCCGAACAGCACAACAACAGTCAATAGTCATATGTATATCGCAGATAGTGACCACATCAAAGATTTAGTTAACGAGCTTGGCAATCAATAGATACTGACAAAAAGCTCCAGTCAGATAATGGTAAACATCAATCCCATCCTGGGTTGCGAGCTTTATTAACTACTATCTTCCCTTAGTACTTTGCATGGGCAAGCGGCGAGCCTTTACACTTATGCACCACTCAAGTTCTAAGGAGGAGCCATTTAAGCTGATATATGATGACGATATGGGCGGCGGGGCGGTGACCCTATTAGAAACAGGTTCCCCTGATATATAGGATATATTGAAGATCTGATCCCAAAGGCCAAGCAGGCAAAAGTGCTAAAAACGAGGGAGAGTCAATATGAAAAGGTACCGATAGCCAAAATAGATGCAGAGGCAAATAATATTATCCTCGTGGCTTTGATGAAGGCATGAGATTTCCGAGTGCCCTCCGTCAAAGTATAGAGACTTGACAAGCCTGATGTTGATCGAAATAGGTCTATGAACAAAACTAAGGGCTTGCTACCCCCATGCACAAGCGGGACAGATGTTTTACAACCTCTTAGTATTCACAACGAAGTCAGTGTCACGATGATCAAAACAGTCAGGGGCCAAGACTAACCTCAGATATCGAAGCTAAAGAAGTCAGCAAACCAGTTGACAAGCAGTTTGCCGGGTTCCCAGAAGCCTGCTATTGCAGCTTCGAAGAGCGCTCCTCATAGTACAAGGAGGGGAGCGAGGATGGCAAGTACGCCCTGGCAACAGGCACCCTTTTGAAAGTAGGGATAGAGCGAGAGGAAGAAGACTAATAGAACAAGAGGTTCAAGCTATTGATCAGAAAACTATCCAAAATCCCAACAATGAGATATCAGGACAAACAAATGAAGCATGAGCAACACAGATTCCAAATTGGATCTGGTAGATATACAAAACCATGTCTACGAAGCAGTCAAAGTCATCAGCAAGGCCTTATCCATACTGAAGGTACAAAACAGTTTGGCCTAGAGAATTACACGGGCCACACACAAGCTGGAAGGATGTGACCCAGCTATCACGATCTCAGGAAACGCCTCTTTGCCCAGACCGTAGAGTGGGAGGTGATGGGTTTGGTGAAACTTGCAGACACACTTATACCAGAGTTACTTTCTCCTTACTGTTTGCTACTAATATAGCTTTAGTAATAATAACAGGTCTTTCAAAGCTTACCGAGCTTGAGGATATCCATCACCAGAAGACCTAACATTCAGGCGGGGATCAGAAAGCGTCAAGGAGTGAAAGGTCTATCCCAACGTACCGGCCCTGATCATATCAGCAAATACATTCATGTTAGATTGAATGACGATGAAATACTGATTGCAATAGACCAGAGCGTAACGTCATTTACGGGGTAACCGATCAGTACCGGGATCCCGCTCACCTGTGGCAACCAGTGAAAAATGATGTCTACATTTGTTCTTCTCCATGAATAATAGAGATAATACTCTGTAAAATCAGCTACAGGTACTTTGAAATATAGAGAATCAGTAAATCTAGCTTTTATTTCATATTAATAAAGTGTTACTCTGGCATAGTAGTTTTAAGA
>Ga0307509_10004606_pt1 | contig 19766 bp, 20 predicted proteins | sample 10_EM_MG_FD_202245 | JGI IMG/M metagenome (GOLD analysis project Ga0307509, IMG submission 202245) | Populus trichocarpa ectomycorrhiza microbial communities from riparian zone in the Pacific Northwest, United States - 10_EM | ecosystem: Host-associated > Plants > Roots > Unclassified | place...
GTGGGACATGCCTGACCTTCCCGAGAGCGTCTCCGAACCAACTCTTGACAATACCAGCGACTTCGTTAATGAGCGTTCACGAGAAGAATTGGGCGATCTCTTAATCAAGGTCGAGGGAATTCTCAAAGAAAGGGAAAATGGTACGTCTGCGAAATTCATGCATTCAACGAAGAGTTTCTAATCGTCTCCCAGAACTTGGTATAACGACTGCAGTGTGCAGGGGTCTATACCAAAATAATGTTGCTCTCAAAACCAAGCACCAGGAACTGCTAGCCAGGCTCCCGGTGACTCCAACGCGGTCGAATGTTTCTCAAGAATATGCCCATGGACCACATTCGCGTACCAGCAGTCTGAGCATGGCAACCTCGGCGTCCGGTCTCATCGGTTCACCTCGTCCCTCTCGTCACCGAAGCAGGAAGGTATCGATCGCATCTGCAGATATTTCCCGCCTTGCCGACCAAAACGCGGAACTTTTGGACAAGCTAGAGAAACTGGAGGCAGAGGCCACATCTACGGATCAGGCAGGGCGTCGGGAGCTCAAACGGCTGGAAAAGGAAATCGCGTTCCTGCGCGACGCGCTTGAGAAGACCCAAGCTAAGAGCGAAGAGCTGGAGGAGAAGGTCCAGGACGCGGTCGTTGGCGAGGCATGGCGAAGGAAAAAGGAGAGGGAGGCCAAGTTCAAGGCTATGCGAGGGCTCGGACGCGACGCGGACCCAGCCAAACAAGATGACGAACCTCGTAACTTCGCTCCAGACGGATCGAAGTTCGGCGGTCCCTCTGATGGGTTCACTTTCTTTCCTACGGCCGAAAGCCCGGATCCTATCCGTCGACTGCAACCCACCAATAGCGACATTAATCTGCTTGCTCTTTCGGAGCATAGTGTGATATCGCAATTGCTGTTCAAGGTGCAAGAATTGGAAGCAGCAAACGCTCGTATCCTCCAACAGCAAACGGAAACGGCGAACCAGCTTAACGCGGTGCAACAAGAGACTGCTAATATCACGAAAGTCTACGAGTGCCTCGCTGACCCGGATTCTCTTGTTGAGTTGGAGCTGGAAGATGAAGACGACGACGACGACGCGAAGCGGGCAGAGACGATTAGGTTCACGAGTCTCAAACGGGACATCGAGAACGAGATGTTTTTCGATGGGACACGCCTCGTTCATCCTGATTTTGCCTCTGGGCTCCCAGCGAAGAATCGAAAGACTGTCATGGGTCTATTCGATGAACCAGAAGGTCCTACTTCCAGCGAAGGTGGCTCAGCTGGACCTGATGATACTTCAGAGGCCCATCTTGATTCAGCGTCACCTTGGACAGAAGGTTATGATCGATCTTCCTGGTCCTCCATCGGAAATTTGGGATTAGGCACCCATTCAAGACTCTCGCCCCTCCACTTTTTCTCTCCTCCGTCCCAAGTTCTTCCCGAACTTTCGCCCCCTGGTACACGACCCAGCCTTTGGAGCGAGCTTGGGAAAGATGAAGAGTGGGGTTTGAACACAGAAAACCACCACCTTCGCACTTCAAGTCTGCAAGACATTAGCCAATTCACTGTGCCGCCGTCTCCGTCTCCTCCTTCGCGCACTTCTAGCCGACGGCCCTCGGATGAGTTGGATTGCGACGACATCCTTCAAGATCCCAACGACCTCCAGCCACTTACTCCTCTCCTTTTATCTGCAAACTCCCTCCAGCTTTCAGTTGAACCGCCCACACCCGATAAATTTGGATTACGAGCACAAGGCCGTCCTACAGCCTCTCCGCGCATTACGCAAATGTCTGCAAAGCTGCGCTTGCGGACGAATCGGTGGGCTGAGCGGAGGGCGCATAGTCGTAATCGGTCCAAGAGCCGCGATGCACATCCCACGACCTCGAAAACCCAGTCGACGACGCCTTCTAGCCCACCCAGCTCGTTCGTTCCGTCGGAGGGGATCCCACAACGGCTCCTCAACGCCGTTGACACGATGATTGACGGCTTCAACACCCATCAGCAAGTTGATGACGAAGACGTCTCCGCCTCCGAATTCTCACCCGAATGCACGGAAGCTGAGCTGTCGCCACCTTTGACACCACATGGCGATGGCGCGACATTGCAACGTAGCGATGAAGCAACAGAGTTCTCTCCGCCACGGCAAGGGGCGGACCTGAACCAGGGATTCTGGTTAAAGGTATGGCTGTGGGTGCAGTTTTCGATCGTCGTCTTTGTATTTTTGTATGCGATGGCAAAACGTGGGCCCGGATTGGTTCTGACGGATGAGAACAAGGCTGCTGCTCGTCGGCGTCGTTGAGGAAGCATAAGCCCTTTCTTTGATCGATGAGAGTTTTTGTTGAGTTGTTGCATATCGTATTCACTCTTTTTATTTCCTCTCGCTGGACCTCCGTTGCATTCATCTTTATCATCTGTTTTTATATTATGGTACATATATATCTTGTTTTATAATTGTACCTAAACCTTTCTAGTCGCTAGTTTTAATATATTATTTCGTCGGTGAACAGATCTATCCATAAGTCCAAGTTACCAAGTGTCTACCAAGAACAAAGGCCAAATCCTTAAATACATAGAAACTATCTACATGAAAAAATAAATCAAATGAACATTATATGGGAAAACAGTGATGGTCAACCAGAAAACAAAGGATAACAATATATAGAACAAGTCACGTATCTCAGATGAAGCCACGGCACTTTATCGCATTACAACAACAGTCCTCCGCTCCCTCCGGCCGTTTGACTGGAGGACGGAAAGATTTGCCCTTCTTCGCTTTCGAACGGGCAGCCTCTTCTGCGGCAGCAGCTGCGGGATTGTAATCGATAGTAAATTCAGTACGGGCTGGGATGTCTTCTGCAGCGACAAAGGCAATGTACGGCATGCCAGTCTGTTAGGGCAAGGATGCATAGTAAGATGAATGCAATTTTGATGCAAAATAAATATCTGACGTTCGTGGGTGTGTCATGGACAACGAGGTAGATTTGAAGATTAGGCGTGCATGAGTGGCTGGAGGTGATCAGTATGAGCATGGACCTCGCAAAGATGAGAATAAATTGACTGGCTTGATAAATCTCGTCCAATTCCCTGTTTTCAAGGCAAATTGAAAATTGATCAACTCGAGCGGTTTAAAATATTGAAGGTTCTAACCTTGACATCTAGAATCAACTGTGTACTTTTCGTGGCCGGGTTGAACATCATCCTGTTCGTCACCATCGAGGTCAAACGTATATGCGCCAAGTCGGGCCGGAAGTTTACGAGCATCAGCACGCCGTCTATAAAACGGAGCGAAAATGATGAGGCAATACAACTTAGAGTGGGCTACGGACGCACAGAACACGGCTGGAGGAAGGTGATGCTTCATGTGAAAAAGACGAAATCATTTGTGCGCAGACATACGCACCCAGTGTAAATTCCTAACACCTTGCCCTGTTTCACAGCAACTGTTGTTCTTGCACCCCAGCCCCTGTTCCTAGTCTTGAAAATCTCGATAGGAACATCTCGTGGGCGCTGTGAAACCCGGTTCTTGCAAGTAGATAGCGAACAGCGGCAGCCCTGAAGGTACCTTGAATTATATTGCTGTCCCAAACAACATGTTGGAATCGAAACTTGCCTGGTTACATTCGACAACTTCCAAGTTTTTAGGAACATTGAAAGCAAATAAACCCTATGGTGGTTAATTAAGCTGCTGCTAAGATATGAAATACATATATACTCGCCATTGGGGTATAAGCATGCATTGGTTTACCCATATCATCGACAAACTCTGAGGATTCTTGACATTCGCATCCTGTGGGTTCCTCGCATGCCTGACATGAACATATAAGCAAGAATCCCATGTCTGGAAGATCAATGCCAGGCGCACTGGTGAGAAATATAGACAAGCCAATTTTAAGTAAGAGAACGTATGGGAAGAGGACCCACAGACGTACTATTCATATGAGCGTTCGAGATAACGGAAAGCAGGATCCAGTGGAGGGATAACCTCCTCATCTACATCATTCACAAACGAGATTTTTGCAGAAGAATATCTTTCTGCAATTCTTGACCATTCCTGTTGTAATTTAAGGCGCCTGTCAATATCGAACATCAGTTGAGATGCAGGCTGAAACTTGACAGGCAAATCAGGCCATTACCTTTGCATTGGTTGCTCTACTCTCGCCCTTTTTGCCTCCTTTTTGGGCGGTCCTATTTTCGGGGATTTTGAATTATTATTGCTCGAATGCGAAACGTCATCTTCTGACTCCGAGATTACGCGCTTGACCCGCTTCTTAGGACTGGACAACACAAATGGGGGATCCGGGGGAGATGGGTCGAGGCTCTCTGTGGGGATAATTTCGCGCTGTTTTCCTTGGGCCTTTAGCGACATTTGAGGAGTTGCTGCCGGTGGTGTCGGGACTGGAATAGCACCTAGAGTGACAGAAGACCGCCCAGAATTTTTTGATGAAGCTCGCACAGTGGTGGATGAAAGACTGGCATGGGACACCTCAGTTCGCTGCCGCGTTGTGGCTCTTTGACTGGTTTTCCCAGAGAATGAGGAGGAGCCCTGAGTTGGAATCGATGGTCCTGAGGGGTGGACATGCTCTTGATGTTTCGACATCAATTTCGCTGTTTCCTCAATCCAGTTCGGTTGCGGTTCCTTTTGGGCTCTCCGGAGTTTCTCTTCGAAAGCTTGACTTCTGAGAAAGGTGGCCGTGTTGTGAATGTCGGTTGTGGTCATGATTTCGATTTCCATTGATTCGCTTGCCTTTTGACGTCGAAGTCTCTTTTGGGCCGAGGCCCAGCGGGTGCTGTCGATGCTGGAATCGTCCTGGTGGTGCCATGTCGTCCTAGTCCCATCTGCGCGACGCCAGTCTTCCCACATCACCTGTAATTACCGCATTGGAATATGAACATGCTTGAAGGCAGAACGCGACCGACAGTCTTACCTCGAATCTGGGGAAATAATCAATTGTTATCACAAGGAAGAAGAAAAGAAACATACGAAATCTTTCCATCATGGCGCACCTCTTCACCGATGATTTGGTATCGCCATTCTCCATCCTCATTCGCTCCTTCTGCGTCACTGAAAGATTCCTTTGGAGATTCGGATGCGCGCCATCGTTCAAGGCCACTTTCGACCGCTACACTTGGAGATCCAGAATCGGAATCGGAATTCATTTCTACATCCTCGTCTTGCAACTTTTTTTCAACCAGAAAGTCTTTGGCTGGGCGAGCCCGAGGTGCCATAGTCCACAATTTATGCCCGATATATTTTGCTTGAAACGCGAAACCCTTCCTCTTCTGCAGTTGGATAAACGAAAGAACAATTATTTACACGCGAAACGCGATGCAGGGACAGAAAGGACTATTGGTGAAACAAGGTCTATATAAGTTGGGAAATTCGCGGAATAAACCAATACAGTACATACCTGCAACTGCGTGGAGCACCCTTGCTGAGATGTCTAATTGTGAAGAAAAACGCCTGGCATGCCGCATCAAAGCTTTGGAGGCATGTGGGACAAGAACGAGAAGTAAAACGCGTTGTGTTCACGACTGTTGAGATCGACACGGAAAACCCGGGCCGTTCCGGGGATCCTCCTTTCTCCCGATTGCCCACCAGCAAGGAATGAATAATTAGAAACGGCCCTCAAACAAACTACAATGCACATATATCTCAAGAGGCTAGTGGAAATTTAGAAACCCATATATGTAATTCCAAAGCTTGTAAAAAGAAATTCGACAATTTATATGGACATTGGAGGAAAAGAGATGTTACGATAATCGGGAAAGTGGGAAACACCTAGTACGTGGAACATACCAGGATCGGCGTAGCAACGCGATGTCTGAGGATCAGATTTACCGCGATAACAGTAGCCACACGTAATGTGAGAATGAGAAGCCAAAAACGTGCTTCACTCGATTATGTACATTCGTAGTGCTGGTTGTCCCAGTCGACCTGAATTACACTGGAAATATTTGGTGAGAAAGAACACCAGCCATTTAGCACTGGACAATTTTTGTTGCTGCAATCTGCTCCAAGCTTTGCGTTGGGCATGGGTCGCGGTAGTAGATGATCCTGAGTTAATTTGCAGGCTGGAGATCTTTGTCTTTGAACCTCGATTAGATAGGTGGTTCAATGATCTATACGCACTGCTCTCTCGAAGGATTGATAAGCATGCGATAAACGGGTCACCAGAATAAGCTTCCAGGGTGTTGCCCATTGCCGATCATGATCGCGAGCACGTCAATGGACGTTAGCATCCTCCACGTCACAGACGATGAGCGACGCGCTAAGTACCAATGGAGACTGGCTACCAGAGTAAAGGTGCTCTATGCCTGGCGGTTCGCATAGTATACCGAAAAGGCGTCCCATGTAAGGCATTATTTGAAATATGCGGAAGGGCGTGTATTTGGAGAGCCGAATCGATAGGCATGTTGGGGATAAACTTGGTTAACATCCTTCAGGGTGACCGTACCACAAGACAGCGATCCAGAGGAAAACAGATTCCAAGTCAAGGATCATTGGTTGATTGAGGTTGAAAAAAATCGTGCAGACGCTGATACAGTATGAAAAAATGAACGAGACAGGAAGCGACGAAAAGACAAGAGGCCCCTATCTACAAGCAACAAACACAGATCAACCGGGCCGCATAGTACGTTGGAATTTGCCACAAGCTCCCGGGTGAGGAAACCCAATTAACCCGGATGCGTTTGTCACTCTCTTTTCGTCTCTCTCCTCCTTTCTCTTTGCAGAATCGGTCTCCCCTTCCTTCGGCCAGATTCTGGCGATTATATCAACGAAGAATGGCCAGCTCGCAGGCCTCGGTGGGCAGCTCGAATCTCACCTACGGTTTCTCCGGTTTCCTGATTCATTCTGGATACTCTAGTTCGGATTGAAAGAGCCTACCTTGATTAAATTTCAAGCCTTCATCGATGGGCAATGGGTCGATGCCAAAAGTGGCGACAAAATCGTCGTAACCAGTCAGTATCGTCGTCGTCCTCCGTCACTGGATCTTTGATCATGACCTCCTCTTCACCGCAGACCCCGCCACCAACGAGGAGCTGGGAACAGTGCCAGAGATGGGCCTAGAGGAGACGAAAGAGGCTATTGAAGCTGCGCATAAGGCCTTCCCCGCATGGAGTAGGACGACAGCAAAAGTATGTGAGCATGCTTTTGCCTTACACTTCTCTTGATGTTCATTATTTGCAGTACCGCCATGATGTCCTCATAAAATTCTTCAATCTCATGCAACAGCATTCAGATGATCTTGGCCGCCTTATTGTGCGTTCCATTAACTCTTGACGTTTTCGGCTTTGTCTTACTACGCCACCAGACTCTCGAAAACGGGAAACCTCTTGCAGAGGGCAAGGTAAGGCTCATCTTAACCGCTCTAAGCGTCGTCAACTCATTAATACTAGGGAGAAAATGCATATAGTGCTTCGTTTCTCGAGGTATGTCGCGTGACCAATGCTTTCATCGAACCATGCTAATCAGGTTCTAGTGGTTTGGTGTGTGGTATTCGTATTCATCCATATCCACTACTGACAGGTATCATCGTAGCTGAGGAGGCTGTCCGAACATACGGAGGTTCGTGCGTTTTCCCCTTGCCTGGGAATGTCACTTAACATGGTTCAAAAATAGAACAAATCCCATCTCCCATCCCAAATGCTCGCAATGTTGTTATTAAACAACCGATTGGTGGGCACTCACACTGATTTCCCCATGACTGTATCCTAACTTGTTTTAAAAGGTGTTGTGTATGTTGCATCGAAACTACTTGAACACCTTCTCACCCGCATCATATAGCTCGATACTGACTCCATGGAACTTCCCATCCGCGATGATTACGCGCAAACTCGGTGCTGCTCTTGCTGCTGGATGTACCGCTGTCATTAAGCCACCCCCGGAGACACCATTCTCCTGTCTCGCTCTCGTCGAGGTAGGCAACTCAAATTCGGGCTCTCGTTTAGGTCTCCCCTAACCCCGGTCAAAGCTCGCTAACCGTGCCGGAATCCCACCTGGCGTCATTAACGTCGTCACTACTCAGAAGAACGTCGTTGAGGTCGGCAAAGAAATGTGCGAGAACAAAGCCGTCAAGAAAGTGACCTTCACCGGATCGACTCCTGTCGCGAAGCTGCTTTATGGTATGGCCGCCACGACTCTCAAGAAGTAGGTTTCCATGTTTAACATCGGAATGAGTTCTGATTTCCTACCATCTAGGGTGTCCTTGGAAGCTGGAGGAAATGCGCCTTTCATCGTATTCGATGACGCCAATCTTGATGAAGCCGTCGATGGTCTGTGAAGGATCTCCACCCCTCTCAGCATAAAGGCTAACATATTTCACCTTAGCTGCCATCCTCTGTAAATTTAGAGGAAGTGGGCAAACTTGCGTCTGCGCCAACCGCATCTATGTCCAATCGTCCATCTACGCCGAATTTGCTTCGCGTCTAGCTGAGCGGGTCGCAGGGTTCAAAGTCGGAAACGGTTTGGAGGAAGGAACGTACGTACATATTCATCCATCGTAACAACCCCCGTATCCTCAACTCAGAATCGCAGAACCCATGGACCTCTGATCCACACTCGAGCCGTCGAGAAAGTCGAACGACACGTCAACGACGCTGTCGCAAGAGGCGCACAAATCCTCGTCGGCGGCAAATCCATCCCAAATACTTCTTTCTTCATCCCTACCGTCCTCTCAGACGTCCCTGCCGATGCGCTGATCAGCACCGAGGAGACTTTCGGCCCGCTCGCCGCCCTGACCAAGTTTGAAACGGAGGACGAGGTCGTGAGGCTGGCAAATGATACTGACGTTGGGCTGGCTGGGTATTTCTTCTCGAGGGATGTGGGCAGGGTTTGGCGCGTTGCTGAGCGATTGGAAGTGGGTATGGTGGGTGCGAATACGGGCATTATCAGTCAGGCGGTCATTCCGTTTGGGGGAATTAAGGAGAGTGGGTTGGGTAGAGAGGGTGGGCATGGAATTGAGGATTATTTGAATACGAAGCTGATCGTGTTTGGTGGGCTGGGTGCTTAAAAGGCCTCTGGCTTTGGTGGTCACAAGCCGCTTGGAGCATAGTATCGGCCAATCTCTATCTGCGATGTAATAATGTTAAGGAGCCACCATTGTGTATTTCTAAGTGCCTAACTGTTGTTTATCCATTTTTTATAATCCGCAACGTCAGCCCGGCCTAAAGTCTCGACACCACCCTCGTGCTTGCCTTCTCTTCTTTAACATCATTTACCAAGGTGCCGATGCCATTTCCCAACCAAACGGACATCTTATCACCGTCCTTTAGGTATAGAGCCGGCTTCTTGACGAATCCGACGCCTTTCGGCGTTCCGGTGAGGATGATACTCCCAGGCTCGAGGGTGGTACCCTGAGAGAGGAAGGCGACGGTCTGGCGTATATTGAATATTTGTTCACTGCAAAAAGAATAAATTTCAGAATGAAACTAGACGGAGAAGATGAATGAGCGTACGCAGTTGTGCCATCCTGGAGAACTTTTCCATTCACGGTACATTTGAGCAGGATGTTTTGAGGGTCGCTGATGGCATTATTAGAGACGAGGCATGGGCCGAGAGGGTTTGTGTTATCTAACGAATACTGTAAGGGGTCCGCCTTCAAATACACAAAGATGAGCGTACCGAAACTCTTTGAGAAACCCCATTGTGAGACGGACAATTGGTGTTTACGGAAAGAGACCTATGAGATATGAGTATTCCTGAGGGCGTTCTTACCAAGAAAGAATATACACACATCGTTGGCACCAGTGTATCCAAGGACATAATCAAGTGCATCCGCCTCCGAGACATCCTTGGCAGCTTTGCCGATGACAATAACGAGCTCCACTTCGTAATCCGGGAGATGGTCCTTCGGTGGTTGGGCCACTTGTGGGATTACCACGGTCGCCAGAGGGCCAATAAGCGATGTGACAGGTTTATAGAAGAGGATGGGGAATCTACAAGGCAGGTCGGTGCGTCAAACTCAGTAGAAGATACAAATGCTTTGAAGGATGCATACGCTGGTTTGGGCATGTTGGCTTCGGCCTAATAAATATAAGAATAAATTCCCTAAACTTGAGGAGAAAGGTACCCACAGCGTGGTCCGAGTAGTTCAGTCCCAGACACCGTACGACCTTGATCTCTTCGTTCGACAGTGGAGCCAGGAGCTTTGATACGGTGAGCACGTTCTTGGTGAGTTGAGCTGCTGGGTCCAATGCCGACCCGATGATTTCATAGGCCTGGATTACCTTCCCTTGGAACGCAGCAAGACCAACTGGAAAAATAATTAGTCGCTGAAATGGGGAGTGGAAGTTGGCTTACCATCAATGGCTGGATCTACGGGTTCGCCAATATGCACACGCGAGGTCTCAGCAGCGACGAAGCGGATGAGCCGGGACCATTTCTGTTAGAATCAGCATCATGTCGACATATGTAGGCACTGTAAAGAGACACGCACTGTTCGAATTGGGGACATGCTAGCGACCTAGAAAATTCGGGGCGACAGTTGTCTTGAGAAAAAGAGACGATAACAGGAATAGCAGCATTTGCCGGGACCATGACGGCGGAGATTAGGGTCCCGGACTGCTTGTTAACGCCGTCACGTGATCGAGTTAATGGGTTTGCAGCTGAGCAGCAGCTCACCGTAGCTGCCTAGAGAAGTAGTCGACACATCCCGACGTTTAGACCTGTAACCGTTCGGAGGAAGAGGTGACGATGGGAGTACCTCGATACTTCATCGAGGATTCACCATCGTCAACGAGCCTACCCGACGTTGACGTCTAATCGCGACCACCACAACCATTCCGTCCTGACGAGGTAACCCGCCATCCCTCTGCACTGTCACCTTATCCCCTCCTGCGAATCCCTCTTGTGCCGAGTGACGCCACAACCCCATACGACCATGACTTTGTAAAAGGGCGAGGTTATAGCAATGTTGATTTCACTCAATTAGGAAATTAGTGTATCGAGATCCATCGTGGGGCCGTCAGGAATGTATATAAGCTCAGGTGGAATGAACATCGTTTCTTTGGCCGGTCCCTCACACTTACCCTTCTTTCAACCACACAATGCGCTGGTCGCCCCTTGTTGTCTTCTCCACCGTACTCGCTGCCACATCTAGCTTCGCTGCCCCGCTTGATGTCGTCCTTGAGAACAGGGCCAGCACTCTACTTGCAAGCACCAAACCCAAGGATCTCTTTGCCAGATCCGACCCCGTGAAAGTTACTCCCGGACCCAAGGGTGAGTTTGTTGCGAGATGAGTTGTAGATTCTCAAACAGTTTATTGCGTTTTTTTATAGGCAAGAACGTGGTCATTGACAAGAAATTCGGGGCACCAACTATCACCAAAGGTTTTTTATTTTATTTTGACCTCAATTCATCACTGACCCTCCTCGTAGATGGTGTTACAATAGCAAAGGAGATTGAACTTCATGGCCATTCGCATCACACACCTGGGGCCGCATTAGTCAAGAAACATAAATGAAAATTCTGCATAGTTGTTCATCACGGAACGGAATTTTGTAGTAAATACCAGAATGTGACATGCGCATGATAATGTGAAATATTCCTACTTACAAGCATTTGCGAGGACGATGACGGCGGAGATTGGGGTGCTTATCGCCCCAACGCCATCACGTGATCGAATTAAGGAACGCGTTTCAACCAGCTTCCAGAAATAGAAACAAAAGCCTGCCACCGTATTTCTTTCCCGACCACGCTTTGAAGACCTTATATTCCTATTGAGTATTTTCCCGCTAATTGAACAACAAACCATGGGGTTTGAGGAGGTGATGGAGTCTATGAAAGAAAGCTTGCAGGTTTCTTTGGACGAGGTACGTGGCCCATGTTCGACCTGACAAAACAAACACGAGGCGCTGACCAGATTTTTGACTTCCGCTAGCTAATATCATCACGTTCTTCGTCTAGAGCAAAGACACTGGCCCTGCAAAGTATCGAACAGAATCTTGCAAGGGCGTGTTTCAGCGCTGAGGATGATTCAGACACCAGAGATAGCTTCCTTGCTCTGCAATACACTTTCGAGTGCAATGGTATGTCATCTTGTTCGTCTTCAATTTCTTTCTCTTACGGGTCGATAGTCCCTTCAAGGCTTCTCCCATGGATATCCCATTCGACAATGAGACTCGAGCATACCATGACCAAAGGAAACGCAGATGGTCAGTGGACTTGCTGTTCTGGAATGACTCGGTTTGACGTGGTTGTTGTAATAGAGGCACAGGTTTTGGAAACGGAAGAACTATCATCCCAACTTGCATTATCACTCTCTCTCATACAAGGCACCGTTTTAAACCACGAACCAAGCAAACGCTACCTGGGCCGGCGTTGTTCACTAGAGGTACGTAATGAGCCACCTGTTGGATTGAACAAGCTCATGCCGTTATAGATTCTGTTGGATCTTCTGCTTGCCTCTCGACATATCTCTGCCCCATCTAACTCTCCGAATGCGAAATCGAAATCATTGAATGGAACACCTCATCTGACATCCATCATCCTGGACACTCTCTTATGCATCCTCGTCGACTCGTCCTCCGCACTCCGTTCTTTCGAGGCCGCGAATGGGGTGCAGGCTGTCGTAAAGATTCTCAAAAGGGCAGGAACACCGCGAGAAGTCAGGTAGGCAGTCGTTTGCTTCGTCTGCTGGGATACTTCCTCTGAAACCGTTTTCCAGAATGAAATGCCTGGAATTCCTATATTTCTACCTCCTGGATGAAACCCCGGCAACAGCTTGTGTCATTCAAGCAACACAAGCTACCCCGCCACCCACAGCGCCACCCACTCCTATCCGTCCATCCAAGCCGTACCTGTCAGCGACTCCCCTCCGTCCATCCTCACGTTATGGTTCATCAACTTTCTCCTTTTCATCGAGCTCTAGCAGCCTGTCGTTATCAGGCTCATCGTCGTCCTCATCGCGGTCAACTTCTGGCAGCTCTATGAAATCATTCTCTTCAACGTCGTCCAATGCATCGTCCTCGACCACTGCCTCCTCAATGCCGCCTTCTCCTGTGAAAGAGTCATTTCTTTCATTCCCTTCTGTCGGGCCTCCAGTAAAAACTCCGGGAAGCAGAATTACAACACCCTTAAATCAGCATCGCTCTCTGCCCAACTCTCCACCTTTCTCGTCTGCTGCCAAATACCCTCAGCTCCGCTCGATGATGATGCTAAAGAAAGAGGTGGACTATATTCCGCAGAGTCCAAAGAGGGTGCCTGGATTTAGTCCTCGACATCAGAAGAGTCTGTCGCATTCGACATTATCACGTTCGCCGCCTTCCTTGCATTCGCGGTCTCGATCACAGACTGCATTGCCCGAGTCTGTAAATGAAGATGCAGGTGTGATATCGCTGGTCATCGATCCGGATGTCGCCAACGCTGCGTCAGACGTTAGCAAGAAACCCAAAAGGGAAGAGAAGTGGAAAACGACAGAGGAGAAAAAGGAGCTGCTGGGGACAATGCTTGGGAATGTTGATGCACTCGTTGAGGGCGTTCGCAAGGCGGGAATTTGGGGGCTGGGTTAATTAGGGAGATCACTTCTGATTCTGAGGAAAGAGTGGGGTGTGGAACGGGAGGGGTTTTGATATCAAAAAAAAAAAAAGAAAAGTCGATCCTAAAGTATTTGCTGTCCTTTACACATTATACCTCCATTGTTGTCTGTCGTTGCAATTTGCTTTCTTTGCTTTGCTATTCCATTTACAAGGGGATTAGAAAATATTGCGCAATAAAATTTCCGGAATTATCCTACATTCATGTGACATTATGACTTGTTCATTTTCCCGACATTGTCAACTGGAGGAGCACCCCATACAAGTGTCTTCCTCTCAGGATCAAGAAGCCATGGCACCCTATGTTCTATATGGCGCAGCACACCCCTCGCAGGGGTATTGGCCTTTGCCTCCGCCTTCGCAGCTTCTTGCAAGATGATAGAGTCCCTCAGCGTGCCAGGCTTGGTGGTCGATGTAATATCTTGTTTCTGAAGGTTGCTGATGGAGAGTTGGTTGCTCGGAGAATTGGCGGAAACCAAGACCTCCACTTCTTCGTCGACGTCGTCGAATACGTCCTGTTTCACTGCGCTGATCGAGTATGCCCAGACGCCAACGGCGAAAGCGCCGAGTCCGAGCCCGACGATGGCATTCTTGAGACGGTATGGCTCGCGTGCGCGTTTCAACCCCGGTGACATGGTCTTTATAATCCGAGGATTCGAATAGACGAATGAGTGGGTGAATAATGAGAAGAAGATGAAGGTAGTTTCTGTCAGTCAATTATGTTTTCCAGACTCTGAGAAAAATGGGGGGACGAACACCAGCTTTGGGCCGATATGAATTCTGGGCCTCTTTTCTGTCGATATATTGGGACATTTTATATGTTGTATTCGACAGGTAAAAAGGGTTGGTAAGGATGATAGTGACAGTATGGCAGGAAGGAGGTGACCGGAGCCTGGAGGCTTGAGAGGCTGCAGCTTATAGTGCGGAAGTAATGTGCATACTTCTCACGTGATGGATAAAGGAAATGCTCGAAATCATTTTCATGTCGTGAACTCATTCCAGGACGGTTGTCTCTGGATACCCCCCAAAAAATGTCCTCTTCTTCGGATTCATCGGCCTCGTCATCAAAAAGTGCCAGTCCTAGCCCACAACCCGAAATTAAGAAATTGAAGAGGAAAAGAAGGGAACCAGTTCAAGAAGTCGCTTCCGAGAGCTCAGATTCAGACGACTCTGGTGACGAACACGAAGCAGAAGATGAGGTCGAACCTTCTCCGACCCCGATAGTAGAAGAACCCGTTCTATCGCACGCTGAACGCCGTAGACGAAAGAAAGAAGCCAAGCTTGCTGCGAAACTAGAGTCAACCAAGGAAGAAGGCACGGCAATGAAAAAGCGCAAACTCAAGGATGGGAGTGCGAAGAACGTTGCTGAGTCGACAAGCAAACGACAGAATTCAGTTTGGGTGGGAAATATGTCGTTCAAGACGACGGTTGAAAATCTTAGGACTTTTTTCAAAGAGTGTGGAGAGATTACGAGAATTAATATGCCTACGAAGGCACCGACAGGTCCTGGAGTGAAGCCTGAAAATCGTGGGTGGGTTATCAATATTCTTCTTTTTTTCTTCTTTCTTCTGCTCATTCATTGGTGTAGGTTCGCATATGTAGACTTTGCTACACCAGAAGCGAAGACGGCTGCGATCGCTTTGTCTGAACAACCTCTTGTGGGTCGCAAACTCCTTATAAAAGATGGTTTGTTGGCTTTTTTAGATCTCAATAATTTCCGTTTATTTAATCCCAATAGGTGATGATTTTGCCGGACGTCCAGCAGCGGTCGGTGCCGACATTACGATTAATGACCCAGCCCTCGCGCATAAAACACACTCAAAAACTGCACAGAAAATTCTACGCGCTCAAAAGCAACCTCCTGCACCAACTCTCTTTTTCGGGAACCTGGGTTTCGAGACTACTGACGCTGCCATCCGTGAACTGCTCGAAGCACACAGGCCCGGAAAGAAACCTACTAAGGATCCTGGCACTGAAGTGGAAGGAGAGGAAAAGGAAAAATCAAAAGACGTTTGGATACGAAAAGTCAGGATGGGTACATTTGAGGACTCTGGGTTGTGCAAAGGGTATGTCGCCAATTGCTGCTGGCCTCATGTTTGTCTTCCTCAACGTGCTCTCTAGATTTGCATTCGTCGACTTTACATCGATAGAACACGCTACCACCGCACTCATCAACCCCAAGAACCACCACCTGAATGGCCGAACTCTCGTCGTGGAATTTGCAGGGGCTGATGCTGTTCGTCGTGGTGCTCCCAAATCGGCCAAACCCGTCGATAAACCAGAGCACAAAGGCAGGGGCGGTGCAGATAACCCAAGATATAGGACAGATCGACCTCCCAAAAACATTGAGGAACAACCCCAAATGGTGGAAACTGCTGTAACCGCGGAACCAAAGAAAGCTTGGGATGGAAAGAACAGGGCTGCGAAGAGCGATAAGCTTGATGGAGCCAGGCATAAGGGACCCAAAACCCGACCCAAGCCCGGCGCTGCCCTTGCCCTCGCAAAACGCGAGTCTGTCGCGATCGTTCCCAGCGAGGGTAAAAAAATCACGTTCTAGTTGTTTATCCGACCAACCAACCAAACTGGCATGCACAAGTCAGTGACTATGAGTCCTTGTTGCGGCACTTTGAATTAACAACTATTTAGACCCATCTTTAAAGTGGGTGTTGCGAATTTCATTTTGAGATATGATGCCCCATTCCATTGAGATTCGGATCCTTCAAACGGCAATAAAGCCACTCACCAGGGAGGTTATAAAAACTTATTTTCTCATTGAATAAGGAGGGGATGGGTTCTGTTAGCCACGCATCCTTCCAGCAACCTGGAATATAGGATGGGATATTTTCCGTATTTCATCACAACCCATCTTAAGAAACCTCCTCGTCTGCTTTCTTGAGATATTCAAGCACTTGGAGCACTCGAGGGTTACGACTGCTCTCTATCGTACCACGAGCGAGGAGGTCTGCCAACAGTCGAGCATCAGCCATCTGACGAAATATAATTCAGCTCGATAGCGTACCTGCGTCAGTCCCAATCTGAGTAACAGCAAAGTAGTGAGGATCCCAGCCGCTCAGTCGCAAAGAGACCCCATCCGTCGATATTCCAGGTGCCCACCCAAGGGCTTGTGCCAATTCCTTCTCAATATATAATCCATCCAATGTGACTTTGAACTGCCTGGCAGCTGTAGAGTGTTGCGCCGTCAGTAAGCGTTTATGGGGAGAAGAGTGGAGAATTCTGGCACGTCCAACGCACGTCGCGAAGTGACCTATGGAGAAATTAAAACTCAGCAGCCATAGACACCCATGTCGGCTCATACTGCTCGCCTGTCTCGCCTTTTTACGCCAGAGTACGCTCGTCGCATCAATGCTCAGATAGTACACCCTGCCCAGCCAGTGGTCGTGAAGTATAACGAGCTCGAATCTGCTTTGAGTCGACCATTGCATGTTTCTGTCTATGAGCCAAATCGCCATCCTGGCTACTTGGCCGCAACGCTATCTTACGGTATCATCAAAGGACACCCGTTCCTCGATGGGAACAAGCGTACAGACAATTTTATGGATGTGCTTTTTTAGAGCTGGTTAATGACTACTCGCCAGCCTTCTTCCTCACCAATGAATACCTTCGCGCCATGGGTATTCCTGGCCTAGCTGACGAAAACAAACTCGGAGAGGTGCACGACCAGGTGGCAAATATTGCTCAGCGTCACATGGACGTCGCCGCTGGAAAACTGGATGTCGCAGGTCTATCGGGCGATAGCTCGTAATCTGACCTCTGTACATATAGTCTAATTACTTTGCCGTCAAATTTCACCTGTTTTTCACCTGTGATATTCTTTGGCGTTCATGTCCCTTGACCATGACTCCTCGTTGCGCGTGGGATCCTGAGTATGGTTCCAGCGGAAGGAGTGAAAATCTCAACCTGCAATTTCTAGCATACTGTACCAAGGGAATGTCCACTTCAATGCCCAACATCGATCATAGGACGTGGCCCAGAAGAACTATGTGTCTTATTTCTCAGGCTGGCTCATACCATATATTTATCTAGTCATATCCTTGGTCCTGTAAACAAAGGAATAGGAATTTCAAGCCCGTCTAAGTACACGACTAATGCAGGCACTTTAATATACACTATTCTTGATGGTGAATTATCCATATTCCAATGATCTGTGACGCACGTTTTGTGGCACAGATCATCGAAATTGGTCGTCGAGTCAAGAGGACTTTGAATTATAAAGACTTAAAACGGTGTACTTGAGGCAACCTTGAATGTTTATGCTTACCACTTAGCAAAATCATTTGCTTGGAAAATTGAGATGGAGTCAATATAGCCTACTCGTGCCTAGACAGTCGCATTCATACTCAGTCAATTAATTTTTTTAAAAAGAACATTCGAAAGATTCACTGCAGTATTGCCAAGGTAGCTCAGAAACCCCGCTCAATCCATATCAGACCTTTTCCGGATGACAGTGATACCAGGTGGACTGCACGACTCTATCTCAAAATTTCTTTCTTGCAATTGGATCCACTGAAGGAGATGTTTCGATCGTATTGGTGGTGCTGGTGGTGGGACGTCATCCGGAAATGGCTCGAACTCCATTATCTCCAGGCAGGTTATGGTACGCACTGTTTCCAAAAGTCCGATCACTCCGGTGTCATTGAATTGTCCAGACAGACCTAGGTCGATAAGGGTAAAGTGGGTTAAAGGACTTTGTGAGCGGTTGAAGAGAGAGTAGAGTGCGGCCATCGGGAATCTCAGGGGAACCTCGGGCGCGGTATAAACGAAGTGGTCCAGAACCGGGAGCACCATTTTATCGAACAGGGTGCTTCCAGCAGAAAGGTCATGGAATGGTGCGAAATGAAACTCCTTCAGCGACGGATGTGTGATCGGGTGGTCTGGGATCCCAAACGCTGGCATGTCATTGACACCTCCAGCTATACAGCGAACCAGTGATGGGGCCATTCGTAAAAGGTATAGTATTTCTTCAACGGAGACGGCTTCGGCCTCAAAGTGAGTGAGGCCACCCCATTGCGGCATGATATCTACAAGACGGGGGAATGAAATTTCCAAGTTGACGAGCCGGGGGGTATCGGTCAGGATTAAACGGTGGGAATGGGTTGTGTATTCTTCAGAAGGGAGGAGGCGAAAGACCTCGAGGATAGGAGCGCTGGAAAGGTCACCTTGGAAGCAAGGATAAAAGTCCATGGGGATATACAGTGTTAATTCGCGCCATCGGGCACTATGTCTCCGAAGAACTTCAAAAAGCGGAGCAAGATCATCTGGGTGGACTGTATCGTCGCTTAAGGAGGACTGGTTGCAATAAACCGTGATGGAGAGTGGCAGAGCGCCTGCTCGGTCCAACCATTGTTCTGCCAGTTCCGCGTGTAGTGGTATTGAAATAGAGTATGAAAATATGTTTATAGATGTCCACAATTCTGGAGTTGCAAACATAATCTCGCGCCAGGTTTTGCAGACACTCGCAACCTGCAGTAATGACCTAAAGGGATCAATGTAAGGAAAGGGGTCTGCAGTTTCCTGTGCGGGTGGACAATTAATATCTCTGTAGAACAAGAAAATTTGCGAAGCGATTTCGGAAGGGAGCTGATGGATATAAGGATCGTGATTTTGGTTGATTTTTGCCATGAGTATACGGCGTTTCTCTGTCAGATTAGAGAGAGTTTCCACGATCTCTCTGTCGAGTTCCTCTAGCTTGGAACAACAACCGCACACGTTCCCCGAATCGAAGGAACAAGGGCATTTATCTGGAATGCTGCGTAATGTTTTGAAGACAGAGTCTAGGTCATTGATGCGATGCGATCCCATGATATGATAATGCCGCCAAGCTGTGTGTTTAGAAATTTGAGGCCGCTTTGAAAGATCCAGACCTTTTCAAAGATTAAGAGGAAAATAGCCCCGTTACAAGGGAATAAAATTCACTTACCAGGCTTTGGATTGAGAGATGTCTTCAGTGAACAACTTGAAGACAACACAATGTACAGGTACGTTCAAACTCGTGGGAAATTTTGACATTGAACTCAGAATAAAGTTCGTCTTGAGTTCGTCTTGCAGAGACAGTACATTCTTGCTTGTGAGAGTCCAACACGGGCCTCGCAATTTTCGCCCTTACTTGACTCCGTTTTCCATTAGATCGCGATTTGTAACGAACACTTTCCTTTTTAGGATATATCTCTTATTTCCAATTCTCGTACCGACGCTCCGAGTCTCTGCGCGTCGGTACTTCTCGGACTTTCCT
>Ga0307509_10004607_pt1 | contig 19763 bp, 20 predicted proteins | sample 10_EM_MG_FD_202245 | JGI IMG/M metagenome (GOLD analysis project Ga0307509, IMG submission 202245) | Populus trichocarpa ectomycorrhiza microbial communities from riparian zone in the Pacific Northwest, United States - 10_EM | ecosystem: Host-associated > Plants > Roots > Unclassified | place...
AGGCAGATGGATGGTATACTAAATATTGATTTCTACTATGTATTTACATTTTTTAATTTTTTATTATTATTATGATGTTGGGGTTGGTGGAGGGAGTTGTGGTTGTCCGGCCAAGATTTTTCACGCTGGTTGTAGTCAGTTAATTTTGTTAACAAACAATACCATAGAATACAGTCAAAGCCTCAGGATTTTGATGACTCGCGGGGGTTAACGGTCCATTTGACAAACCCCGCGAGGGAGCGGATGCAGGGTGCAGCCAACCAATCGGCAGCTGACGATTCGCATAAAACATATTACTGGTCAGGGGCGAGGGGGCAGACGGGAACAATTGGGTAAGTATGCTTTGTATTGGCTCGAGCACTAATCCCCTACCATAATTCCCCTTAATCCTTGTTTTCCGGTACTTCATGCCTATCATAGGAACCAATGAATTGATAACGGATAGCGATATCCGGTAGAAAGACGAAATTGTTTCTCTCGCAGTAAATTTGTGCCCAATTTTCCCCCTACCGGGTGCGGTCGAGATGCTCGAGGATTGTGTCGGGTTGGGACTACCGGTACTAGATGCCTAACAATAGTTGCAGGAATAAATAAATAAAGCATGCCTCTTCTTTGATAATAGCCCCTTGATAACGGCCTGCTGCTCACACTCCACTTGGCTGGTTCTAGAGAGATTTAGCACCTTCTTCTACACTGGTAAAATTATAGTAGTTTTTATAATACTTGGTTTGTAGGATGCTTTAAATGTAGGGCGGAACAAATTTTAAACTTGGTCACTTGTGTACAAAATAGCTTTGACCTTATAGAAACCTATCCATAGGGCTACATCATACTAACAAGTAGTATTGTTATGATAGATCTGACAATTAATTATTTGTGTCAAACGTGCACTCAGCCATACTTTCCTTAATGGTAAGTTTAGTAATATTGTAACTAATAATCGACTGGAACAACGAATGCTTAAAGTCTGACATAAGTTAGACTTTATCTGCTCGCTTTGGCTCTCCAACATGTTGCTAAGTTTCATTCTTACAGTAACTTAACTAGATAATAAAGTATTTAAAAAAGATTCTTATAAATATCTTCTACATCATTCATCAGGGTTATTCCACCTTCCTCTTATATTATTTTTTCCTCCTCTTTCCATATTCCTACCATCGATAAAACACCACTGCCAGAGAGAGAGAGCAAGTATCATCTATCTCAGCCCCCAAATATTTTCTTCCATTTAAATGATTCCCTGAACTTCCGCATTGTCCGCCCTTAGGCCTGTGATGTAGTCCATTGCCAGTGACCATACCGAGACTTATCAGACCAGACCACACCTAGCCATGCAAGACCACTGCAGAACAAAACAGAATCTACAAAACAAATAACTACTTAAATAGATTACTACACATTCCTGTCAATGGGGGGAACGCAAAAATGCGGGTAATAATGCTAAATAGTCTCCCAGCCGCTAAACAGCAAAGCAATACAAAGTAAATGCGAGTGGGTATCAAAGTATAAACCAGTAGTTAATGCCAAATCACTTCCAGACATCATACGAAACTCTTACTACCCGGATACCTTTCTCTCGGGTCGCCTTTTCTTCTCAAAATGCATTACCCCCCTTATAGCCTCCTCCTCCCCCGGCGCTGCTGCAGCAGTGCCATCTACCTCTCCATCCACCTCCACATAGGCCCATTGACCCCTATCTTCCTCCCTAGCTCCATCTGCTCCGCCATCTCCCTCTTCCGCGCCGTCCACAGCCAGCTTCCCACTATGCGCGGCCTTCAGTCTCTTTGGCCCTTTCTCGCCACGTCTGTCCCCATTTTCCTCCGGAATATATTCAGGATTATCCCGCACCACTTCTCCGATCCGTGCCGGTTGCTTACCCTCAGCCACTTCTGGTGAGCGGGCGTATTGAAGCACCCCCTCGTTTATGCTACGTAAACTCCAGGCGAACACGGCTACCTGGCGAATGCTCTCCATAAAATCAGCGGCAGCGGGGCCACTAAGACGGGGATCCGGGATATCAGCCGGGGTGTCCATTTCATCCGCAGTTCTGCGACGTGAAGTAGACACCACTGTGGACCATGGTGAGACGAATTGCCCGATGGGTGGCCCAAGAGTCCCGCTTGATGGGATGATTGGGCGGGCCTTTCGGAGGACAACGACTAGCCCGTCTGAAGTACAGGAGACTACCACTTCCACGACTGGGGCTGGCAGGGCTGATGGTTGGACGCAGGGACTCGGTGCCGAATCGAGGCTGGAGGACTTATCACCTTCAGATAGCGCAATGTGAGCGACCCCTCCATTACTACTAGAACCTCCACCATTGTGGCTCGAGTGGGAGTTATTGCGATAGCCTGGTAGGCTTCGCAAGCTCCTGGCACTATCACCAGTGGAAGTCGATTGTTGTTGCACTCTCCCATTTGCATTTCTGCTTGTGGCTGCCGCATCGCCGCCTTCACCGTAGGTTGGGTCCCGGTCGTCCGGATCCTCTCCAGGATTCCGCCAAATGAACCTCAGGTACGCAATCGAGTCATTCTCTTTGGCATGTTCAATGGCTTGTATTGCGCCCTCTAAGCACTGTCGCTGTATGCACTCGTAGAAGCTAGTTCCAACCGAGTTATCGAGTTCGACCCCTAGCAGATCATTCAGTGCCGAGGTCGCATATAAGATGGAAGAGGTTTTTGTGAAGCGATTGAGAATCAATGCAGCACGCGGTTCGTGTGCCCCAGCTGGTGGTGCTTTGAATTTTTCAGAGAGATGTGTCAACATGTGGAATCTGGGATCTGCAGGCGAAGAGAAAGCCCTCCGAATCGCAGGAGCAGCCATAGCACGGCCTACCAAAAACCATTAAAATCAATCAATTATCACCACCCCAATGCACAATTATGTGACCCGGGTCACTGGGTAGCAACTAGGGGGGACAAACCTTGACTTCTGGAAGTCGGCCTGTACAAGCTAGTCGACGCTACAATAACAGAGTACACTACTGTGAAGACGCACTCGCAAGTGACATAATTCCCGTCAGCAGTCCTCAGCCTGCAATAGGAAAGCACGGCGGCTTTATCCAACTCCACTCCCTTCCCATGAACTGATTGAGCGAATGGTCTCTCGTCGGGATGAAAATACTCGAAGCACGACCTCCCAACAATCTCTTGACTATCATAGCCAAGAACTTCAGTAATTGAATGAGACGCATAAACCAACCTCGCCTCTGTAAAAATTCTTCTTCAGTTAGCAAAAATCAATACTCAACACTGACTTTTCAGCTTTGAAAAGAGACTCCGTCGGGCCATACGAATATGATAAGGGGCAGGTGCGTATTACCAGGCGAGAGGTCGTGCATAGTGATAAAGGTTATATCATCCATTATGGAAGAAATTTTGGTAGGTCGTAACACAACAAAGGCTGGATCCAGCCAGAATCCGGAAAGTTAGACAGTTGAGGATACAGGTATGACAGGATATAAGCACAAAAATTTGAGAACGAGATTGAGAGGCACGTCTGATCTGATATATATACAGTAGGAGAGTCGCTCGCTGACCCGTTAGACGATGGACGGTAACACCAAGCAAGAAAAGGAAGTGCCGGAGCTCGATTCTAGTAGCCTTTGGTCAAAAGCACCAACGGCAGGCAAACCGGGGGGGGGGCTGTATGCGGGTTATTTTTTCAATTCTATAGATATAGGAGCAGTTGATCCCAGGAAAGAAGGTATGTGTTAAGAGGAAGAAAGCAGGAAGGCGAGAAACATCCAATTTGAGCCTACAATTTGCTATCTCGCAGGAAAGGTGGCTTGTCCTACCGTGCTTGAAGCAATTGGCACAGTACAGTGCAGTGAAAACAAGGAGAAATTGAATGGGAAGAGAAAAAGGGGGGGGGAGGGCAAACTACAGCCAAGAGAGTGTGGGAACATAGGTGTCGTAGAAACAAGAATGTTCAGGCTGTGGGGGAACGGAGCAGCCCGCAGCCCATCACGGGACACTTTTGAGTTTAAAGTAATGATCTGTAACCCCGAGTTCTGAAAGGCGCAGGGCGGAGGGCGGCCGGGGCGAAGGTTTCACCAAAGGCGCGGATCAGTCGACTATTTCTAAATATCACTAAAAGGTGGAGGCGCGGTTGGTGGTGATGGCGGTACTGAAAGCACGGGCGATGCGAAAAGATGTTTGACGAGTTATGCCATCTTAGCAAAAAAAAAGGAGCCGCGAGCTGCCGAATGGTTGATCATGGACCCAGTATATCTGACGGGGTTCAATGATGATATGCCCAACTTTGCCAAGAGAAGGCCCTCCAACGACACCGACCCGCGACTGCCTTACCGTGCTCGAGTATATTATGGGTTTGTTTTACCCCCAAATTCATGGTGTCTGTTAGTTATCAGCACCGGCACTCTTCACACTCTCGCCTTTCCTTTGCCTCACCCCCCTCTAATCACACTTTTTTTTTCCTCCTTCGGGGTGCTATGCTATCATAGGAGCAGGGGCAACTACGACTTTGTTGGTCGGGGTAGGTTTGCTGCACCATTAGACACATCTGTTTGTCAGAGACAGAGACAGAGAGAAGCACCCCAAGACGGAGGCCTGGCCGCCAGCCCTGAGCCAATGCAGGTCTTATTTACGAGACAAGTCGGTAGCGGATTGGTACAAGTACAAGTAGCATCGTCACCTCCTCAGAAAACGTCAAATACGAGACAACTTTTTTCTTTTTTCTCTCTCATCATTGCAAGAGAATTCGGCTGTCTCAGATGCAATCGGAAATGCTGAGGCTGGTATGGGCGCCTCTATCATACTAGTATTTCGAAATTTTAGGGAAATGCGAAGGGAAAGATGGCAAAGCAATTGAGCTGAAACCATCGCTACATAAAAAAGAAAGAAAAGAAAAGGGAGCATATGGGGGTGGCAAGGGCGCCTCAGAGGGCGGAGGGAGGGAGGGAGGTTGACCGCCCAGATTGATGTAGCGCCACTTATGGTAGATCACCGCTTAAAAAAAAAAAGACGCGACCCCCATCCTGTGACACGAGTATCGTACGGCATCATACCCATAAAGGCTTGGATGGACGAACCGGCAGTATACACGTGGAACGAACTCTAGTTATTCGCAGTTTACCGCCTATGGAACTCTATTCACCTCCATGTCCGCACGCCGGAAGAAGTTATGAAAGATAAGAAGAAGGCCGAATCGAAGGTGACGAGGGAGGAAATGCAGACTGAGGATGTGGAGAAGAGAAGAAAAATACTGCTGAGGAAGGGAACACAGGTATGGCATGGGTAGACTAGGTCGGTTGGAAAACGACAGAATGAGCCAGTAAGGGGAAAGCTGAAGTTATAGGCAGGAAGCAAATATTGGAGGTGCCACTACAGAGAAATGGTGAAGACACAATGCTTCTGTAGGCTCGACCTGGGCATTTGCTCAGTGGCGGGTTGGGCTTGTTTGAGTTATCATACATAGATTCTTTGACGGGCTAGTAGCCCTTAACCATTCATTATACGAGTATAATATCTACCACTTCATACCCCTAGGGCTCCATACTTGTAAGTGTAATGACATGACATTGTAGCGATAATAATAATAACAATGACCCTACTTACCTTCCATTAGCTGCCCTTAATCCCTTAGTACATCCAAAAGTTTGCTCGACAGTCCTGACGTACCTAAAGAACGATCTCTCCGCCTGAGGCTCCTATCTTGATACCCGTGCATAGGCTGTACAAGTAGAGCCGCGAGAACGAATTGAACCAAGTAGCCTGCCTGCCTGCTAGGGCGCCATCTGCCGATCACTCATTGCAGTGTGAATACCCTCTGATATCGCATCCATCTGGTTTGCCATGCCGAAATGTAAGAGGGAGTGGGCTCGAGGCTCTGGTCTAACTAGTCCGATTTGGTTCCAATATCGGTCAACCAGTACAAAAATCCAGCAGAAAGTAGAAGCAAGCAGAATCAGTTGGCACTTAAGAAGGATTAAAACCCCCCAAACACAGCATAAGATCAGCCCTCAAGACTTTTTAAATCTCATTAGGCGGTATTCCAATTCGATTGTCTTGTCCAGCTAAACTTAGGCTGGCTGTCTGGCTGATTCTCGCTAATAATCTGAGGGCGGCTTTCGGTTCTGTACAGTACCACAACAGATAACTCGGATCCCGATTCTTAAACAACCCACCCATTTGCATCGGCCCTAGTTATTATGATGCTATCGGTATTAACAGACCCAAGAGGAAACTCAGTCGAGCACGGCAAGGATACCTCCCGCCTCTCCCCCGCACCCACACAGTTTCGAGTCACACTGGCTGACGGACTCGCAGGCTGGGAGGATACGGCGGGTTTGATAGAGCTCGATAGAGTGTCCACTTGACTTAGAATAATAAACTTGAGTCACTGCTGTCTTTTCAAAGCACCCAGGCTCCCGGCTCCGAGACAAGCAAGCATCCATCTCGAGGTCCCCATTCAAAGCCCCGACCATGGGCGCTTGCTCCCATAGGCGGCCGCCCATCCCAGCGTTTTTTTCACCCAGGAGTTTCCCCTTTCAAGTTTCTCTTTCTTCCCTTGTTCGGTTCTGTCCTCCTTTCCAGGACCGCCTCCATCTTGATGGGCGGTGAGGGTCAGTTCCCAGCAAGAAAGAAAGAGAGCGCAATCTTAGGTTATCGGCGTAGGGAAGTGGCTTTTGTCAGATGATCTAAATAGCCCACGGTTCTTTCTTCCCCCTTGGAGCACTGTTCTCAGGGGGGGCACCAAAAACCGGAAAACTATTTTCGCTAATCCCATACACTTCTCTACAGAGACAAGAGTTATGTTTTCCGGTTTTTGATGCCCCCCCCCCCAAACGAACATTTATTCTTGCCATTGAATGGTAACCATCGATCAAAATCCTGCGATGGCATCATTGACATGGCGCCCTGCGATCGAATCTGCCATAAATTAGGGTACAATCTTTCCCTACGTTGCGAGAGCCCGTCAGAGCGAGCAGGGGGTAATCCCGATACTCTATTAGGGTTTAGTAATGTGAGCTAGAGATGAATAGCCTTCCTATCTATGAGAGAATAGAGTTTAGTTTAAGGAAGTAAAGAACAGGAAAGGATGAGTGGATGTGAACCTCATGTTGCTTTCCATGAGCAATACTAAGGAAGAATACAAACTATGGTTGACTGGAAGGTTGCAACCAAGTCAAAGTCTTCTGACCCGACTCGCTTAAGTGCTACCCCCTGCTCGCTTTGACGGGTGCTCGCAACGTAGGGAAAGATTGTACGAGTATGTGCTGTGAGGCTGAGCTGTTGTGGTGATCACACACTCTCTTCCTACTGCTCGTATACATGGTCTACCGCCCCCCGGTTTCTCCATCGCACGGTATCATGGGAAGATGGCGTATCTCACATGGTACAAGTACAGGCAGCATGCAGAAGGAGTTGATCTGATATGGTATTCTTCTCCCGAGCATGATGATGCGGGGATATCTGTGTCTGGAAGAAAAAACAGAAATTCATGTAGGGGTTGGGATACTTGTGAGGGATAGTTGCTGAAGCCCTCCTTTATACAATCATCACATTATTACCATACGGTAATAGCGCCACATCATACCAGTAGTGCGAGTTTCAGATCGTGAGGGTCATGCTCTATGCAGACGCCCCCAAAGCCTACCCTCCGCGACAGAAAAGTTAATTGAAGCTTGAAATCTACCGCAGGGGGACTGTACCGTATCATACTAGACGACACGATGCAACCTTGGCCCCTTTGACATTCATTTTTTTCCCATCACGTCTCTTCTCGGATACCTACTGTCCATCCCACAGGAACACCAGAGGTAATCGCAATGATACCACCGGTTCAGCCCTTTCCCTCTCATTAGTCTTGAATGACCAGCGACATCTAGAGTACTCATGCGAGTGCCTGGGCCCGAAAACCCACTTTTGGATACCCATACTATACCCTACAGGCACGAGCCCAGCTGTCTTGGATAGAGTGGCAGTTGCTTTCAGATCCGCTGTGGCTTCCCAGGCCTCAGCTGCAATTTTCTCAGTCGTAAATCATCAGTAAATCAAAAGTGAAAAAATTCCCCCAATCTGGAGCTTTGGTCGAGCACTTGTTTTTGTTTATTGAGATCAGGAAATCTTCCTCCGGCCCGAACCGTTCTGGTAACGAATCATAAACCTCAGAATCGACTCTCTTTTTTCCCCCAACCTTCTCACCCCCACTGCTTCCTGCAAACAATTCCTCCCTCAACTCCCGACTGCATGACCATTTTGATCTTGGTTGGCGCGCGGCATCACAGCCAGCCATCTGGTCATCTATCGTAAAGGTACATACGGGACGGCAATGGAGCATGCGTGCATATTGTGGGCGTCTGGGCTGCGGTCTTTTGAACACCGTCCCAGTGTAAAACAGCACCATGCGCAATTCCCTCAGGCGATACCCAACACACAGTCCAAGTAAATGAAAAGAAAGGCTCGGTGCATGTGCAGAGATGTGGTTATCCTCGACTTCACCTACCAAACAATGGAGTGCCGACTTTGGAGCAAATTCCAAGGTCAAATGGTGCTCCGGGAGGAACGACAGAACTGCTTGTGGAGTGCGGTATGGCGGACTATGATATAATACTATGCTGCAAAGAGCTATTCCAAATCTTACTCGGTGCGCCCTTCCACTCGTTTCAGGCCAGCTTGAATCACCAACCTTTCCACACGACTTGTTAGAATTTTGGCACGCATGTGTTTTTTACCACGCTTTGGGGGGGGTCTCGCGGTAACTTCTTTCACTCTTGTGCATTTTTTTCTCTTAGCTGTACCAATCCTCCAGCGATGATCATTGCCATCAAAGGGCCATGCGCCCTGGCCGCAATCGGAAGGACAGCCAAGAAAAAAAGCGGAGAACAGCTAAGGTCGGAGTGGAAGGGTTGGGGCAAGCGATGCGCCAGCCCCCATCAAATCCTGTGCTCTGCAGCAGACAGTAAAACTTGACATCCAAAAGTGCAGGTATATTGAGTGGAAGTGGGAGGAATGGTTTCTCACATAGCCGTGCGTACGCCATCCACTTGTTTTTTCTTCTTCTTCATTTTCTTCTTTCCTTGCGGGAAATGGTTGGCCCAAGGATCCACCAGTAATAGTAAACTCTCACGAACCGGTACTGTGCCGTACTCCAGCTTGCGTCGGGCCAAAATACCGGGGGGTCGAGCACCAATTGTCCATTAAAAGTGGGGTCGATATGAGAAACACTTTGCCCTTTGTGGGGTGCGGTGCTTCCGAAGTCCACCAGCCAAAGCTAACTGCATGATGCTTGTTTTTGTGAATGTAAGAGATTTCATCACCTCCTCCTCCTCCTCCTCCTCCTCCTCCTCCTCCTCCTCCTCGAGGACTAAGAGGTGCCAGTGCCCGTGCATTATCTCTTTTTGCTAGTAGAAAAAATACCGGTAGATGAAGACACTTGCCCACGACATCAGGGCATTCAGGTCTTCCTCAAGACAAACCTAAAAATGCTCACGTGTGCAATTATACACCAACCAGCTTTAATCGAGAACAATCCACGATTCAGGTTGAGTAGTCGTGATCCAGGCAAACCCGATAAACTCTACAATGAAATTTTGATATTTCAGGACCGCCTGCCAATTTTCATGACTGAGATATAAACAAGAATAGTGGTGTTATCCTCCAGTGCAATCCGCCCTTGTCAAAAGTTCGATACCTATAAGTACTACAAGATTTCTTGATTGTCATATTAAGAGTTCTATCTTTGAAGCCATTCTGACCCGTGTCCCATTACTATACATCCCACTGGATTGAAACGAGATAATATGTGGGAATTTGAGGGGTCTCTCTTTTTTTTTTGGCTGATAAAAGGTCCCCGACCTGGCTATGGGGAAATCTCATCTTGAAGAGATTCGCCCTCTTGCCGTGAGTAATCGCTACATACGGTAACTAACAGCTTGGTGGAATTCCGGTCTACACTTGTTGCTAGTACTCGTAACCAAGCGCGTTCATGATGCACAGGTAAACTATAAGGAGGTATTCCGCTATCCAGTATATTTACGCGTTTTATCGAAGGAGAGACTTGCTAAAAGAAAGTTTCTGGGCCTGGTATAGTCACCTTGCGTCCCAGAGCTAAACGAATGAGCCTAAAGATTCACCACTCTAGAGATATTTCTGTCTCCCCCAATTACCACCCTTAATTGTTTGCCCTCAACTTTGAAAGAACCTTGTCGTAAGCTATGGGTGTAAAGTTCGTAGGCAGGCATGTCTATTCCCAAGAGTTAACACAGTAGGATGGACCAGGAGGGTGTTTCGTACAGCCATTTACAAACTCGACTACCTGATCGTCTGTCATTCCGGAACCCCGAGAGGAAATCAGACCATGCTCTTGTTGGATACGCCAATCGTAAACAAAAGATAAATCTTCGGCATCACTTCGATTTAATTAGAATTGATGCTTCACAAGGATCTCAAGTGCACGACAGGATGAGAGAGCCCACATATGAATTAGAGCATCTAGCGAGCTAAACTCACAATCAGTATGCTCCCCTCACAACCCTCACGGATGGATAGGTTTTACTCAGTTATTGAGTCATAATCCTTTAACTTGGTGTTGATAAACAAAAGGTGCTCAAGCAAGTGTTTCCTCAGTGTTCCGTTTCCCGAAGTCCTGGATTTGTTCCATGCTTCCCTTATTACATCGTCTGAGAGAGGCCGGAAGCCTACACACCAACCTTCAAAGATGACGAGATCATAGGGGCCATCGACCTTTTGCCAGGAGATCTCGTCCGCCCTATCACCTTGGCCCTCGAATGCAGACTTATCATAGGAGGGAATCTGGGCTCCCCGTTGATCACGAAGGGATCGAAAAACTCCTTTGGCCAATTCCAGGTCATGAGTCCCAGGCTCGCCTCGATGCTGGACCAGCTTGTTGTCTGGATAAAGCTCTCGCAGGGCAACTTGGTCCGCATGGGTAAGATATAAATCGTCAGCAGAGAAAACGACTACGTTAAATGAATGTGGGTAGGTCCGAAGAGTAGTAGCAAGAGTAGTTACAAGGGTCGATTTTCCAGACCCTTGGGGACCCGAAATGCCAAGGAAGAAGGGCGGGGAAGAGGCGGCTGGATTGGCAGAAGCATGGGCATTGAGGAGAGGAAGGAGGAAAGTAGTCAATATAGGAGTTTTATCTTGGATGATTATGGCGGAGGACATGTATGAGGAGGGTAATTGAAGACTATCTCTGAGAATTGTGTAATATCGTGTTCTATGTAGTGGAATGGTCTTTTTTCTTTGCCGAGGCCGGTTGTTGATTAAGGTTCTGTGGTGCATGGCATTCGAGATCTGCCCTGTCATCTCAGCAACTGGTTCAACAATCAAGATTAGGCTAACTGCTAACACTCCAGGGGAAATAAAATAGTGAAATGGCTAGGGAGGGGTATGATACGCATACGGTAGAACAGCCTCAGAATCCCCTCTTCCTCAATCCTATGGACACCATTTTTTGACTTATTTTTCTTAACTGCCGGTAAGTGAGCATGAAGCAGGAGATATAAGCTTTGTCTACAGATCAGAGATGTACCCAGAACCAATCAGGCTGGTTTTAGGTGTCCAGCACAAAATGTGGCTGGGGGGGGGTAGTAACTGGTAACCACTCATCGATCTGGCCTGGCATGATGATCAAGCAAGCGCGGTGCACTACAGGTACTTGTCAGATTCAAAAGTATTGGGAAATCCGGTTCCCTATTTCCTCCCCTAGAGGTAATCTCTTGGCCCCAAGATTTCCCAATACTTTTGAATCGGAAAAGTACTACGGTATACTGTACTAGTACCATACCGGTATGTGGGGTCGCATGGGACACTGAAACCCAACTTTGCTTATATAAGAGACCAGGGGAGTGTTACTGGAAAAACCTGTAGTCCATCCCACCAAATAATAGCTGGTGCCCTCCGGTTTCTCATCGCTCACAGTAAGCAGAAGCAAGTGCGATGAAAAATGCCAGAAAATTAGTTATAGTTATGAGGAATGTTGGGCACGGTTGTATCTTATAATATGATCCCCTTCAGGCTCTCCGGGTACAGCTAAGCTACCTCGTACCTTTTGAATGGAGTCCACAAAACATAAGAAATACCAAATTGACAATCAAGATGCTTGTTACCCTGGAAATGATCAAGATGGTATTGGACAGGGCGATGGAAGGGTTGGAGGAAGAGCCGAGTGAGATGGCAACCATTCGGCGTAGACTATCCCCAGAGTCAAACCCTCCTCAGGTCGAATGTGTCAACTCCGAAAGCGTAGCAAAATTCTCAACGCCCGAGACGTCCTTAACACCGGTAGGACGACTTTGTAGAGTTTAACCGAAATACAGGTAATGCACTTTTATACAGTAGAGTGACATCTGGTGAAATATAAGTTAGTCTATCCAGTAACACTTTTGTTTTTTTCGCGTCTCACTTGCCTTTGCGGAGAATGAGCGAATCGGAATACGGTAGGAGGGGAACAGGCCGTTGCTCCTGGTCTATGCCCCCTTGGTCTGGCCCCGGTTGGCTCTGTTTGGGGCTAAGGGCAGCTAGGGAGAGAGCAACAGCCTCGGCTTTTTCCCAGCAGTCGGATATGTTGAACGGCTGGTTAAATCTACTGCCTAGGCCAGAAGCCCGCGGTGACTATGAGCTTCCCCAAAGGTCATGCGTCACTCCTGATTCTGGCTTCCTCGAACTCTCCCCAATATCCGAGCTTTAGCCGTTAGTAACCCTAATCCTACGGTACTCCCTTCTCTCACATGTAAATCCAGGACCTTCTTTTCAACCCGGGTCATCATCCTCAGAGATCTCCCCCCCTCCCCTCCTCCTCCTCCTCCTCCTCTTCTCAGTGTGCCGTACTGTCCTCCTCTCCTACGCTTGCTTGTTTCAATTATTCTGCCATCTTGCTTGTCGTTACTCTTCCCCAAAACCCACCATCCTATCCTGCACTTTCTTAATCCGTGCGAGCGCTGCACAGCAACACACACAGCATGAGCGGCAACACTTCAGCAAAGGACCTACGCTTCGACGGAAAGGTCGTTGTTGTAACTGGTGCCGGAGGAGGGCTTGGGAGGGCATATGCGCTCTTCTTTGGCTCTCGAGGCGCAAGTGTCGTTGTAAACGACTTGGGTGGATCATTCAAAGGAGAGGGTAACTCGACAAAAGTATTAAAGCTCTACTCTAAGCTACTTTTTTTATTTGGGCATTGTAATGCTAACTGTGGCTTCTTTCTCCACTCCTAGGCGGCAGATGTCGTTGTCAATGAGATAAAGAAGGCTGGGGGGAAGGCTGTTGCCAACTACGATTCTGTGGAGTTCGGAGAGAAGATTATTGAAACTGCTGTTAAGGCGTTCGGAACTGTCCATATCTTGATCAATAACGCCGGAATTCTCAGAGATATCGCCTTCCGAAACATGAAGGATGATGATTGGAATCTCATCATGAAGGTGCATGTGAAGGGATCGTACAAGGTATCTCAATCTCATTCGCCACATTTAATGCGTCTTTCTGATCAACATGCTTGTTATTTCCCATTTAGTGCGCGAGAGCAGCTTGGCCCATTTTTAGGGAACAAAGGTATGGTAGAATAATTAATACTACCTCGGCTGCTGGTCTGTTTGGAAGCTTTGGTCAAACAAATTACTCTGGTAAGAACCACTCTTCTAATACTTTTTTTTCGCAAAATTCTTAGGATCAATATGCTAAATCCACTCCCCGGTAGCTGCCAAACTTGCTATGGTTGGTTTCTCGGAAACTCTTGCGAGGGAAGGCGCGAAATATAACATTTTGTGCAATGCCATTGCTCCGATTGCCGCTTCTAGAATGACGGAGACAGTTATGCCTCCAGAAGCACTTGAGACATTGAAGCCAGAATGGGTTGTTCCTTTGGTCGCCGTCCTTGTTCATGAGTCGAACGACGAAGAGAGCGGAAGTATCTTTGAAGTCGGTGGGGGTCATATTGCCAAGCTACGGTGGGAGAGATCGAAAGGTGCTTTATTGAAGACGGATAGGTCTTTGACTCCTAGTGCTCTCTTGAGGAAATGGGGCGACGTAAATGACTTCTCAACCTGTGAGCACCCTAGCGGCCCTGCCAATTACATGGAGTTATTGGAACTGGCTGGTGAGCTTGGAGCCAATCAGCAGGGCGAAGAAGTTAGCTTTAAAGATAAGGTAGTCGTCGTCACAGGTGCTGGTGCTGGGTAAGCTATGCCATCCAAGTGCCTTTTGTTCTAAGTCTAACTTTCAGTCCAGTCTTGGCCGGGCATATGCTCTACTATTTGCTAAGTTGGGAGCATCCGTTGTCGTTAACGATGTAATGAATCCCGATCCTACTGTTAACGAGATCCGGAAGGCTGGCGGAAAGGCTGCGGGCTCAAAGCACTCGGTTGAGGATGGGGAAGCTGTCATCGAAACTGCCGTTAAGGCTTTTGGTACTGTCCATGTTGTCATCAACAATGCCGGCATCCTTCGCGATAGATCGTTCGCTTCTATGACCGATGAGGAATGGGATCAAGTGATGGCTGTCCACCTTAATGGAACTTACAAAGTCACTAAAGCTGCATGGCCGATATTTCTTAAACAAAAGTACGGACGTATCGTCAACACTACCTCCTCCAGTGGAATTTACGGTAACTTCGGCCAAGCAAATTATTCTACTGCCAAACTCGCCATTCTTGGCTTCTCCAGATCATTGGCAAGAGAGGGCGCTAAATATAACATCTTGGTCAACACAATTGCGCCAAACGCCGGCACTGCTATGACTGCTACTGTTTTTCCTGAGGCGAGTGCATTTCAGGAAAAGCCCGAGAACTGTAACTATATTCTAATAATTTGCGCAGGAAATTCTTCAAGCATTTAAGCCTGACTATATAGCGCCATTGGTCGCCCTTCTGTCTTCTGACAACGTCCCCGCTCCAGCCACTGGTGGGCTTTACGAGACCGGTTCAGGTTGGTTTGGGAAGACTCGCTGGCAACGTTCTGGTGGATATGGGTATATATTTGACAACCTTGGTTTGTCCTTCGAACCCCGCGCTAATCTCTAATCTCAAAAGTTTTCCTGTGGATAGTCCCCCTACACCCGAGGTGGTTCGTGCATCCTGGGAAGTTATCATCAACTTCGACGATAGTCGTGCCGATCACCCCGAGAGCCCCCAAGATGGCCTCAAGAAGGTCATGCAAAACATGCAAAATCGCAAGGCCGGGCCACAGATGCGTGTCGTCAACCAGGAGATTCTCGACAATATCGAGAAGGCCAAGAAGGCCAGGTCTCAGGGAACTCTCTTCGAGGTCAATGAAAAGGAGGTTATTCTTTACAACCTTGGAATCGGAGCAAAAAAGACCGATTTGAAATGGGTATTTGAAGGTGATGAGAACTTTGAGGTTCTACCAACGTTCGGTGAGCATCTCTACCTGTTCCTCTTGAGATCTTAGCCATACCAACTGGTTAATCAGGTGTCATCCCATCCTTTGGAGCCGAGACTCCGTTCTCTTATGACGAGATTGTTCCTAAGTTCAACCCCATGATGCTCCTCCACGGCGAGCAATTCCTCGAAATTAAGAAATACCCAATCCCAACATCTGGGACATTGACTTCCCATCCCATCCTCCTTGAGGTTGTTGATAAGGGAACAGCAGCTGTTGTCGTTACTCGGACCGAGACCAGAGACTCTACCGGCGACCTCATGTTTGTTAACGAGTTCTCCGTCTTCATCCGTGGCTCCGGAAACTTCGGTGGCCCAACCAAGGCCGCAGACCGCGGAGCTGCCACCGCCCCTAACAAGCCCCCAGCGCGGAAGCCCGACGCAATAGTCGAAGAGAAGACCACCGAAAATCAAGCCGTCCTTTACCGACTCAGTGGAGACCGAAACCCCCTCCATGTTGACCCCGAGTTCTCCAAAGTCGGCGGCTTCAAGGTGCCCATCCTTCACGGACTCTGCTTCATGGGCATTGCCGGAAAGCACATCTCCCAGACTTTCGGCGCCTTCAAGAACATCAAGGTCCGCTTTGCAGGCGTTGTTCTTCCAGGGCAGACGCTCAAGACGGAGATGTGGAAGGAGGGCAATAAGGTCATTTTCCAGGCCGGTGTTGTTGAGACCGGGAAGCTGGCTATTGCTGCGGCTGCAGCTGAACTTGTTGAGGGTGGGGAGAAGCTGTAACAGGACTTCGTCGGACTGAGTGACTGGCCGCGCTGTATGATTGATTATGGTATACCTCTCTTTCTATTTTTCTGTTTCACTCTTCCCTCTGGTGATTGGTTTTGGGGTTTCCTGTAAGAGTTGAGAGTAGGTTGAATGGAAACTGTCCCATTATGTCAATCCCTTTTTGCGGGGGTTACTATATAATAGTTCAGATGGTAGGATATGATATGATGCCAAGAAAGTTTTTTAAGTCATGACATCCCCGGTTTTGACATTTCGTACGAGATAACCATTTAGTAAACCTTATTTCCACCCCCTCTAGTAATAACAGGTATCTACTTTTAGCAAACTATTACCCACACGTAAAGAGTGCTATTCCCCCTCCCATACTAGTAATAACAAATAATATCCGAGCCATCTTTAGCACCTTAACAAGCATAGGCTAAGAAGGGATTTGCATCAAATAATCAGGATTTGTATACTTTTTTTTTTTTTTTTTTTTGATACTAGTAGGTTACTAACCATATGCCTACTGAAGCCGAAACCATGATGAGATGCAGTTTTAGAATACAATCATGGAACACTCAAATACACCACCCCCTCAAATACTCATTCACTCCTGATTGCGCTCCTGATTGGCTGAATCTCAGTAATCCAAGGCTGCAAGCCAAAAGTAAGGAGTGTGTATTTGGGGGGGTTGTGTATTTGGGTGTTCCACGATCGTAGCTGTTGTAGTATTAAATGTGGAAATCATGTTACTAGTCATGGTATCATACAGCATCCGGACAAAACGCATAGTTGGTGGCCCATTTTACACCAAAAATGCTGTTTTTTAGAGAATGAGAATTCCACCATCTCTTGTGAAAATTGATCAATTCATTGCGGAATGCTTATTCTATCAATTTCAAGCTTTCAGTTGAAATATTGAAAAAGATAGGGTAATATTAGGTGAACTACAACAATGCCAAATAGGCGATTTTGTAAGTACAGTCGCACCTGGCTATAACGAACGACAAAAACAGGACCCTTCACGTTCACTATAGCCAGGGATTCATTATAGTAAAGATGTTTAAGGGGTCTTGGCCAAAGAGAGTAAAGGAGGGGTATTTTTTTTTTCAGCTGTTCGCCCGAGCATCAAGAAGAAGGGAGAATACAGAGTTTTAGCAATGATTCGGGGAAATCCAAGCAACAAAGCCATCAGTTCTAACAGTAGGGCCATGGGCCAAGGCAAGCGGAGAAGGGGTTTGACGATACTGGAGAAGTATGAAATCTGTAAAAGGAGAACGGAGTCAAAGGAGAATGAGAAAATGAAATTGGAAGAGTTTGCAAAGCTATTTCCAGGTATGTAAATGATTTAAAGAAAGGCTATGTGAGAAAATGGAAGGCTTACTAGAGTAAAAATGATCGTAGATCCGGTAACCGGGACTCCACTTTCGAAGTCGACGCTTTCGATGATATTAAACAATCGTCACCAACATTTAAATATTGATTTAAATGCGAGCGATAACTGGAAGAAGAAAGCCCAAAGGCAACAATTTCCTATCCTAGAGGCTCACATAAGCGAGTGGGTTTACCGGGCTCAACTTGCCAGAGTAATTACGACGGATGACGTGATTCTTGCTGTAGCAAGAAAGTTTGTCGAAGAAATAGTAGCACTACAAGATGAGGAGGTTAGTGAAGGAGAAAATTATACAGGATTTGAGTTCTCCTCTGGTTGGCTGGCTGGTTTGAAGAACCGGTGCGGATTGGGCAGAGTGAAGACACATGGAGAAACTGAGGTAGATGACCCGGAGGCATATGGAATCCCAGAGATGAAGGCTGGATTCAGGGAAAAGTTGAAGGATTTTGCCCCAAGGGATATATACAACTGCGATGAGCTGGCCTTGCAGTAAGTATTAAATATCTGATAGTCTTTCTACAAGTATGATATAAATGGTAAAAATTGAAAACATCTAATATATAAATTACTAGATATAATATGCGGCCAGATTCAACTATAGCACGAAAAGGCGAAACAGTTAGAGGAGCCAAAAAGAATAAGACTCGAGTCACTGTGTTCGTTACAGTCAATTCAGATGGATCTGACAAAAGGCGAGCCTGGCTAATCAATAAATCCAAAACTCCAGTTGCCTTTCGAAAGGCAAAAATCAATCCAGACAATTTGCCTATCGTATACAAATCGAATAAAAAGGCCTGGATGCTATCGGGTATCTGGTATGAGTTTTTAGGAAAGCTCAATGACGATATGAAGGCTCAAGGTCGACATATTGCTCTAATAACTGATAATGCACCAACCCACCCCCCTCCGGAAAAGCCACCAATCGAATATACTGGTCCTAAGCCACCTGTATTAGACCATATTACCCTATTCTACTTGCCTCCCAATACTACAGCATGGTTACAGCTGCTTGATGCTGGAATTATTCGCTCTCTAAAGGCAGGCTACCGACGACGATATGTTACTCATATTGTAGACTTCTTTGAAAGAACTGGGACAGCTGCTCCAAAGCTAGATGTGCTACAAGTCATTTATATGATAGCTGCAGCATGGGAGGAACTGCCTACTAGTGTTATTTTTCATTGCTGGCAGAAGGTGGGATTTGTGGAAGCCATTGACCGCAGTTTGCATGGCTCCTATACTGAGTATATGGAAAAGATTCGGCAAGCAACTCAGATATCTATTAGCTCCCTTCTTGACTTTAGCTGTAATAGTCAGCAGGTGGAGCGGCTTGCCAACTCATTCTTAGATTATGATGAAGATGCACCAGACATTAATGCGAGCCCAGACAGCATATCAACGATAGATATTATTCATAACCTGCAAAATCGGGATCACGGGAGTGGTAGTGATAGTGATTCCTCAACTGATCACTTCTCTGAAAACGATTTACCTGAGCCAATCTCGATCCCTCTTGCGAAGGCACATATCACCAGCATCGTTAGTCTACTTGAACGGTTTCCTACCAATACACTTCCTGTGTCTGGATCCTTGTTACAGATACCTATAGCAATCCACCAGCTTCAGAAAATACACCAAGGTTTTCAGGAGCATGAAGTTAAGAACAAGAAGCAAGTTAACCTTAATAATTGACTTCGACTTGGTTCCTTACGGCCGGAAGGGGCTACGATTTCTTCAGAGTTTATCCCAGGGCCGTCAAGCACCACAGATCTATCACCAACCCCCGAACCTCCTTCTCAACTCCTTCGCTTTTCTCCCATCGCCTCTGCTCTTATGCTAGACCCACCTCCTGACCGGTCACAGAGTCTGCAGATGGCAGAGTCACCTGGCTCTCAGTTTCAGGGCGAACTTGAAGGCAACATTCCTTCTGGATGGATACCGGATAACGAGTAGAAAAAAAACTATGGACTTGATTGCGGGTGGAATGCACATGCGAGTGCTCCAGGTGCGGACTTTTTGGATTACTTAGTGACTGGGTCATTGGTGTCTGGGCTCGTGGTGGAGGGAGTGGAGGGGCAGAAGCAGGATTCTAGATTCTTTGTGGGTGTCGTTGGACTGTAGGGGACAGGCGGGGACAGGTGGGTTCTGTGCGCCGGAGGGTGCGGAAGGATTTTAGGAGAATGCGGGCTTTTGTTTTTCCTTCTCTCTTCTTCCTCCTCTGACTCCGGGCCAGAGGGGGACAAGGAGAGGCCATGCCACTGTACTCCC
>Ga0307509_10004608_pt1 | contig 19761 bp, 18 predicted proteins | sample 10_EM_MG_FD_202245 | JGI IMG/M metagenome (GOLD analysis project Ga0307509, IMG submission 202245) | Populus trichocarpa ectomycorrhiza microbial communities from riparian zone in the Pacific Northwest, United States - 10_EM | ecosystem: Host-associated > Plants > Roots > Unclassified | place...
GGACGGGGGCGGCTCTGATAGTAGTGATTTGGGTTGTGAGGGAGACGCCAGAGGATGGGACCAGTCAGGACACAGAAAAAAGCAAGGGAGTAAGGGGCACACTCACTGGAATGTTCGAGGATGAGCCTGGTCCGACAGAAAGAAAGCAGCCAGCCAAAGCAGGTGGAAATGGTCACAACATGAAAACAAGCAAGTAGTCAGAACAGAAAGAAAGCGAGCGAGCGAGGGGAAAGGCAGAGGACAGATCCTGTCAGGACACAGAAAGGAAGTGAACCGGCAAGGCGCTGGAGAGGGCAGCGGATGGGCGGTCTGAGGCGACTTCGAGTCGCGACTCAAGTCGAGTCAACGGTCATTGGAACCACGACTTTTCCCAGGATCGGTCCGGTTAACTGAGTCGCAAAACGGCCAGCTTCGGCTCGCCGGGCCGGTTCTGAGCCAAGTCATGGCAACACTAGGCCTTGTTGTGATTAAATGCAACAAGGAGCCCAAACCTCCTTCCAAGCACAAGTGTGTCTCTAATGAAACCAGTCTCCCTCCTGAATGCCACATTGATGACATGTAGACAAAGCAAGTCATCCCTACACTGATCTATTGGCTTGGCTGCCAGAAATCCCCATGGTACCCCGCACCAAATCTTGTCCTTGAAGCGCTCAGGACAACTTGTCATGAACTCTACTTACCGGAAGTCATTGAGAAGGTTCCTCTGGACAGAAAAGAGGATGAACCATTTGTTCTGGTAAGCATTGACGTCTTTCTATGGATACTAAATATTTAACATGCTTTCATGGTAGGTTACCCAGCAGTTTAAGGATCGCTGGTGCAACAAGATAGCCTCATCTGCCCAATCCATCTTAATCTCTTTTTTCAAAAGTGAACCCAACCTTGCTGACTCTGACGACAAACGGGCTTCCTATGCTGAGTGGGCCTTAGAGCACTCACGCTTTTGTTTCTCTAAAGCCAACTATGATAATCCGAAGGTATGCATCCATACATTGCCAGCTTCGACGCATGTTTGCTCAGAATATACATAGAAATGGAAGGGCCTCTTTTATGGTAACCTTGCCATACTATCTTTCGCATCCCACTGGGAGTGTATCCATGGTTTCCTGGATGTCGAGAACCTTCAATCTGACTTTCCGGATGGCCAGTCCTGTGGCGCTTTGGCACTGGCCTGCTCAGCGGTCAGTAATTCTTTGATTTACTGTCTTCTTGCTAACAACCATCCTGGACAGATGAAATGCGCTCTCAGCTCTGGAAGGACAGGGCAATCACTGTCAGCGCTGTTCAAGAGGCTCGTGGGGCAGGTTGTTCAATCAAACTAAAGGCAAAGGAGAACAGAAGTACAGGCAAGAAAACAACCGCCTATGCAGCATTTTCTGGTACCCACTGGAAGGACGACACCAACACATTCCTCAAGTCAGTCATGACCCTCAGCACCGCTGATATGGACACAATCACTGATTTGGCGAAGCTAGCTGCCAAGAAAGTGATGAGGACGGAAGAGAAAGGCTCAGCACCGACTGTCAACGATGACGATGACAACGACATTGTTCTGTGTAATGGCTCCGGATCTTCGGAGTCTAGTGCGCACGAGGATGGGGTCGGTGCAGCACAGATTCCACAATGGAAGAGGCACGGTACGTTTTCATACTTCCTGCTGTGTTATATGGTATCTAATGTTGGTTTCAAGTCACCGAAGCAGCAGGAGCGGCAACCCCCCCTGACACACGTGAAATCCAAGTTCGTCATCAAGACATGAGTCAAGATGATAATTCTAATGTCCGGTACAATCACTCCACATGCTCTTGGTGTTCTGAAGCTCACACTTAGATGCACCACTGTCTCCACAACCTCGACTCTTGCTCCTCAATGCGTCATCAAAGCAGCAGTTCAGGGTCGCACCATCCTCCTGGTAATGGCCAGCCTTGGCCTTTACGATGCAATGAAGAATACCTTGACTCCGGAAGTCAGATCCAAGGCTCTCATTCTTAGGTGGACGCTTTTCCTTTCGCAACAGACATTGCCTTTGTCTCCACATCATCTTTGCATCCCTTTTCAATATTTTTAGAACTACCATCTACCCTTCTTCCTATGGATGCGATCCTGTATTTACCCTGACCTCCTTGCTTGTTGGGGAGGATAGTTACCCAGAATCCACCACTGCTGTCTGCCTGTTGTGCCCTGTGTGATTCCGCATGTGATTCCCTGTATGTTCAGATTGGTCTTGACCATCCTTGTGCACACTCTTGGAGGTCCTTGCACGCGCTCTTGAAGGTCCTTTTGCGCATTCTTGGAGGGCCTTGTGTGCGTTCTTGGAGGGCCTTGTGTGCGCTCTTGAAGGTCTTGTGTGCGCTCTTGGGGAATGAGATAATTGCTTTCTGTACAATAGTCTGTCTTACAGCTCTCCTTGCATGCCTTGCAGGTGGCTTATGACACTCATTTTCAAGCTGGGTGTGAATTTGGCAAGCTCAACTGCAAGCCAGGTGAAAATGTGGCAAGTCTGATGGCAAGGCAGTCTGCAAGGAATCGACCTAGCTTGTGGGACTTGCAGAAATTTTACTTGCAGATGACTTGCAGCAGGCTGCAAGTCCGGTAAGTACTCATCAAGACACCAGTAAGTAAAGTTGTTTTTTGCTGATGAAGGCAAATGAATACTATTGCGGAAACTGACACTGACAGATGAGAAGTGAGAAGATAAAGCCGAAGACACGAGACATAGACAAGAGAATACGTGAGACAAAACTATAAGTTCAGGGTAGACGGGACTGTCTCTAACAAAGCACCAAGCTTAGGGCTTGGCCTTGGGGATTTACAATGAAAATACTGAGTCACAGCGAGTCAGAGGATTAAGTACGTACAACGGGTCGGTTCATGTCAATACCAATTAGTGAATTGCCGGTTGAGCGGATGGTAGTTGGCGACAGGAGTTACGCACAGCGGCGTGCCAGCAGGGGTTCAACCCGGGCCAGTGCTAGGTCCCGGAGTCAAAGGAGGTTTGGGGTGATGAATGTGTGTGGTGCATCGTGGGTAATGAGCTGGGGTGAGGCTTGGGGTTACTTGAGGGTCGTTGGTGCCCTCATGCAGAGTGTTGTAAATGGTTTGGATGTTGGGGAGAATAAGGCTTGCATTTGATCTCCGGTCCTCAGCTGCTGTATCCTGTAGTTCATTCCAGAGGTTGCAAAATTGGACCTTATATTGATGTCCAGCGCCACTCGCCTGGAAATTGCTGGCGTTGAACAGAGTTTGGCTGACCGTTTTATACCTACGTCTAAGGCTTGCGGATCGTAATTCCTCCACAAGCCTAACGAGGTTGACGAGCTTCATGCTAGCAAGTTGCTCGTCAGAAGCAGGAGCGGATATCTGGAACCTCAACCTGCGCTCGATTATGGTAGACAAAGGGTCGTCTGGAGTTTGCGGCGCAGTCAAGCGACTGATGGCGATGGCAGTGATGCAATTTGCGAGGAGCTGTACATCTGGTTCCCTGTTCGCGTTCTCGGTATCCGGATGCCCATTCGCCCTGTCGACCAATGAATCCGAAATGAGGCCGTCGACGTAATCCAAGGTTTTATGGTTCGAGGCAGGGGAGAGAAGGTAGGACTCAGAGAAAGTACGCTGATGAAGGTAAGGGTCCAGTTCCATCACGTCCAAGGTCAACCTGATCCGATTCTGCTTGATTTCGCTGGATGTGGAGGGAGAAGACAAAGTACGATGCACGAATGCCATGATCGCTTGGGGCATTTGATCTTCATGGAAAGGCCGGAATATTTTTGCTGGTTCTTTGACGTAGTCCGAGCGATAGAACCCGGGAATGCTTTCGAGAAACCGTTCGAAGTCTTGATCATGATACAAAGATCCGAGTAACCAGGCTGCTATCTCGTTATCGAGCGAAGAAGGTAAGCCCTTGGTTATCTTGCCCGCAACCTGATCTACCCGATCCAACGTCACCCAGTCAAAGCCGATAAAGGCGTTAGTTTTTCGGCCCATGAGAGATTTGACGAGGGAAATGGGAAACAGTAGAATCAGTTTGAGATATTCTCCTATATGGCATACCACTCTGGATAGTGGGGTAGAGTAGATGGTGTGGCGGCGAAACGATATCAAAAAGAGGAAAATATACCAAGAAAAGAGGGGAAAGACGACGAATATGAGTGAAAAATTGCTCCAAGCAGGATCTATTTTGAGCGAAGCACTCAGAGCAGATGGAGGCAGTAGCCCTAAGATGCCAATAAGGAAGGCGAAGATGGCGAAATCCAATAACAGGTGCAAGAAGTCGACGGCAAGTTGTAGAGACTTCGTCGACTTTTCACGTATTACATATGCCCGAATGAGTGCACGGCAACGTGGGTTCTGCTGGACCTGAGTTACGACAACGTATCTTCTGACCCAGCTTTGCAATAACGTTGCGAGAACCGCGGACGATAGACTAGCCCCTAGGCCCCAAAACCATAAGACATCTGCAGCGAACACCGAGTCCTTGAATATTTCCTGGGCTTGCGCGTCCGAGGCAGTCTGATTCTGAGGCGCGGGAGAGTTCGAGGGCGAGGACTGAAGGGATGTCACATATGACTGTGCGAGGAATGAAGCAATAGCTGCCGAGAGTAGACCACTCTATTCGTGTGCAGTGAGCATTGAGGTACCCAAAAAAGGGGCGTAACGCACCAGGACCATCAAATCACGAACGTGCTCCGACCAGGAGGTAACCAACTCCTTGTCAATTTTGTCCGTCTTTTCGTTGTACATGGTGTAGAAGTCATAGGACCCATCGTAAAAGTCGCTCGCTGCTTTTGGACGTTTGCAACAGGGGAACAGATTTCCAATGCCACAAGGCCATCGGGTACCTGAACAGCCTGAGACACTAAGAAGCACGTTGGGAGATGACTTAGAAAATGCGCACTCACCCATATCGATGCACGTATGGGACTCGGATGCATCATCGGAATTGCGATTAGGATTCTGTGCCATTTTGTGTTGAGCGGGTATCCAAACTAGCTGGGGACGGCCTGAGCGCCACGGCGAGTGATTCAACGGCTTGGTAGGGCCCCGACCCTGTTTGACAGGAAATTTATATCTATCGACTTGGGACCTCTTCACACGCCTGTACTTGTAATCGATGCAAGGCTCGAAGAGCATATAAGTACCTCAAGTTGCGCACACCTTACGTCCATAGCCTTAAGGCTACATTTATATGCTGTCAGTGTCTTGTACAGAACGTCAACGTCGAGGCCCTGTCAGGACCTCCGATCACCAAGCTATACTTGTAATGGTATCATACGATGACTCGGCTCAACGGCTCGGTTCCACTGGCAGAGCTACAGTGCGCATTGACCGCGGGGATTGAAACCCAGTGAAAACTGGAACCGAGAAAATATGAGCGAATATGAGCTCATCAGCATTAGACAGCGCCGGCCCGAGGACTCGCAGTGCGAATCTGAGAAAGTGACGCGACTTCAGAGAACCTCAGATAAATTCTGAGTCGTGTTCCCTGTATAGATCCTATTGTCCGATCGACCACTTGAAAACATGCCCGATCCATGCCAGCCTTTTCCCTGTCCAAGGTGTAACGGCACTCTCGTTACACTCATTGCGCCATGTACTCTACAAAGGCATGGCTCCCGTTTCGCTCCTGTCGTCCGCCCTGTCTCTCATCCGTCCTCCACCCTTGTCGTTATATGATTGACTCTTTCCCTTTCGCAGCCAGATCGCCCTGCCCGTCGCGCCCCATTTCCTACAGCCAAGACTCGTGGATCGCCTGCATCGTGTCAGTCGACAAAAGTGCAAAAGACTGCTTCTCCACATAGCACACGTCAATCGCTGTACCTTGCTAATCGCCCCTTTGGTCTGGACCTCATTGTGAATTAGGAAGGAATCCGAAGGATAGTACTGTATATGGACTCGCTTTTGTGCGTTTTCCTTACTTACCTCCTTTCAATTTAAATGCCCTGCTCCCCATTCTTCACCTTCCCATTTCGCTTTAGACTTTTACCATCGTCACCACCTCACCCTCACCCTCATCATCGGCACGCTTGATGTCGTGCACAATGCTATCATTCAGTGAAAGTTGAGTTCGTCATTTCCCTGTTTCTCCTTCTAGCACATTTTTCTGTGTAAGGTACTTGTTCCGTTGTGCTTACCCCCGCCTGGCCTTGCAAACAGCAAGCAACAGTGGCCCGTTTCGTCCCCTCTCATCTCTTTTTGCGTGACTTCGACTTTCGCCCAACCAGCTGACGACCACTCCAGTCAGTGTGCCGTAACTTGTCTCTCCGCATCATGGACTCGTACGTTTCGCCTTTCTTGCTATCATATCTAGGTCGGTTTGAATTCATTTCTACAGCCTATGACGTCGGCAGTATGGAACACCCCACAAGATGTATGCGCTACCATCACCCATGTATGCTGCAGGGAATTAGAATCCACGGCACTTCCTGTATACCCTTTCCTTTCGTGTTGATTCAACTTTGACATGCATACAGATAATTTCCTCTCAACCATTGTTCCATCAATTGCATTCAAGTTCGTTTGTTCTGCATTCGCAATCTTTAACACTTGTATATGACGGATATAATAGAGATTTCCGGCTTGGATGGAGATGTCGTACCAAAGCCTACAGTATGTCAAGGTGACCATCATTAGCTCCCCCAAACCTCCCCCCGCTCACTGACCTACGTTATTTTCGACAATCCCCATAACAGGAGACGGATCTTATCCTTGTCCGCAATTCCATTTACAGCAGCACCGCACTCATGTCCCATATGGCCCCCCAACAGCGACAGCACAGGAGTAGGAGTAGAATCGGACATTGACCGGTGCACCCTGGAGCTTTCGATCCACTGCACTCCCTGAACGTTGATTTGATTGATGGCTCGACTTGTGTGTATTCTTGTACAGGGTTCACTATCGCCCGCCGCGCAAGCCGGAACCCGAACGCACTCGCATGCGCGTGGCTTGGACTCTGAATAGGCGGCGCCGCCCGGGAAGCCCGCAGGAGCATGCCACGGCAATGATGCTGATGTCAATGACATCGTCAAGATAATGGACAGCTTGGATGACAATCACAAGGTGCTTCCTCACGTCGGTGTTGTGTCTACTGCCGGTACTGCCAACACCTAGCCTACGATGACACGATGCATTCGATCCCAACGATGGCCTTCTCGTAGATGTGGAAACGACAAGTAGCAGAGAAGGTGGAACCATTGTGGTGGGCGCAGATAAGATCGTAGCATAATGTGTATGTTCTGAAATGAGAAGCTTGATCTAAAAACCTCTGTAGAGTGCAGCAGGACGCGGATCAAACTGAAACTAAGCTAATAATTGTTCAGATTCAGCGCAGAAGACCTCAGATTTCATCTGAAAAAAGGCCATTTTCTGGGACAGGCTGAGATCGTCAGCGTACTCAGTCCAACTCAGTCCAACTCGGAAAAACTCGGTCCGGCTCGGTGCCAGTTTTCACTGGGATTGAAAGCTCATTCCTGGCTTGAAGTGGCTTCCCAGAATGACCGCCGGGCCTCTTTGATGTCGTCGAATTGGCCCATGCTGGTGACCTCGGCATTGCTGGCTGAGAAAAAGGAAGCATACTGTATATGGTCAGATTTCTCATATTTACACACGTGTGACGCGCTTGGTGCGCACGCACGGCCCGTTTATTTTTGATTGTCGTGATGGCCCTTCGTGGTACCTTCCCTCAATCCTGACGGGCGGCGACCATCTGACCATTCAGCGATAGGCTGGGTTCGAACTTTGATTTCATTTTGCGCCCGCACGTCGTGGACTACAGTATTATTAATAATCGGCGATTGCCTGTGTCAAACCCCATCGCCCACGTTTGTTTGTTAGGCCCAGATCGTGCTAAATTCTACAATACAGTACTGTACATAGACATGGCCGGGGCTGGGAGGATGTTATTGTTTTCGATCGGCGCTGTTGCACGAACCTGGCACTAATCAGACTCGGACCCAGCTCGTTGAGACTCAAGATCCATGTCTACTTTCAATGCGCGTACTAGATTCTATGCGCGAGTTTTCCGTAAAGTTTTTAGGTTCCTGGCTTGTCGGGAATGGGAACTGAGTACTGAGTACTGAGGATCTTATGGCACGTCATGATGGCTGACTGGTACATTGAGCCTTCCAGAACGATCCAAGCCCAAAAGACCTCTCCTCACTCTTCCAAACTATGTCCGCAAACTACCGATCAGAAGCTTCCCTGCACGCTTCCACCACACGATCACGAATTACTTTGTTTTACACACATTGCCAAGTCATCGACACTTGGATCTGGAGCCTTTGCGTGCTATTTCAGGTCTCCAATCAAGGTGGGCCCTCGAGTTTTAGATCTGCTGGAAAGCCCATCGCTCCGCTCTCGTATTGATTTTAGGTTGGGCCACGCATCGTAGGGGACAAGGCATTCCTGCGCTCGGGGCTAGCCGGTCAAGTTGGGAGTCATCGTAGAAGGGCTCTCGCCCACTGGCATCTCAACGGTTGTGTGTACGGTAATGCAGCGTTGGAATCGGTGTCTTCCTGCATAACCCACACCCACCCAGTGTTATGACGGCTCAGACTCTGCTTGACAGTTGATTCCATCTATCGATCTATGACCTATTCTTGCAATCTATGCTAATCGCGAAGGACATGTGGGTATGGTAATTGTGCACCTACCGCCGCTACCATACAGGTCTATGTGTTTTCCTTTCCGTCGACGTCAATACCCTTACCCCTTACCGGAGCTCTTCGGGGCCTGACGGGTTGGCAGGCGCGCGGGGAGCTCTAGGCGTTACTTATCGCTGACTCGAGAGTGCATCACTGTGCCCATTGACTGTAATTTCCTCGGCTGATTCGGAAATGGCTCGGAAAAAAGGGGGGTTAGTAGCACACTGTCAAACGACCCTTCACATTTCAAACACACGATGCGCGCGTGCGGCTCGTTTGGTTCCCGTTATCACAAGTTTTGCTCTTCGCGTCCTCTTCCCCTCAATTCTGACGACCCATGACCACTGCACATTATCTGATTGACGTGTGAGACAGCTGATCAAATAAATGATGATCCAGCGATTGGCTGTGTTTGAAACTTTGGCTTTCGCGACGCCTTGGTCAAGTCAATTCATCGCGCCAAGTTCCACCAGATATACTACAGAACGTATCACAGCATTATACTGTACTATGCTGTCCATGGGTCGTGACTCGAGCTAAGGAAACTGTATTTGATCTTATTAATAAGTTGATTACGGTTTCGCAAGCCCGCAATCTGCCGATTAAACTTTCACTCAGGAACACCGAAGCCACGGGCGCGCACTTTACTGTATCCCTTTCCGATCCCTTTCCTCGATCTTTCCGGCCTTCTCGTTTGCCACCAATATTTTCCTTATGTGCTCAGCAGAAGCGCCACCCTTTCGTGAGGCTACTGTAGACCCTACACTAGTACTGCTCTGCTATTCAGTCCATGAGGGTGATGAGCAACCCATTTCCGATTTCGGAGGCGATGGCCGGGAGACCAAGTGAAAAGTTAGGGTGACTCCAGACCTCCAGACTCACTGCTATAAACCTCACCACTCGTAGAAACGAACATACTACCGAAAGGGCAGGTATCATGTTGTCATCGAGTCTTCTTGCGACGTCTCGTGCACGTACCCGGCCTCGCCTTGCGTCCAAGGTGCTAGCGCCTCGGGCTGAGCGGGCTTGGCTCTCTCAGCCTCGCCAGCAGGTTCGACGCCATCGGTACCCTCGGCCAGGGCAGGTGTGGCGCGCGCGACCGGCAACATCTCCCCCTCGTTCATGCGTGTCAATGCTCGAGGTTCGACGTCCATCGCGTCCACGTTCGCGACCATGCATGCAAGCTCAAGACGGTCAAGGTCTCCGTGGCTGCCAAGGAGGATAGGTGAGTCGTCCAACACTGACGAGTACTGACGCTCCCCCTGATTTCTCCAGGTCTTCAACATGCAAGTCGGGCGACTTCCAGGGCTCGGGGAAACGACTTTCGATGGCGCGCCATTCGGAGATGGCACTCTTTCCCGGTGGATTCTCGCACGCGAGGGTGGGCGCTTCTGGGACAGGACTGTACCTGCGACGATGATTTGCGCATGAATTCCCCCTTCCACGGCCAGCGAGCTTTCCTCCCCATCAAAATCGGCGGCGTGGCTGGCATCCACAGGACTTGGTCTCGGGCTGCTCTGCTGCACCCAACTGCTCTGCGGCTGGTGCTGTTGCCGGCCCCTTCGAAGCGCGACGATCGCGGGCACGATGGCCCTGCTCTCTGCAGCTGTGGCGTTGCCCTTGCGTTGCCTTGTTCTGTCGCTGCTCCCCCTGTAGCTGTGGGGGGTTCTGTGGTGAGTTCCTTCTCCCTTCTGCTGCCGTCTTCCAGTCCTGGCTGGCCGAGCTCTTCAGTAAGTCGGTCACATTGCGCCTTTGCCGTTGGGCAGTCATCTATGAAAAGCACTTGCATTCTGGTGCACACGCTAACATCAGGCCCATCTAGACCGTTACGCGCCGCGTCTGCTGCCCCGGAGCGAATCCAACGGCCCTCCAATTTCGGTGGGGGCTAGGATTGACTCAGGCGACTGGTAATTAGAGTGTTCCGCGGCCTCATTTGGTGGCAACGGCGCCTCCAAATCCACGCCAACTCTACACGGCTCCACTTCCATTAATACCATGTAAGCTGACAGTGGTAACAGGCGCCAATGACTCCCTCCATGAATTCACTTTCTCCTCCACCCTTTTTCGCTCACTGGTCGCCACCATCTCTTCACACCCATTCAGGTATGCCTTCGTGTTCTCCGGATCCATCGCCATACAGCGATGAATCATGACCATATCATGGGAGTCAATGGTATCGTGAATGCCGCCTCTCTTGTAGCGTCGCTGTCGAGGTGCTTTCTGCCCAATGGGGTTCCCATTATCGGCATCGGCCTGGTCACGTCGGTGTTTGTCATCTCTGTGCGCCGCTGCCTTCATAGGCCCACCAGGGTGGAACACGTCTCCCCACTTCTCCACGATACAGTATCATAACCGATTCCCTATGGCCTCATCTCTATGCACAAGTGACGTTTTACTTCTTTTTTCTACCTGCCAACTCTGAAACCTCGACCCACTTCTTTGGCACCCCCAAGCTACCGAGTAATTCGAGTACTGGTGATACCTGTTTTCCCTGGACCATCACCTCGTGGACGCCGCCCGTCACGGGCGATACTGTACGCATCGTGTCAGAAAATGTTTAATCTGAACACTAAAGAGTAGATACTTGAGGTCGAGGACGCACAGCGCACTCGTAGTGCCTCAGCGAGGGTATCCGAGGAGAGTTGGTATGGCTCGAACCCCGTTATGAGCGTGCACGTCTTGTGGCCCTGCCTGGTCTTGGTGGCTATTGAAATTGGGCGCAGTGCGCCCTTCTTCGTGATAGGTTCATCACTACCGATTGCAATGCGGTACCAGGGTTGCATACGCCCGCACAGGGCACCCAGCGCTTCTTCGCGCTTAGCAAATTCTGGAACGGGAATCGCACCCTTTGTATTCGGCGAGCCATACAGTGCGGCAGAGAAGACCGCGTCAGCGTTGACGTTCAGGTACAGTTGCTCCACGCGGTTGACAAGGTCGTGCTTCTCGATATATGCGAGTAGCGCGGATTTGACCTCGGCGAGGGTGTACAGCGTGCTCGTGCTGTAGCAACATTGGTGGCCATCAGCGGAGAAAAAAAATGAGGTCAGAGTGGAGATGTGACATTACTCGAGTCCCAGGTCCCCGAAGAGCGGCAGAGTACCGAGGTGTGGCTTCCACAGTTCCGTCACAGTCATACTTTTCTCGGCATTTGCTGCGGCAGCAGCATGCTTCGCTTCACGTTCCTCCGCTCGTCGCCGCCGCTCGTCTTCCTCGCCGACGGTATGATAGAGCCGGTGAGCGACGACATCTGCGTGTGTCGGATACACTGCGACGATGACGACATCCGGCCGAGCATCTTTTAGCTTGAGCAGACCGCGTTTCTCTGCGGTGCGTAAGAAGGCGGACAGCGACTTGAACGTAGAATGCTTGATATCAACAGGGGTGGTGACTGTCCGCGTGAAGAGTCGCGCAGGGAGTATGTGCGCCGTATACAGTGTTGTTGTGGGCATAGGGAAAGCAGAAGACGGTAGGTCAGCGAGAGTCGTTTGTACAGCTTGCAAGAGCGCGGCTCGTAGATGGATAGATACCTCTAGCGATAATGAGCCGGACGTCAGAGTGGACGTGAACCAGGGACACTACCTTCCGGCGTGAGCACCTCCTCAGGCTCAGCACCCGCAACTTGTATATCCTTCGCGTCAGCAGGCCGATTCCCAAGAGGATCCTGGCCAGAGGCGGGGGGGGCGTCAGCACCAATGTCGCCGTCACCATCCGCCCCTCCACCATCGCCAATACCAGCGTCCTGGTCACCCACTGCTAATACGGACACGGCCCCTGGTGGCTCGCCCTTGGACCCGATTGACCATAGATGATCCTTCCATGTGTGAAGAATAATGACCGCCTTCCCTTTCGTGACGCTCTGGTTGACCTTGTCGGAGTCGGTGGCCATGCGGCCCACGGCGAGGGGCGGCCCCCGTGCGCCACGCGCAAACTGCGCGACGCCGACGAGGGAACCCACAGGCGCGTCGGGGGGCACCTGCACGACTGTACAAGGGGAATACTCTCAGGACGTCGTGCAGCTTCGCCAGGTAATCTCGCACGCACCGCCAGGTACCATGAGGTCCGCACCACCGACGAGGACAGGGATGACGGTAGCGGGAGTAGTGAGAACTGGAAGCAGTGTGGGATGTTTCCAAAGCGTGTATACTGGAAGTCGTCGATTGTCGATTCAACGTGATTCAACCGTTGCGACCATATCAGTATCCCCGGGCGATGGGGGATAGGAGGAATGCGATAGGATTGGCAAACGTTACCTGTCGGAATCAGTTCATCCGAACCTTTCCCAACACTGAACCAGAGCGGATCTCCGTCTCCCGAGAGGTAGAGGACCTACGGTTCGAAGTTCAGACGAATCAGCCACCATCGGGGGTGCCCCCCAACGTCTGGGACATCGGAAACTTGAACCTACGCCAGGTTCGCTGTTGTATGCGGTAAACTTTTGCGAGAGGAAGACATCAGGGACAAGTTGTTCAGCGATTTCAGGAGCGAGGTGGAAGCGCTCTGCTGTGCGGACTCTGATTCTACGCCTCTCCGATGATCTGAGTGGTGCTGTTGGTGACGTTGGAGAGATGTCGATCAACGTATGGCTTGGAAAGGTGTGGGGATACCTGATGTCTTTGTATCTCCAAGCGATTTCTTGAACATCAGGCGAGCCAAGTGTTGGTTGTGGATGAAGCGGACCTCCCAAAGTCACTACTTGATGGAACTGTAAATACGACATAATCCGTAATACTGTATTTATATCCTACGAAGCCCTGTCCGAAACTAGTGAGACAAAGATGACCGACAGACTATCGATGAGCCTCCAGGCCTGCGCACTACACTAGCATCGATTAGGGAGTCCCACAATCCCAATCGCTGGGTAACGACGGTCACGTTTTGTGCACGATGAGAGAAATCACGGTTGTCGTGCAAAATGAATGATATTCAATACAATGGAATGGCGACACTAGGCCACACATGAATCAGGCGAAATGGATATCCGAGTCATGAAAGGCTGATAGTAGTCTGCAGAGCCGCCATCAGACAGACAACACAAATGGGGGTGGAGAGCTCACATACTTTAAAATGTCGTTCAAGTCCATCTTTGCCGCTCGGCTTTCCTTGTACCCAGTCTCCTCTAAGATATTTTCGATCTTCTGCTTCATCTTCACGTTATCCACCGCCTACGGAAATTTTTAGCAACCGGGCATGGTCTATGAGGCACCATCTAGCATGCCTTATTTCGTTCCGAACACCACGTCCTCCAGTTCTTTTCCAACATCTCGGCGACACCCTTGGCCTGAAAGTTCGCGTGGAGGGTCTTATTCCGGCGACTGAATATGATGCGCGTGAGTCCGTCGAACTCTTCGAAACGCACCGGGGGCGCGGGGTCAAGCGGCACGACGCGCACGACGGACGACTCGACGTTTGGCGGCGGTCGGAAGTTGTTCTTTCCCACGCTCATGACGTAGTCAACTTTGGCGTAGAGCTGTACGTTCGCGGATAGACGAGACCAGAGCGAAGAACCGGGCTGCGCGACCAGTCGCATCGCGAATTCGCGCTGGAACATCAGGATGGCCACCCGAAAGATCGGCCGGTGCGACAAGAGACGGAAGACGAGCGGGGACGAGATCTGGTAGGGGGTGTTGGAGATGCAGACGTCAAAGTAGGGAAGTTCTGCCTTCACAAAATCGCCGATGATGATCTCGAGCCGACGCTGCTCGGGCCTAGATGTATCGTATTTGTGAGAAGTGTTCAGTAGGCGAAGTTCATCGATGAAGGACGTACTTGCCCTGAACTCGTTTTGTGAGTTCTGCGGCCATGCGTGGGTCCATTTCGACTGCCGTGCAGTGCTTTGCCTTTTCCAATATTCGCACAGTCAGGTTCCCCGTACCAGGACCGACTTCAAGGACCTTGTCCGTCGGGCGGAGGTTTGCCTAGATAGCGAAACTCTGATCACGGACTGAGGGAGATAAAGGGTGATAAGAACCATACTTTGTCTACAATTCTAAGGACCACTTCAGCCTTTCGCTCACCCGATCCAAAAACGCGACGTACTCCTGAGCTATGGATGGATTTTTGAGGATATGCTGACCAAACCGGTCCGTGTTGAAAATTGGATTTCGGACGGAAGGAAAAGGTGCCTCCCCATGACTTTTTGATGCTTTTGATTTTGTTGAGGGCTGGTGAGCTCTCGAAAATCTCTCGGATGTCGCTCGCGGCATGGCAGCCAGAGGCAGATTATATAACACCTAACCCTACTTTTTAGTCACCACGTACCGTAATATGAACTGCCTGTGTCTCGTTTGCAGTAGGCCGTCATCGGAAAATGTGTGACACGCTATCACCACGACGGCCGTAGGCGAATTTCTCCCGGAGTTCTCTTGCTGATAACGTGGGATAGCGCTTGGCGTATCTTTCGTTCGAACACCTCCTTTCTCCACCCCCCCACGGAATTCCTCAGCTATACACGCGTGGTAATTTATCCGCAGTTGGAACTGACGCTAATCCCAGCCCTTCAGAGTCATAAAGGCCGTTCATCTCATGACAGGGGTATACATGTGAGCGTTCCTTTCCGCCTCTCTGACAGTACATACACGCTTAACACGGAAGTTGGGGGAACCAGTTGGGAATTTATCAGCAAGGTGAACTTTGAGTGGAGCATTTCTCGAGGCAGCGGAAAGGGGTTTGGACTACCGCTGTGAGACAACCTTTTCTAGGAGTCACAAGGGACTTTTTGATGGAGAAACGTTACCCCCGAAAACCTACTGTATACATATCCTGCCGTGTGACCACGTTGGCGGTGGCCGTGGCACAGATGACGGCTACAACATAACGAGTCGGATCAGCTGCAAAGTATCCGTAGTATGCACTTTCGTTGTTCGGGTTCAATTGTTCGTGTGTTCACTTATGTCGACGGGTTGGTCGAAAACCCAGGGCCATATGTGTCTCCCACTTTGTCGTTCGGCCGCCTGTCTTTAAGTCGGGGCACGGTCGGTACTCGATGAGTGTGGTGGTTGAGGCCTGACTGGGCCAGGTCACCGTCAGAGCCGAAGTTGGATGTACGCGTGGGGATGGGTCGGATCCTAGGCAAGCCCTGGAACTTGAGATTGAGACACATGTCCAAGCTGGTCCAGGGATTCACATGCGAGAGGGTAATGAGAATTAAATGAGTGCTATTACAGAAATTGGGGACCACCAAGCTGACAGGACACAAACCGAATACAAGAGATATAGACGACGCGAGATACGAGGAATACCGAAACTACCTGTACAGCGACAATATTGGTAGTAAGACCAAAGCTTATGGCTTGGTCTTGTGGGTCAAGTGAATCGGTTCAGGTCAGAACAAGTCAGCGCTCCTGAATGTGCGAGTTAAGGGCTAGTTGGGTAGCCCGTAGTTGGAGACAGTAATTATGCCCCGGGGCGTCACGACAGCAGGGGTTTCGCTCGTTGCATGAATAACATTCATGCGGCATCCTGGAGTCAAATGAGAATTCGGAGGATAGATGGGATGAGTGCATCGTGGGTAATGCAGGGTGTGGAGGCCTGGATGTATGGGAGAATGGCTGGTACCTCCGTGCAGAGTGTTGTAAATGGTACGGATGGTGGTGAGAATGAGGGTCGCATTTGATTCAGGGATTGCAGTTGCCCAATCCAGTAGTTGGCTCCAGAGAGCACAAAATTTGTTCTGGGACTCGAAAACAGCGTTCTCGACCGGGAACTTGCTAGCCACATTTAGAGCTTTGAAAAGGATTTCATCTCTATATTCAGCCTGAGGACCCGCGGAATTTAACTCCTCCGCAAGCCAAACGAGGCTGTTGAGCTTCATACTAGCAAGTTGTCTGCCGGGGGTTGTGCCAGATATCTGGAAGTCCAACCAGCGCTCGACGATGCCGCCGACCCAAAGCTCGTCAAGCTCTTGTGCGGTAAAGCGACTGATGGCGACGGCGAGTATGCACTTTGCAAGAAGTTGTGTATTCCGGTTCCCCTCCCCACTGCTGGCGAACCGGTGTGCAAAGAGGACGAAATCGATGGATCGGGAAATGGTCGGCTTCGCTGGGAGGGAGAGAACATGGAATAAAGTGCGCTCAAGCAGGTAAGGGTCAAGTTCCATTACCTCCAAGGACAACCTGATCCGTTTCTGCTTGATTTCGATGGGCAAGGCGGCGGAAGACAACGTACGGTGCATGAATGACAGGATCGCACAAGGCATTTTTTCCGTATGGAACGGGTGAAATACCTCTGCCGGTCGTTTGACGATGTCTGAATTATAGAACTCATGAACGCCTTCCAGAAATCGTTCGAATTCTTGGTCATGGTGTAAAGAACGGAGCACCCACGCGACTATCTCTCTATCGAGAGACAGAGACTGTGTTTTGATGGCTTTTCCTGCAACCTGATCTACGCAGTCCAACGTCACCCAGTCAAAGCCGAGGAAGGCGTTAGATCCGTGATGTAGGGGAGATTTGAAAATGGAAATGACACCGTCTAGACATAGTTTGAGATTGTGTCTGAGGTGGCGTATCACCCTAGAAAGTGGAGTAGAGTATATGGTGTGGCGACAAACCGATATCCAGGAGAGGATCAAATACCAAGCCAAGAGGGGAAAGGCAATGAATATGACCGCAAAATTACTGGTAGAAGGACTCATTTTGATCGAGGAGCTCGGATCCTTTGTAGGTAACAGCCAAATCAAACCAGTAAGGAAGGTGAAGACAGCAAGGTCCAATAAGAGGTGCAAGAAGTCGATGAGGAGCTGTAGAGAGATCAGTGACCTTTCGAGGACCACATATGCCCTAATGAGGGCACGGCACCGTGGGTTCTGCTGGGACTGAGTCATGACCACGTATCTTCGGACCCAGCTTTGCAATAATGCCGCAAGCACTGCGGAAACGAGACTCGTTCCTAGGCCACAAAACCATAAGACATCTGTGACAGCAATCTTGTTACTTGGTGGAGAGGCGGTGTCCAAGTCTATCCGGGAAGTAATGCCAGAGTTGGCTTGTAGCTGCGAGCTCCGACCCGGAGTACGGTAGGTGCTGGCAGCCGAGACACCCTCGGAGGACTGTAGGGATGTTATATAAGACTGTGCAAGGAAAGCCGCAATAGCCGCCGAGAGTAGACCACTCTATTGGTGTCCAAGTAAACATTGAGGTACCACTCGAACAAAGAGGGGTTTGACGCACCAAGACCATCAAATCACGTACATGCTCCAACCAGTTGTTGACCAACTCCCGGTCGAATTCGGCTGTCTTTTCGTTATACAGGGCATAGAGGGCGTACGATCCATCGAAAAAGTCGCTCACGGCCGCTGAGAGTGGTTCGCCACTCCGAGGCGGATATACGATATCTTTCGAGGCAGCTGAACAGAAATGAAGAGCTCATTGGAAGCCAGGGTAGGAAAAGCACACTCACCCATCTCAGCTGCCGTATGGAATACAGCAGCGGAATTGGAGTTAGTCCGTGAGGGGTTTTGTGCCATGGTGCGTTCGGTGAGTATCCAAAACCGAGTGGAGACGGTGCTACCGCGACTAACTAGTAGTGCTGCAAAGGCATGGTCGGGGCCGTTGGGCCTCGATTATTTATGGATCGACTTGTGACTCCTTTCGCATAGGATGCACAGGATGTACACCAGAAGGGCAGCTGTACAGCGCCCATCACCGTTGCTGCCAGGTGTCCGGTAGATCATCATAAGCCACATGATACACCGATAGTCTGAGTTGTGGCGTGTACAGCCACGCACCTGCCGCCAAAAGGGTGCGTTAGATGCTAAGCTCGACTTGAAGAGGTACACAGCACTTGTCGGTGGACTCTGATACACTCACACACGGTGCGTGCTATAGATAGGAATAATAAATGAGTTACACTTTCCAGAATATAAAGGTATCACATGTGCTAGTTTACAGCACTAGTCGCTTGACCCTAAAGTGACTACCTCTACAAGGCTTTAAGCTTTAAGTGTCTAGTAACAGGTATCAGATGACTTGCCAAGTAGTATAAGCCTTGAATAAGAGTGAGGGCAAGGGTGCGGGCAAGAGCAAGGCAGCAACAACGCCGAGCTTCCGAGTCCTCAGCCTTGCCGCGACTACTGTAGGAAAAGGGAAACTATACGGTTCTGTGCGTGGTCAAATGACGGTCGCCCTTCATAATTTCCGGGCGTGCCAAACGTGCGCATGGCTTGTTTAGTGCTAGATACCACGAGTTCGTCTCACCATGGCGTTGCCCCTCAATCCTGGGGCGTAGGTTAATCTAATCAGTGACTTCTGGTGGAGTGTTTAGCGACTGGCTGGGTTCAAAACCTTTGTTTCCATTTCGCGCCACATCATGCCCTCTCCCACGTTTTTTCTATGATAACATGGCGTTGGACGAGGACGGAATCGCGCCTAATTCTGCATCAAAATACACGGCACGGTAACTTACATGCGTCGTGGTTTAAGGCAGGTCGGGAGGCCATTCGATAATTCTATCTGTTGTTGCCAATCCTGTCTGTCAAAGTCATTTTGTCACCCGTAACGGCACCAAGGACCTTGTTGGTGTGCATACTCGATGTGGGACTTTCCTGTAAAGTTTTAGGCTGCTGGCTGTTGGGAACTGGGGATCTCGCGCCGCGCCAGTACGTCATGACCAATTGGAACCTTTTTTTTTCACACTCCCACACTCCCACACGATGCCCGCAACTTACCGATGAGAAGCCCGTTACAGGACCCACGGTTCGGACGCACTCTTCCCAACAAATGTCATGTGTCCAATTAGGTTGGGTCCTCTCGATTCTCTCGGATTGGCTGAGTCTGGGCGGTAAGAAGCTCAGCTCGGAAATTGCCGTGAATTTGCTGATCAAACTTTAACTAGCCCACGGATCCCACCCCACTTGCCTCGTGTTCGCAGCTCCGCAATCCTTTCCCCGAGAGGAACGTGTGCGCGCGATCTTGTTCCCGTGTACGCGCAAAAAGCGAAATCCGCCACACCCACTTAGAACGAAGGCCTGGCCCCCCGCACCAACCCCAATTTATCCGTGTCATGGGTTCCAGAACGAGTTCGGGGTCAATGTATCTGTCAAAACGGCAGATAGAAGATACAACACGCGTGTGAGCATGTTTGCCATCATCGAGTTCATCATTGTGCCGTTCATCATCGTCGTTGT
>Ga0307509_10004609_pt1 | contig 19760 bp, 29 predicted proteins | sample 10_EM_MG_FD_202245 | JGI IMG/M metagenome (GOLD analysis project Ga0307509, IMG submission 202245) | Populus trichocarpa ectomycorrhiza microbial communities from riparian zone in the Pacific Northwest, United States - 10_EM | ecosystem: Host-associated > Plants > Roots > Unclassified | place...
GATGTTGAAACACTTGTTTTAATCTACGATCGCGCCCGATTCTGCCCAGCGCCGCCCAACACTGCCGGTTCTGCCCAGTTCCGCCGACGATCGACCCCGACCGCCAGATTTTTTACTGGGGTTCAACACCTGTCCACTGGGGCTACTCCGACCTCCAAGCGAAGTCAACCCAGCTATTCTGCAAGGTTTGACGTGGTACCAAACTTTTCGGCAAGCCTGTATGTAGATCGTCAGTACAATTCCCGTTAGACACGGCTTAGCACGTGAGCGGAACGGTCGCGCTGGATCATAATCAACCGGAGCGGTCCGTACCGCGGTCAACCACCCCAACCACCCCCCTCCTCCCACCACACCCTCCAATGTCCAACGAGAAACAAACCGAGAAGGATCACTGCGCTCCGGGGCCAGAGGAGTATCCTCAGCTGTCCTCTCCCACGCGTTCCTCATCCCCCGACCTGCCCACCGCGTTCTCCGCGTTCGACAGTCCCTCCCCGTCCAACCCATCCACCGCGGCCTCCTCCCCACTTCTAACGTCCGTCAAGGAACTACCAAGGGGGGAAAAGCGCGGTTTAGAATCAGACGAGGACACCGACGCGTCCTCCACACCTGAGGAACCACCGGCCAAGAAACTGAAGTCGGAACGCGACGATGATCCTCGTTCGCCCGTTCGCCTGAGGATCAAGAGACATTCTCCGAAGGCTCGCGTTCCTACGCGTGGTTCAGCTCAGGCGGCTGGATATGATCTGTACAGGTTAGACGCCGGTGTATTCAACCGCTCCGGGGACCCGGGACTCACGGATGACTCAGCGCAGAAGTAAAAGTTATCCCGGCGAAGGGGAAAGCTCTCATCAATACCCAGATTTCGATTGGAGTTCCTCCTGGGACATATGGACGCGTCGCCCCGCGGAGTGGCCTCGGTGGGTGCCACCCAATAAGAGCGCTTCCATCCACCCTCACTCACAGATGGTTCACCAGCTACGAAGTTCGGCATCGACACAGGGGCTGGGGTTATCGACGCCGACTACCGTGGTCTCCTGCGTATATTATTATTTAATCTCGGAGAAAATGATTTTGAGGGTCCGTTTCTCGGTTTGTGCCCACGACATCTCTGTTTACCCGTTTTCTTTCAGTCGGCGAGGGTGATCGTATTGCTCAGTTGATCATTGAGCGTATCTACACCCCTGAAATCTCTGAGGTCGAGGTGGGTTATCTCTCTCCTCTTAAGCGAAACCTCTCAGCAATCCCATCACAGGAGTTGGAGGACACCATCCGTGGTAACGGCGGGTTCGGTTCGACCGGAGGACACGTGGGTCTCTGACATCCAGCTGTCTCATCTGGCCTAAGGACCGTGGCGGAATGGACGTTAAAACCAACCCTGTTGGGTAGCGCCGCCAAAAGTTGTCCCGTCCAGCGAAGTCCTCATCTTGGTATCGCGTCCGGTGTATTGTACTGGTGTCCGGTTAAATAATAACAGCCTTGTCATTTCGAATGTTTCAACGTCTCCACGGTTACGATTTGTAACTTTTCATTCCTTTCGATTCCAAATACAAATATTCGCCGTTTTGGTTTCCCGTAGACTCTGGGACAGGAATGGCGTTGTTCGCCCAGTGGCGAACCCGGTGGTTGCGACCGTGCAGCAAAGAGATCCGCTGGCCATTTCCACGGTTCATATACCTGTGAACGTCGGTGAACGTTCACGGCTTCAAACTCTGTCCAAATAATCCGTTGGTGGCTCATTCGTAGGTCGCCCCTACAGGTGTCATGACCGATTGGGCAACCGCGTCCCGGATCTGTTTCCACAGGAACATCGTAAACCAGTGGGCCGGGAACGACCGTTGGCGGGAGCACGACCTAATTTCTAGTGGGAAATCAACCGCAGCAGACACACCAAGTCTCGTGAGTGAAAGGTTGCAATGTCCGTTACACCCACCCAGGCCGAGCAGCAGTGTACGCCGAGGCAATCCCATACCGATTCGCCTTGGTATCCGTACGTCTCAAGATCAGCGGTGCCAAGCCAGGCGGTAGTGGCGGTCGTTGTGATGTTCACCAATCATGTTCACCAATGTGAGGCTAGCACCAGTTAGCGCAAGGGTTGCGTTCAGAACGTCCAGTGAAGCGGTGATGATCCGCTCCCCCGTAGTTCGTGCACCGCTCCAAAGTCCCCTTCGTAGCGATAACATTGGACGGTGGAGCATCAAAACTTGGTGACCCAAAACCAGGAGAGAATTGCGACAGCCTCCCGTACAATCAACGGGGACGCTGATGCGTTATGCCAGTCGAATGGGCTTCTCCGACACTTTGAGATTCCTATAATCGACGGTGACTGCTCGTACAAGGCAGTAGCAGCACCGAAGGTACCAGTATCATTGCCAGAAAAATGAAAAAAGGGCGGGATCGGACCCATTGTGGGGACCACATGGCATCGTAGCTATCGTAGCTTGCCGCGCCCAACAACCGACCCCATGAGATGAAAACGAACAGCGTATCTCCGCATAGTCGGTTCAGGTTCCTTTCCATCAGGAGTTCACGGTCTCATCAGGTCTCATTCAATGGGACTTGTTCAGCCGTTCGGGACGCGCTGACCCGCCCAGTGCTCGCGTGATTGGGACAGCCGAGGAATGAATGGTTGTGGTCGCCATTGTGGGGGATCCGACGGGCAACCTGCCAGGACCACCAGTTGGCGCCGGCAATCCCCAAGGTAAGGCACGTGGAAGTCGGAATGCTCTCTGTGAGGTATGATGAAATGGATCTCCGTGATAGAATCAGACCCGACCGCAATTTACGTGGCTCACCAAGGAGACGAGATTGCTCCTACTGGATGACCTTCACCCAGAGCTTGAGTGTGCGAGCGGATCGGTGTCCGTCGGATGGCGGGTTTGCCAAATGCCATTGGCTTTTGTGTTTGATAACACACGGATCATGTGTCCGGAGGGAGACGATGCACCCTAAAGAAAAAACGACACATTCTATGGTTGGAGGGAAAGGTAGCTAACAAAAAACACAGGTGAATGAATCAACCCTGATAGATCATCCGAAAAATCCCCCGCCCAACGACACCACGTTCCACCAACGAGGGGAACTGCGGGGAGAAAGAGATATAAGAGCTGCGCCTCCCGTCCACATCCCTGCGACGGGTAAACGTGGTTTACTTGTCATCGTCGCTGAAGAACCTGGAATGAACGTCGGGAGGAAGTCGTAATCATGATCCAAACGCGATGAGGACTTGTCCTCAAACCACGTTCGGGGGAGCATTGGTGGTATCTTCTATGGTACGCGCGGAGTCCGTCACCACGAAATCCGAGGCGGCATCACGCGTTTCCCAAAAGCCAGACCAACCATTGCTCCTCTCGACATGGGCATGAGGAACGTCGGGTTGAGACTGTGCGAGGCTGCCGTGGATCCGCGCTTCAGCGACATCAACCCTCCCGAATCCGAGCCCCTTGGTCTGGAAGTCCATCCTTGGCGTGGCGACGAAGCTATGGGCAATCATGTGGCAGGCCATAACGAAAAGCAGGATGAACACGACAACGATCGAACGGGTCTTGGAGGGAGCGAACAGTGACGGGAAGCTGCTCTTCCTGGGGGAAGTGGCGAGGGAGAATGCCTGTTCCGAGGAGAAGAGGGGCGACCGGGGCAGGTACGAAGCCGCTCGTTCACGCAATGATGGTTTCGGCTCCGGCGCCAGGAACGCGATGGAAAAGTCAGTCGAACATCTGGGGGAGCTCGGGGTGACGATGATTGCCGGGAGCGGTGACTTTTCGTCGACCAAGGGTAAGGTGAGGTCTACGGGATGGCGTGGAGAAAATGGCGTCAGACTACAAATGATGCGTACGAGTAGACAAGACGCAAACGCTCACCTAAGGGGGCAGGGATGAGGGTGTAGTCCAAGCGTTGTGGCAGACGGTGGAGGCGCGAAGCTATTCAAAGGCAAAAACGTGTTACAGAAGCCACATTCACCCAAGAAAAGAATACGCACATCTGACCATGGTTGCTTAGAGGCGAAAGGTATATAAACGAATATGTGTTGTGTTGCGGTGTGGTTGCGGAGAAAAACGAAATCGAGGTGTAGATCCGGCTGGTTAGAAAACTGGCTGAGTTGCCGGTCAGGTTCTTTGGTCTCGGTGAGGAGAGTTGAAAATGAGTGTGGTGTAGTAAAGAATGTGGTTCGAAGGCGAGAGGATGAGCGGAGGACGACGGCGGCGTGGAAGACGACGAAGACCAGGTGGAGGTTAAAGAGAAAGCGACGGGTCCGGGAAGAGTTCGCATAATTCGATCCCAGGGCGCTGATCTGACCCACTCCGCCAACATCCACAACGCAATTTTTCCGCCATGCAGCGCCCGAGGCACACGGGCTTGATCCCTTCCAAAGCATACGTGCTTTCTATAGCTGCTTTACCTGGCTGCTACGCGGCGGCTGCCTCGTCTCCAGCGGATACGATTCACCTTTATGCCAAGACCGATCTCCGGCACCTGACTGCTCTGGAAGGTCACCCAGGCGGAACGACCTCTCTGCGCTCTGTGGATCTGCATACGACGTCGAACGAGTCTGGCCCGACCCTCGCGAGTTGTGGCAAGGACGGGTATACCAAGATTTGGGACCTCAGGTCAAATTCTCCCTCAATTGAAAGTGCGTTTCCGAAACACGCCCTCACCCTCCCCCCCCACCTTTTTTCACAATTCCCATCGTTCACCCTTCCGCGGTTTACCGACTCAAATCAAGTATAATTGACTAGTGCGTTCGCCCAACGGCGTCGGATTTCTCAGTTTCGATGTCTCTCTGGACGGTCACACCCTCGCTACCGGAACCGTTTTGAAAGGCGAAGACGCCACAATACATTTCTGGGATGCCAGGAAGCCAACAGTCCCGATTTTCTCGCATACATCCACCCACTCGGATGACATCACATCCCTTCATTTCCATCCCACGATCCCAGATCGCCTCCTCTCAGCCTCATCGGACGGGTTACTCACCATTACCAACACGGCGGAACAAGATGAAGACGAAGCCGTTGAGCGTGTTGTAAATTGGGGATGCAGCGTCGCGCAAACGGGATGGTACCATGACGGAGTGTGGGCCGCCAGCGATATGGAGACCTTTAGCCTCTGGACTTCAGACCTGGACAAGGTTTCAGAACCAAATTTCAAGGAAATCCCACCTCGCGGACAGTACTCGTGGGAGCCCGGTTATTTAATCGGCTGCTATCGGTCTCAAGATCGGCTAATACCAATCGTTGGTTCAAACTCGTGCGCAAATCTCACCTAATGACACGCGTCCGCAATTAAATCTGAGAATCTTTCCAGCGGATCGTTTTCTTTCTTGTCACCTCCCACGTCACACCCTTGGACCGTCGATAGAACGTACCCTTCACACCACGATGGGATCGTTCGCTCACTCCTGGTCGATGACGTGTTGGGGTGCCTAGTCACAGGTGGCGAAGATGGTGCATTGCACTTGTGGGATTTGACACCGCCAAACACATGCTCAAAACCACGGAAGAAACGTGAGCTCGACGATTCACGCGAAGGAGACCAGATGGATGTGGATCACGTCCAGGAAACACAGGCGAGCACCCTCAAATCCATCATTTACCGTCACCCCCTGATATCCCCTTAGCCGCCCAAAAAGCCGAAACGGAGGTAACCCTGGCCACGTTTTGCCCCCTAGATTTCACCCCAGCGGTCGGCAGTATACAATTAAATTCCATCTAAGCGCATGAGGAGAAACGATACATAAACCTGTAAATGAATGTGAACCCCTAGACGACCGTGAAAAAGCGGTTATAATACACGGCAAAAATACATAAAAAGGCGCAAAAGCATGCACAGTGTAAGGCGAAATGTAATAATGACAAACCCAGCACACGGAAGACCAATAAATCAACGGACACGGTCAGTCCAGGGGGAGTATGGTGATTCCCCCGTCAACATCCATCGGAGCAGGGTCTTGGGGCGTTCGAGATTGTTTCGCCCGCTCATGGGGTTTGTTGTACGACACCGATGTGATGGCCACTGCGCCGCTTGCGTTGGCCTTCTCCTTCCCTTGAAGGCCCTCATGGATCCGGCACGACAACCAGGCGAACCACATCATCGTCCGCAACTGGAGGACGTCCTCTTTCCATTGCATGCTCTGGTTCTGCTCGCGGAACTCCTTCGTCAAGGTCTCGCAGCGGTCTATATTCTCGGGGCTGACAAAGTCGATCGCAATCTTCATGCAATCTGCCAAGTTGCACACCTGGAATGTAGCCGGGTTAGCGTTCCGGTCACGGCAACGAGTTCGAGAGAGAAGCGACGTACCTGATGGGCACACCCGGCCGGAATGAAGACAACGTCCCCAGGATTTTGATAAATCCGGTAGCTCTTCACCCCAAACTCGTCGTACAGTTCCTTCCGCAGCTCGCAGTCCAAGTAGAACATCTGGGAGTGGATTGGGTCGTTCTGGAACTTCCCCTTGAACTTGCCTTTCAAGAAGTCCCGAATCTTCCCAGCATCGGATGCGTCGTAGATATCCCAAACGGCACCTCCGGACTTCCCATCAGGGGCCGGGGCAGAGTAGAGCATAACGTTTACGGCATCCGCCATGTCCATATGCAAACGGGTCGTTCCTTTTGTTCCCGGAGTGTCTGACGACGCCATGGCGTTGTACATTTTCGGGCCTGAGACGCGAACGCTGTTAATTACAGGGGGAACACAGGCAGCGCTGAAATGCCATCTTACCGATGTCAGGAGCAACCGTGTTGGAAGGGAAGTGCGATGCAATATTGAGAACCCCGTCACGACGCACGTAGTTCGGCATCGGAATCGCCTGACTGAAATCAGCATAAAGCTCCGGGAAGGCGGTCTTAAAGTCGGTCGACGGTGGCCAGTCCTTGTGTGCAATGTCAATACAGTGAAATGTGAGAACGGGCAAGGGGAGTCACCTTCAGCTTCCAACAATCATTTCGCCCTTCGTACTTCCCAAATTCCTTGAAGAAGTCGCCGACGGTGATCCGTTTGTTCATGTCTGACTGGCACTGGATCACCAAGCAGCTCTTCGAGGCGTAATGCTCGATAAAGTGTTCTGGGGTCCACCTGATCTTGAACCGAGGTAGTACACCGGTCACAACCAGTGGTTTCCCCTTGGCCCAGAGCTTCGTGAAAGTGTCGTACGAGAGGTCCTCACGCTTGAACTCGAGGATATGGTGAGTGGGTGGAGAACCGGATTGGTCATCTGGTGTCACGTCCACGTCCACGTCGGGTATCTCCACATCTTCAGTGAGAGGACCAAGGTCTGGCGCAGCGAGGAGTTCTTCCATCTCTCTGATTACGACCTCGAGCTCTGCTTTGCAGAACCGGGTCATGGGGGAAAAGTCTTTCGCCTGGTGCTCGTTCCGTCTAGTGCAGGCGAGGAAGAACGGATTCTTGCGGGAGTGCTTTTCACGACGCGCCTGTAGCTCAAAGACGTCGGCATCTTCGGCGCTGCTATTGTCAGTGAGGACTCTGACTTGCTCGAAGCATTCAGCACACGCCTCTCGTCCGCAGAGACGACACATCCAGCTACTCGAGAAGATGGATGTCATGCAAGTATCTGTAGACCAGTCAATAAACTAACCAATGAAAACAAACGGGAACACCCCTACCGCATGTGGCACGAACCTCACTCTCTCTAGGCCTACGAATGATCTCCGGGACGTGGAGGTGTTTTAGTTCGGTCTTCAAAACCGGCAACAGTGCACGTGCCACCGTTCGCTAAGGCTGTGTGAATCATCGTAAATAACGTGGAGATCAATGAAATCTAACCTTGACCCGATAGATATGGGTGGCGTCCAACGGGGCGTTCCACTTCTTGGGAAAGTCCATCGTTGGGGAGTCGGCTTTCTGGTTCTCGACGAAACTGATGCCCACAATAACCTTGTTTTCGTCTCTCAAGAAGAAACGGATCGACTGGAACCGACAAGTGTCTCCGGCCCACCTTCGCGTACACGAGACGCATCGAGGGAAGCGTTCGTTGCGATATCTATGCGACATACACCTCGCGAACTGCAACTCGGGATGTAACTTCCCACCCTTCTCCACCTGAACAGGTGGAAGTCGGGCGTTGCTGTTACTCGCAGGTGTGGCCGTGGTTTCTAGGCAGATTGGTTACCACTGGAAAGAGAATGGACGGAAGACCAACTTTCAGTAGACTTTCCCCCCTCCGTTTGAGGCTGATACGCAACCGACGCCATCATCTCTATTAGACCGTCGCCACGGTCAGCCTGGTGCGACCACTGACGTGGGAAAACACTGACCATTCTGAGCGGCAATCTGCGCTGCCTCATTCCTTTTCTTCGCGGTGTATCCTCGCTTTGGAGCTGAATGCAAGTCTGAGGGATAAGTTCCCCTTCGGGAGGCAGACAAGCACTTACCGACTGATCCGTCTGCCTTCGCTCTACTGGTTCTTGGCTTCTTTCTAGGTACGCTAGGGCCCTCTTCTTCCTCATGGCTCGGTCGCTTTGGTGGCGCTGGCGGGATTTGCATCAAGAACGGCATGGGGATCATGTGTGGTAGAAATGGTGGTGGCCGATATGCAAGCATACCTGGTACCGGGTTGGCCTGACGGGGTTCCCCTCCAATGGTTCGGACCGGGGGACGAGCGCCTAACCAAGGTTCTTTACCAGAAGCGTCGCTCGGGGTCTGAGGACCGGTGCCAGGGCGTGGTGATTCGGGTGGACTTTGAGTCTGATGGCTCCCTAAATGGCGCTGATCAATGATGGTCCAAGCCAAAGTTCTCGGAGTACCCACCTGCACGCCCATCATGATAGAAAAGCACCGGTGTTTGGGGTAGACTGTGGGGAGCGGGGCTCGGAGAGCCGCTCAAGCTTGGTGGGTGATAGAGGACCGCGGTGTGTGGGGGATACGATGTCGTCATGACATAACCGTTGCCATCATTGGACCGCGGTCCAGGATCATACGTCGAGTAACTGGCGCTGCGGTCACGAACGCTGCCATTGGTGTCAGGGGAAGAAGCATAATGGACGGTGCTTGAAGGTGAGGAGACTTCTGGTCCCCAATCCGCAGCGCGCAGGTGGAAGGTTGCTGGACCTGTGGGCGACAAATCTGGACGGGTGAGGTTAGATCGGACTGAGGAACTGAGACTGGGACGCTGAAGGGTACCTCGATAGGTGGTGAATCCTTGTTCTTCTGTGCGCTTTGTTGGGGAAGAGGAGACAGGGTTCAAGAGTTGAGGAATTGCAGTGCGCTTGTGAGTGTGCGCGTCGCCGTCTTGAACATCGACCATGTCGATGATGAGTGGCGGAATGCGGAAGAGGATGAAGCGACTGAGACTTGGACGCGATTTGAGGAACGCTGAAGTCTCTGGTCGGGGTTTGAAATCTGTCGCCTTTGAAAATTTACGCTCCGATTAGAATTTTACCTCCGTTGTCTTATCTGCCGAGCGCTGGTGGGACGGGAGTAATGATCACGTGAAGGGGGTTGAATTGGGTTATCGATCGTCGCCCGGATGTCATTGGTCGCCCACGGAATGGGATGATCCCTGATAAGCCGCCCGAGTCGTTCAGACCCTTCCATGGGCCCTGAAATGAGCCCCGACCGCGATTCCATAAGGTCACCTTCCCCACTTGCACCCCAAACGTGGTAAACCCATCACGCGCACCTGTTTGAAACAGTGACTTCAAGAGGTTCGCCTGCTGGCGAGCTAAAACCTTATTGGGAAATTTCTTTTCCCGCGATGGAGAAGCCGATCCTGGCGCTCGATGGCGGAGCCCAAAAAAGGAAGCGGTGGGACTTCCCGCGATTGTTCGGACTGGTGAACGCACATAACGCGAGGCATTGCCACCCCCCTTCCAACTCTACAGACCGCACCCTTCCACGCACTGATGTCACCGTCGGCCGAGTAGGTGATCTCGAACGCCAATACATGCCTGAGCACGGGCCAAAGAGCTGGTTAACGAGGACACGTTTTGTAGGATGCCGTTTCTATTGCTAACTAGACATGGTGCCTACCTTGTTGGGCTAACCGCCCACTTTTGGTGCCCAAAAAACGTGCGCCCATTGCAGTGATGCCCATTGGTCGCCAGCTGATCTAATCATCTGCCGGGGCAGCTGACAAGTCATTTACTTTGGCGAGACCGCCCCCCGAGAGCACTCTCCTCGCTGGGACAGCGTGTTCTCAAACTTGCGCGGTCTGTCGGGGGTCCTGGACGGCGTCTAGTCATTTCAGCAACTTGACGCCCGCCAAACAACGAGGGCCCAAATGAGAGGGCATTGTGGCGTTCCGTACCACGACTTCCCGCAGGTGCGCGTGTTGAAGATCGTGAAAGAATGAATGAATAACCGTCGTGTCTGAAACGGCCAGAGACCTGAAATGAACCCCTCCACCAAGATGCGGGCCAACGCTTCGGTCCTACTGTTCGTTTCCATCATGTAGAAGTTCCGACAGAACGATCGTTTGCCACTTACGCGATGCATCCGTATGACAGATGTGCGGCCGAGTGAGAACCAACCCCAGAACGCCCTGCTAGGATCCCGGTAGCCAATATCCCTGAAGATCACAAACTCTATCCTAATGAATGTCACCCGACCGAAGGTAGATGATGCAATCTATGACGCCGCAGGCAACTTATCTGATTATGACATGGTCGAAGATTACCGTTTTGAATTCCACACTGAAGCGTATTTGCCCCCCGTCAATCACCACGAGGATAACAGGGGCGCGCCCTCGGTCCCCCACGGGAAGCATAAACGTACGTAGGACTACGGCCAACTTGCCTTCAGTCACACTTCTTCTCAATTGAAAAAGAGGTCCTTCATCGTTTCCCCAACCGAGGCAGCTGGGATGAATTCCGTGAACGAAAGTGGGAAGGATCCAGTCCCTCAAGTTTCAGAAAAACATGGCCTCGTGTTTTTGGCTATGCTCGTCCTTAACCTAAAACCCAGAAATGAACGTGAAAGGGTGACATCGAGAACTACCAAAAGAAAAGCAAACCGGAGGCGCGACACAGCATGAGAAAATGCGATCAATGGATGACGATGACGAGACGGATGTGGACGCAAAAGGAACAAAACCAAAGGATCAGACTTCCAAAACACCAAACAGACTTCCAAGAGAATGGAACTTTCCCAACAAAGCACGATCCGCGGCGGGGAAAATATTGAAAGACACCAGTATAGCCCGTGAATGTGAAGGTGGACTTCGGGGGTGAATGATCCCCACATAAAGATAAAGGAAAAGAAAAAGACCCCGAAAAACCCGCATATACCCAACGAAATCACCTAGAATGAAAAAGTCCGCGAATGAACCCGGCGACCCTCGGATAGAGGAGGAAGGCACATGGAACAGCAATCGAGATGCAAATTCCGGGAGCCGCCCAGTACCGTCAATGTCTATGACCTCCAGCGTTGCGAGGATCTCCAGGATCGTGCCGGTGGTGGTTGGAATCCGCCAAGTCGATCGATTTTTCAAGCGGAGGTCCGAATTCCTCCTCATGGTATGCCGATGGACCTGGACGGGCGATAAGCATGCGCGTCAAAAAATGGATGGGAATGTGTTTACCAAGAGTAGGCGTTTTGTCAGCTTCCTCCGTTGTTGGTTTCTTCGGCGTGTGAGTCCCCGAGGTCTCCTCAGTGACACTCTGTTTGGGAGGTGGATCCGTGTCTTGTTGCGTGGGCTGTCTGGCCGCCTTCCCTTCGTCCACGCGTTCGGGCAGGGCTAAACGTAAGGAATTAGGCCGTGTTCATTTCGCTTACCCGCCCTTACCCACCTGAGTTCCTTGGGTCTGCCAATGCTTCCCCCACCAAGCCCCCGGTTTCCGATGCCGTATTCTGGGTCATCTTCGACGGTCCAGGCTGGAACTTGGTTAGGGACCCAGAACGACTTCGGGATGTAACCGGTGTCAGCCGTCCTTCTGGCATGTGCAGCTTCTTTGCCACCGTCTGCGCTTTCTCTTGTTGCCCGTTGTTGAACCCTTTGACAACCTCGGGCCGAATGTCAGCCCACATCTGTAACGCCTTGATAGAACCCCATTCGATGATCTTGCTGTTTAGCCACTGTAGTGACACCGGCTTCGTAAGGAAATCGTTGCAACCGGCCGCAAGCGCAGCAACACGATCGGCCTGCAACGATGAGGCTGTGAGAGCGACGATAATAACAGAAGAACGGAAGGGCGTCGCAGGTTGTCGCAATTCTGACATGGAATCTGATGGTGTCCTCTGACCCTCGGAAATGGGGGTTCCAGTCGGACTATTGGGATATCCAGGTGCACCGCTCATCTTTTCCAGACGACGGATCTCCTTGGTGGCCTGGATTCCGTCCATGACAGGCATCTGAATATCCATCTATCCAATTACGTGTCAGATTTTAATCACCAAGCAACCACAACCGAGGACATACCAAAATGAGATGGAACCCTCCGGATTTCCACTTCTGTACCGCCTCTTCGCCGTTCTTAGCGACATCGTACTTGATTTTCTTCTTCTTCATGAATGTGGATAGGATGGTTTGATTGATGGGGTTGTCTGCGACGCGGCTCCATAAGGCACATGGAAAGAGGAAAAAAAGCAGGGCAGTTTACACACCATCGACAATGAGGACGCTGATCGGGGGCACGATTTTTGGACCCTGGGAACCCTTCGACGGAGTGGATTTGGAATCTCCGCCGATCGACCGCCTGCCATTGCTACCTCGTCGACCGTTCGTTGCTGGACCACGAGTTCCGGGGGAGACGGGAGGAGTTGAACTCTTCTGTGGTGCCCCCTCGAGCTGTGTGTCCACCTTCTTGATCGTATGATTCCCTTGGGAATGAACGTTATTGTCTCCACTGGGCTGTCGGTCGACGGAATTCGGTGGTTCGGCAAGGTTGGGGGTAAACTGCGTCCTGGGGCTTCGCCGAGGAGTGTCGTTTGAATGTCCACCCACTTCGTCGGGTGTCCGACGTGGCGTCATGGTAAACTGTCCTCGGTCCCTCTCCATCGTCGGTGTCTGAGTGGTCGCCTTGGAGGGGATGACACCCATCCCTCCACCCTTCGATCCGGGCAAAAAGAAGATACCGGCGGGTTGGCCATCCGGGCTTTGGATAACGAGCCCAGACGAGGGTGAAGTGCCAAGTCTCATCGCCGCCTCGGAAAAGTATTCGATACTGTCCGAAATGGAGAGAGGGGATGGAGGAACTGGGACATATTCACGGTCCGCTTGTGATTTGGTGGATTTATCTGAGTCGCTTCTGCGGTTTAAACCGGCGGGCCTCGACCCCGGTCGGCTCTTTTGCTGGTCGTGGGAGAAATAAAAGGAAGGACTGCGGCTCGCAGGCGTTGCAGGGGAAGTAGCGATGGGGGAGAAGAAAGGATCGACAACGGGCTTCTTCAAAGCGGTATAGAGCGCGGTCAAGACTCGTCGCGGGCCGGCAGGCTTAGGGATGACAAGGACCTCAGGTAATTGCTTCTGCGACGAAGCAACGAAAGATTGGACTATGTCTTTGACGCGCTTGTAGTTGGCGAGACTGGTGAAATGGACTACGGTGGTATTGTGGACTAGCCTCGAGATGCTCGGCAGCCCACGGAGCAGCTGAGGAGTAGACTTTGGTCGGTGAATGAGGGAGGGACGAGGTTTGGGCGAAGTTTGATTCTGAGCGTTTGCGTCCGCCTTGATCGCCTGAAGGCTCTCCTTTAGGACGTCGATGTTATCGTCGATCAACACGAAAGGGGTCTGGGGAGCCGAAGGGCCGGTTGAGGATTGGAAAAACGCAGCGTCGTTATCCGCGTCCTGAGGGCCTCGTGGTTGGAGCGAATCGAGGGCGTAGTGGCTGACGTCCAGGCCCCAGGCCGTCAAGTAGCTGGAGAGGTGGTGGGCGAATGAACCACGCGAGTTGGCACACAATGTAACCTTCTTTCCACGCAGCGTTTCGGAAAACGTGGCCAGCTCCTGGAGTGTGGGTTCAGGTGCGAGTTCCACGTTCGCGCAAGACACGAAGTCAGGGTCAACAGGCGGATCCTCGATCCGGCCATGATCGAGAGTCACAGTCAACTCGCTGCCCCGGCCCAGACTAAATGCTTGTGGCTGAAGGTTCGTGACAAAATCTCCACCGACCTGCTGTAACAGTCGTGACATGAACGCATTATTGAGAACCAGCGGGGGGCGATCCGAACTGGCCGCAGTATCCGGCCCAGGATCCTGTGGGATGGTGGGACTTGGAGGTGTTGACGTCGGCCGGTAATTAGCTTCGGCGTACGAAAAACGGTGGGCTATGTAAAAGGTGCATCGGAGGCGTGAAGAAGGGGAGGTCGTGGAGTCAGTCCCGCACGTCCCTTCACCATCCTGATTCACTTCCCCTGCAACAGATTCCATAAACAAGCCAATCTCGACGTAGTCGCCCTCGCCTGCCGACCCGATGACTTGACGAACGATCTGTGTGCTCTATGAGTAAAGTAAGGACACGGGCTACGATCCCACGTACGTATGACAGGAGGTACGACAAACAACTCTCGTCACCCTTGACAGCTACGTGCTTCATTCCGACGTCTTGATGAAATAGGACGAGGTCGACGCCTGCTTGTACAGCTAGGCCGCTCAAAGAGTCCCCCACGGCTTGCAGCATTTCCCCGATGTCGAAGTGGCTCATGATGGGAGGAAGGGAGTCCTGAGGTGCCACTTCGGTGGCCGAAGTGCTCGAGGGAAAGCCAAAGGTACACATGTGAGAGGAGATGTAGTTCAGGTTCTTTATGCTCGTGAGGATTCCTGACACGGAAGTTGTCGGAACCGATATCGAGCATCCTGAGAACTGCTCCTTCGCGGTATCCAATACTTGAGGGGGACAGAATTGGAGAAGAGTTTGAACGACAGCCTGGACCGAATCAGCGAGTTCGAGTGAGAGATCGTGGAATTGTTCAAAGTCTGGGGTCGGATCAAGCGGCTTGGGGTTCCATTCGTTATCCGAGATGGCTCGGCGTGGATTCCTGAGCTGGCGAAGCTGGGCCGAGGTGGGAGTTGAAAATGCTCGGGAAATCTTGGGTAAGGGGGGCGAGTTCTCCCCTGTATCGCGTCCGAAGGTCGTGCTGCCACCTGGCGTGGGGTCTTCTGCTTCGTCCGAAGGGGCCTTCTTGTGTGTGGGCAGAGGTGGGTCATCGGGGGAGGGGCTGACAGCATCCACCTCTGGGGTGGGTAGAGAAGACTGATCAAGATTGGACAGGGTAGGGGACATGGGGGAATCTGAGGGCCATGTGAACGCGAATTTGTTGGAAGGCGGTAACTCTACGATAACCGCGTCCTCGTCTGCTCCCTCAATGCTTTCGATTGTCCCAGGTTGCAAGGTGTGAAGGCGAACTGCGGGCAACTTGGTTTCGAGTCTTGAACAAGGCGCAGCCATCTCCGTTGGCCAACCTCAATCGGCAGCCTCCCGCTGCGACACTGCGGGTGGAGGTGCGACCGCGGAGGAGAAGAGAGAGATTGGGGGTCGGACAGGCGGAGGGAATGTGAATGAAGGCGGGTGTGAAAGCGTCATCACAGCTGTAGCTTGTCCCTTTACCCACCACTTACCACGTTCCCGCCTGCCCTCGTTTCCAAGGACAATATATTTACGTGTCCTTGATCCCCGAAGGACATCAGATCTACCACGCCTTGCCGTAGTATACCAAGGATTGACCCCAAAAGATTGTGCACTAATGATATTGCTCACGCGCAGATGCTAATACAAAACAGCTGGCTCGCACACTACTGCCACTTACACTACCAGGATTGAAGCTCCCCCATCCTTCGTCACTCTCTTTCGGATCTTGACCAACATATACCGACGGCCGAGCTGATACAGCTTAGGGTCTGAATTTTCCTGCCCGGTCTTGCGCAACATCGCGAGAGCTGACGGCGCCAACACGATCGCTTGGCCAGTCTAAAACGATTTGCATTCATGATCAAAACGTTGGAAGCTCCACCCCAAGATCGAACTCACCTTCAGTCGGACGATTTCATCAAATGCGCTTGTCAGATCTGCGGAAAAATGCTTGCTGACGTGATCCCACCAGGACTGTGAGGAGAAGCGGTGCATGAAGGCCACACTACAGAGATCCAGCAGAACCGGGGGCACTACGGTGGGTTCTACGGAAATTCGTTACTCTGACCCCCCGAGCGTTGGAACATTGCCCGCACATACCTTGGCTGCTGATGATGACTCGCATTCCGTGATGCCTCATCTGTCTCGAAAGAGACAAGAGGGCCTCAGTAAGCCCCGCGCTCGCTGAGAGGTACTGGGGGTGGGGTCAATCACCCACAGGTTGCTTGGACCAGCAACGACGTACTTTGTGCGCCTCATCCACCAATAGCACCTTGCCCGCTTTCCCGAGGTCTGCTCTCGTAAATATTCGAGTTACAATTTCGAACAGTCCACAAGCAGATTTCGGGTCGATGAACGGGTCCGAAAGATCGACGATGGTTAGTTGACCAGGAATGAACCGCGGTTTCACGTGAGGTGCGGTGGTCGTGAAAAGTCGCAACAAGGCCATCCGTTGCTCGAGATGCGCCCGCTGAATCTTACTAAACTCTTCACATTGTGTCTCGAGTCTCTCCAGGAACTTGTCATAGGTGTAATCTTCCCCAAGTTCCCTGAGGATGCTCTGGTGCGCCGTGAATTAGTGCGGCAGGGGCAGACAAATGAGGTTCACCCACGAGTAAAACCTGCATGTAAAGTGGTGCGGAGTCAGATGACTCGACCGCCATCATGCTCATGAAGGCCTGTGCATCGAGCTCGTCCTCGGTGAACATTAGCGGCTCCACGGTCACGTTCTCGCCCAAAGGTGCGTATATTCGTCGCATCCGATTCACAACCGAACGCGACACGTACACCCTGACGGGGGGCACTGGTACACCATGGTACTTTGGTCTTCCCAACCATGCCGCCTCACAGGGAAGGCAGTTATCACCTCCCGTGCCAAAATGAAGGACGAGGCCTGCGAGTGGTTTATCGAGTGATCCAAGCGGTTTAAAATTAGGGATCATCATGTTCTCCAGCAACACCGACACGGTGTGTGACTTCCCGGATCCTTGGACGCCGCATATAATTGCAGAGAACGGGGCATTCTGAGAAGTCGGGTTTGTAAACTGGCTCTGACTGAATTTGGACAACGAAACCTACGGTGTTGACGTACAACCTGGGATCCGCCTTAACCTCCGTTCGCGACTTTTCCCTGGAAGAACGAAAGTGGTTGGCGATTGCCCCCCTGGTCTTTGTTTGGATGAAACTCGCCTGATCCCTATTAAAGACCCCAACAAACCGTATTGCGAGTTGTGTGGGCAGAACCCTGCCGGGAGTTTCGCGTCGCGGGTGAAAAGCGGTGCCGTCTTCACTTCATGCTCGAAGGATTCCGTGATTCCATGCTTCCCATCATCCAAAAGTTGCAGCTCCTCCTGAACGGCGTTTAAGTTCAATGGCTAGCCGCACGAACGTGTTTGATCTACCTTGTCTTCGAGAATTTCACCCTGCTCGCCCTCGTTTGAGGGTGTAGGAGACGGTAAACTGGCACCGGGGGGTGGGTAACCTGATGGAAGCGGTGTGGGTGCCTCCAGTTGGATGGGAGTTTCTTCAATGGGATTCGCCCCAGCGGTCGACTGTTTCCTTTGTGGGTTACCTCCTCTGCTGAGTGAGACCGATCCGAACTACTCACAGATGTGGCTCGCTTGGCCCTCATGTCTGAGCTTTGAAATACGCTGGTTGAAACTTGTGAGATTGGTCTCCTGTCTGCAATGAAAGGAGTAAGCGACCCACGCCCGAAAACTGTGGCACGACGGCGGTAGAACGGTCCAGTCAGGGAGAGGGGGGCGACGCACTCACGGGGGCAATAGCGAAGTTAAAGGGGGGACTCTTCGACGACGATTGGAGAGGTTAAGACTGTAGTAGTGCTGCCAAAATGCCCTAAATAGGCGTGAAAGACCACAAGTGAAGCAGGCAGGTTGCCGTGAATTCAGTGGAAGTGCGTCCGACTTCCACGAGGACTCTCGTAACCATATCCGGGAGGCGGCTTATCCAAGCAATATCATTGGTGCTAGGTTAGCCAAACCGAATAACGCCAAAACCTGTTACACGGTGGGAAGCAGGCCTGTCGGACGAGCAGCTTACCGTCGGGATCTACCGACACCCCGCTCGCTCCGCGGTCATGTCGGGTGGCACAGTAGATCCTGATCATCTCGCAACCGCTGTCAACGCGGTCTACAACTCCATGGGATTCAAGTTTCCGACCGGCCAATATACGATCCTTGCTGGTTTCGTCCTTGCATCTCCAGAGAGGCATCAAGTTATATCTCTTGCCACGGGTTCTAAATGTCTTCCTGCGAACAGATTATCGGGACTCGGGGAGTCTGTGAACGATAGCCACGCCGAAGTCCTGGCTAGGCGCGGCGCGCTGTTGTGGCTTTTCGATGAAGTGGGTCGGATAAGAGATGGTTCAGCTGGGGGAGAATCGTTTTGGATCGAGAGACATCCGTCTGGAAAGTACCGACTTCGAGACACGGTGCACATCCACATGTACATATCCACGGTTCCATGTACGTCGATTGAATCCGCTGTTATCGTGTACTCAAATCACCTAGGTGGGGATGCTTCGACGCGGTTTCTTGCAAGCTCCCAGGATCCCGAAATGGCACAACTGAAGGATTCTACCCCGTTCGAGACGCAGCCCCCCGATGTGCCGTGGAGGGGGAGGAACAACTACCATTGTTATGGGGTTCTCAGGACGAAGCCTGGTCGCGCGGACTCACCCACAACTGCTTCGATGTCGTGTAGCGATAAGATCGCAGCCTGGAATGTCCTTGGTCTGCAGGGTGCCTTGGGATCGCTACTGTTCACCCAGCTGTACATCGATTCCATCATCGTCGGGGAAGTCCCACGGGATGTCCAGGACGTGGTTCTGGATGATTGCCGACGAGCATTTTGGGGGCGAATACAAAATCTTGAGGGTAATTGAACATTAATTCCGCTTCCCTCTCTATGCTGACGTATTTCAGAGGTCTTCCCGATGGTTACAAGCTGAACCGACCCTCTATATATTTTACCCCGGTCGCATTTGCCCACGCCCGTGCCTCACTAGACCCCAATAATAAAGCGAGTTCGTGTAACGATTGTTGGTAATCCGCCCACGATGTTTTGGTTCTGAATCTGATCACCCGTTCCAGCCCTGTGTTGGGTCGCCGAGTCTCCCACAAGGCCAAGCTACCAAGTTCTGATAAATGGGCTCAAAAGAGGAGTTCCACAGAAGCTTCGGTACGAGCCTAAATCCAGGTATGCTAGCCGAATGCCCACCGGACTGCATTCATTGATCAGCGGCTAGACCTTGGCTTTCCAAATTATCCATCTTTAATGTACTGCAGACTGCAGTGGTTGAACTCTCCCATCCAGGGATCGATGCGTAAGTGTTGAAAATCCTCTGAGAGCACCCTCTAACTTTGTATAGAAGTGAATCGTACTATGCGGTAAAGCAGTCGGCCTCCGAGTACCAAACGGTCAAATCCAGGCTTCTTTCCATGCCTCCCTTCACGGTATGGATAAGAAACGGAGAGAAGTACCAAAGCTTTGATATCCAGGGGAGCGCAGTCCGGTCGTCAAACGGGCCCCGAATAGATCAATCCATATGAGCGGGCTTGATTACTGTACGAGAAAACATCGATGATATGTACAAGGGTCTGGTGTATCCTGTCCGATCTACCAAAACAGGAGGGGTATCGTGGAAACACAAGGATTGAATATTAGATGATGAAGTGCACCCTTTTCTCCCCCAGTATATTTTCGAGTTCATTGAGGTCCATATGA
>Ga0307509_10004610_pt1 | contig 19757 bp, 18 predicted proteins | sample 10_EM_MG_FD_202245 | JGI IMG/M metagenome (GOLD analysis project Ga0307509, IMG submission 202245) | Populus trichocarpa ectomycorrhiza microbial communities from riparian zone in the Pacific Northwest, United States - 10_EM | ecosystem: Host-associated > Plants > Roots > Unclassified | place...
TAGCTGTAGTCCGTCCGGGGCGCTTTAAGGGCAGGACCGCCGTCTTTAGGCAGGACGGCGGGCCCTACAGGGTGAGACATGTTAGTGCAGGGCAGGGGGATGGACGGCAGGGGACGCCCGGGGACAGGTCAGGACGACCGGGGACAGGTGAGGACGGCCGGGGATGAGTGAGGACGGTGGGGGATGGTGAGGACGGCGGGGGACGGCGGGGGACGGCACGAATGATGTCTCATGATGCTATATGATTGGTTCGGAGGTGCATTATTTCAACTTCGGCTAGTACCGGAGGTCCAAGCGCTGGACTACAGTCCCCTATAGTCCGTTCGGTCCTAACCTTCCCGGGCGTAGTTCGTCCTAGCACACCAAAAAAGACGGACTATGAGCCGTAGTCCGTCCCGTTCTACTCCGAAGACGGACGGACTGGACGACTGAGAACGCTGTGGGAGACCAATTTTGGTGCGGAGACACAAGTACTCGAGTAGAGCATGTGACTTGTATGTGAACTAAAAGGTAATAAAATAGAATAAACTGGGCTTGGTACGAGAATGGATGATGTAAGGTGTAGAAACTACTACTAGCCATGTTTGGTCATAGTATTTAGACATAAATCTTTGATATTACCCGATTCCGAATACGCGATGAAAATGGAAGTACACCGGCATTCTGCTACCCAAGGATTTTACACATATACACCTAGATTGCTGTGAACTCTGAATAAATCGACCATCCCTGATCTCAGACAAAAGACTCCAAGAAGGAATAATCCTTTCCATACTCGGTATAGCCTAGGCGAGCTGAACTTGGAAAATATCATTAACTACTTGCACTAGTACAAATATCAGGCTCAATAGAAAGACTTACAGGAAGTGATACACGGTTGACAGGAACAGAACCTATTAATCCTAGAGATGATGGGGTCAATTCCGGAAGCAATAAGTCAGCACTAACTAGGCCCACTAACTCCAACAGGGATACCGCCCAATCTCCGGGAGACCATCCAGTACTCGAGTATTAGAGAACGTGCCGGGCTCCACCCCACAACCAGAACCCCCGACAGCAATCCCGCCTACTATGAAGGGGGATTCACGCAACTCTGTTACGCAATCCACCTCTAATCAATCTGCCCTTGGATCACTGCTCAAAAAGAGAATTCATCAGATCCATCCCGCACCGAATCTGCCAATCTTGGCCCAAGCACTATGCCGAGATCCACTCCGCTAGGCCGCCACGATACTAAAGCACCCGGGCAGCCAGGTTCCTCTAGGGGCTCAATCCCCGGCTCAGGGAAAGCAGTGACACAGGATAGTGACCCCGAAGCACTATCAATCCGGTTATCTCGCTCATCTCCACCATCGCTCAGGCCCGCCGAGTTTTACCAGACCGGCGGTGACGACCCATTCCCGGAAAGAACCGCAAGGAATATCTCCAGTTTTCAAGCAGACTTTTCACAATCAAAAATTTATTCGGCGGCCCTCATTGCTACCTCTACTCCTAGGAATAAGTACGAACCCGACTACTTAACAAAACTTAACCAGATCGCCAATGTTCTTCTAGTCGCTGTGGATACCCCTCCTTCAGCATCGCCGAAATCCATATCTGCAACCGAAGTGCTTGCTCACAACCCAAGATTTTCATCCTTGGGTAGCGGGTTCGATTTTCACACAGAACCGTTGAGGTTGTCCAGCTGGGACTCCTCTGATGCTTCATTAGGGTTTTCCCCTATATTACCAATCGATAGGTCTTCTAGGAGCATGGGTGATGAACTTCCGCCAAATACAGCGAATCTTACACCCTCACCCCATGTTGTTGACGGTGTTGTTGTAAGGGATAGAAAAGGGAGAGCTAGGAGTAGGAATGTCCCGGTAGATTCTGCGAAAGGATATGCCCGAGAAAAGCGCTTATTTGATCTAGGGAGGCTGGGGAGAAATGTTCCTGAGGAAACCCAGTATGTATCATTTTCTGACTAAATACCCAATGCCCATGAATGCTTATCAATTACAGTGAAAAACTGACCTTGCCACTAAGCCCAAGCGTTGCACAGCCAAACCGGAAGTGCTCGGAGGGAACATTGCCCAACCCAAAGATGAAATCGAACTTCTAAGTAAGCTCGGACTAAAACATCCACGGGTCCTACTAGAGGGAGAACTGCATGCTCTCCATAATCCTGAGCCGTGGCAAGAACGGTCCACATCCCACCCATAGATGTGACAACCGCAGCATCACACCTTGTATCTCCGGGATTGGTCACCAAAATATTCTTGTTAACTTACTGCTCTTCGGGTTTCTGCTCAGAAGAATACGCAAGGACAGCTGCCACCGGTTCCTGAATAATCTGCAAAGTCTCTAGCTCTCTAGCCTTATCTGCGGCAACAAGCGCTTGCTTCTCGGAATCCAAATGGTTGGTGGCAACAGTGATCACGGAACCAGTAACCTTCCCCCCAAAATCCCGACGCGGAGCCTCTAAGCCGGATAAGGTGTCCTGTGGTGATTTCATTGGTGCTAACGGTGGAAACAGTCTTGTTCATCTGCTTGATGGAGATTGAATGATGGCACGCCATCGATGTCCATTGGGTGACCAGAGTTATGACTATTGGTAGAACCAATCTTGGAGTACTTCTTCCGAAGGAAGTCCCGAAAGTACAATACGCTACCGTGTTCTTTGCATTCCAAACCAGATGCGATTTCCCCCGTGTTCCGCGGGGTACTCTTCCGAACCGACCCATGATAGCATTGAAGGAATTTGACGATCTAGTGTCTTCCATCAGCCTCTCATCCCATCAACATCCATTCACCCGTAACAATCCATCCTCCTTCTTCATTCGCAATAACCTTTACTTTGCCATCCTACGCGTCGTCAGTCGAGACCCCTAAAAGCAGAAAAACAAGCACAAACTGAAGTAGTAGAGGCGATAGAACTTCTAGTATTCCCGAATGCGATCCCAATAACGGTCTTTTTTCTGTCGTCATCAATCTCCGGACTCACCGGCGGCCAGCGTGAAGGATTTCCGGATATTATATGGATAAGTATATGCTATGGGCATTAGTAGTGGCAGCGGCGGCAGAAGGTGGATGGAAAGTTGTGGTCAGGTCCAAGAGAAGGAAGTCGTGGTTGTTGCCACTTATAAGTTTTTTTTGAGTTTGGAGGGTTTTTTCTTCCTTTTTTCTCGCTTTAGCGCTGATAATTGGGCGGTAAAAATGCACGGAAAAGGTGTTGGAGGGTTGAATTTGCGATGTCTGCGCGTGAGAGGTTGTGGTGGCAAGACAGGTATCTGTCAGCAAATATGGTACTGTATATACAAAGCCATAATATTCCTGCGAGGTTTCCCGCGAACTTGGAAGACCAAGATAGCGGGGTCGTGTTTGGGACGAGGGGGCATCTAGGAGAAAGGTTTACTGCGTGGAACCCCGAATCTAACTGCGGTTGGGTTTTCACGGTTAGTACGAAAGCCGAGACAACCCCATGCCACTCTATGTGCTCTAAAGTATGGTTGATATCGGGTCTCTGATCAAGGCAAAAAATAGCACTCGTTCATCGGCTCCCCTGTCTCCATTTAAGGCCTTCATTACCCCTTTCGTTCGTATGAATTTCACGGAATCTTAGCACGAAAGTTAGAGGAATACCTATTATAGCTTAAGGAGGAATGGCTAAGGTGTTCTAATAGCAGCTCTGCCAGTACAAGTATTGGTTGATGAAATTGGCCGGGCATGGAAGGAACGATGCCTATCCAGAGGCGCAGCTGCTACGGCCCAGCACACCATGAGCCCCAACAACCAATACCTGTTTGCTGCGCCATCTATCTCCTATGTTACAGAGCAGCAAGATTTTAGTGTCATGCAATAGCAGTCGTTTTTACAAACGTCAGAAAATTACGTGTAGAGTGGGAGATGGCAAGACGTAGTAGGGAGCGAGTGTAAAGATGGGGAAGCTGCAGAAAGGGATACAGAGTACTCGAAGAGGGGGGGAGAGCAGAGAGTTCGCTCCGGGCCCAGGAGCGCTCCCCGCTCGTTAAGAAAGGATGGACGAGAAAGGAGGGGAAGGGAGGCGCAGTACTCGTACTCGAGTACAGTATCGTAAAATTAAAATATCGAAGGAAAAGCAGCAAAAGCAACCAGTAGACTGGCGATATGGCGGACGTCCACAGGACTGGTGGATATAGGATCGCGACCGAGAAAAGCTTTGGAATACCATGTGCTTGGCGGTCAATCCTTTCAGATATCGTAGCATTGACCGGGAAATAGCATCGAGAAAGTGAAACCTTCACAGGGGCAACCCCCATTGCAATGAACAACGAGGTCTTCACACATTCAAGCATACCAGTAGCTTTAAACAATGTATCATAAAGATATTGAAAAAATGACGGGGTGGATGGAAAATTATTATCGTTTGCAACTGGGTTGTCAGTGCGGGGTGGTCAGAAGTAGTCGGTTGTTGTCACTTTTTTTCTCATAGTGTAATTTTAGTGCGATTGAGTGCAAAGCTTTCTGGGGTCTGGCGGTTTCCCACCTACCCATCTACCACCCCAGGCAGCTGGGAATAGGCTTGGGCAACAACGAGTACCTGCATTTGCAGGTAGGAACGGTGTGGCTTTTGTGCACGAGTTTCATATTTTCAACACATTTTTCTTTTACAGGATGATGGATGAATTCTTTAATCTAGAGTTGGAAGATGAGGAGTCGCAGGAGGGTTGGGGGGTGGAGTTGCCATTCGATCCCATGGGAAATAGTCACCCGAGTCTGGAATCAAATGGTGAGATTCAATATCAGGAGTCTGCCGAAGTAATCATCCTGCTTCACCAATGTGAGAAAGATTAAATACTAATAGTATGTTTCATATAGAATACTTTCCCAAAGAACCAGAGCAGACCTCCAGCATCCGGTTCCTGGAGATACGATTTGTCAATTTTTGTCAATAAACAGCGCGAGGGTTCTGACTTCGGGTATATTTTAAAGTCGCCTGACTTTCCATCCTTCGAAGGTCTGCTAGAGAAGTTATTGGATGATACAATTCGAATACTCCCAGCTGTTTTGAGCAGTAAGACTCACCGGTATCTTGGATTGTCTGCTACAATTGTGGCAGCTACACCCAAGGAGTTGATTGGCCCTACGGAACTTGATGAGAGTTCTTGGTTGAAGATTGAGCATGAAATTTGCCGCCTAGTCGACCAAAAACCGAAAAGAAATGTAACTCTTTCTTTAAGAGTTGATTATGTACCAATTTCTCCATGTGGTACCGCCCATCATTGTGAGCCCAGTGGTAGCTCCCGCTCGACTGTATCTATGAGTAAAGGCAAGAAGAAAATGGTAAGATAAGTTCCTTTCCTATACAATAATAAATATTTTTACTTACTAGTGTATAGAGTGCAACACAGGAGCAGCTGAATCGTGCATTGAGTATCCCACTCAATGCAAAGGCGAGAATCATGAGTGAGATTCAAGCTGCAAACCGCTGTACAGGCAGTTGCCCGATTGGTCGGCAAGGTGAAGTTTACTTCACTACTCAAAACACCAAACAACATATTCACCTACCATACTCGTCTATCCGCCTCTGGGCTGAGGAAGTTGAAGAAGAACTTTGTTCAATTTCCTCACCACCATATTATTTGAGCCGATTTCAGAGTCCAAAAAAAGCTCCAAAGCCCCAATACCCAAAGCCTGCCCAATCCTCTAGTACGCCAATTCTTGTTCCGAGTTCCCCAAGTCCTCCAGCAAGACAGTTGCAAAAAACGAAAAAAATTAAAAATGGAAGCCGACTTCCCGCTGCCGCTCAGGCTCACGCTTCGCAGAAATCCAGCTCTTATAATCTCTCTGTGCCAGATGCCCACGCTATTGAAGCTTCCTCTCCTCCAACGGCTGATGGGAGATCAATTGACAACCTATCACGATATATGTGTTGGCTTCAAGCGAGGTTCCCTATGCACTGGGAACTGTTGGAAATGGCTGAGGCAAAATTGAATGATTGTGGATTTGTTTTTAAGTCAGTTGTGAAGCGTGAGAACTTGCAGGCTGTAATTGGTATTGGAGTTCCAGCAGGAATTGCTATAATGCTGGTAGATGAAGTTAATAGCTATAAGCGATTTCGCATATATTCTTCTATTGACAATTATAGTAAACCATCGAATAAAGAGACAGATGAGGAATCTCATAAAATATCAGTTTGCACATATGTATTTTCTTGCCTCTAAACATATTTACAATGTCTGAAAAAACCTTCTGCTTGTTTTTCTGTAATAGTAGATAGAGCAAAAGAAAAAAACAAATGCATCTCTCCTTCTACGATAGCTTCTGCAAATTCTAGATGGTGTCTAGTAATCCATCGTTTTACTACACCAAATGCAAGCTCGATCGGATTAAAATCAGGAGAATATGGAGGAAGCATTACTAACTTACATCCAGCAGCCTCAATAGTCTCTCGTATTAATGGATGCCTATGAATTTGGGCATTATCCATTACAAGCACACTATTTCGTGCTGGATATGGGTTACATCTAGGTAGCAAAGTATCACGAACAAAAAAAAAAAACATTGAAGCCGAAAAGCTACCCTGAACAATCTCCTCACATAAGAATCCCTCCTTTGTCAGAGCAGGAAGTATGGAATACCTTTCACTTCTGGAAAAAGGCAATAGGTTTCTTCGTTTTACCCCTTTGGGGCCCCATGCCTTTTTCCTATCCCCTACTCGCTCATTGGCCGCACTCTCGTCACAAAATACAAGCTGGCTTGCATCAAACTCCGAGATTTCATGAATATAGCACTCGCGCAGAAAGTCATTCCTTTCTAGTACCGCCTTTGGAGCCTATTTCCCCTCAGACCGGCCAATCTTCAATTAGCTCCCATCAAGTAAAATATTTGGAGAATACTTACCACTTTCTTTGTCCAGGAAATCCTTTTTAATGCTCGTGATATCGAACAAATTGAGAAGGTTACATGGTAGATGTTCCGTAAATGTCCCTGAACCTCGTCCAAATACAGTGCTGGCTGAGCTTCTAAAACTGATCTGATATCCTGATCAATTCTGTTAGCAAAGAGTCTCAAAATACAGGTATTAGACACATACCTCTAATACCTGGTCATCAATTTCTCTCCGACTTCGAAGTACAGCAACAGGCTGAAATAGACTTCCATAGACTCACAGAGACCTCTGTGCTCTGTAAATAGTACGTACACTGAGCTCAGCATCAGCTGCAATTTTGTGAATTGATTCACCTTGGGCATATCTCCGTAGGCAGAGTTGGAGAATTTGTGGATTGGTTCGTTGGGGCATCCCGGGCAAAAACTCAGCCCAAAACGAAGAGTTCAGCGTTATGGAAGGTTTTCTCATTCTGGGATGATTCAGAAGTGGGCAACCATAAACCCCCGGAAAATTATGAGCTCATTTGCGCTAATAATGGCCATCTTTTTTTTTTTACACTACTCTTCTCGAGTCATAACTGACAACCCAGTTGCAAACAATAATACTTCAACCCTCCTAGTATTTTTCTTCAACCTCCTTACAATTATATTTTAGCTATTTTCTAGGAAATTTTAGCTTAGAAACTATCCCACAGAAAGCCATTCTGAGGGTGGAAAAATAAATATAAGGCATTGACTGCATTTACTCCTCTTCCACTTTATTTCTCTTTCTTTGCTATTTACAGCGATTTGCAAAGGTTTTGTCCAAGGCGGAGGAGGGGAGATATTTTTTTTTGTTGAAGGCAAGTTGGGAAAACTAGAGTGCACTATATTAAGAGTGGATGTATTGGGGCATTTGGGGCGAGAGAGTGTATGCCAGATTTTTCTCACACATAACCTACATATTCAAATCCTTGAGGCATTGGGTTGCTTGTACGAGAAAAAAATCATCTCGATTATCCAACGTTGTCCTCTATTACGCCCCTGCTCTCGCTCCGCACCCCACTTATGACCTCAATATTCTCTTCTCTCTCGCCCCAATTTTCCCAACACATATGCTCTAACTACAGTTTGTGTAGTACCTGATAGCGTATTCCACTAATATTCGGCGAAAAAAGCAGAAACTTTCCATCTTGTTGGGCGAAACATTTGCAAATCGCTGTAATGGTGGCCGAAGAGAGTCACTTTTGAGATGGTATATTTCCCGGTTGATGGGTATTCTAACCACCCGCTGCCAGCCGAGTTCTGAGGGAGAGGGGAAGGAGAGAGTAGATGTCTTGGCACAGCGCCTGTAGAGCATGCTTGGTTACAACGGTTCCATACAAAAGGACCTTTTCCACCCGCTTCAAAACGGAAAGAACACTCTTTTTACAGTGGAAACGGTCGCCGAACGGAACGGAACCATCGTAACCAAACAGGCTCTTAGTGTTGTTGTTGTTTGCCTCCTTTGCTTCAACGAGCGCAATACCTTCCTTATCTCAACCTTCAAATCCGCTCTTCCTTCTTTTAACATCAGCACTACTCCGCCCGCTCCTCGTCCTTCTTCTTTTCTCTATCCTTCTCATCTCTGTTCAGTGTACAGTGTTACACTACGTCTTTATCCATCAGGAGCCTCTTCTCCCCCCCTACTCTTGCAACCTCCAATCCATCTTCATCGCTGTGTCTGCGAGCCTTTCTTTCCCTCTTTGCTTTTTTCCTCTCGTTAAGCTTTTCGCTCCCAGCACCATAAAGGACACTTGAAACCTGCCTGCAGATTATGAACGGAAATCAGCCTGTCAGCCCAAGATAGGATCTCGTTTCACAGTCAATAGAACAGCAAATACCAGCAAACGTGGTCCAACCCGTCTAGTGGGCCGACCCCATACTGCGTTGTGAAAGCAGCAATCCTTCTCAGGAGCTTTCCACTCAAAACTAGGCGATTTTAGGGCTGCCAGAGATAGTGGATTTGAAGAGCTCTCACCGTGTTCTAGATTACGATTATTGAGGGTATGGTTAAAAGACACGCTTGCTTTGATACTGTACTTATGCTTTGGATAACGAGTTCCAGCAAAAGCCCACCACATCCAGTTTTACACCTTGGCTAGTGGATTCAGGGCTATGGCCACCAAGTTTGACCTACACCACCTAGTTGCTCTTATGAACTACGCATTTGAGGATAAGCAAGATGGCTCTCCCCACCACTTGAATCCTTCACTGCATACTTTCAAGGCCGTCATTGTCGATAACGAGGAGACAAACATTCACACCTTTCCCATCCTGGATGCACTTGCCAATATATCTATTTCTGAGGAGGAATCCCAGGTCGTTGCGATCGGTCTACAATTGGACTATCGGAGAAAGAAAATTCGCCTAATCGTCGCTGAGAATAAAGGTGTTATGAATGGCCTAGTTAATCATCTCTCAAAGATATGGAGAAATTTGCAAGCCCTATCGAGCAAGTATGAAAACCATAAGGGCTGGAAATGGGACAAGGCCCAGCTGGGGTCATCAGATATGCCTTCAGACGTGGGCCACTCATTGAAGTTAGAGATATTTCGCGAGATATACCAGTACTCTCTAAAAAAGCAGATGAAGAGAATAGAGAAGTGGTCGGAACGCCTTGGCCGTTTCATGAAAAAGTTGCTTGAACGCCGTGTGTCCGTCGACTTACAAGGGTTTGAACTGAGCCTGTACAATACTGTGCTCGCATTGTCAATGGCAGTGAGGGTAGTTTCCAGGCTTCGCGGTAACCCCAATGTCCAACTCACAATAGCAGAATGGGAATTCGTATATTTCCAGAGCATGCAAGCCAACCAGTATGTAAAGATTGTGCTGGCCGATAGCAATAGGTTCCGCTGCGAGGCCTTGGCTGTGGAGTTTTTTCCAGGTATGCTTCTTCTACTTCCCATTACCATACTCGCGTGCCATGGTTGAACACTTAAAGACTATGATAGGACAATGTCGAGGACAGGATAATGTCGTATATTGCAAATCTGCTTGTAACAATGAAGAGTAAATCCTGTTGACTTACTAATACCCTTAGAGATGCGACATTGTCCTGTCCTCAACATTTGTCATGTCGGCGACATTGTCCTGTCATACTCATTATATACAGACCCTGTCCAAATGCACACTCACTACTGATTTGTCCAATCTTGATAATAGTGGCCTGTTCCACAAACAAATCTGTGGGGACTGTGTGTTTGAGCAGGTCGTGTATTTGGGTGTTCCGCAATTGTATGTTTTCAGCTCTTGCCTTTGACCTAACTTTGCTTCTGTGATAGATTATCTTTCTGATCACCCCTTCGCGCTTAGACGTGCTCTTGAGAAACTGACTTCCCTACCCCGTCATATTGAAACTCTATTTGTATTTTCCCATTCTCCCCGCTTCCGGCCCGCCCTCAGATACCGCCTGTTCATTTCCGCTATCCCAACGGGGACTCGTACCTTAAAATTACCAGCATCGCCGGAGGAGTGGATGTCCTTCTTGGAGGTTGCATGTCAGACGCGCTACGATTTCCAGAAGCGATGTGCCGTGGAGCTTGCGAAAACATTTGGGTCTAAGGAATGGGTGTGCCCGGTCCACTGCGAATGTGGGCTTATCCTCTACCTCCAAACTAAGAGGCATGATGAATGGGACCATGTCCCACCATTTGGCTACATCGGGGTCTCTAAGCTCAGTTGCAGTGCCTGTCGCATCTGGATAGAAGCCTTCAATGAACGGAGCATGCAGAAGTTTTATACAAGAGGTTCGCAGGAGAGGTGGTACTGGCCCTGGGGGATACCCATAGCGGAGGGGCCCTTGGTAGGGCTTATGGCGCAGAAGATTTTGGATAAATACCTTGATCTGGCGGTTCAGAATCTTCGGAGGTCAGGGTCCAAAAGCAGTGGCGCGTGCTCATATGGGGCAGAGCATGGTTTGAGCGATGATCAGCGAAAGAGTGCTGAGGCTCAACAGACTGCGATACTGCAAGGCTATGGAGGTAGCAGGTTAGCGTTTTTGGAATGCATGTATCCGGACGCCTGAGGACAATGATATGGTAATGAGGGGGGTAGAGTTGTCAAGTGTGTTTGGTCTGAGAGCTATTTGAGCGGTGCTGGAATGTACTGTGTGGATAATGTAGGAGAGGGAGTTTTATATTGTTTGGCCTATTCCCTGTCCTTCACTGTTTGTTGATCCCCCTCCTTATCTGGGCAGGTAGGGAAATGCTAAAGATTTTCATTTTCTCTACTATTATTTTCTTCTTCTCCTTCCTTCCTCTTGAATGCCGAATTTGAGCTTGTTGGTTGTGGTAGAGGATATCTTGGGTTTTTGTTTCTCAAGAAAGAGGATCCTCACAGCATGTATAAGCGCATTTGCAATAATTCCTACAATGTTATTCCGTTCCGTACTATACTGTAGGCAATCTCTTCGCGCTTCACCCATTTTATTTTGATGCGAAATCTTGGCTACTTTCCGTCCGCCGCCCCCGTCCCCCTTGAACCTAATCAAATATGTTCATAGTTTTATTCGTACTCGCTTGCTCACCGTTTCTGTGTTCTTATTTTCTTTGCTTTATTATCTCTCCATGGGAACACCTACCACAAGTATATTTGTTAATGATATATATCATCGGCACAGGGTATAAAAGGGTTGGGAACAATTACCCGGAACAAGCAAGGCTGCCTTCGGCGGGTTAACCTGTTTCATAACTTCTTGCTGGACCTTGGTATCTATCTACGCTACCGTCGCTTATGCTAGACAGATCCTACCCTTGAGTAGTATAAGCAATTGTGCAATGATTCCTGTGCTGCTTGCTTTTTTCTGCTGCCGACTCATATTCCGTGATCGACAACATTTCCAACCTGCCTGGCTGACTGACATGCTTGCTACGAATCCACCCCGCAGAGCCCGCAATAAATCGTGCCAGAGCAATACGCCTGTAGAGTGTGCGACTCGTTTATCATAATCCTGAGAGTAGAAAATTCAAGCTTTGCTGTCTCTACAACCCTGACTTTCAACCCACATTGAAACCTAAAGGAACATCGTGGCGCAACGGAAGAGTGGGTCCCGATTCATAATCTAACGCCCGTCCTACTATAGAGCAAGGTCCCCTCATCACTCCAAAGTAAGGTCGGTCCTTCAGTATTTATTCCTTCCTTTTTATCAATCCCCTCCATCGGACAATGTTGGCCTTGAACTCAGGCTCAAGATTGACAGCAGGTTGAATATTAAACCAGTGTCTTGATTACCTAATCTAAGCGCTAACTAAGGATAGATAACGGACCGCTGGATGAGTACCTGTGTCGTAAACCATTGTGCGGTTATCTAATCCGGGCGATAACCTAAAGTGGACGAAGGAATGTTAGGTGAGTATATTAAACCACTATAGTGAAACCTCCGATCGTTCCAGCGGGTAGGGAGTAGCACAAGGCTGGAAATAAACGGGAGATGGAAAGAGGAGAGGGGTCTTGGCACAGGACGACCAGACATGACAAGTTTTCGCGTGATATCTGGTGATGGCGAAGAGAACAGGAAATTTTGCATCCAACTTGGATATGATTTACACAGAACTGAGTAGAGAGTATGGATTCGAATAGGAGAGTTCGGCCAAGGCAGACGTAACTAAAGACTATTTTCCGCTGTGAAGTCTGGTAAAACACTACTTTTGCTTGAATTTAGGTCCGTGGAATGTCCTGGAATTGGAAACTATAAGAGGTATAGAATTTTCGGAGGGATTTCCCATACGTCACATGTGGAATTACTAGAGGGTTAGAATTTTTGGAGGTGGGAAATATCGGAGGTTTCACTGTAGTACCATGCTCACCCGACAAACGCCAAGATGTCAACAGAAACCTGGTTTCTTATCCCCCCATCACCGCTATACTCGGGCAAAAAAGAAAACTAAATAAAAACATTCAGTCCGCCAGACAGTCCCCGGAATGGTTGATTCGAGGCAGGATAAGAATGTGTGTTCCCTTCTCCCTTCCTTTTCCCTTCTCCAGCTTGTCCATCAGGCCTTGCCCAAAACAGCTTCTTCCGTATGTTCTGGGAGTTCGCGCGTACTGGGGAGCAGCCGTCCCGAACGCTGATATTTGCTGTATGATTAGGGCTGTGAGTGGATTGAGAGTGAATGGAGATGGGTGAATGGGACTTATTGGGAGGGGGGATGGTGGTTCTAGGTTGTTACTTTTGTTTCTTAAGAGTGCGAGCAAGATTATTTGCTTTTGTGAAATAAATAGGATACGGGGCGCGCTACAGCATTCATGGGGGTTTCTTTTGGCGTTTTGATTCAACGAGTGAGGAGGGCACTGCTGGAATTATCCGTGTGCTAGTTCTGAATAATTACGGTTGAGGGTTGGAAGATAGGAAAGGGAGCCTAAGACTCGTGAATCTAGTTCTACTTGGGTGGATTATTCAACACTTGGCCAAGAGTCCCAACTTGTAGGAGCTCTCGACCAACAGCACTCTATTATCAGGTTACAATATTATATACAGCGCTTTTAAATATCCATCACACAATCACTGTGGCCCGTCAAACAAACTCAAGCGTGTCACCTATATCCGTACACCCGTACACATAACCCTCTTGCTACCAACGACCCTCTCCAGCTTATAGCATCCAAGTTGGAGAATATCACACACACCTTCGGCTGCTCATTAACCCTCCCCTCGCCAATGCTCAGCCCAGTAAAGCCGCTGGCGATCTCGCGGTAGAAAAGAGACTTATCTGGCAGCACGTAGAATTCCACGCTCGTGACTGCGCAGATGTCGTAGCGGTGGAAGTGGTGCGCTCGCGCACTGTAAAGATGAACCGAGTGACGGCCTGTGAAGAAATGTGACAGTGCGCGCGCGATGGAGGAGACCGGGCTTTCTTCCGAGATGGTACCAAACGGAGATAGGGGTGTTGTGGAGGTGGTTCCGCATTCGGATGAGGTCAAAGTAACTCGGTATGAAGATTAATGTACTGGTGGAGGTGCTTCGGGGGAGTGAGGGTAGAACTCCTTTTGTGAAATAGTTGAAGTGGGTGTCTGGCTCTGCGGCTGAGGTTGGGGGATCTATTCTTGTGAATATCTGTAACATGATAGTAAGAGGAACTGTTGGGTTATGAGTGGGAGGAGACATTGCCTGTCGAACTTGAACCCCCAAATCAATCATGGACCCTGCATACTCTGCTTGAGTCTCCACTTTCCCGGCAGCATTTAGCATACTCTGATTAAACAACTTCATCATCTCCGGTGTCACGAACCCGCCGAGCACCAACGTCTGTCTGAAGTATTTTGCATTAGTGTCTAAATACCAGTTCCGCACACGCCCAAAGTCACAAGCATGCGGATCCTTGGGTATCAATTGAGGTGTCTGAAGCTATGCTCTAGGTGGTTCCAATTTTGCATAAGCAATGCGTCGGCTTGATCCACCACCATCAACTGGAGAGGAAATCGTAGTCGCGCTCTTTTGTTGGACTCATCACCAATAGTCATACGCAACCCAAGCGGTGAAGCGAGGATTATATCGGCGTTGTAGAATTGACTAAAGTACTTGAGGGTTTTCCGAGTTAATTTTAAGCCTAACCTGAAGAGGTCGTCGTGGTTTCCGCCAAAGAGAGCACGTAAGTCTTGGGGATTGTTGGGGCTGATCCGCTAGGCATCCGGGGGTGTGTAGTATGTATCTTGAAAGCGTTTTTTGTTTTCCTAGAATAATTGGCAACGTGTTAAGTATTTGAGGGAGGATGAACTTGTTACTCTGGTTGTAGTATGTCGGCTAGTGCATTTATTACCCCCAAGCAAGCTTTTCGTTTGGTAGTATGATCCCAGCCTCTTCGGTTTGTTTGTGATCAGGTTTTCGGCGTTTAGGATTACTTTGGTTAGACTCATTGCTCGTTACCAAAGATTGGAATAGGAGGTTGTAAGGTTTTGCTGCTACTATGTCATCTTCCGGTTGCGATTCGGGGTAGTCGCTACCTAAGTCTTCCCCAGAGTCTTCGCAATCGTGCAGTGCAGGATCATCTGAAGTTTGGGGATTAGAATCTGGATCTTCAGCTTCCGGAATTCAATTGCACAATTGTCAGGGCGGTCCCCAATGGCAAAGAGGGGTCGTGCGATCATATATTAGAGCTCATCGATAGGAAAAACGTACTTCTTTGGTCGATTTTTCAGTGCTAATCGAGGTTCTTCCTTGACTTGTCCCTCACTCCTACCCTAAGGGCAGGAGGCATACGGTGACTCTAGCCACATATGCATTAACTCTATCCAACATTTCCAGAAACTCCGCAAGTGCCTTCTCAAGTGCGTGGATGAACACCGAAAGCGGACGATATATAAGTCCTAATAGCGATGTCCTGACCGGGGAGGGTAGACATGGGAATATGAACGGCGGGGTGGGGGAAGGTTCCAACACCATTAGCGGCATAAAGATTCTGGATAAGAACGCTGAAAGGATTGGGCTCTGGTGAGGTCGCATACCTGAGTATATTAATTAGCTATATCGAAAAGCACCTAACACCTAGGAGCCTCTATCCTGCTCGAACATACCATCCAATGAGAACCTCCTTAGGATTCGCCTTCACATGGACCCCTAACATGGTCTTGTAGTAGTCCATATCTACTTCAGCCTCCACCACATCATCAATCAGTGTAATTTCCATAAAATGGCGATTTCTGGAGTCCTACATGTTCTTGACTCTCGTTATGCCCGACCGTAAAAATGATGGAAAAAACAATTTCTAATCTCATCTTCAGCCTCATCCTCATTCCTCACCCCAAAAAGCGTTCCAATAACCCTCTCCTGATCGACGTTCCTCCTTAACGAATGGTCCAAGATAGAGAACGGGGCCTGAGCATCAATAACAACACTCAACGGCGAGGTAGTGGCCTGGGCCGGTGGAACACTGACGACAGGAAGCGGTCGAGCAAGATGGACGTATGAATCATTGTCGGCTATGCGGGGCAACGCGGATTAGTGGGTAGCGATTATGGAGGGGGGGTAGCTGCGGGTTAGGTTGGCTGGCTTCCACGAAATTGACTGATGGTGGGGCAATTTTCAGAGCCTCAACTCTTTTTTCTTCCCCGTGGGGAAGCTGGGTTAGCTTGGCAGGGCGGGCCCTACTCCCCCATTACCCGCTCTTACGACCCTTACGACAACTTGACTTTTGATATTAGAGACCTACTGAACTTACTCCTTGTTCGATTCCTACAAGGTTACTGACAAACAATCCCGTAACAAAATCAACAGGATTTTTACATGCCGCCAGGATCCAGAAGGCACCACAGAGGCGGAGGGGGTTTTCAAAGAAGAGGAGGAAGCCAAGGGGGCACACGCGGTAGAGGTGGTCGAGGAGGGAGAGATCAAGGAAGGACCTCGATTAGAACTGAAAATCGACCAAAGAAGTACGTTTTTCCTATCAATCAGCTCTAATAGATGATCGCACGACCCCTCTTTGCCATTGGGGACCGCCCTGACAATTGTGCAATTGAATTCCCAAAGCAGAAGCTCCAGATTCTAATCCTGAAACTTCAGATGATCCTGCACTGCACGATTGCGAAGACTCCGGGGAAGACTTAGGTAGCGACTACCCCGAATCGCAATCGAAAGATGGCATAGTAGCCGCAAACCCTTACAGACTCCTACTCCAATCTCTGGTAACGAGCAATGAGTCTAACCAAAGTAATCCTAAACGCTGAAAACTTGATCACACACAATTCGAAGAGGATGGGATCATCTTGGAAGTATTGTGAATCACCGGCGCTCGCCTCGAATTCCTCACCGCCAACAACCCCCACACTAGAAGTAAGAAGATGCTAGAAGAATCACGGTGAATTGTCCATTGAGTCTGGAACTCGGTGAAGGGAGCGAAAAGAGGGGTAAGACGGGTAGCAAAGCGGGGAAGCAAAGAGGGGAATGAGGGGTAACTGGATGGCGTGAGAAGAGGCAGAAATCGTATGCTGATCATGCAAGAGGGGTCAATATTTTTTGTACTAAAGAAGCTTGGTTCACTCTCGATTGTTGGAATAGAAGTCACCGAACAGTCACTGTCTATCATACACTCCATTCTTCTTGAACTAGCATTCACGAATACGATCGGTATATATCCACAAGAAAAGATAAGAGGAAGCCAGTGAAGATTTAGCAAACGAGCGTGAGGAAGAGGAAGAGTTCGAAGAAGAGGTCATAGACTTAGGCTCAGAAAACGAGGATCCATCCGACCCATTTCAATCACATTTTGCGAGTCCCTCACTTTCGGGATTGGTTTCCATCTCCTCCTCTTCACAAGGTGAATGGAAGGATACTAAGCTGACTAAATCTAGACTACTTGGGAATGCCTACTTATCCATTCCCCGAGGCTCGGAGCAAACCACAGGCGCAAGAAGGATTGAAGACTGAAAAGACCTGAATTTGAAGAAGAAGCTGGTCGCTGAAGAGCTGACGCCGCTACAGAAGTCATTCGGGCAGCTTGTCTTCAATTATGTGGATGTTTTATATGGCGGACAAACTCTGGGCATTGCTAAAGAGTTACGGAGGATGTGTTCCTTGCATGCGCTAAATCATGTCCTGTTCCCACCCAAGTACGAGATCATCTTCATACCAATCAAAACTCGGGACCCGAGACCGAGTCCTAAAGAACAATGCCCGCCTAGCAAAGGCTACGGACGAGGAAATAGAGCTTAGAGATCAAGGCTTCACATGGCCCAAAATCCTCTCACCTACTAACAGGAAACGCTTTGCGTGGAAGAGATAAATGCACTAGTCGACATACCCCAACCAGAGTAACAAGTTCACCCCCCCTCAAATATCTAGCACGTTGCCAACTATTCTAGGAAAGCAAAAAACGCTTTCAAGATACATACTACACACCCCCAGATGCCGAGCGGATTAGCCAGAACAAGCCCTAAGACTTCCGTGATCGCTTTTGCGCAAACCGCAACGACCTCTTCAGGCTAGGCTTAAAATTAACACGGAAAACTCTCAAGTACTTTATTCAATTCTACGAGTAGTTCTCATATATTGAGTAGTTCATATCCGACTTATCCGTAACCTCTCTTAAGGGGAAATGAGGATTGGCAAGGACTGCTCTTTCCACTTGTTGAATATGCGTTCTTTTTCCGGGCCGGGGAGGATCTTTAATTGAGTCCCGTATATAGTTGTTGATACTTTTGTTCCCGCCACCCGCTGGAGTACTTTTTGATCAGCGAGAGCTTATTGGACGGGGGGTGTAATGCGATGCCTTGGTTAACTTTCTGTATTTGTCATAGCCTGATTGCTTACTGGTTCCGAATTCCATTTGTTACTCCAAGATCTCTACCGGCAGTGTTGACCCCACCCCGGTAGCTATCAGAAGAAAGTTAAGCGACTCCAAGCGCGGCTAAGTATTCACAGAACCATGTTAAGTGTAGCGCATACCAACCCCTGGCGCTGACCTATAATGGATGACAGAGTGTTGGGTGAGTATATGGGACCACTGTTCACGAATCACACAAAATCACGTTCTCCGCAAGGCTTACACAAGCATCTCATATACGGAATATACCGGGACCGTAACCGAAATTGTAAAAGGAATTTATTCCACAAAACCTGAGAAGGCAACATGAGCAACCAATCGACACGGAATTTTAGCATGAGTGAGAATCAAGAATGAGGTGGGAAAGTAATTCACTTTCTCTAATTCTCAAAGAGAGAGAAAAAAAAGGAAATGCACGCCCATTATACTACAGCCATGAATGTACGAGACGATAAGAATAAAATGAGGTAAAGTAAAGTAAAGGAAAAAACAAAAGTAAAAAGAGGTTGCAAACAAGTGGCCTAGGTTCGGTATTTTCATTTCCCCCTTTTTTTCTTTTTTCTTTGAGTTTGTCACCATCATCAATCATTTCCACCACTTTTGTCTTTCAAGCACTCACTCCCGCTCCCTCATTTCATGGCTGGAATGCGCACCCCCCTGTTCTGTAACCTCTGCATTCAAGACACAACGCAAAGTACAATGTAAGCGGGTTACAGGAAAATGAGCTAGGAAGAGAAACAAAATGACAAGTAAAACTGATACGGCTCAATGTCGAAGGAAGAAAAAATTCAGGATTATCCGTTTCTCCATTTCCCTCTTTGCGAACCTAAAGGGCCAAGGAGAAGAGAACCCGAACAGCAATATACCAAACTAGGAAAAGGAGGAAACCGACCCTATTCGCCGGTGGCTGCACACCTTTCAAGAGACAAGAAAATGCAAAGTATAACAGAGAAACTAAGATCAGCCCGGAAAACAAGCGGCAGACACTACAGCCTTTATGCTCAGCGGCCCTATCCTAGGAGGCTCTACTTCGCAGTTGTAGACTTTCCTTTCTGGTCAGTCGATTCCAGGTTTGTCCCTCCGGTCTTGGAAGATATATCAATCTCCTTGTGCTCTTTTTCCTTTTCCGGTTTAGACTCAGCTTTCCTTTTCTCACCCTCATCCCTGTTCTCAGTTGCAGCAATTCGTTCTAACGCCTCGTCATCATTTTCTTCCTCCTTGCCCGGCTCCTCATCGTCAGACTCCTCATCGTCAGACTCCTCCCCGTCCTCTGAGTCGGTCGAAACCTCGGATCCGTCGTTGGGCGTAATGGTATGGCCGGCTCCACCGGTAGAACGTACAGAGCTCCTGGTAACGCTAATATCAAACTCGTCCGGGCTATCGTCAAACCAGGTGGGATAAACACCAGGCCGGCGGAATTTAGCTACCCACCATATGTTAAACCAAATTATACTTTCACGATAAGTTTAGGCAGCACTTTTGCTTACCATATTTTGGAGGGGCGCATCGGCTATCACCATCAGCAACCCGCTTTGCAATCAAATCATACCATTCCTCCTTAGTCATCATATTCCTAAGGAGAGCGACAACAATCATAGTCATATTGTCACAACCAGGTTCACCAGCTCCACCAGT
>Ga0307509_10004611_pt1 | contig 19756 bp, 19 predicted proteins | sample 10_EM_MG_FD_202245 | JGI IMG/M metagenome (GOLD analysis project Ga0307509, IMG submission 202245) | Populus trichocarpa ectomycorrhiza microbial communities from riparian zone in the Pacific Northwest, United States - 10_EM | ecosystem: Host-associated > Plants > Roots > Unclassified | place...
GCGTCGGTTGGGCTGAGTCGGCGAAGCCCAACATCCACGCGGCCAAGATCGTTGGGCTTCGCCGACTCAGCCCAACCTACGCCGTCAGCCGAATCCTTTCCCTCAGCCGCGCCCGATGAACGGCATCTTCGTCGCCATCACCGTCATGAACAGCACGTTCGCTTCCGGCGGCAGGCCCGCCATGTACAGCACCGCGTCGGCGACGTGCTTCACGTCGAATGTCGGTTCGGGTTTCAGGCTCATGTCCGCCTGCAGCGTGCCGTTCACGAAACCCGCTGCCAGGTCGGTCGCGGTGTTGCCGATGTCGATCTGGCCGCAGGCGATGTCGTACTTACGGCCTTCGAGCGAGGTCGATTTGGTCAGGCCCGCGACGCCGTGTTTCGAGGCGGTGTAGGCGGCCATGTGCGGACGCGGCGTGGTCGCTGCGATTGAGCCGTTGTTGATGATGCGACCGCCGCGCGGCGCTTGCGCCTTCATCATTTTGAACGCGGCCTGCGTGCATAGAAACGCGCCGGTCAGGTTCGTGTCGATGACCGCGCGCCAGCGTTCCAGCGGCAAATCCTCCAGCGGCGCAGGCGGCGCACCGGTGCCGGCGTTGTTGAAGAGCAGGTCGAGCCTGCCGAACTCCCGTTGAATGCGGGCGAACAGTGCCGCGACGGAATCCGGATCGGTGATGTCGGCGACGATGCCGCGGCAGTTCGCGCCGGCCTCGCTCGCCACCTTGTCGAGCTTTTCCTGGCGGCGGCCGGTGATCGCGACTTGAAATCCCGCGCCTGCCAGCGCCAGCGCGACGGCGCGGCCGATACCTGAACCACCGCCCGTCACCAATGCGATCTTCGCCGTCATGATCGTGTCTCCGAGAACCTGTCATGTACGTGCGCGGATAGATCGACGCCGAGCTTGTCCGTCCAGCGCAGCCCGTCGTCGGTGTCGCCGCGCGGTTTGTATTCGCATCCCACCCAGCCCGCATATCCCAATGCGTCCAGCGCCCTGAATACGGCCGGGTAGGCGATCTCGCCCTCGTCAGGTTCGGCGCGGCTCGGCACCGCCGCTATCTGCACGTTGCCGATGATCGACATCAATGCAGCCAGCTTGGTGAGTACGTCGCCTTCGGCGCTGGCGACGTGGTAGACGTCGAACTGCAGCTGCACGTTCGGCGCGCCAAGGTCGCGGATCAGCGACGCCGCGTCGCCGACGGTCGAATAGAAGTAGCCCGGCGCGGCGCGCGGACTGAGCGGTTCGAGCAGCAGGCGGATGCCGTGCGACGCAGCCTTCGCCGCCGCGATGCGCAGGTTTGCCGCGAAAACGCTGCGGCCGAGCGGCCGGTCTACCGCCGCGACATTGCCGGCCATGACGTGAATTGCCGCCGCGCCCGAGCCGAGGCAATAGTCGATGGACTGGTCGAACGAACGTTGAAAATCACTTTCGCGCCCAGCCAGCGCGCCCAGGCCGCGTTCACCCTGCGCGGGATTTCCCAGCGCTGTGTTGATACCCAGCAGCGTCAGTCCATGCCGGCGGCAACGCTCGCCCACCTCGCTTGCCGGTACGTCGTACGGCAAATGCAATTCGACGGCGCGAAAACCGGCGCGCGCCGCCGCGTCGATTCGCTGCAACAGCGGCCGGTCGGGCCAGAGCAATCCAAGGTTCGCGGCAAATCGGGGCACGGGCAGCCTCGCGCAGGAAAAATGAATCGTGCTGCCGTGAAGCTTAACGCGATCTCGCGCGTGACGATGCGCGACAACATGCCCGGAGACGATCGCGGAGGCGATATTCGACCTGCATCTCGCGCGCGCTAAAGGTACACTTCGCGCCAGCTTGGTTCCGCCAACTGTCGTGTCGCAAACTTTCGCTCGGGAATCGATGAACAAAGCTTCCGCCGCGCGCGAAACAGCGTGTGAAATCCGCTTCGGCCAGGTGGGCCTGGCGCAGGTGCGACTCCGCACCATCGATCCCGTCGCCGTTCACGACGAGCTTGCCGCCCGCGTCAGGACGGCGCCGCAAATGTTCGAGCACACCGCGGTCTGTCTCGACCTCAGCGCGCTGCTGGACGGCGGCGCCGATGATCCCACCGGCATCCAGATCCAGGCGCTCGTCGACGTCATCCGCACCGCCGGCATGCTGCCCGTCGGCCTCGCGCACGGCACTGCGGCCGTCGATGCGCTGGCGCGCGAACTCGATCTGCCGGTGATGACGCAATTCCGCGCGCAGAGCCGCGCCGCTGCCGTTGCGCCTGCGCCGACGCCGGCCGAGACCACTGCCGCTGCCACGGAATTCGGCAAGCCGACGCTGATGCATCACCACCCGGTGCGCTCGGGCCAGCGCGTCTATGCGCGGCATCGCGATCTGGTCGTCACCAACGCCGTCGGCGCGGGCGCGGAAGTGATGGCCGACGGCTGCGTGCATGTTTACGGCACGGTGCGCGGCCGCGTCATGGCGGGCGCGCACGGCGAAGTGACGGCGCGCGTGTTCTGCCAGGAGTTTCGCGCCGAGCTGGTGTCCATCGCCGGCGTGTTCCGTGTATTCGAGACGCTGCCGCCCGACCTCATCGGTAAACCGGTGCAGGCGTGGCTGGATGGTGACGATCTGCGCTTCGCCCGCATTGGAGGCCAATGATGACTACTGAACTGACTGCTGAATTCACGGCAACGACGGACGCGGGGCCGACTACACAATCGACTGCTCAGGTGACTGCTCAGGCGACTGTGCTGGCGCCAGCCGCCGAACAATCGACGCAGGCGCCCATGCGACCTGCATCTTCAGGAGCGAAAACCTTGACTGAGATCATCGTAGTCACCTCGGGCAAGGGTGGTGTCGGCAAGACGACCACATCGGCCAGCCTCGCCTGCGGCATCGCGCGCCGCGGCAAGAAGGTCGCCGTCATCGATTTCGACATCGGCCTGCGCAACCTTGATCTCATCATGGGCTGCGAGCGCCGGGTGGTGTACGACTTCGTCAACGTCATCCAGGGCGAATGCACGCTCAAGCAAGCCCTCATCAAGGACAAGCGCATCGAGACGCTGTTCGTGCTCGCGGCCTCGCAGACGCGCGACAAGGACGCACTCTCGCCCGAAGGCGTGCGACGCGTGCTGGACGAGCTGATTGCCGACAACTTCGACTACATCATCTGCGACTCGCCCGCCGGCATCGAGAAGGGCGCGCACCTGGCGATGTACTTCGCCGACCGCGCGGTCGTCGTGGTGAACCCGGAGGTGTCGTCGGTGCGCGATTCGGATCGCATCCTCGGCCTGCTCGCCAGCAAGACGCAGCGCGCCGAAAAAGGCGGCGCCGCGGTGAAGGAGCACCTGCTGCTGACGCGCTACAACCCGCGGCGCGTTACGGCCGGCGAAATGATGAGCGTCGCCGATGTGAAGGACATCCTCGGCCTGGACGTCGTCGGCGTGATTCCCGAGTCGCAGGACGTGCTGTCCGCATCCAACGCCGGCACGCCGGTGATCCTCAACGCCGACAGCGACGTGTCGCAGGCCTATGACGACGCGGTCTCGCGCCTGCTCGGCGACACCGTGCCGCTGCGTTTCGTCGATGAACCCAAGAAGGGCTTCCTGGCCCGCATGTTCGGAGGCTGACATGGGACTGCTAGCTTTCTTCCGCCGCACTCCCGCGACAGCCAGCGTCGCGAAAGAGCGCCTGCGCATCATCGTCGCACAGGAACGCAGCGCCCGCGGCAGCCCGGACTACATGCCCATGCTGCGTCGCGAGCTGCTCGAAGTGATCCGCAAGTACGTGAACGTCGACCCCGAAGCCATCCAGATCAACTTCGAGAAGGACGGCGGCAACGAAGTGCTGGAGTTCTCGGTGGCGCTGCCGCAGAAGGCCGCGGCGGCCGCGGCAGTGTAGATTGGGTAGGTTGGGCTGATCGGTAGGTTGGGCTGAGTCTGCGAAGCCCAACGATCTTGCGCGACGGATCGTTGGGCTTCGCAGACTCAGCCCAACCTACGCCAGGTTCTTGACCCATTGCTCGCACAACGCGACGGCTTCGCGCGGCGTGAACGTTGCAGGGTCGAGACACCACTCCAGCCACAGCCCGTCGAGCATGGCGGTGAGGCCGATGGCGGCCAGCCGCGGATTGAAGCGCTTGCCCTTCGCTTCCTTCGCCAGCTCAGTGAGCATGCCGCGCACCAGCTCGACGAAGCCGCCGTAGGTTTCGCGGTGCACGGCCTGGATCTCTTTCGAGTGGCGATACATGCCCCAGAACACCACCCACACCGCGAGCACGTCGCGGTCCAGGTTGGGCGGTGAAAACGTCGCCTTGAAAAATGCGCTGAGCCGCGCGCGCGGCGCCGTCGGCGCACCCGCCACGCACTGGATCAATCCGTCGATCAACTGTGTGTTGAAGTGGCGGTACGCCGCGGCGATGAGCTGGTTCTTGTTCGGGAAGTGATGGTTGATCAGCCCGATCGACACGCCCGCCTGCGTCGCGATGCGGCGCACCGACAGGCCTTCATGGCCGTGGCGTTTCAGGCTTTCAATGGCTGCGTCGACCAGCGCCTGGCGACGATCTTCGGCCACCTGGCGCGTGAAGCGAGTCGCGGGCACGGCAGCGCGTCGGATCATTCGCGCGGACTCAGGCGATGCGGCGCAAGCGGCGGCGCTTGAAGTCGGCGACCACTTCGCGTGCTGCGTTGTGGCCCGGCGCGCCGGTGACGCCGCCGCCCGGATGCGTCCCCGCGCCGCACATATAGAGTCCCGGCAGCGGACCGCGATAATTGCCATGGCCCAGCATGGGCCGCGCCGAAAACATCTGGTCCAGGTTCAATGCGCCGTGGAAGATGTCGCCGCCGATCAAGCCGAAGGTCCGCTCCAGGTCCAGCGGGCTGTTGATCTGGCGTCCCAGCACCGACGCCTTGAAGTTCGGGGCGTGCTGGTTGACGGTATCGATCATCAGGTCGGCGACTTCCTCGCGATGATCGTCCCACGACGCGCCGTTCGGCAGCGTCGGCGCGACGTGTTGGCAGAACAAGCTTGCAACGTGCTGGCCTTGCGGCGCGAGACTGTCGTCGAGTGTCGACGGTATCAATACTTCGACGATCGGCTGCTTCGACCAGCCGTGCGAGCGCGCATCGAAGTACGCCTGCTCCATGTAAGAGAGCGTCGGTGCGATGATGATGCCTGCGGTGTGATGCGCCGCCTGCTGCTTGCCAGGCAGACAAGTGAAGTCGGGCAGCTCCGACAGGGCGACATTCATGCGGAACGTGCCGGAGCCGCAGCGCCACTGATTGATGCGTTCGTTGAACGCGGTGGGCAGCGCGGCCGGATCGATCAGCTGCTGGTACAGCAGCTTCGGATTCAGGTTCGACACGACCGCTGACGCCCGAAACATCTTCCCATCCTCGGTGATCGCGCCGACGGCATGGCCGTTCTCGACGATGATCTCGCGCACGCCGGCGCTGACGTGAATGTCCACGCCGCGCGCTGCAGCCGACTTTGCCATCGCCTGCGTGATCGCACCCATCCCGCCGATGGCGTGGCCCCAGGCGCCCTTCTTGCCGTTCACTTCACCGAAGACGTGATGCAGCAGCACGTAGGCCGAGCCTGGGAAATACGGGCTCGCGTAGTTGCCGACGATGCCGTCGAAGCCGTACGCCGCCTTGATCGGCGCGCTCTCGAACCAGCCGTCGAGATAGTCGCCGGCCGAGTTCGCGAACAAGCCGAGCAGTTCCTGCCGCATGGGCTCGCTGAGTTTGCTCAGGCGTCCGCCCAGGCGCGCCGCGCGCAGCAGCTCCGGCAGCGCCAGGCGCCAGCCGCCTTGCACGATGTTCGGCGGTGTTTCGAGCACGAGATCGCGCAGCACGTCGGCGATGATTTCGAGCTTGTCACCGTACGCATCCAGGCGCTGCGCATCCTTTGGCGAGAACTTCGCCACTTCCTCCTTGGTCTTGCCGCCGCCCACGCACAGGTAGCGGCCATCCTCGGTGGGGAGAAAATTCGACAGCTGGCGTTCGACCATGCGCAAGCCGTGAGCCGGCAGCTCCAGGTCGCGGATCACTTTCGGATTCAGCAGCGACACGGTGTAGGCGGCGACGGAATTGCGGAAGCCTGGATGGAATTCCTCGGTCACCGCCGCGCCGCCGACGACATGCCGGCGTTCCAGCACCGTGACTTGCAAGCCCGCCGCGGCGAGATAAGCGGCGCAGACCAGGCCGTTGTGGCCACCGCCGACGATCAGGACATCACTGTTTTGCGGCATGACGGCTCTGCGGAATCAGGCTGCGCATGCGGCGCGCGAAACTGCGCAGGCACACTTCGCTCTCGCTCAACGGGCCGGCGCCGAAGCTGCTGGAGCTCATGCCGGTCTGCACGCGCTCGATCAGCGCCTTGTCCTCGATGTTCACTTTGCGGTTGATGCGCCAGTTGAGATAGCGCGCGGCGCGCATTTCGCGGCGCGCGTCGGGATGCACGTAGGCGATCTCGCGAATCAACGTTTGCGTCGGCGACACGGGCAGGAACTGCATGAAGTCGATCTGGTCCGGATAGATGTCGAACGCCACGTTGGGCCACAGCTTGAAATACGTCCACAGCCGCTGGCGCTGCGGCGGCAGCGAAGCCACCGTCGGCAACAGCTTCTGGTACAGGCGCTCGGACCAGTTGCTCGACGGCGCGTCGCGCAGCTCGCCCCACATCTTGTCGATCCAGTCGCGCGCCTCGATGCTGTAGTTCTTGCCGAACAGGCGCGTCAGGCCGGGATGCGCGACGTTGATGTGCATGCCGTCGGAATAGTTGTCGGCGACGTTCTTCCAGTTGACGTCGCGCGTGCGCAGTGTCACGCGGCCCTGCGGCACCAGCTCTTCCATGCGATAGGCGGACAGCTCATCTGCATACGGCGCCGCCATCTCACGCACGCCCGGCAAGCCGGGCGCGAAGCGTATGAAGATGAAGCCCATGAATATCTCGTGCTCCAATGCCACCAGCCCATGCTGTTGCGGATCGAAGTTGCGAAACGTTTCGCGCTGGGGCACGCCGACGAGGCGGCCGTCGAGCGAGTACGTCCAGGCGTGGTACGGACAGGTGATGCGCTTGCCGCAACTGCCCGCGGGCCCGTCGAGCAGCCGCGACGCGCGATGCCGGCACACGTTGTGAAAGCTGCGCACCTGCTGGTCATCACCGCGCACGACGACGACCGATTCGCCGAGCAAGTCGAGGCAGTGATAGTCGCCGGTGCGGGGGATGTCGCTCAGATGACAAACGAGCTGCCAGCTGGTGCGAAAGATGGCTTCCTTCTCGAGCGCGAAAAAGGCGGGGTCGTGGTAAATCCAGCCCGGCAGCCCGACATCGTCGAGGGAACTGTCCGCGGCGCAGGGCCGGGAGCGGGCGACTTCCGTGTTCATCGAAGCACTCCTGCGGCGTGGGGCCGTCGGCCAGCTTGTTGAACGATCGTACAGCAGCGCAGCCGCGGCGACAATCGCATACCGGATTCGTAGGTTGGGCAGAGTCTTCGAAGCCCAACGTCCCGGCGCCATGCGTTTATTGTTGGGCTTCGAAGACTCTGCCCAAGCTACGCGATCCCGTATACTCGCCGACTTTTCCGCGGCGGCATGCTCATGTTCTTCAAGAATCTCATCGTCTATCGCCTGCCCGACGGCTGGAACATGGCCGCGGCCGACCTGGAAGACAAACTGACGAACCGCACCTTGCAGCCGTGCGGCAGCTTCGACATGCAAAGCCGCGGCTGGGTCGCGCCCAGCCCCACGAAGCGCCTGGTGCATGCGATGAACGGCCATTACCTGATCGCGCTCGGCATGGAGCAGAAGCTGCTGCCGGGCTCCATCGTCAAGCAGGTCGCGGCCGATCGCGCGGTGGTGCTGGAAGAACAGCAGGGCTATCCCGTCGGTCGGCGCCAGATGCGCGAGCTGCGCGAGCGCGTCACCGAAGAGCTGCGCGCCCGCGCGCTCACTCGCCGCAGCATGACTCGCGCGTGGATCGATCCGGCGAACGGCTGGTTCATCGTCGACGCCGCAGGCGCGGCACGCGCCGAAACGCTGGTCGAGACGCTGCGCGATACGCTGGGCACGCTGCCCGTGCAATTCCTGGAGACCGAACGTTCGCCGCACGCGTCGATGGGCGCCTGGCTCATGCTCGGCGACGCACCGCTGCGCTTCGTCATCGACGAGGATCTGGAGCTGCAATCGATCGACAAGAACAAGGCCACCGTGCGCTACGCGCGACATCCGCTCGAAGGCCGGGAAATCCAGGCGCACATTTCCGGCGGCAAGTTCGTCACGCGCCTGGGGCTGACGTGGAACGACCGCATCGCTTTCGTGCTCACCGACAAGCTGGAGCTGAAGCGCCTGAAATTCCTGAACATCGAGACGGACAAGGTGGACGGGGAGACGCAGTCGGCCGAGGAGCAGTTCGACATCGACTTCATCCTGATGACGGGGGAGCTGTCGCAGATGTTGAGCGATGTGCGCGAAGCGCTCGGTGGGGACCAGGCGCAGCAGCAGGCGGCGGCTTGAGTTGGGACGCGCTCCCAATTCGCAAACGTCGTCGTCCAGTTTAAGCGCGCCCCCTCCCTGCCCTCCCCCGCGGAGCGGGGGAGGGTGAGAGAAGCCACGTAGGTTGGGCTGAGTCTGCGAAGCCCAACAATCCGTGCCGGCCAAAGATTGTTGGGCTTCGCAGACTCAGCCCAACCTACAGCACTCAGCCCGACCTGCAAACGGCAAGGGTCAGGGTTCGGGTAGGTTTCCCGAGGGCTCCAGCGGCTGGCCTGCCCAGCGCATCACGGCGATGAATACGTCCTGCTCGCGCGGCAGTGACGCCATCAGTTGCAATAGTTCCTTCGTGAACTTGTCGCGATCCACCTGCGACTCGATGATCTGTCCCGCCGTGTCGCGCTGGTAGCGCGCGGTGCCGATGCGCTCGGCTACTTTCGCCGCGGGCGGTGTTCCGGGTGTGGCGATGCGTTGTGCGATGCCCAGGCCCATTCCTTCCGCGACGTATGAATCGCTGTGTTGCAAGGCCGCGGCAATGCGCGCGCAGCGCTGCGAGATTTCCGCGCGCACCATCCGCGTGACGGTGCAGCTTTCCGCCAGAGGTTCGAACGTCGGCAGGGCTATCCCGGATATCCAGTTGACCGTCTGGTTCACCGCGCGCGACAGCGGGTCGGGCAGTTTGTCGGCTTTGCCTGCGGCGACTTCTTTGCTGAACGCAACCGCGACGCGCGACACCAGCGTGTTCCAGTAGATGTTGAAGTGCTTGCTGCGGCTGAGGACTTCCAGGATCTGGTCTTCGGCGGCGCGATCCTGTTGCTGCTGCGCGCGGGCCAGTGCGCCGAGCCAGGCGGTGCCGTTGGCGGGATCGAGTTTGCCGAGGCGGGCGAGCAGCGGCTCGGGTTCGCAGCCGCGCGTCTGCAGGCACAGTTGCGCGTGCAGCCAGGCGATGTCCACGCGGTCCGGCGCTTTGCCGGCTGCCTGGCTGACGAAAGTCAGCGCCTGCTGCGAATTGTTGTCAGCGAACTGGCGCAGTAGTGCGTTAACCAACAGGGACTCGGCTGAACCTGAGTCACGCGGCGTCTGCGCGGCTTTGCCGGAGCTTCGTTCAGGTTGCGCCGTGCCGCAGCCCACGCTCAGGAGAAAGCTGAACGCAAGCGCAGCGGTGCGGCATGCGTTGAGCCGACGCAGCGGCTTCAGGCGCGCGTTCATGGCGTAAATTTCATGGCAGACAAGCCTGCTTGGTGCGGTCCATATTCGTATCGTTGTGGCGCGGAAGTCGCGATTGTTCACTTGGAGTTCACCCTTGCAAACACAAGATGCTGACGTGAGATGAACTTGATCGTTGTCCGATCCGTTGTAGCACTATGAATACTCCCAAGTCGGTGAAACTGATGCGTACCACCCCGCTGCCCCTGCTGGCATTGTTGAGTTGCATCGCCCTTCACGGCGGCGCTGTCGCCGCGCAGACACAGGACGATGCTCCGCAAGTAGCAAGCGACGCTGCCAGCGATAGTTCCGGCCAGGATGCGCCCAGCCGCGTCGCGCGACTGAGCTACATCGAGGGCAAAGTCGTCATGGCGCCGGCCGGCACCGAGGAATGGACCGATGCGCTGCTGAATCGTCCGCTCACCACCAGTGATCGCGTGTGGGTGGATCGCGGCGGCAAGTCCGAGCTGCAAGTCGGCTCCTCCACCATCTATCTCGACGAGGAAAGCGGCTTTTCGTTCCTCGACCTGGACGACGATCTGCTGCATATGAGCCTCACCGACGGCGCCGCGACCATCCGCGTGCGCCGCAAGATGGACAACGAAAGCATCGAAATCGAAACGCCGAATGCGACGGTGACCTTGCTGCATCCCGGCGAGTATCACATCGCGATCAGCGAAGACGGCGCCGCCACCGTCGTCGACACCCGCAGCGGCGAAAGCCGCGTCGAAGGCGAGAAGGATACTTACACAGTCCGCGCCAACGAAAAAGGCATCTTCCGCGGCACCGAAGCGCTGACCGCGGACATCGGCAAGCTCGGCCCGCGCACTGCGTTCGAGGACTGGGCCAACGACCGCGAGCGTCGCGATGACGACGCTGTGTCCGCCAAATATGTTTCACGCGACGTCGTCGGCTACGAAGACCTGGATCGCAACGGCGAGTGGTTGAGCGAACCCGAATACGGCTATGTGTGGCGGCCGCGTTACGTTGACGCGGGCTGGGCGCCTTACCGCTTCGGCCGCTGGGTGTGGGTGTCGCCCTGGGGCTGGAGCTGGGTCGACAATTCGCCGTGGGGCTTCGCGCCATTTCACTACGGGCGTTGGGCATATGTGCGCAGCAACTGGTGCTGGGTGCCGGGCCCTCGGCACATTCGTCCCGTCTACGCGCCAGCACTCGTGGGATGGGTGGGCGGCAGCGGTGTCTCGGTGTCAGTGGCCATCGGCAGCGGTGTCGGCTGGTTCCCGCTGGGCCCGCGCGAGGTTTACGTGCCGGGCTACTGGCATTCGCCGCGCTACATCCGCAACGTAAACGTGTCGAACACCATCATCATCAACAACACGTACGTGAATAACGTGTATGCGGGCCACGGCGGACACTTCGACTATCGCTACGGCCGCTCGTCGCGTGCCGTGACCGTGGTGACGCGCGATCGCTTCATCGGCGGCCGGCCGCTCGATGGCCATTTCGTGCATGTGCGTGAACCCGACTTGCGGCGCTGGCACCAGGACGGCCGCGCGCCGGCCATCGCACCGGATCGCAGCAGTGTGCTCGGCGCGCAGCCGGTTGCGCATCGTCCGCCGGTGCGACCGCTGATTCGTCCCGATCAGCTCGACGCGCGCCGCGACAACGGCCAGTTCCTCGCGCGCCGCACGCCGCCGCAGCGCGTGTCGTTCGATGCGGAACGCAGCGCCATCGAAGCGAATCACGGCAGGCCGGTGGAACGCTCGCAGATCGTCAGAGGTAATTCCGCCAGAAATTTCGCCAGAGTGCCGCGCGCGGGCTCGAATGTCGCGGCACCGGCCCTCGCCGGGCAGGCCGCGGGAGCGCAGCAGCGCAATGATCGGCCGCAGATGGATCGAGATCGCCCCGACCGCGCGGCACGCATCGATCGCCAGGATGATCGCCCGAACGATCGCCAGAATGATCGATCGAATCGTGCCGGCACGGCGAATCCGGATTCGTCGAACCGCTTCGACGGATCGAATCGGCCGGCGAACCTCGACCGCGCTGAGAGCCAGAGAGAGACCAGCCGGCGCGACAGCGACAGGCCGCAGTGGGCGCGCGAACGCAGCGATCAGCGTGATCAGTCTCGCGATCAATCCGCGCGTGAGAATCGCACCGTCCCCGCGCAGCAGCAGAATCCCGCGTCGCTGAATGCAACTCCGCGGCCGGCGACAGAAGCGCCGGCGGGCTCGCCCGGCGCGGCGCCGAGCATCAAGGAATCGCGTGGCAGCAACCGTCCGTGGGAAAGCCGCAGCGACATCAAGCAGGAGCGGGCACAGGAGCTGTCGCGCGACCGGACAGAGTCGCGGCGTTCGGATGGCGCTGCCGAGAACCGCGCGCGCCAAACCGATTCGCAGCGAAACTGGCGCAGCGAGCGCTCGTCGCCGCAGCCGCAGCCGCAGCAAAACACGCCGCGCGAACCCCGCGCGGTCGAGCAACCGCGATCACAGTCTCAACCCCAGCCCCAACCCCAGCCGCAACCCGAGCGCGCTGCCCAGCCGGAACGCTCCACGCCGCGCGCCGCGCCGACAGAATCCAGGCAGCAGCGTGAACAGCGACCGCAGAACGACAGCAAGGCAGACCGGGCAGCACGCGAACGCGGCAGGTAACCCGGTCGGATCGCCGTGGAATTGCCAAGCTCCATAAAAAAACGCCCCGGCCATCCGGGGCGTTTTGCATCACGTCGATGGCATGGGCCAATAGGTTGGCGTTCAGTTCAATGACGCTTTTCGACACTGCGCTTCAGGTCGCGCATCTGGTCGTGGCCGGATTTCACCGACGAATACGCGCGCACGACGACGTCGCGCACTGAGGCAGACAGCTCCGCATCATCGAGTGCCGACTGGTACTTCGCTTTGATGTGGTCTTCACCGCGCTCCACTTCGGAGATGACGCTGTCGTCGCCCTTGGTCAGGCTGTCGCGCAGCTTGAGGAACACGCGGTGGCCCGCAGCGAGGACGGAGCCGTCGTCATCCGGCTCGCCGCCCAGTACTCGTACCTGGCCCTGCAGATCGTTGACGACCTGCCGACGCTCGCTCGCGCGTTGCTGGAAGAGGCTCTTGTAACCGGGGTTGGCGGCATCTTTGGCAGCTTCGCCGTAACCATCGACGCTATCGAGCGTGGTCTCGATCAGTGAGTTGAGGATCTTGATATCGTGTTGGGGGCTGGGAGTGCGCATGGCGAATTCCTCTTACATAAATGGTTTTTTGGATGGCGCTCCTAAACGCGTGAAGGCCTGTTTGGTTCAGGCGGAAGCCGCAGCCAGGGGGTAGGAAAACCCGCACGGCATGCGGGTTTGCGACGGTTACCGGCTCCGCCCTGCCGTTCGCCGGTGTCTGCTGGTGCGGCGGGGTTGGGGCTCGTAATGTCCCTCCCATGCCGGCAAACCCCTGGCCCGGAGAATCCCATGAAAGATGTTACGCCGCGTCCGCCGCGGCACCGTTCACCCCTCCTCTCAGGCGTCCTGCTGATGGCCGCCGGAATTGGATTGCTGATGATCAACCTTGGCTACGGCATCCCGCCGGCGGTCTGGGATTACTGGCCGCTGGTGCTCGTCGGGCTGGGCCTCGTCGGGCTCGCCGCGCCTAGCCGGCATTTGAATCGGTCCGGCGCGGTGTGGCTGATCGCGGTTGGAACCTATTGCGAGATCAGCACGCTGCAACTGTTCGGACTTACCTGGGCCAGCGCCTGGCCCATCTTCGTCATCGCCGCCGGCCTGAGCATGATTTTCCGGCTCGATGCCCGAGCGGGCGAGGGCTGCCGCGGAGAGGGTCGCGGCGGCAAGGGCAAGGGCGACGACAAGGTGCTTCATGAAGCATGAAGAGCCCCGTTTCGACCGGATGTTCTCGCTGCGCCTGCTGGTAGGTCTGTGGATCATCGCCCTCGGCGCCATCTTCCTGGCGGGCAATCTCGGCTGGATCGACGCGCACCGTGTACTGCGCCATTTCTGGCCCTTCATCTTCATCCTCGCCGGCACCGGCATGCTGGCCCAACCCCACAATCGACGTCGCCAGCGCTGGGCCTGGGTGCTGATCGTCATCGGCGTATGGATGTTCGCGGACAAGATCGGTTGGATAGGGTTGAGCTTCTGGCAGCTTGCCTTCCCGGTCGCGCTGCTGAGTCTGGGCGGCATGCTGGTATGGCGCGCACTGGCGGGGCCGCGCGATCAAACACCCCATGTGGCTGAGGAACCATCTGAATTCGTGCGCACCTTCGCGATCCTGTCGGGCACTGAGCTGCGGCCCGTCTCGCGTCCCTTCCGCGGCGCCGACATCAGCGCCGTCACCGCCGGCGTCAAGCTCGACCTGACCGACGCGCGCATGGAAGGCGACACCGCCACCATCGAAGTCTTCGCGTTCTGGGGCGGTATCGAGATCTACGTTCCCAAAGACTGGACCGTAACCAGCAACGTCACCACCTTCATGGGCGGCTTCATCGACAAGCGCCGCCCCACCACCACGGCGCCGACCAAGACTCTGGTGATCACGGGGCTCGTGATCATGAGCGGCGTCGAGGTCAAGAATTAGTGCATCCGATCCTGAAACACCGCAGCCGGTTGCTCCTGTACCTGGCTGTCTGGGTCGCATTCGGCCTGCTGCTTGCCGGGGTGCTGTATTTCGGCGGCAAGGCGCCGGCGTACTGGTCGTTCATGTTCTCTGTGCCGCTGGCCCTGCTGCTTGGCCTGCAATCGCTGTCTTTCTGGCATTTCGTCCAGGCCATGCCGCCGGGCGAAACTCCGGTGGGGCGGATGGCGGCAACGTGGCTGGGGGCGGGTGGCGTTTCACTCGCCGTGTGGCTGGCCGCCGCGTACGGCTGGGCGCTGATGCTGCTGCCGGAAGGCAAGACCTATCCGCCAGAAGCCCTCGGCATGCTGCCGCTGATGATCTTCGCCGGCGCCATCGGCATCCTGATCGCGGTGCTCGGGCATTATCTCGCCGGCGCGTTTCAACGTTCGCGCACGGCGGAACGCATGGCGCTGGAACTGCAGGTGATGGCGCGCGAAGCCGAATTGAAATCGCTGCGCGCGCAGCTCGATCCACACTTCCTGTTCAACAGCCTCAACTCGGTGGCCGCGCTGATCGGCAACGACACCGCCGCGGCGCGCCAGATGTGTTTCATGATGGCGCAGTTCTTCCGCAAGAGCCTGTCGCTGGGGCGCGAGCAGTCCATCGCGCTGTCGGAGGAGATCTCGCTGGTGGAAACTTTTCTCGCCATCGAGAAGGTGCGTTTCGGGGACCGCCTGCGCACCAAATTCGACGTGGCGGAGGATGTGCTCAACGTCGCGGTGCCGCCGCTGATGCTGCAGCCGCTGGTGGAGAACGCGGTCCATCACGGCGTCGCGCACCTGCTGGAAGGCGGCGAGGTGCGCGTGACGGCGCGGCGGCGCGATGCGTTCCTGGAGATCGTCGTGGAAAATCCCTGCGATCCCGACCGGCCCGCCTCGCGCAGCACCGGCGTGGGCCTTGCCAACGTGCGCTCGCGCGTGGAAACCTTGTGCGGCCATCGTGCCAGCGTGGATGTCGACGCCGGCGAAACGAATTTCCGCGTCTCCATCCTGCTGCCGGGCGACGTGGAAAAGATCAGAGCGACTTCGTAGAGGGATTCACCGTGCGTGTATTGGTTGTCGACGATGAAACGCTGGCGCGCTCCATCATGATCGAGCACCTGAGCAAGGTACCGGACGTGGAGGTGGTCGGCCAGGCGGCGAACGGATTCGAAGCGGTGAAGCTGACCGAAGAGCTGAACCCCGACTTGATCTTCCTGGACATCCAGATGCCGAAGCTGTCCGGCTTCGAAGTGCTGGAGCTGCTGGCCGAGCGCGCCCCGGCGGTCATCTTCACGACGGCGTTCGATGAGTTCGCGCTGCGCGCGTTCGAAGTACACGCGGTGGATTACCTGCTGAAGCCGGTCGAGCCGGCACGCCTGGTCGCGGCGGTGGAGCGCGCGGCCGAACGCCTGCGCAACCGCACGCCGCCGCCGTCGGCGTCCGAATTGTCGGCCGCGGCGCGTCCGCCGGGCCGCAACCTGGAGCGCGTGCTGATCCGGCACGAGGGCCGCGTGCACGTGCTGCCGCTGGAGCGCATCGACTACATCGAGGCGCAGGACGACTACCTGTCGTTCGCCTCGGCGGGCAAAAAACTGCGCAAGCAGCAGACCATGAGCGAACTGGAAACTCAGCTCGACGGCACGCGTTTCGTACGCATCCACCGTTCGTTCATCTTGAATATCGAGCGGCTCGCCCGCATCGACCTGTACGGCAAGGATAGCTGGCTGGCGATTCTTGCTGATGGCACCAAGCTGCCGATGTCGCGCACCGGGCATGCGAAGCTGAAGGAGTTGATTGGCTGACTTGTTGCGTGCAGACGCAGGAGCATTTCCATGTCAGACCCGAACACCAAGTCCGAAGAATTCCAGTTCAGCGGCAACTCGCTGCTGGGCAAGATCGAAGAGTTGATCCACGCCGGCAACATCCGCCGCATCATCATCAAGAACGAAGAAGGGCGCACGCTCATCCACATGCCGCTGACCGTGGGTGTGGTGGGTACGCTGCTGGCGCCGCAACTCGCCGCGCTGGGAGCCATTGCCGCGCTCGTCATCCGCGGATCCATCGTCGTCGAGAAGAACGACACGGCGGAAGACGAATCGAAGTGAGCGGCATGCCTGTGTAGGTTGGGCTGAGAGTCTGCGAAGCCCAACGATCTTTGTCGCGTCAGGAATGTTGGGCTTCGCAGACTCTGCCCAACCTACGCGGAACTGCTCTATGAAGCCTGTCCTTCCTCTTGCGCTGCTCATCGCCCTGGTCCTGAATCTCGGCGTTGCCGAAGCAGCGGACGCAAAGAACCAGGCCATCGAGGCGAGTCTGGCCGGCGCCGCTGCGACATTTCCCGTGGACGTGCAGAACGCTCTGCTAGAAATTGATGGCACGCCGCGCCGCCTTCTGGCGCTGCGCGGTTATCTGCGCGCGCGCGACACGTTGGCCTCGCGCTGGAGCTGGTCGGAGGCGCAGATCGAGGCGTTCGAGCGGTCGCCCGAGTACGCGCGGATGCAGGCCGAGATCGCGAAGATCGATGCGCGCTTCCGGCAATTGAACCCCAGCTACAGCTTGTACGCGAACACACAGGTGCGCAGCCTTGGCGTACAGCTGGAGCGCTGGAACAAGAACCGCACAGTCGGCAGAGTTGCCGATGACTTGCATGCGGCGGTGCGTCAGTCAGCGGCTGCAGAGTCGGTTGAGGGACTGAGCCGCTTGTTGATCGACTGGCCTGCGTCGGCGGCACTTCCCCTGGCTGCACCTGGGCTGTCGCTGCATGGCCAGTCCAAGGCGCTGGATTTTCAGGTTCGCGCCGGCGACAGGTTGATCGCCGGGCCGGACACTGCCACCGTCGCGCGTGTGTGGGAGGGGCAGGGATGGGCCAGCAAGCTGGCGGCCGCGATCAACGCGAGCAGCAAGCGCTTCAAAGGTCCGCTGGCGACTCCTAACGAGCCCTGGCACTTCGAATACACGTCCGAATCCGCCGACATCGCGGCGTCGGCCGCCTCCCGTCAGCCCTGAGCTACGCTCAGGTCAAGGCTGAATCGTGGCATAATCCCGCCGAAATCCGGGTGTTAGCACGCTCAAACCTATAGAATGCGGCGCCTGCCTCTGTCGCGCCCCCAACTCAACCCGCTTGCCGGTTGGCGCCACAGCCCCCCGCCTGTTATTTCGAGGTTTCTGCCGTGCGCGCCCATGCCCCTGTTTCCGACGGCGACGTCGCTTCCCCCGAGTCCGTGTCGTTTCGCGATCTCGGCCTGAGTCCCGCAGTGCTCGCGGCACTCGAGGACGTCGGCTATGAATCGCCGTCGCCCATCCAGGCGGAGACCATTCCGCACATCCTGTCGGGCACCGATGTGGTCGGCCAGGCGCAGACCGGCACGGGCAAGACGGCTGCGTTCGCCCTGCCGCTGTTGTCGAAGATCGACTTGCGTGAGCAAGACCCGCAGGCGCTGGTGCTCGTGCCGACGCGCGAGCTGGCAATCCAGGTCGCCGAAGCGTTCCAGCGCTACGCCACTCATCTGAAAGGATTTCACGTGCTGCCGATCTATGGCGGCCAGAGCTACCACCCGCAGTTGCAGAGTCTGCGCCGCGGCGTGCACGTCGTCGTCGGTACGCCCGGGCGCGTGATGGATCACTTGAAGCGCGGCACGCTCAAGCTCAACACGCTCAAGTACCTGGTGCTCGACGAAGCGGACGAAATGCTGCGCATGGGATTCATCGACGACGTCGAATGGATTCTGCAGCAGGCGCCGGCGACGCGGCAGATCGCGCTGTTCTCCGCCACCATGCCACCGCAGATCCGGCGCATCGCGCAGAATCACCTGCGCAAACCCGCCGAGGTCACGATCAAGAGCCGCACCAGCACCGCGAGCAAGATTCGCCAGCGGTATTGGATCGTCAGCGGCATGCACAAGCTGGATGCACTGACGCGCATTCTGGAAGCCGAGCCGTTCGACGCCATGTTGGTGTTCGCACGCACCAAGCAGGCGACGGCCGAACTCGCCGAGCGGCTCGAAGCGCGCGGCTTCGCGGTGGAAGCGCTCAATGGCGACATCGCGCAGCAGCAGCGCGAACGCACGATCGCGCGGCTCAAGTCGGGGCAGATCGATATCGTCGTCGCCACCGACGTGGCGGCGCGCGGCCTCGACGTGGAACGCATCAGCCACGTCGTCAACTTCGACGTGCCCTACGATCCGGAGTCCTACATTCACCGCATCGGCCGCACCGGCCGCGCGGGGCGCAGCGGTGAAGCCATCCTGTTCATCGCACCGCGCGAACGCAACATGCTACGCGTGATCGAGCGCGCGACGCGCCAGACCATCGAACCGATGGACCTGCCGAGCATCCACGACGTGAACGAGCAGCGCGTCTCGCGCTTCAACGAACGCATCAGCGCCGCGCTCGCCGCGGGCGAAGCGGATCCGTTCCGCAACCTGATCGAGCAGTACGAACGCGAGCACAACGTCTCCGCAGTGGACATCGCGGCGGCGCTCGCCAGCATCGCGCAGGGAAAGACCCCGCTGCTGCTGGGTGCGGACCGCCAGCCGGATGACGAATCCAATCGGCGCACGCGTGACGCCGCGCCGGTGCGCGAAGAACGCGCCGCGCGCCCCGACTTCAAGCGGCGCGAGCATGCGTCCAGCGACGCAAGCTTGCGCGAGATCAAGCCGGCGCAGGCCAAAGCCGCCGATGTCCAGGCCGCTGAATCCAAGACCGCCGAGTTCAAACCCAAGGAATTCAAGCCGAAAGAATTCAAGCCCCAGGAATTCAAGCCCAAGGAATTCAAGCAGGATTTCAAGGCGCGGGAAGACAAGCCGAGCGACGTGCGGTTCCGCGACGACAAGTCGCCTGAAGAGCGCCCTGCCGATGCGCGTCCCGCCGACAAATTCAAGGCAGGCAAATTCGCCGCCGACAAGAAGTTCCCGGCCAAGCGCCCCGACAACGTCAGCAAGATCAGCAGCGCGCCGCGCGCGCCGGAAACCGGCCTGGATTTCGAACTCAAGAAGCATCGCCCCAAGCGCGACGATGAAGACGTGGAGACGTTCCGCATCGAAGTGGGCAGCGTGCACGGCGTGAAGCCCGCCAACATCGTCGGCGCCATCGCCAACGAAGCGGGCATCGAAGGCAAGTACATCGGCCGCGTCGTGATCCGCGAGGATCACAGCTTCGTCGATCTTCCCAGCGGCATGCCCAAGGAAATTTTCCGCGAGCTGCAGAAAGTGCGTGTCGGCGGCCAGCAACTGCAGATCAGTCGCGCGCTGAAGACACAGGCGGAAAAGCTGAAGCGCGAGCCTGAGGGCAAGAAGCGCTGAGCGGGACTGAACTAACGTTTTGCTGTAGCGTTACTCTCATACTTGTTCGGGAGAGCTTTATGCGCGCGCATCGTTTATCTGCCCTGGTTCTCGCCCTCGCCGCGGCCGGCTGCGCCACCGCGCCTGCCTCGAAGGTCCGTGTCGACAAAACCGAAGCGGGCTTGCCATCATGCCAGAGCTTTTCTTGGTTGCCCGCACCCGGCGACGCCGCATCGTTGACTGAACAGCGCGTCAAGGCTGCGACGATTCAACAG
>Ga0307509_10004612_pt1 | contig 19754 bp, 17 predicted proteins | sample 10_EM_MG_FD_202245 | JGI IMG/M metagenome (GOLD analysis project Ga0307509, IMG submission 202245) | Populus trichocarpa ectomycorrhiza microbial communities from riparian zone in the Pacific Northwest, United States - 10_EM | ecosystem: Host-associated > Plants > Roots > Unclassified | place...
TCGCGCCAGTCCACCATCGCGCCGTCCATCCAGATCTTGCCGTCGCGATCGTCCATCGACATGGCCATGTCGGTCTCCAGTCCGTGTGAAAAGCACTGGAGATTCTATTCGGGCGGCTCAGATCGGATCAGTCAGCATTCGGGCCGAAGAAGTGGTGAAACACGTCGGGCTCGACAACCTCGCGCGTTGCGAGGCCGGCCATGTGTTCGACGAAAGGCTGCGAGACACGCACGGGGTCGAGTGCGGCCGGCATCGTCGCGCCCCACGGGGATTCGAAGCTGGCGCTGTTCTGGAAGCGCGAATCGTTGGCGCCGCGCGCTATTGCCAGCTGGCCGCGATTGATCAGCCGTTTCGCCAGCGACGGCAGCTCTTCCCACTCGATCGCGTCGGCGTTGGCCACGGCGCGTTGGGTCGATGCGAAATATTGCCTGGGCTGGGAGTGGCTCATGTCGGGTGCCTCTGGTCTCAAACAGCAATCGGGTTGCGGTATGAGAAGACTATCGACAGCGCCGCACCACGATTGACCGAAAAGCAAGGCGCTTCGACAGCTGTTTTACAAGGCCGACGCGTCAAGCGTGAATAGTTCGCGCGGCGCGCGGTTGTCAGCTCGCGTACAGCGCGTCCAGCGAGCGAAAACCCTTCGCCTCCAGCGGGTTGCCGCTCGGGTCGAGGAAGAACATCGTCCACTGCTCGCCGGGCTGACCCTCGAAGCGCACTTGCGGCATCAACACGAACTCGGTGGCCGCGGCCTCGAGGCGCTGCGCGAGCGCGCGCCAGTCGTCCAGCGCGAGCACCAAGCCGAAATGCGGCATCGGCACCAGCTGATCGCCGATGCGGCCGGTGCGCTGCGTCGTCAGCAGCGGGCCGAGGTGCAGCGACAGCTGGTGGCCGAAGAAATCGAAGTCGACCCAGGTCTCGGTGCTGCGGCCCTCGGCGCAACCGAGCACGCCACCGTAGAAGCGCCGCGCCTCGTCGAGGTCGCGGACGTTGATGGCGAGGTGGAACAGGCTGCGCACCAACTACCCCGGCCCGAGCGCCGGGCCGCCCCAAGCCGGGCCGGAATCCCCTTGGGGGATCGGCAGCGGTACACCGCTGTCGAGGGGCTTCATTTCGATGTGGGCATCACGAACTCGGCGCCCTTGGCGATGCTTGCGGGCCAGCGTTGCATGACCGACTTCTGCTTGGTGTAGAAGCGCACGCCCTCTTCGCCGTAGGCGTGCATGTCGCCGAACAGCGAGCGCTTCCAGCCGCCGAAGCCGTGCCAGGCCATCGGCACCGGGATCGGCACGTTGATGCCGACCATGCCGACCTGCACGCGGCGCGAGAACTCGCGCGCGACGTTGCCGTCGCTGGTGAAACAGGCCACGCCGTTGCCGAATTCGTGCGCGTTGACGAGCTCCACAGCTTCTTTCAGATCGTGCACGCGCACGCAGCCGAGCACCGGGCCGAAGATCTCTTCCTTGTAGATGCGCATCTCGGGCGTGACGTGATCGAACAGCGTGCCGCCGGTGAAGAAGCCCTCGGCATGGCCGGGCACCTTCAGGCCGCGGCCGTCGACGACGAGCTTCGCGCCCTCTTCGATGCCGACGCCGATGTAGCCCTCGATGCGCTCGAGCGCCTGCTTGGTGACGATCGGGCCCATCTCGGCATCGAGCTCCATGCCGTTCTTGACCTTCAGCGTCTTCGCGCGCTCAGCGAGCTTGGGCACGATCTTGTCGGCCACGTCGCCGACCAGCACCGCGACGCTGATCGCCATGCAGCGCTCGCCGGCCGAGCCGTAGGCCGCACCGATCAGCGCATCGACCGCCTGCTCGATGTCGGCATCCGGCATCACGACCATGTGGTTCTTCGCGCCGCCCAGCGCCTGCACGCGCTTGCCGTGGTGCGCGCCGGTCTCGTAGATGTATTGCGCGATCGGCGTCGAGCCGACGAAGCTCAGCGCCTTCACGTCCGGGTGCGTCAGCAGCGCGTCGACGACGACCTTGTCGCCCTGCACGACGCTGAAGATGCCGTCCGGCAGCCCGGCCTGCTTCAGCAACTCGGCCATGAACAGCGACGGCGAGGGGTCGCGCTCGCTCGGCTTCAGGATGAACGCGTTGCCGCAGGCGATCGCGACCGGGTACATCCACATCGGCACCATGCACGGGAAGTTGAACGGCGTGATGCCGGCGACGACGCCGAGCGGCTGGCGCAGCGTCCAGTTGTCGATGCCGGTGCTCACCTGGTCGGTGAAATCGCCCTTCAGCAGCTGCGGCACGCCGCAGGCGAACTCGACGATGTCGATGCCGCGCGAGACCTCGCCCTGCGCGTCGGTGAAGACCTTGCCATGCTCGGCGGTGATCATCGCGGCGAGTGTGTCGCGGTGCTGGTTCAGCAGCCCGAGGAAGTTGTTCATGATGCGCGCTCGCCGGATCGGCGGCGTGTCGGCCCAGGCCGGGAACGCGGCCTTCGCGGCGGCGACCGCGGCGTTCACCTCGTCGACCGAGCCGAGCGCGACCTGCCGCGCGACCGCACCGGTCGACGGGTTCCAGACCGGCTGGCGGCGACCACTGGTGCTGGCGACGCTGCGGCCGTTGATGAAGTGGCCCACTTCAGTGGTGGCGGTGAAGGCTTCGGGTGCGCCCATGGTGTGTCTCCTGTGAAGGTGCGTCTGCTGACGGTACAGGTGGCGAGTCTAGGTTTGCGCGTCGATCCCGGCAATCAAAGCCCATTGACTTGACTGTTCGATGAATTGAACAATAGCCTATGCTTCAATCTGAACAACGACTCGACCTGATCTGGCCGCAGGTGCACAGCCTGACGCTGCTGGCGCAGCTCGGCAGCTTCACGCTGGTGGCACAGCGCCTGGGGCTGTCGAAGTCTGCGGTGAGCCAGCGCATCACCGAGCTGGAGCGCAGCGTCGGCCAAACACTGGTGCAGCGCACAACGCGCTCGGTGCGGCTCACCGACGCCGGTCAGCAGCTGGTCGATCAAACGGCCGAGGCCTTCGCGCAGATCACGCGCAGCGTGGTCGAAGCGCGCGATCTCGCGGCGCAGCCGAGCGGTCTGGTGCGCGTGACGGTGTCGGTCGCGCTCGGCCGCCAGCACATCGCGCCGCACATCGAAAGTTTTCTGCTCGCGAACCCGGGCATCCGCGTCGAACTCGACGTGTCGGACCGGCTCGTGACGCTGGCCCATGAAGGCTTCGACCTCGCGATCCGCCACACCAGCAACCCGCCGGACAACCACGTCGCCTGGAAGCTCTGCGACTCGCGCTCGCTGCTGGTCGCCAGCAATGCCTACCTGCGCCAGCGCGGCATGCCGAAGCTGCCGGAGGATCTGTCAACGCACGCCTGCATCACCTACCTGCGCCCGGGCCCGGCGGTCTGGAAGCTGGAGCGCGGCAAGGGCGCCGACCCCGAGCGCATCAGCGTCGGTGTGCAGGGGCCGTTCCGGGCCAACAACAGCGAGCTGGTGCGCGAGGCCGCGATCAAAGGGCTGGGCCTGGCGCTGCTGCCCGACTTCAGCGCTGCCGCCGCGCTGCGCGCTGGGCGGCTCAAAGAGGTGCTGCCGCAGTGGCGGCCGATCGGCTTCTTCGGCGACGCGATCTACGCGATCCGCCCGTGGAGTGCGCGCACGCCGAAGCCGGTGCAGGCGCTGGTGGCGCATTTGCGCGCGGCCTTGAAAGACGGCTTCGACGCCACCGCGCTGCGCTGAAGCGGCCGATCAGATCCGGTTCAGGTAATCGAACGTGCCGGACTCGCGCAGCTCGCGCGCGGCATCGCGCAGCCCCGCCATCGCGGCGCGGTACAGCGAGGTCGCGGTGCTGACGCGCCGCACGCCGGCGGCCTGAAGCTCGGCCACACTGAACGACTTGCCCTTGATGCCGGCCATGAAGCTGACCGGCTTCGTCACCGCAGCGCACACCGCGCGCACCGCGTCCAGACTCGGCAGCGCAGGCGCGAACAACACGTCGGCGCCGACCTTCTCGAAGGCCTGCAGGCGGCGGATCGTGTCGTCGAGATCGGGCCGGCCGCGAATGAAGTTCTCGGCGCGCGCCGTCAGCGTGAACTGGAACGGAAGCGCTCGCGCGGCCTCGACCGCCGCGGCCACGCGCTCGACGGCTTCGTTGAAGTCGTAGATCGGACGGGCAGCGTCGCCGGTCGCGTCCTCGATCGAGCCGCCGACCAGGCCGGCCTCGCCGGCCAGGCGGATCGTCAGCGCCGCATCGGCCGGCGCATGACCGAAGCCGTTCTCCAGATCGGCCGAGACCGGCAGTTCCGTCGCGAGCACGATCGCACGCGCATGCGCCAGCGCCTCGTCGCGCGTGATCTCGCCATCGCGCCGGCCGAGCGACTGCGCGCAGGCCGCGCTCGAGGTCGCGAGCGCCTCGAAGCCGAGCTGCGCGAGGATCTGCGCGGTGCCCGCGTCCCACGCGTTGGCCATCACGAAGGCCGCGGGGCCGCGGTGCAGTTGTGCGAAGCGAGTGGCTTTGTCCGATGGGGTGCTGGGCATGGTGATCGACCTCCAAAGATGAGCCGGTCATTCTGCCGCGGTGGCCTAAACCGACAGCGCAGCGAACCCTGAGCGAGGCAGGGATACCGTGCCGTCAGTGGGACGACGGCGACGCGCGCACCCGTGCGCTGGCCGATTCGAGGCCTGGCCACGCCGGCTGGTCCGGCGCGAAGCGCTGGCGCAAGTACGCGGCGAGCTGCGCGACTTGCGCGTCGTCAAAGGCATCGCGAAAGGCCGGCATGAAGCCAAGCTCCGGTGACGCCGGTTCGCGCACGCCCTCGAGGATCACGCGCAGCAGGTTGTCGGGCCGATCGCTGTGCAGATTGGTGTTCAGCGCGAGCGGGATGTTCTGACCGAGCAGCAGCGGCCCGTTGCCGTCGTGGTGGCAGGCGCCGCAGGCGGTGGTGAACAACCGATGCGCGGGGTCGTTCAGCGGCACGGCCGGCGCGGCGTGCGCCACCGACGCGCTCGCGCTGTTGAACGATGCGAGATAGACCGCCATCGCGCGCACATCGGCCTCGGGCAGTTGCGCGAGCTGCTGCACCACCGGTGCCATCGGGCCGCTGGCGCTGCCGTGCTGTGCGCTGTGGCCGTGGCGCAGGTAGTTGAAGAGTTCGGCCTCCGTCCATGAGATCGGCGCGCGGCTCAGCGCGGTCAGCGCCGGCGCCTCCCAGCCGTCGACCATCGCGCCGCCGAGGTGGGCGCTGCCGCCCTGTTCCGCGCCCAGCGCGTTGCGCTCGGTGTGGCAGGCACCGCAGTGGCCGAGGCCGTTGACGAGGTAGGCGCCGCGGTTCCACTGCGCGGACTGCGTCGCGACCGGCGGCGTCGGCCCCGGCGCGAGGAACATCGCGTTCCACACCGCCATCAGCGGGCGCACGTTCAGCGGGAACGCGAGCGTCGTCGGCGGCACGGCGGACGCGACCGCGGGCTGCGACATAAGGTACGCGTACAGCGCCGTCAAGTCTGCGTCGGTCGTCTGCGTGAACGCGGTGTACGGGAACGCCGGGTACAGGTGCTTGCCGTCGCGCGACAGGCCTTCGCGCATCGCCCGCTGGAACGCGCTGAACGACCAGGCGCCGATGCCGGTGTTCATGTCGGGCGTGAGGTTGGTGCTGTACACCGTGCCGAACGGCGTCGGCATCGCGCGGCCGCCGGCGTTGGGCACACCGCCGGGCGCGGTGTGGCAGACGATGCAGTCGCCGGCAGCCGCGAGCACGCGACCCTTCTCGATGACCTCGGCGGTGTAGACGTTCGCGCTGCCCGCGGCGATGGGCGCGATCGCGGCGCGCCAGCCGAGCAGCGCCGCGCCGACGCCGATCACGCCGGCCGCGAGTGCGGCGGCGCGCGCCCACAGGCTGCGACGCCGCGGCCACGGTGCATCGCTCGGCAGCCGGCGCGGCGGCGTAGATTCACGACGCGATGATGACGACGCCGAGCTTGGTTCCGGCGTCGGTGGCGGCAACGGATTCAGCGCCGCGCGCACGACCTCTGGCGTGAACGGCGGCGCGCGAAAGCGCACGCCCGTCGCATCGAAGATCGCGTTCGCGATCGCCGCCGTGCCCGGCACCGACGACGATTCGCCCGCACCCAGCGGCGGTTCACCGGGTCGCGGCATCAGCATCACCTCGACGACCGGCACCTCGCGGAAGTTCAGGATCGGGTAGCTGCCCCACTCGCGCGCCACCGGCACCTGCGTGCCCGCGGCCAGCGGCAGCGATTCCTTCAGCGCCCGGCTCGTCGTCTGCAGCACGTTGCCGTGCACTTGGTGCTGCACGCCGGCCGGGTTGATCATCAGGCCCGCATCGTGGCCGACGACGACGCGGCTCACATGCACGTCGCCGGTCTTGGCGTTCACTTCGACATCCGCGACCCATGCCGCCCACGCCGCGCCGAAGCCGGGGAACTTGCTGTGCACGTAGCGCGCATATGCGAAGCCCTGGCCCTTGAGCACGTCGCCCGCGTCGGTGTGTTCGACGGCCTGCTGCTGCGGCTGCGTGTGTGCACGCCAGCCCGCGCGTGCGGCCGTGGCCGCGACCAGCTCGGCCGCGCGCTGATCCTTCAGGTGCCGCAGCCTGAACGCGACCGGGTCGACGCCCGCGGCGGTCGCGAGCTCGTCCACGTACGACTCGTGCGCGAACGAGTTCGGCAGCGCCGAGACGCCGCGCAGCCACGACGCGCGCAGGATGGGCGGCATGTCGTTCGCGACGACGCGCAGGTGCTCGACCGCATATGGCGGGACCGCGGTGCGGTCGCCCATCTCGTACGCGGTCGCGTCGGGCGCGATCGTGCCGGTGAGCAGCAGCGCGAGCGTGGGTGCTCCGTTCGACGGATACGAGGTCTGGAAGTCGTAGGCCGCGATGCCGCCCTGCGCATCGAGCCCGCCGCCGACCTGCATCAGCTGCGCCGCGCCCTTGGGCTCCCACAGGTGCTCCTGCTCGCGCGTCAGCTGCACCCGCACCGGCGCGCCGACCGCGCGCGACAACAGCGCCGCATCGGCCGCGACGTCGTCGGCGCAGTTGCGGCCGTAGCAGCCCGAGGCCTCCATGCGGATCACGTCGATCGCGACATCGGGCAGGCCGGTCAGCGTGGCCAGGTCGGCGCGCAGCACGTGCGGGTTCTGCGAGCCAGTCCACACGGTCATCTTGTCGGCGTGCCAATCGGCGAGTGCGCATGACGGGCCGATCGATGCATGCAGCTGATACGGCCAGATGTAATCGCGCTGCATCGGTTGCGCGGCGGCCGCGATCGCGCCGTCGACATCTCCGCGATCGACGAGCACGCGCCGCGTCGATGGGTTGTTGCGCAAGGCCTGGCTCAGGTCGCCGAGTGGTGGCATGCCGGGCCACGGCTTCCACACGACCTTCAACTCACGCATCGCGCGCTCGGCCTGCTCCTCGCGCTCGGCAACGATGCCGACGAAGTCGCGGATCACGACGACCGCGCGGATCTCTGCGATGTGAGCGATCGAACTCTCGTCGACCGACTCGAGCGTGTTGCCGACGAAGTCACCCGCGTCCACGCCCGCATACGGCGGGCGCACGACGCGGCCATGCAGCATGCCGGGCACGCGCTGGTCGTGCACGAACACGGTGGCGCCGGTCGCCTTAGCGGGGATGTCGACGCGCGGTGTCGAGCTGCCGACGATGCGGTAGGACTCGGGCGCTTTGGTCGGCGCCTGTGGATCGAGCTGCAGCGCGATGTGCCGGCCCTGCAGCGCCGCCACGCCGCCATTCGCCACGAGCCAGGCGCGCGCCTGCGCCGCCGCGCGCCGCAGCGGCTCGCCGTGGATCTGGATCGACGCGCTCGCGATCGTCGCGCCCTGGTTCGGCGCGCGCGCGGTGTCGCCGAGCGCCACGCACACGTCGCCGACCGTGACATCGAGCTCTTCGGCGACGATCTGTGCGAGCGCCGTGCGTATCCCGGTGCCGAGGTCGACGTGGCCGTGCAATGCGGTGACGCTGCCATCAATCCACACCGCGATCAAGGGCTCCGCGCCCTCGGCCGGGTTCGCGGCCACCGTGGCCGGCTGGCCCGCCGCCGCGGGCGCGGCGGGCGCAGGCTCGCGCGAGATCAGCAGCACGCCGACGGCAGCGCGCAGCTCGGCGCGCGACAGCCGCGTCTCGGCGCGGCGCGTCATCAGGCAACCTTCATGCTTCGCATTGCGGTATTCGCCTTGGGAGCGGCCCGGCGGCTCATGCGGACGCCGATGCGGCCATCATCAGCTCGGCCGCGCGTTGCACTGCCTGCATGATCTCGATGTGCGTGCCGCAACGGCAGAGGTTGTGCGCCAACGCATCGCGCGCCTGTCGCTCCGTGGGCTGCGGGAAGCGCTTCAGCAGCGCCACCGTGCTGACGATCATGCCGTTCAGGCAGTAGCCGCACTGCGCCGCCTGGCACTCGATGAAGGCCTGTTGCACCGGGTGCGGCGCGGCCAGCGTGCCCAGTCCTTCGAGCGTCGTGATGTGGCGGCCCTCGACGCCGCCGACCGGGATCACGCAGGCGCGCGCCTCGATGCCGTCGACCAGCACCGTGCACGCGCCGCATTCGCCGAGACCGCAGCCGTACTTCGGGCCGTTCAGCCCGAGGTCGTTGCGCAAGACATTCAGCAGCGGCGCATCGCGCGGCACAGTCAGCGACTCGGCGCGGCCGTTGACGACGAGCTGCAGGGGCACCGTCGCGTTCACCGGATCAGGTTGCCTTCACCGTTGTACATCTCAAGCTCGACGAAGCTCGAGCCGTTGTGGTTGTTGGGCCCGTACTCGACTCGGAACTCGCCGAGGTCGTACTTGCCGAGCCCCTCGATCGCCGTGATGAAGCCTTCGCGCGTCGGTGTGCGGCCGGCGCGGCGCAGGCCTTCGGTGAAGACCTTGGCGACGATGAAACCCTCGAGCACGGTGTAGTTGTCGATCTTCGCGTCAGACGCGGCGATCGCCTGACGGTACTCCTTGACGATCGCGTAGCGCTCCAGCTTCGGCGAGGGCACGATGCTCGCGGTCACGACGCCGCGCAGCGCGCCGTTCAGGCGGGCCGCAGCGCCTTTTGCGTCGACCACGCCGACCGAGATCGTGTAGATCGTCGAGCCGATGCCGGCCGCCTTCAGGTCGCGGATCAGCACCTCCGACATCTTGCCCGCCATGATCATGATGACCGCACCCGCCTTGGCCTGCGTGATCTGCGTGGCGATGTCGCTCGCGCTGGTGGCGCTGATCGCCATCGGCAGGGTCGTCGCGACCGTCAGCTTCTGCGCTTGCAGCAGCGGCAGCAGCGTGTCGAGGTTGGACTTGCCGAAGGCGCTGTCCTGGTAGACCACCGCGACCTTGTCGCTGCCGATCACCGCGAGCTGCTGCACGATGCGCGAGAGCTCGTTCTGGTAGCTCGCGCGCACATGGAACAGGTAGTGGTTGTGCTTCTGGCGGAACGACGTGGTGCCCACCAGCGGCGCAAACATCGGCACCTTCGCGGCCTCGGCGATCGGCATCGCCGCGATCAGGTTCGCGGTCGCGGTGTAGCCGATCAGCGCGAAGACCTTGTTCTGCTCGATCAGCGTGTGCGTGTTCTCGGCGGTGCGCTTCGGTTCGTAGGCGTCGTCGAGCGCAACCAGCTGCAGCTTGCGGCCGTTGACGCCGCCCGCCTTGTTCACCTTGTCGAAGTACAGCTCGATGCCACTTCGATAGTGGTTGCCGGTGTCGGCCACCGGCCCGCTGAACACGGCCGACTGGCCGACGATCACCGCGCTGTCGGTGACGCCGGTCTCGGCGTGCGCCGCCGGGCTCAGCAAGGCGGCGAGCAGCGCCACCATCGACGAGGTGCAGGTTGTTCGCATGGCAGCGGCGACCGGCCTCATTTCAGCCGGCGGCCAAGTCGGTGGACTGGATGCGCTTCACGCCCTTGGCCGTCATCTGCTTCCACGCGGCGGCGAGCGAGCCGTTCAGGTCGATGCCGCGCGTCGCGTCCTCGATCACGTAGACCTCGAAGCCGGCCTTGCGCGCGTCCATCGCGGTCCAGGCGACGCAGAAGTCGGTCGCCAGGCCCGTGACGTACAGCGTCTTGATGCCGCGTGCCTTCAGGTAGCCGGCCAGACCCGTCGCGGTCTTGTGATCGGCCTCGTCGAAGGCCGAGTAGCTGTCCATCTCCTTGTGGAAGCCCTTGCGGATGATGATCTGCGCGGTCGGCAGCTTCAGGTCCTTGTGCAGCGCCGCGTCGTCGGTGCCCTGCACGCAGTGGTCGGGCCACAGCACCTGCGTGCCGTAGCTGAGCTTGGTCGTTTCGAACGGCTTCTTGCCGGGGTAGGTGCTCGCGAACGACGCGTGGCTGGGTGTGTGCCAGTCCTGCGTGACGACGATGTTGCCGAAGCTCGCGGCGAGCTTGTTGATCACCGGCACGACCGCCTCGCCGTCCTTCACCGGCAGCGTGCCGCCGGTGACGAAGCAGTTCTGCACGTCGACGACGATCAATGCGCTCTTCGCATCGGGCGTGATCTTCGCGGCGGCGAAGCTGCCGCCGGTCGCGGCGACGAGGCCGGTGCTGGCGAGGGCCTTCAACAGGGTGCGGCGGGCGGTGTGCATGGCGAAACTCCTGGGGTGGGTGGGTAGGGCGAAGGCAGGTCGGGGGCAGCGCGTGGTGGTCAGACGCTCAGGTAGTTGCGCCGCACTTCTTCGTTGGCCGACAGCTCGGCCATCGAAGCCTGGTAGCGGATCTGGCCCTTCTCGAGCACATAGGCCCGGTCCGACACCAGCTCCGCGAAATGCATGTTCTGCTCGGACAGCAGGATGCTCACGCCCTGCGCCTTGAGCTCGAGAATCATGTGCGCCATTTGCTCGACGATGACCGGCGCGACGCCCTCGCTCGGCTCGTCGAGCAACACCAGGTACGGGTTGCCCATCAGCGTGCGCGCCACCGTCAGCATCTGCTGCTCGCCGCCGCTCATGCGGCCGCCGGGACGGTCCGGCATCTCGCCGAGGTTGGGGAACAGCTTGAACAGCTTCTCGGCCGTCCACAGCGGCGCCGCGCTGCCGTCGGCCCAGGCGCGCGGTGGCTGCTTGCCGACCTCGAGGTTCTCCATCACCGTGAGGTCGGCGAACACGCGGCGGTCTTCGGGCACGTAGCCCATGCCGAGCCGCGCCACGTCGTAGGGCTCGCGCTTGCTGATGTCCTGGCCCAGAAACGACACCGTGCCCTTGCGCTTCGCGAGCATGCCCATCAAGGTCTTCAGCGTCGTCGACTTGCCGGCGCCGTTGCGGCCCATCAGCGCGACGACCTCGCCGCGGTTGACCTGCAGGTCAACGTCGAACAGGATGTGCGCGGCACCGTACCAGGCATTGAGGCCTTTGGCATCGAGGAGCGTGTTGTTCATGCGACCGCCTTCTTGTTCTCGAAGGTCTTGCCGCTGCCGAAGTACACCTCCTGCACCTTCGGGTGGTCTCGGATCTCGGCCGGCCCGCCCTGCGCGATCAGCCGCCCGCGCGCGAGCACGATCATGCGGTCGGCGTGCGCGAACACCACGTCCATGCTGTGCTCGGTGAACAGTACCGCGAGCCCGCGTTCGACGACGAGGCGTTTGGTCAGCGCCATCAACTCGTTGCGTTCCTTCGGCGCCATGCCGGCGGTGGGTTCGTCCATCAACAGCAGTTTGGGCGCATTGGCCATCGCGATCGCGAGTTCGACGCGCTTCACGTCGCCATACGCGAGCACGCTGCACGGCCGGTCGGCCTGGCGTTTCATGCCGACCTGCTCGAGCAGCGCAAGCGCCTCGTCGCGCTTGTGATCGGCAGCGCGCTTCCACAGCGAATACAGCTTCGCGTCGGCCGAGATCAGCGCCATCTGCACGTTCTCGACGACGGTCAGCGACGCAAAGGTCTCGGCGATCTGGAAGGTGCGGCCGACGCCGCGGTGCCAGATGTCGCGCGGCTTGCGGCCGATCAGCTCATGGCCGTCGAGCTTGATCGAACCGGTGTCGGCGCGCAGCTGGCCGTTGACCATGTTGAAGGTGGTGGACTTGCCCGCGCCGTTCGGCCCGATCAGCGCGAGCAGTTCGCCGGCGGCGACTTCGAACGACACGCCATCGACGGCGCGATTGCCGCCGAAGGACTTGCCGAGGTTGGTGACTTGGAGAAGGCTCATGGGTTCGAAAAGCTGGAGTGGCGTGTCGCGCTACTTCTTGACCGCAAAGAACGCAGAGGGCGCAAAGGACGCCAAGAACACATGCCCTTCTTTGCGCACTTTGAGTCCTTGGCGTTCTTTGCGATCAAAAAATGGCCTCATCACACCCGATCCGCCCGACGCCGGTCGAACAGCTGCCCGACGAAGCCGGCGATGCCTTGCGGGAACACCAGCACCAGCAACAGGATGATGCCGCCCAGCAGCGCGCGCCAGTAGTCGGTGTTGCGCGCGACCGTGTCCTGCAGCCAAGTGAACGTGACCGCACCGACGATCGGCCCGGCCAGCGTCTGCAAGCCGCCGAGCAAGACCATCACGAGGCCGTCGACGGAGCGGCCGACCGCGACGCTGTCGGGCGAGATGCTGCCTTTCGAGAACGCATACAGCGCGCCGGCGAGACCGGCAAAGACCGCAGCGATCACGAACGCGACCCACTGGATGCGCTTCACGTCGATGCCGATCGCATCGGCGCGCAACGGCGAGTCACGCCCGGCGCGCATCGCGTAGCCGAAGGGCGCGAACAGCGCACGCCGAATCAGCAGCACGCCGCCGACCACGAGCGCGAGCGTCAGGTAGTAGTACATGCGTTTGTCGGCCAGCCACTCGGCCGGCCAGACGCCGGTCAGGCCGTTGCTGCCGCCAGTGAAGTCGTCCCACTGGAACACGACCGACCAGACGATCTGCGAGAACGCGAGCGTCAGCATCGCGAGGTACACACCCGACAAGCGCACGCAGAACCAGCCGAACACCAGCGCGCCGATCGCCGCGACGAACGGCGACAAGATCAGCGTCAGCTCCATGGGCAGATGCGCGGCGCGCACCAGCAGCGCCGCGCCATACGCGCCGAGGCCGAAGTACGCCGCGTGGCCGAACGAGTGCATGCCGGCCGGGCCCATGATGAAGTGCAGGCTCGCGGCAAACAGCGCCGCGGTCAGCAGGTCGATCGCGAGCACGGTCAGATACGGCGAGCCGGCGGTCGCGACCGGCCACGCGATCAGCGCGAGCAGCAGCACGGCGCCTGCGACCTTCGTCAACGTGTCCGCGCGGCGCAGCGGCGCCTCGGGCGGCGCGGAGTTGCGGCTCGTCGCCTGCGGCTTGCCCATCAGCCCCCAGGGCCGCACGACCAGCACGACCGCCATCACAAGAAACTCGACGACCAGTGTCAGCTTCGAGAACGAGAACGCGATGCCGAACAGCTCGACGTTGCCGATGCCGATGCAGATCGCCTTGATCTCGGCGATCAGCAGCGCCGCGACGTACGCGCCCGGGATCGAGCCCATGCCACCTACGACGACGACAACGAACGCGTCGCCGATGGTCTGCAGATCGAGCCCGAGGTTGGCTGGCTCGCGCGGCAGCTGCAGCGCGCCGCCCAGGCCCGCGAGCATCGTGCCGAGTGCGAACACCGCGGTGAACAGCCACGCTTGATTGACGCCGAGCGCACCGACCATCTCGCGGTCTTGTGTGGCGGCGCGCACCAGCGTGCCCCAGCGCGTGCGCGTCAGCAGCAGCCACAGCAGGCCGAGCACGAGCGGGCCGACGACGATCAGGAACAGGTCGTAGGTCGGGAACTGGCGGCCGAAGATCGGGATCGCCTGGGCGAGGCCGGGCGCGCGTGGGCCGAGCAGATCTTCGGGGCCCCACATCCACAGCGCGGCGTCCTTGATCACCAGCATCAGCGCGAAGGTCGCGAGCAGCTGGAACAGCTCGGGCGCGCGGTACACGCGCCGCAGCAGCAGCATCTCGACCAGCGCGCCGATCGCGCCGACCGCGACGGCCGCAACCAACAGCGCGGGCCAGAACCACGCGCCACCGCCGAGCTTGTCGGCCAGCGTGTAGGCAATGTAGATGCCCAGCATGTAGAACGAGCCATGCGCGAAGTTGACGATGCGGGTGACGCCGAAGATCAGCGACAGCCCGGCACCGACCAGGAACAGTGATGAAGCGCCGGCCAGGCCGTTGAGGAGCTGGACGACAAAGCCGGAAATATTCATCGCAGATCAGTCAGGTGCGCGCAGCTTCTTCACTTGCTCGTTGCTCGGCAGGAACTTCGCGCCGTCGAGGTAGACATAGTCGACCATCACGCCCTTGCCCTTGTCGTTCTTGGTCTTGCCGACGAACGCGCCCATCGTCGATTGATGGTCTTCGGCGCGGTAGCTGAACTTGCCGAACGGCGAATCGACCTGCAGGCCCGCGAAGGCGGCGGCGAGCTTGTCGGCCTCGGTGCTCTTGGCCTTCTTCACGCCGGCCGCGATCGACTTGATCATCGTGTAGCCGACCACCGAGCCCAGGCGCGGGTAGTCGTTGTACTTAGCGTGGTACGCGAGGAAGAACGCCTTGTGCTCGGGCGTCTGGATGCCGTACCACGGGTAGCCGGTGACGATCCAGCCGTTCGGCGATTCGTCCTTCAGCGGGTCGAGGTACTCGGGCTCGCCGGTCAGCACGCTGACAACTTCGCGGCCCTGGAACAGGCCGCGCGTGTTGCCCTCGCGCACGAACTTCGACAGGTCGGCGCCGAACAGCACGTTGAAGATCGCGTCGGGCTTGGCATCGGCCAGCGCCTGCACGACGCTGCCGGCGTCGAGCTTGCCCAGCGGCGGCGCTTGCTCGACGACGAATTCGACATCGGGTTGCGCGGCCTTCAGCAGCTCCTTGAACGCAGCCACGGCCGACTGCCCGTACTCGTAGTTCGGGTAGACCACGGCCCAGCGCTTCTTCTTCAGCTTCGCGGCTTCGGGCACCAGCATCGCGGCCTGCATGTACGTGCCGGGGCGCAGACGGTAGGTGTACTTGTTGCCGCTGGCCCAGATGATCTTGTCGGTGAGCGGCTCGCCGGCGAGGTAGAAGAACTTCTTCTGCTTCGCGAAGTCGGTCAACGCCAGGCCGGTGTTCGACAGGAAGGCACCGGCCAGCACGTCGATTTTCTCGCGTGACACCAGCTCTTCGGCCGCGCGCACCGCATCACCTGGGCTGGCGTTGTCGTCGCGCGTGATCAGCTCGATCTTCTTGCCGTTGACGCCGCCGGCCGCGTTGATCTCTTCGACCGCGAGCTCCATGCCCTTCTTGTAGGGCTCGAGGAATGCGGGCTGGGCCTTGTAGCTGTTGACCTCGCCGATCTTGATCGTGCCTTGCGCATGGGCGGCAAAGCCGCTGAATGCAAGGACAGCGGCGAGCGCGAGGTGGCGGCGTTGGATCATGGAAAGCTCCTGGGAGTCGAGACGAGGGAAGGGAAGTGTGTTTGTCGGGCGAAGGGTGGCGAGCTAGCGCAGGCCGTCCTCGCCCTTGATCTCATGGGCCTGCAGGCCGCCGATGCGCGCCAGCGGCCGGCCGCTGTCGGTGACGACGACGGCGACGACGATCTCGTTGGCGCGCGGCGCATCGGCCACGCGCGCTTCCATCGCGTCGAAGTGGCTGCGCACGAAGGCGGCATCCTTGTGGCCTAGCGGCACGTCGATCGCGGTGCCGAGGCCGCCGCGCTTCTTCGCCGACGGCACCAGCGCCGCGCCCTTTTCAACCGCCTGGCGCAAGGGCGCGCCCAGCTTGGGGTGCAGGATCGCAGCCGCGTGTTCGAGCTCGCCGGCCTCGCCAACGATCGCGGCTTTGCCGTAGCTCTGCGCTTCGCCGGGCGCGATGCCCAGCGCCGCGACGCACTTGGCGCCGAGCAGGCCGCCGAGCTCTTCGCCGATCGCAATCAGTTCATCGAGCTTCTCTTCATAGCGACCGGCGAACGGGTTCGCGATCACGGCCATCGCGAGCGCGCGGCGCGTCGGCGGATTGATCGCCTTGCCCATCTCGAGATGCGTTTCGTCCACCTGAACGATGAGTTTTCTGATCTGTGCAGCCATGGTCATGATTCCCTTGAGTCAGCGCAGGCCGTTCCACTGCGCGATGTCGGACGCCTTCAGCCCGCCGACGCGCGCATGCACGCGCGGCCCGGTGCTCATCACGAGGATGAAGACGATCTCATCGGGCAACGGGCTGCCAGGCACGCGCACCTCGATCGCGTCGAAGTGGCTGCGCACGTAGGCCGCGTTGATGTGGGTCAGCGGCACGTCGAGCGCGGCGCCGGGCGGGCCGACCTTCTTGGTCGACGGCACGATCGCCAGCGCATTGCCGGCCTGCGCGCCGGACTGGCCGGCTGCCGGCGCCTTGCCCTGCGCATACGCGACGCGATCGCCCTTCCAGCCCAGCAGCTCGCGCATGGCGTAGCCGCCCGGCACATGCCACAGCGCGCCGTGTTCGAGCTCGCCGTTCGCGCCGACGATCGCGCCCTTGCCGTAGCCCTCGATGCGCTCGGCCGGCACGTCCATCGCGGCGAGCAGCTTCTGCGCCATGTTGATGCCGACCGGCTGCAGCGCGTCCATCATCGGCAGGATGTCGGCCACATAGCGCCCAGCGAACGGGTTCGTCAGCACCGCACTGATCGCACCACGGCGCAGCGGCGTCGACGCCACCGGACCGAACTCGTGGTGGATGTCTTCGACTTGGGTGTGAATCCGGCGGATCTCGATCATGGCGATTTCATTAAGCAAATACTGAACCAAGTTCGGCCTCACAGACCTCGGCCTCGACGCGCAGCCATGCACTTTGGCACACCAGCACCGCCGAATGAATCAACCCTTCGCGCTGCAATGCGAGCGCGCGCTTCTGGCCGGCCTGGAGCGCGCGCTGAACCAGTTCGGGGGCGAGTGCCGGCACGTCGACCGTGACCGGCAACTCACCGAGATCGCTGTCGTCTTTCAGCTGGTTCGCCGGCGCGCGGCGGATGCGCGCGTCGACCACATCGACGGCGTTCGCGATCATCGTCGCCGCCGCATCGGCACGCGCCGCGGTGCGCGCGAGCACGGTCACGCTGTCGGCGATGCCGAGCGAGAAGCTGCGGCCGCGCCAGCCGCTGGTGGCGACGCCGCGCACGAGCATGTCGGCGCGCACGTCGAAGTGGCCGTTGACGCGCACACGCGCCGGGTCCAGCCGCGCCAGGTCGGCGAACAGGCCGACGCGCAGCACCTCGCCCGGTGCCACGTGCAGCGCGATGTCGCCGCCGTTGTTGACCCACGCGCGCCGCACGCCCTCGCGCTCGTAGCAGGCGATCAGCTCCTGCGCCACCGCACCGGCCACCGCCGCCATCGGCGTGATGAACACGCTGTGGTACGGCCGGCAGGCCAGCCACATGCGGCGCGCGATCGCGCCTTGCAGCGGGCACGGGCCGCGCACCGGCAGCCGCAATGCCGGCAACTCGGCGACGAGCTCCGGCAGCACGGTCTGGAAACGGCGCCACGCATCGGCGTGCGCCGCAGTGCAGGCGAGCGCATCGCCATCGGCGCCGATCACGAGGTCGATCGGGCCGTGCTGGAAATGCCAGCGGCCATCGTCGAGGCGCGCGCGTTGGGCTTGCATGTCAGCCGGCGCCGGGCCGCCCCAAGGCGGCTGCGCGCCCCCTCGGGGGGCAGGAGCGAAGCGACGTGGGGGTCATCATGTTGTCAGCCCAGCAAGGGCGGCTGCCCGAGCGGCCACGGGTTCGCTGCCGCCAATGCCTCGAAGCGCCGCGCCGTCGGCGCCCCGTCGCTGTGCCACGCGCCTCGCGCGAGGGCGTCGTCCAGGCTGCGCACATGCGCCATGTGGCCGCCGAGCGCGCGGTAGTCGGCCAGCCTCATGCTGAACTCGATCGGCGCGACGATCGCCGGTGTCGGCACGGTGCCGAAGCTGTGGTCGGGCATGCGCGTCACATCGACCATCACGGTGATGCCGCCGCCCGGCCACACATAGGCCGGCGCGCCGCCGCAGGTGACGTTGACGATCGCGTCCTTGATGCGGCGCGTCAGCTGCACCGGGTTGTCGGTGACGCCGGCACGCAGGCTGCCGCCGGCGCCGCCGAGGAACAGCACCGTCGTCAGCGACGGCTCGCAGTTCTCGCCGATGCGGTCGACCACCGCCTGCACCGCAGCAGGCATCGTCGCCGGTTGCGGCACCAGCGCGTCGTCGAGCACGAACCAGGCCTTGTGCTCGCCGGTCGTCGAGACCATCAGCAGGCGCAGGCCCGGCCATGCGTGTTCGGCGTCCCAGCCCTCGACGATCGCGAGCGGGTCGACGAGGTCGGTACCGCCCCAGCCGGTGCCTGGGTTTGCGACCTGGAAGTAGCGCCCCGGCGTGGACTTGCGGCCGCGGATCTTGATGCCGGACGGCCGCATGTCGAGGCAGCGGCCGGCCTGGTGCTGCGTCAGCACGCCGGTGATGTGGTCGTCGACGACGACGACCTCGTCGGCCTGCGCCGCGAACTGCTTCGCGAAGATGCCGACCGTCGCCGAGCCGCAGCCGACGCGCATGCGCTGCTCCTCGACGCCGTTGACGATCGGCGCCTTGCCGGCCTGCACCACGAGTTGCGCGCCGCCGTCGATGCTGAGTTCGACCGGCTGCTTGTTGCCGAGCGCGAGCATCATCTCGCCGGTGATGCGGCCTTCTTTCTTGCTGCCGCCGGTCAGGTGGTGCACGCCGCCGAGCGACAGCATCTGCGAGCCGTACTCGGCCGTCGTCACGTGGCCGACGACCTCGCCCTTGCAGCGCACATTGGCCTGCTCGGGGCCGAGCCAGCGGTCGGTGTCGATCTTCAGCTTCAGGCTGCAGTAGCTGAAGATGCCTTCGGTGACGACGGTGACCATGTCCACGCCCGCGACCTGCGACGCGACAATGAACGGCGCCGGCTTGTAGTCGGGATAGGTGGTGCTGGAGCCGATGCCGGTGACGAAGATCTCGTCCTGTGCGGCGAGCGGATTGGCCTGGACTTCGGCCGCGGCCTCTTCGCTGCGCGAGGCGAACGGCACGAGCGCCGCGTCGTCATGGGCCAGCGTGCGGCGCAGCAGCACGACCGGGTCGACGCGGATCAGCACGCCGTCGGCATTCGCGTAGCGATCGCACGCGCCGGTCTTGCCCGGCGAGATCTGGCACAGCACCGGGCAGGCGTTGCACTCGACCTTGGTCGACGCCATGCGCTCGTTGCGCGGGCGCGATTTGTCGAGCACCAGCGGCGCCATGCCATCGGCCGGCGCGGGCAGCGAGTCGGGCAGGCCGTCGGTCTTGGTGTGCTCAGTCATGTCAAGATTCGGCCCCACAGATGAGTCGTTTCATGTAGTATTTACTAAACGACGATGTTGCAAATACTACATTGCGGCATGGTCTCGTGCAAGCCTTCGCAAACCAGCAAGAACCCAAAGATGAGCGCATTCAACGAAGAGACGGTGCTGAGCGTGCACCACTGGACCGACAAGCTGTTCACGTTCACGACCACGCGCGACCCAGGTTTGCGCTTCGCGAACGGGCACTTCACGATGATCGGGTTGCGCGTCAACAACAAGCCGCTGCTGCGCGCCTACAGCATCGTCAGCGCGAACTACGAAGAGAACCTCGAGTTCCTCAGCATCAAGGTGCCCGACGGCCCGCTGACTTCGAAGCTGCAGCACATCCAGGTCGGCGACACCGTTATCGTCGGCAAGAAGCCCACCGGCACGCTGGTGATCGACTACCTGACGCCGGGCAAGCGCCTGTACCTGCTGTCCACCGGCACCGGGCTGGCGCCGTTCATGAGCATCATCCGCGACCCGGAGACCTAC
>Ga0307509_10004613_pt1 | contig 19754 bp, 18 predicted proteins | sample 10_EM_MG_FD_202245 | JGI IMG/M metagenome (GOLD analysis project Ga0307509, IMG submission 202245) | Populus trichocarpa ectomycorrhiza microbial communities from riparian zone in the Pacific Northwest, United States - 10_EM | ecosystem: Host-associated > Plants > Roots > Unclassified | place...
CGAGGACCATGCCGAGCAGGGTCCAGGCGAGCCAGCGCAGCTCGGGTCTGCGGCGATGAATCAGGATCGTGAGCAAGATCTGGACGATGCCGACCGTCATCGCCGCGAGCCGGTGGCCGTGCTCGTAGAGGACGCCGCCGGTCATCGGCGGCAGGATCGACTTGTGGCAGACCACGAACGCCTCGGGGCACGCGAGGCTCGATCCGGTCGCGTTGACCATGCCGCCGATGATCAGCAGCAGGAATGCTGCGCAGGCCGCGAGCTTGGCAACTCTATGCTCGAGCATGGGCTGGCCGTTGGGTACCACATCTGATGTCCGGGACACGAGGGATCCCGGTCGATGCGACAACACACCGCCGCTTGCCTACACACCAGTCAAATCAAACGGTTAGAGAATTGATCCGGCGCAGGGATGCGGCATAGAGTTACACCCACGGCGTGCCGGAGCTCTGGGATGAAACGACTTCGATCGGCACCCTCCGCTCGGAGGACCTGACTCGCGACGGCGTGGTCTTCCGCTACAACCATTTCCTCTACCGCACGACCGGTACTCACCTCTCGAACGGCGGCATGGGCACGGTCTACGAGCTGAGCCGGCGCGACGACGAGAGCGGCGCGATCGAGAAGGTCGTCGGCAAGGTGTTCCACGCGAGCTACCTCCACCAGCTCCGCACCGACGAGGTCACCCGCCGCGACCACCACAACAACCTCGCCGCGATGGCGCGGATCGCGGCGCTCGAGCACCCGAACATCCTGCCGACGTACGTCTCGGCGCCGATCGCCGACAACTACCTGTTCGTGACGCCGCGGATGGGGATGACCCTCATCGAGGCGATCACGAAGCACAACCTGACGCCGCGCGCGCGGACGAAGCTGCTCGTCCAGGCGCTCGAGGGGCTGTCGACGCTGCACGCCGCCCGCCTCATCCACCGCGACTTCACGCTGCGCAACATCCTCGTCGACGACGGCTCGAACGTCGCCTACCTGTTCGACTTCGATCTCGCGATGTCGCTCGACGACGTCGCGAACCAGACCTACCGCACCTACTACAAGGGCCGGATCTTCGGTTCGCCCGGCTGGTCGGTCGCGCCCGAGACGATCGATCAGGCGTTGATGGACACGGGCATCAACACCTCGCTCGACATCTACGCGATCGGCGGCGCGCTCCACGGCCTGTTCACCGAGAAGCTGCTGTACGGCGAGGCCGACGATATGTGGGCGCTCCTGATCCGGATCGCCGAGGGCGTCGTCGTCGGCGGGCGGAGCAAGGTGGTCTATCCGGACACCGTGCCCGAGAAGCTGCGCGGCATCATCGAGGGTTGCCTCGAGCGCGATCCGAACCAGCGGTTCCCGTCGGTCGGCGCCGTGGTGCAAGAGCTGCGCGGCATGCTGCGCGAGCTTCCCGACGAGACCAAGCGCGAATCGAAGCGCCGGATGAAGACGTCCGCCGAGGACGACAAGGCCAAGGCGGTCGATCTCGTCGCCGCCAACACCGCGGATCCGAGCATCACCGCCGACATGGTGAAGGCCGCGGAGTCTGCGGTCTACGAGTGGGGGTACAACGTCGAGCGCGCGCTCGGTCGCGTGCGCGGCCACCCGATCTTCCTCGCGGCACCGCGTCACGAGCTCGTCGAGTCGGGCGGCTTCCCGGACGCGAACATCTTCCCGAAGCTCGTCACCGTGATCGACCTGACGCGGGTCGCGGATCCGCGCGCGTTTGTCGAGAGCTGGCAGCGCTACTTCTGGCCGATCCTGAAGCGCGTGCGCCAGGGCCTGCTGACCTCGCTGCACAAGGTGATCTACGACGCCGCGACGAGCACGTTGCTCCTGTTCAGCGAATACGTCGACGATCCGCGGTTCGGCGAGCGCGTGAACGACGCCGACCTTCACATCGACGGTGCGCTCGCGCTCGGCTTCGTCGTGATCCGCCAGGTCGCGGCGCTGCACGAGCACGGCATGGCGCACAACAACATCTCGCCCGGTGCGCTCCTGTTCAAGGGCGTGAGCGAGAACCGCACCGTCGTGCCGGCGATGATCGGCCTCGTCGAGCCCGCGATGGGTGCCGAGGCGATGGCCGGCGACTGCCGCGCGCTGTCCGGAATGATCCTGACCTGGTTGCGGCCGAACCGGATCGCGGCGCTCCACGTCCGGATCAAGCCGATGTTCGAGGCGCTGCGCGCGAAGCTCAGCAGCTGGGCGTTCGACAAGACCGCGCCGGCGCCCGCGATCGATCAGCTCGTCGCGTTGCTCAGCGACGCGCTCGCACTCGTCGACTTCAACTTCTCGGTGCTGCGCGATGCGGGCGGCGACCTCCAAGAGTACGCGCTGCTCCTGATCAGCCTGCGCCTGTACCACCTGTTGTGGCCGAACGCGGTGGCGGCGCCGGCGCGGCCATCGCAGCCGCAAGCCCGCAGGTGATGCGAGCCGCCGAGGGAAAGCGACCGAGCTTCCCGCACGGCGCGAGCGAGCAAGTACAGTGACGCGGCTGGTCAAGCTCGGCTTCGCGATCATCGTGGTCGCGGTGATCGCCGCGGGCTTCGCGGTGCTGTTTCGCAGCTCGCTCGTCGCGGTCGTCGCGTGGCTCGGCGGCACCGACATCGTCACGATGATCGGCAACCTCCCGCGGTGGGCGCGGATCGCGTTGCCGGCCGCGGGCGGGCTCGGCGCGGGGTTTGTCGGGCTCGCGATCGCGAAGCAGCGCGGGGCGAGCGGAGTCGGTTACGTGATGGAGGCGATCGTCCTCGGTCGCGCGCGGATCCCGCTCGTTCGCAGCATGCTCCAGGCGGTCGCATCGTGGCTCGCGATCGCGACCGGCAACTCGCTCGGCCGCGAGGGCCCGCTGATCCAGTTCGGCGCCGCGGCGGGCGAGGGCGCGCGGCGCTGGCTCCGGCTCGACGACGCGCACGCCCCGCTCGTGCTCGCCGCGGGTGTCGCCGCGGGCTTCGCGGCCGCGTACAACGCACCGATCGCCGCGACGCTGTTCGTGCTCGAGGTCGTGACGGGCGTCGTCGTCCTCGAGGCCGCGGTGCCGGTGATGATCGCCTCGGTGATCGCGACCGCGGTGGTCCACCTCGCGATCGGCGCCGCACCGCTCTACACGACGCGCACGTTCGCGAGCGTCGATCCGGTCGAGCTCGTCGCGTATGCCGCGCTCGGCGTCGTGATCGCGCCGATCGGCGTCGGCTTCCTGCGCCTGCTCTCGCTCGCCGAGCGCTGGTGGCGGCACCTGCCGATGCCCGCGCGCCCGGCGGTCGGCGGCGCGCTGTGCGGCGTGATCCTGTGCTTCCTGCCGGCGGTCGCGGGCAACGGCTTCGAGGAGGTCACATCGATCCTCGATGGCAAGCTCGTGGTGGGCACGGTCGCGCTCCTCCTCGTGATGAAGCCGCTCGCGACCGCGGCGTCGGTCGGCTCGGGCAACCCGGGCGGTGTGTTCACGCCGACGTTGCTCGTCGGGGCGTGCGTCGGTCTCGTCTATGCGGCCGGCCTCCACGCGCTGTTCGGCGATGCGATCGCCGCGCCCGGTGGCTACGCGCTCGTCGGGCTCGCGACCGCGCTCGCGACCACGACCCACGCGCCGCTGATGTCGGCGTTGCTCGGGTGCGAGCTGTCGGGCGACTTCGCGATGATCCTGCCGCTCCTGATCGCGTGCGCGATCGGGGCGGGAGTGGCGCGCCGCCTCTACATCGACTCGGTCTACACCGCGGAGCTGACGCGGCGCGGCTTGCGCTGGCGGCTCACGCTCGACGGGCGGCGGGTCGTCGAGTCCCAGCAGAACGCCACCGACGTCGTCTGATCTCGGGTAGTTACGATTCCCGAAACCGGCGGACATCGTCATGCGTCTAGAGAGGACCATGGCGTACCGCAACGACGTCGAGGCGCTGGAAGCGCGCAAGGCGGCCCTCGAGTTCGAAGTCGAGACCAAGACCCGCGAGCGCGATCAGGCCGCGCGGCTCCTCCACGACGCGAAGCTTCGCTCGCTGTTGCCCGTGCTCGACAACATCCGGATCGCCTCGCCGTGCACCGCCGACTGGAACACGATGACCGGCGACGATCGGGTGCGGCACTGCGGCTCGTGCAAGAAGGACGTGTTCAACCTCTCGAGCATGCGGCGCGACGAGGCCGAGGCCTTGATCCGCGAGAAGAACGGCGACCTGTGCGCGCGCTACTACCAGCGCGGCGACGGCACGATCATCCTCGCAGATTGCACGATCGGGAAGAAGCAGCGGCGCAAGCGCCGCGTGATCGCGGTCGGCGCCGCCGCGATGCTCGCGAGTGGCGTCGCGCTCGCCTACAAGTTGACGCGGGATCACGAGGCGACCTATCGCGATGACGGCATCGCGGTCGGGGGCGTCGTCGATAGCAACGCCGTCATGGGTGGGATCGAGGCGCCGCCTACGCCCGAGCCGGCTCCGCAACCCGCACACGACAAGGTCATGCTCGGGGGGCTCCGGTGACCTACCGCAGCGATCTCGACGCGCTCGACGCGCGCCACTCGGCGCTCACCCACGAGCTCGGTGCGAAGACCCGCGAGCTCGACGACGCGACGCGCCTGCTCGAACAGGCACGGGCGCAGGCGAAGCTGCCGATCCTCGACAGCATCCGGGTCGCGTCGCCGTGCACCGCCGACTGGAACGCGATGACCGGCGACGAGCGCACGCGCCACTGCCACAAGTGCGACAAGCAGGTGTTCAACCTTTCGGACATGACGCGCGCCGAGGCCGAGGCGCTGATCGTCGAGAAGCAGGGCAAGCTGTGCGCGCGCTACTACCGGCGCAGCGACGGCACGATCATCACGTCGGACTGTCGGGTCGGCGTGATCGCGAGCCGCAAGCGCAAGCTGATCGCCGCGGGCGCGCTGGCGCTCCTCGGCACCGCGGGTGGCGTCGCGATCCAGCGCCACAACCGGATCGTGGTCGATACCGTCGACGAGGTCGAGGTCACGCCCCCGAAGGAAGCGACGTCGACCCACGTCTCGGCGATGGCGAAGAACGACGCGCCGCCACCCAAGCCGGTCGAGCACCACGAGGTCGTCGTCGAGACCAAGGGCGAGCTCTTGATGGGCGACGTGTCGTCGTCGTTCGAGGTGCAGTGATGACCTACCGCAGCGATCTCGACGCGCTCGACGCGCGGCACTCAGCCCTCACCCACGAGCTCGGTGCGAAGACCCGCGAGCTCGAGGACGCGACGCGCCTGCTCCAGGAAGCGCGGGTGCAGGCGAAGCTGCCGATCCTCGACAACATCCGGGTCGCGTCGCCGTGCACCGCCGACTGGAGCGCGATGACCGGCGACGAGCGTGCCCGGCACTGCAACGAGTGCGACAAGCAGGTCTTCAACCTGTCGGAGATGACGCGGGCCGAGGCCGAAGCGCTGATCCTCGAGAAGCACGGCGAGCTGTGCGCGCGCTACTACCGCCGTCACGACGGCACGATCATCACCTCCGATTGCAGGATCGGCGTGGTCGCCGGTCGCAAGCGCAAGCTGATCGCGGCGGGCGCGCTCGCGCTCCTCGGCACCGGCGGTGGCGTCGCGATCCAGCGCCACAACCGGATCGAGCTCGACGGCATCGACTCGATCGAAGTCGCGCCGCCGAGCGAGGCGACGTCGACGCACGTCGCCGCGAAGGCGAAGAACGACGCGCCGCCGCCGAAGCCGATCGAGCCCGAGATCATCGAGGTCAGTGGGGAGGCCGTCGGAGAAGTGACGCTCGTGATGGGTGTGATGGCGCCGCAGGTCGTGGAGATCGAGCCACCGCCGGTGCCGGAGACCATCACCCCGGTGCTAGTGAAGTAGTCGTGGGGTCGAATGATCGGGCGCGACGGGCTCGACCGGCTCGTGCTTGACCACGATCGCGGTCGGGATCACCGGCCCCGCGAGCTCGAACCGGCGGATGAAGCTATCGGCATCCGTGAGCCGGCGGAACCGCAGCCCGGCGAAGCCGATCGTGGACAGTCCGAGCAGCGCGCCGACGCCGATGCCGACCCAGCCGCCGATCAGCGCCAGGCTGCCGAGCGCGCAGCCGGCGAGCACGAGGGTGCCGACCATCGTGCCGAGAAAGAATGTTCCACGCGCGAATGCCGAGCGCCGCTTGCAGCTCGGGCAGCGCACGAGGCGCAGCGTGACCCGAGCCTGGTGCTTCGCGTGGGCGCGCGCTTCCTGAAGCGCCGCGTCGCGCGCCGCATCCTCGTCGAGCCCGGCGAGCGTGGTCGTCGCACCGATGCCGGCCGCGGCGACGACGGCGCGACCGCGCGCGCCGCAGGCGGGGCAGTCGAAATCGACGGCGACCTCGGTGTCGAGGTCCACGCTCTGCGTGGTCACCAGCACCGGGCGACGCTAGCACGGCTATCATCCGCCCATGGTGGACATCGAGAGGCGCGACCTGGTCCGCGCGGGTGTGGTGACGTTGCTCGCGAGTGCATGCCGCTCGACGGAGAAAGCCGAGGAGCCGCCGTACCTGCCGCCGCCCGGATGGCCGCTGTCGCACGCGACGACGACCGGCGCCGGCCTCACGAACCTGCCCGGCGCCGAGCTCGCGGAGGTCTCGCTCGCCGAGCTCGCGGACAGGCTCGCGCGCGGAGAGATCAGCTCGCTCGCGCTGGTCCAGGCGTACACCGCGCGGATCGCGGCGCTCGAGCCCACGCTCCACGCGGTGCTCGAGATCAACCCGGATGCCGAGGCGATCGCGCGGCAGCTCGACGCCGAGCGCGCGGCGGGCAAGCTGCGCGGGCCGCTCCACGGCATCCCGATCCTCGTGAAGGACAACATCGACACCGGCGACAAGATGCTGACGACCGCGGGCTCGCTCGCGCTCTCGGACGCTCCCGCGCCGCGCGACGCGCACGTGATCGCACGGCTGCGGATGGCCGGCGCGATCATCCTCGGCAAGACGAACCTGTCCGAGTGGGCGAACTTCCGCGGCAACGGCTCGCTCTCCGGGTGGAGCGGACGCGGTGGTCAATGCCGCAACCCGTACGCGCTCGATCGCTCGGCTTCGGGCTCGAGCAGTGGCTCCGCCGCGGCCGCCGCCGCCAGCCTCGCCGCCGCGACGCTCGGCAGCGAGACCGATGGCTCGATCACCTCGCCGGCGAGCCTCACCAGCTGCGTCGGGATCAAGCCGACGATCGGCCTGGTCAGCCGCGGCGGTGTGATCCCGATCTCCGCGAGCCAGGACACCGTCGGTCCGATCACGCGCACCGTCCGCGACGCCGCGCTCGTGCTCGCCGCGATCGCCGGCTTCGATCCGGAAGATCCGGTCACCCGCGCCGCGCCGGCGGCCGACTACACCAAGTTCCTCGACACCCGCGCGCTCGTCGGTGCCCGGATCGGTGTCCCCCGCAAGGGCTGGTTCGGGCTGTCGCGCACGATCGACTCGATCATGACCGTCGCGCTCGGCAAGCTCGCCGAGCTCGGCGCGGTGATCGTCGACAACATCGAGCTCGAGATCGCACCGCAGCTCGGCGGCCTCGAGCTCGCGGTGTTCTTCGCCGAGCTCAAGCCCGGGCTCGCGGCGTACCTCGCGCGCCGCGGCCATCCGAAGTTCCATTCGCTCCTCGACGTGATCGCGTTCGACCTCGCCAGCTCGCAACGCGAGCTCGCCCCGTTCGGCCAGGAGCTGTTCGAGACCGCGCAGGCGCGGCCCGGTCTCGCCGACGCTGGCTACGCGTCCGCGCGCGCGCAGTGCTTGCAGTTCTCGCGCGGTGCGATCGACGGCGCGCTCGACAAGGACAAGCTCGACGCGCTCGTCGTCGGCACCGGCGCGCTGCCGTGGCTGATCGATCCGTTCGTCGGCGACACGATCGGCCCGGGGCCGAACTCGACGACGCTCCCTGCGGTCGCCGGCTATCCGCACATCACCGTGCCCGCCGGCAACTTCCACGGTCTGCCGGTCGGCCTGTCGTTCTTCGGCACCGCGTTCACCGAGCCGAAGCTGCTCGGCTACGCCTACGCGTACGAGCAGGCGACGAAGCACCGCCGGCCGCCGCGCTACCTCGCGACCGCCGAGCTCTAGATCGTTCTAGATCGCAAACGCGTTTGCGTACGCGCGGTTGTGGGACTGCGACCCGCGACGCGCCTCCCCTTCGCGCCGAGACCAGGACATGTTTGGCGCGGTCACGCGCGGGACGCGATAGCCTCGAGCCATGAGGTCCCTCGTCATCATCTGCCTCCTCGCCGGTGTCGCCGCGGCCGAAGTCGACGACGACGCCTACGAGGCGCTCGGCATCAAGGATCCCGGAGAGGTGATCGTGATCGAGGGTCACGCGCCGCCGTCGACGCCGCCGAAACCGACGAACCACGTCAAGAGCGCGACGCCGCCGTACAGCGACGCGGCGATCCTGAGCGACGCGTGGACCAAGGCGTGGATGCTGCTCGAGATCGACGAGCACGGCACGGTCACCCGCGTGAAGTTCCTCAACAAGCCGGGCTACGACCTCGAGCCGATCGCGATCAGCGAGGCGTTCAAGCTCCACTTCGCACCCGCGCTCGACGGCACCAAGAAGGCGATGCGGTCGACGCTCGTGTGGGAGATCGAGTGGCCGTCGGCGTACTGGCTCGGGACGTTCGTCGGCGTGCGTTCGACGATGCCGCCGATCGTCGGCCTCCCGCCGCATCGCCTGGACTGGAAGGTGCCGTGTCGCGGCAGCGGGCCGTTGAACCTCAGCTCGATCCGGCCGACGTACAAGGATTGCTCGAAGCCCGATCTCTCGAAGATCCCCACCGCGCCCTGGATCGATCCGCCGAAGCGCTAGTCGTCGCGCACGAGCTGGGTCGGATCTTCGGGCCACTGATGCTTCGGATACCGCCGCATGAGCTGCTTGCGCAGCGCGGGGTAGTGCTTGACCCAGAATCCCGGCAGGTCGGTCGTGACCTGGACCGGGCGCTGGTTCGGCGCGAGGAGATGAAGCACGAGCGGGACGCGGCCCTCGCCGACCGACGGCGCGCGCGCGAGGCCGAAGAAGTCCTGCATGCGCGACGCGAGCCAGGGCGCCTGATCGAGCTCGTAGTGGATGGCGACGCGGCCGCGGCGGGGCAGGGCGAGGTGAGTCGGCGCGAGCCGGTGGACGAGCGCGCGCTTGTCGCCGAGCCCGGCGTCGAGGAGCTCGAGCAAGTTTGCTTCGCGGAGCTCGGCGAACGACGTGCAGCCCTCGGCGGCGTGCGCGATCACGCCGGCGAGCGCGTCGTCGGTAGGCGCGATGATGCCGGCCTCGGGCGCGGCCTTCGCGGCGAACGCGACCCGGGCGCGCCACTCGGCGAGCGCGTCCTTGTCGACGAACCGGTCGAGCCCGGCGGCGAGCGCCTGCTTCGCGAGCAGCGCGGCGGCGGCGGGACCGGCGCGACGCGCGCCCTCGACGTCGCGCTGCTCGTCGAACGCCAGGCCGTCGTAGGTCATCTGCTGGATCCGCTCGACGCGCTGGCGCTCGGCGTTCCACACCAGCTCGTCGCGCTCGGCGATCCGATCGAGGAACAGGTCGAGCAGCCAGCTCGCCTCGATCCCGCTGGCGCGGCGGATCTGGACGCGCGAGGCCTGACCGCGCGCGCCGGTGTCGGCGACGTCGACCGCGACGAGCAGCTCGGGCTCGAGCACGGCCGAGCTCGCCGCGAGCATGCCGCTGCCACCGCCGGCGAACAGGATCTCGGCCGAGCGCGGTGTGCGGCGCTTGCCGACGCGATCGGGGTACGCGGTGAGGATCGCGATCTGCAATTCGCGATCGACCGCGGCGTCGCCTTGCGGTGCACGCGTTCGCGTGTCGACCAACCGCTCGAGCTGCTTCGCCGCACGATCGACCGCGAACGCCGTCGAGATGTCGAGGTTGTCGCGGCGCAGCCGCTCCGGTCGCAACCCGCCGCTGCGTGCATCGAGGAACGCGTCGAGATCGTCGATCAGATCCGACGGCGACGACAGCTGCGCCTGCGCGCCCGGTCCGCGGCGCTGGAGCCGGAGCTCGCGCACGCCCATCAGGCCCGCGATCACGCAGCCCTCGCGCGCGACGCCGCGCGCCTCGCACTCGCACACCATCCGCCCGACCCGAGGGTGGACCGGGAACCGCAGCATCCGCGTGCCGAGCGGCGTGATCGCGCCGTTCGCGATCGCGCCGAGCCGGCCGAGGATGTCCTCGGCGGCGCGCGCGGCGGCCTCGGGCGGTGGCTCGAACCAGCGCAGCGCCGAGAGTCCACCCACGCCGGCGCCGTGGAGCTCGAGCGCCGCACCGGAGAGGTCCTCGCGCAAGATCTCCGGTACGTCGAACGCGCGGCGGGTGTCGTGATCGTGCTTCGTGTAGAGCCGGACCACGCGGCCCGGCCGGGTGCGCCCGGCGCGCCCCGCGCGCTGCGCGCAGCTCGCCTGACTCACCGGTGAGATCTCGAGGCTCGGGATGCCGGACCACGGGGACGTCTTCGCGATCCGCGCGAGCCCGCTGTCGATCACCGCGGTGACGCCGTCGATCGTCACCGAGGTCTCGGCGACGTTGGTCGCGAGGATCACCTTTCTCCCGCCCGCCGTCCTCTGGCGCACCGCCGCGTCCTGCTCGTCGACGGTGAGGTCGCCGTGGAGCGGGAGCACCGCGAGGTCGAACGTGCGCGCGGCGTCTTCCAGATCCTCGGCGGCGCGCCGGATCTCGCCGGTGCCGGGCAGGAACACGAGGATGTCGCCGTCGAGCTTGTCCTGGGCGAGCTTACGCACCGCGGCCGAGACCTGCTTGCCGAGGTGGCGGTCGTCGACCTGCGCGGCGTACTCGATCGTCAGCGGGAACGTGCGGCCCTCGCTGCGCACGATCGGCGCGTCACCGAGGCCATCTCCGAGGAAATGGGCGACCGGTTCGGCCTCGAGCGTCGCCGACATCACGATCAGCGCGAGCTCGGGCCGGCGCTCGCGCAGGCGGGCGACCAGCGCGAGGGCGAGGTCGCCGTCGAGGTGACGCTCGTGGAACTCGTCGATCACGACGCAGCCGACGCCCGCCAGGTCCGGATCGTTCAGCAGCCGCCGGGTCAGGACGCCTTCGGTGACGAGCTCGATCCGGGTTCGGGCGGAGATCTTGCGATCGAACCGGACCTGGTACCCGACCTCGCCGCCGAGCTCGACCCCGCGCTCGCTCGCGATCCGGGTCGCCGCGAGCCGCGCCGCGAGTCGCCGCGGCTGCAGCACGACGATCGATCCGGTGACGACGTCGAGCAGCGCGCCGGGCACGCGCGTGGTCTTGCCGGCGCCGGGCGGCGCGACGAGCACGCACGTGCGACGCGACTTCACCGCCGCCACGACCTGTGGCAGGACGTCATCGATCGGTAACGGCGCGAGCACCACGCGCGCACTGTATGCTGGCGTCGATGTTTCCCGCACCACCGATGCCGGAGTTCTCGGCCGGCCAGTCCACGGTGACGACCAGCGCCCTGCGCTACGAAGACCTGACCCAGGACGGCCGGCTGATGCCGATCGCGCTGCCGCCGACGATGAGCGGGTTGTGGCGCGACGTCCTGACCGAGCACGCGGGTGCACGCAACGCGCTGCGCACCGGCGTCATCCCGATCATGACCCGGCTGACGCTGATCACGACCGACCAGGCGATCCACGTCAACCGCCCCGTCGAGGCGAAGGCCGGGTTCGAGCTCGCCCACGATCGCGACGCCAACGGCGAGGTCTCGCGGCTGTTCATGAATGTCTGGACCGAGGTCCGCGGCGCCGCCGGCCGGATCGGACCCAACTCCAAGCCCGGTGGGCTCGCGTTCGCGGGGCGGGTGTTCGCCGAGCACACGTTCACCCGCCTCCTCGCGCCCCCCGATCAGCGCAAGGTCACGCGGCTCGGCGTCGACGGTTATCCCGACGTGCCCGAGGTTCGCCACCAGCCACCGCCGCCGACCACCGCGCAGGACGCGCCGGCCGGCGCCGACTGGCTCGACGAGCTCGCGCCCGACGTCACCGGGTACGACCTCACGCTCGATCAGACCGACTCGAACCAGCACGTCAACTCGCTCGTCTACATCCGGATCTTCCTCGACGCCGTGAACCGCCGGCTCGCTGCCTCCGGCCGGCCCGGTAAGCTGCGGAGTCGCGCGGTCGACATCGCGTATCGCAAGCCGAGCTTCGCGGGCGAGCAGATCCGCGCGCAGCTCCGCCTGTACGACGGCGCCGACGGGCTCGGCGCCGCGGGCCTGATCGCCGGGGACGACGGCAAGCCGCGCTGTTACGTCCGCGTCGCGATCGGACCCTGATATCGTCGCGCCATGCGGATCGGGATCGCGGTGATGCTGAGCTCGGCGGTGGCGTTCGCGGAACCACCGGCGCCGATCGCGGTGAAGGCTGCGACGGTCGCCTCGCCGACCGATGGCCCGGCGTGGAAGCTCGTCACGACCACCGACGGGACCTGGTGCCAGGCGAAGGCCGGCGTCGGTGCGGGCGAGCCGTTCACGATCACGCTCGCGACGCCCGCCGTGATCTCGAGCGTCGAGATCGGCGTACCGAGCAGTAGCGGCTACAACACGCTCGGCTCCGCCGAGGTCACCGCCGACGGCAAGGTGTTCAAGGCGAACACGGTCGACGTCAAGGTCGGCGGCAAGAGCATCGGACGCGGCACGATCGACGTCAAGCTCGGCGGCGGCGCGGTCTCTCAGCTCGTCGTGAAGGTCGTCGCGTCGCAGAAGGGTGCGAACGAGGTCAACTGCGTGAGCGCGATCGAGCTGCACACCGTGCCCGAGGCATCGGTGATCTTCGGCGTCGAGCCCGCGGCGGTCGCGGCGCTGTGGCCGAACGTCGTCGAGATCAGGGACGCGCTGAGCGCGTGCGACGCGAAGCGCCTGGCCGCGGTCGCGAAGTTCCCCGTCGAGCGCACCTGGTACACCGAGGACAACGACGGGATGAAGGAGAAGACGGCGAAGTACAAGACCGCCGCGGCGCTCGCGAAGGCGTGCAAGAAGAAGCAGCTGATCGACGCCACCGGCGGGATGAAGCTCGCCTCTCCCCACGTCCAGGCCGAGAGCGCGACGAAGCTGGAGGTCTCGGAAGATGGCTCGGTGTGGGGCCTCGAGCTCGCCGGCGACCACTGGCGCCTCCGAGCATTCAGGCAGGGGTAACCACCCGATCCGCACGCGTCAAGCCGTTGCGCGCGACGCCGAGGTGGTTACAGCAGGGTTGTCTTCAACCCACTTCTTCCCTGCACAGGAGGATTCCGAAAATGTCCGTCGCTCTTCGTACCAACCCCGGCTCCAAGCAACTCTCCCGCGATCCCTACTCGCTCGCCCGCGAGCTGCTCGGCTGGGACCCGTTCTTCGGAGGCCGTCAGGTCTCTGCGTTCGCCCCGACGTTCGAGGTCAAGGAGACCTCCGATGCGTTCGTGATCAAGGCGGACCTACCCGGCGTCGCCGAGAACCAGCTCGACATCAACGTCCATCACGGCGTGCTCTCGGTCGCCGGCCATCGCGACGCCGAGGAGCGCAAGGAAGGCGAGACGTTCGCCCTCTACGAGCGCCAGTACGGTTCGTTCACGCGCAGCTTCGCGCTGCCCGAGACGGCCGACGGCGAGCGGATCGAGGCGGCGCTGACCAACGGCGTGCTGACGCTCTCGATCCCGAAGAAGGCCGAGGCGAAGCCCCGCAAGGTCGAGCTCAGGAAGTAGTCACCACTGCGAGGTGAATGCGTCGAAGAAGCCCTTCGCCGTGTTCTCGAGATCGCTGCGCGGCGTGAGCTTCAAGAAGTCGTCGACCTTCTCGGGCGCCTCGTCCTTGTACTCGGCGACGACGCGGAGCTGATTCACGCCGTCGTTGAAGTACAGGATGTACGCGTACGTGTACGCGACGTAGCGCTGCCCGGCGTTCGAGCCCTTCTCGATCGTGCCGGCGGTCTCGCCGAGCTGGAACGTGTAGACGAGGTCGGTGTCGTGAAACTTCACGGTCCCGATCTCGAACTTCGCGCCGGCGCGGATCTCCTCGGGGATCATCTTCTTCAGCTCCGCCTCGCGCGCCTGCCACGCAGGTAGCGTCATCGCGGCGCACGGCCCCAGCACGGCCTGTGCGGAGCACGGCGCGATCGTCACGGTGGCCGCGATCTTCGGCTTGTCGGCGGTGGTGTGGCGAACCTCCATCCCCTTCGCCGGGTCGATCGCGTGCGGCTCGGCCTGGAAACCCTTCCAGGTCAACTGCTGGAGCTCGAGCAGCTTCTTGAGCGGCAGCGGTTCGGTCGTCTTCACCGGCTTGCCGGCGCCCTTCGGCAGCACGAGATCCGGCAGCTCGGGGTTCGGCGTCACCGACGCTTTCGCGTTCGGATCGATCGCGCCGAGGTTCTGCGGGGGCGGCTTGTGCTTCGGCTTGCCCTTGCAGGCAACCGCGGCGATCACGAGGACGAGCAGGGCACTGCGCACGCCCTTCAACCTAGCACCATCCGGATCGCGATCCCGATCAACACGACGCCTCCCACGATCGCGAGGCGCTTGCCGAACTTCTCGGCGAGCGCCCGCCCTGCGAGGTGACCGAGCGCCGAGCACGCCGCGGTGATCACGCCGATCAGCGCGATCGCGATCCACGGGGCGACATCCAGCAGCGGCAGCGTCACGCCGGCCGCGGCGGCGTCGATGCTCGTCGCGATCCCGAGCCCGAGGTAGAGCATCGCGCTACCCTTTGCGGGTGGGTCGTCGTGGCTCGCGCGCACGCCGTCCCAGATCATCTTGAGCCCGATCGCGACAAGGAGCACGAACGCGATCCACACGTCGTAGCCCGCGAGATAGCGCTGGATCGCGTGACCGCCGAGCCAGCCGAGCGCGGCCATCCCGGCCTGGAATGCCCCGAACACGATCGGCAGCACGACGACCTCTCGCCGGTTCTCGGCGCCGAGCGCGCGCGCGGCCGACACGGCGGTGGCATCCATCGCGAGCGCGAATGCGAGCGCGACGGCCTCCCACACCTAGGCGAGGTTCTCGAACAGACCTGCCGCGCCCTGCCCACCACCGATGCACATCGTCACGACGGCGTAGCGGCCGCCGCGGCGGCGCAGCTCGTACAGCGCGGTCGCCGTGAGCTTCGCGCCCGTGCACCCGAGCGGGTGGCCGAGTGCGATCGCTCCGCCGTTCACGTTCACCCGATCGTCGGGGATGCCGAGCTGCTGCTGGCAGTACACCGACTGCGAGGCGAACGCCTCGTTGAGCTCGAACAGCTCGATGTCCGAGACCTTCAGGTGGTGCTTCGCGAGCAGCTTCTGGACCGCGGGGATCGGGCCGATGCCCATGATCTCCGGATCGACGCCGGCTACCGCGAAGCCGCGGAACAGCGCGAGCGGCTTCACGCCGAGGTGCTCGCACATGCTCGGCCGGGTCACGATGCACGCGGCCGCGCCATCGGAGAGCGGCGAGGCGTTGCCGGCCGTGACGCTGCCACCCTGCGCGAACGCGGGCGGGAGCTTGTTGAGGCCGTCGAGCGTGGTGTCGTGGCGCGGCATCTCGTCGACGGCAAAGTCGGTGTAGACCCGCTTGCCATCCTTGAAGCTGATCGCGCGGACCGGGACGATCTCGTCCTTGAACACGTTCTTCTGCTGCGCCGCGGCCGCCTTCTGCTGCGAGCGAAGCGCGAACTCGTCCTGCATCTGGCGCGAGATCTTGAACCGGTTGGCGACGTTCTCCGCCGTGATGCCCATCGGCGTGTTCGCGCCGGGCAGGTGCTCCATCAGCTCCGGCGACGCGGACAGGTGGAACCCGGTCATCGGCACGTAGGTCATCGACTCGACGCCACCGGCGAGCACGACGTCGGCGCTGCCGATCGCGATCGCCCCGGCGGCCGTCGCGATCGCCTGGAGGCCGCTCGAGCAGAACCGGTTGATCGTCTGGCCCGGGCACTCGATGCCGAGGTCGGCGTTGAGCGCGATCAGGCGCGCGACGTTGAGGCCTTGCTCGCCCTCGGGCATCGCGCAGCCGAGGATCACGTCGTCGATCTTGCCGCGGAACTGCGGCACGCGCTGCAACAGCCCGCGGATCACATCGGTGGCGAGCTCGTCGGGGCGTTTGGTCGCGAGCGAGCCCTTGTGAGCCCGACCGACCGCACTGCGTACTGCTTCTGCAATGACGATGTCTTCCATGATCAGTTCACCTCTAGTTACGCAGTGGCTTGTTGTTCTGGAGCATGTACTGCATGCGCGCCTGGCTGAGCGGCTCGCCGCACAGCGACAGGAACGCCTCGCGCTCGAGCTCGAGGATCTTGTCCTCGCTGTTCGGCGCGACGTGACCGTCGACGCCGCCGCACAGCACGTTCGCGAGCTTCATCGCGATCTTGACGTCGTGCTCGCTCGCGTAGTTACCGCTGTGCAGCGTGTTGACGAGCATCTGCAGCGTCGCGATGCCGTTCTCGCCGGGGAGCTTGTACGCGCGTGGCGCCGGCGGGTGGTGGCCCGCTAGCGCGAGGCCGAGGGCGCGCTGCTTCGCTTCCCACAGCTGGCGGGCGCGATCGAACGACACGCCGTCGCTGGCGCGGAAGTAGCCGAACGCTTTGGCCTCCTCGGCCGAGGTCGCGACCTTCGCGAGCGCGATGTTCTTGAACGTCTGGGTCACGTTCGAATAGACGTCGATGTCCGTGCCTTCGGGCACGCTCTCGAGCGAGCGCCACAGCATGTTCATCGTGCCGGCGCCGCCGGGGATCAGGCCAACGCCGACCTCGACGAGACCGGCGTAGGTCTCCGCCGCGGCCTGGACCGCGGTCGCACCCATGCACATCTCGAGGCCGCCGCCGAGCGTCATGTTGTACGGCGCGGCGACCACCGGCACGCGCGCGTACTTCATCCGCTGCGTCGCGTACTGGTAGCTCTTGATCATCTCCCGCAGCTGGTCCCACTGCTTCTGGCCGGCCGCGATCACGACCGCGAACAGGTTCGCGCCGACGCTGAAGAACTCGCCCTGGTTCCAGATCACCATCGCGCGGAAGTCGCGCTCGGCGCGCTCGACCGAGTCGTGGAACATCTTGATCACGTCGGAGTCGATCGAGTTCGCCTTCGTCTTCAGCGTGAGGCCGAGGACGCCGTCGCCGAGATCCCATGCCTCGGCGCCCGCGTTCTTGAGCACGGCCGCGCTGCCGCGACGGAGCACCTCCCAGGTGACCTCGCGCGGATCGGTCTCGCGCGTGACGTAGTCCCCCTTGCCCGGGTCCCACACCTGCGTACCCTTGTAGAAACCCTCGGCGTCAGCCGCGAGCATCTTGTCGAACCACGCGGGGAGCGCGACCGTCTTCTTCATCCGGTCGGCGATCGTCTTGAACGCGACCTTCTTGTCACCGTCGAGGAGCGCGTCCCAGGTCTCGAACGGGCCGAGCTCCCAGCCGTAGCCCCACTTCATCGCGTTGTCGATCGCGACGATCGGATCGTGCTCGACGATCTCGGGGATCCGCCGCGCCGCGTACGCGAGCGACTTCGCGAGCACGGTCCATGCGAATTCGCCGACGATGCCGGGCGTCGCGACGAGCTTGCGGACCCGCTCGCGGTTGTCCTCGATCTTGCCGAGCGCCTTGGTCGCCTTCTTGATCTCGGCGTCGCCGCCGTTCGGGCGGTACTCGCCGGTCTTCGGATCGAGCGTGAGCAGGCCGTCTTTGGTCTTCTTGTAGAACCCGCCCTTGGTCTTGTCGCCGAGCTGGCCCTTCTCGATCATCGTCGTGATGAACGCGGGGGTCTTGAACGTCTCGCGGTCTTCATCGGCCGTCAGCGACGAGTAGCAGTTCGCGGCGACGTGGCCGACCGTGTCCAGGCCGACGACGTCGGCCGTCCGGAACGTCGCGCTCTTCGGGTGCGCCATCGGGATGCCGGTGATGTTGTCGACATCCTCCGGCTGGAGGCCCTTCTCGAGCATCAGGTGGATCGTCGTCATCATCGAGTGCAAGCCGATCCGGTTGCCGATGAAGTTCGGGGTGTCCTTCGCCCACACGATCCCCTTGCCGAGATCCTGCGCGAACTTCTCGGCCGCCTGCTTCGCCTCGGCCGTGGTCTCGGGACCGGCGACGAGCTCGAGCAGCTTCATGTAGCGCGGCGGGTTGAAGAAGTGCGTCACCATGAAGTGGCGCTTGAAGTCGTCGCTGCGGCCGACCAGGAGGTCCGCGATCCGCAGCCCCGACGTGTTCGACGCGATGATCGTCTCGGGCGCGACGAGCTTCTCGAGCTTCTCGAACAGCCCGCGCTTGATGTCGAGCCGCTCGACGACGGCTTCGACGATCAGATCGCAATCCTTGACCTTCGCGAGGTCGTCGTCGAAGTTGCCGATCGAGACGAGCGTCTCGTTGCGCGCGTGCATGAACGCGGCGGGCTTGGCTTTCTTCAGCTTCGCGAGCGCGCCTGCGGCGAACGCGTTGCGGCCGCCCTTACCGCCTTTGTCATCCGGTGGCACGATATCGAGGAGGATCACCGGGATCCCGGCGTTGGCGCAGTGAGCGGCGATGCCGCTGCCCATGACGCCCGCTCCGAGCACGGCGACACGGCGAATGGGTCGAGTCATGGTGCGGACCATAGCGCCAGACCGTGGTGTATGGTCCTCGGCCGTGGCGCCAAAACACCTCATGCGGGTGGTCATCGCGGCGAGCATCGTCATCGTGCTCGCCGTCGTCACGGCCGTGGTGGTCGTGATGTCCGGTGGGACGAAGTCGACTCAGCACGACGGTCCACCGCAAGGTGCGGATCTCGTCGAGATCGAGGTCCGCTCCAAGCCGCGCGCGCACGTCTACTACAACCTCCGCGATGTCGGCCTGTCGCCGGTCACGCTCCACGTCCCGCGAGGCACCACGCCGATCGATCTCGCGATGTCGCTCAACGGGAAGTCCTTGATCAAGCACATCGTCCCGGACCATCCCCAGACCGTGGACTTCTTCGTTCCGCCGACTCAGAAGCGGTAGAACCACGCGCCCGCGGACACCACGATCCCGATCTCGCCATCGAGATCCGACAGATCGGCGAGCCACACCGCCCCGCGCACCTCGAACCGATCGACCTCGATCGCCACGCCGAGCGAGCTCGCGAGCCGGATCCGGGCGCTGTCGTCGGTCAGGCCCTTCACGTCGACGTCGACCCGGCGAAAGATCAGCCCGACCTCACCCTCGAGGTAGCCGCGGACCGCACCGTCGGTGAGCCGATAGCGGGCGCCGCCGAGCAGCGGGATCTCCGACAGCCGCACGCGCGCTCCCGGTGCGAGCGTGCCGACCGGGCGATCGGCGTGGACGGTCGCGCCGAGCCGCGCGGTGACCTCGACGAGCTCGGTGACGGGGAGGTGGAGCCAGACCGAGCCGCCGCCGCCGATGCCGGCATCGTGGATCCACGGGGTGAGCGGGATCGAGAGCGTCGCGTCGACGCCGAGCGTCTTGACCGGGTCCGCCGCCGCGACCCGCGCGACCGCGAGCGTCGCGAGCAGCGACTTCACTGCAAGATCGGCGCGTCGGTCGTCACGCCCGCGCCGTACCAGCGCTGCGGGCCCGCCGTGATCAGAGAGCCCTCGCCGGTGTTCTGATCGATCATGATCATCTTGCCCATCCCCACGCCGTCGTCGACGAAGCCGTAGAACTTGCCGGCCCAGTAGCCGAGGCCGAAGATCCGCGTGAACCCGGTGCCCGCGCCGATCGGCGTCGCCTTCCACGTCGTCGGATCGATCTTCGCGAGGTAGTCGGGCTGGTTCGGATCGTCGCCGACGTCGACCGTCGCGTAGATTCCGAGGCCGCGAATGCCGACGATGTCGCCCGACGACCGGACCTGACCGAGCGCGACCGTGCCGTAGTTGCCGAGCGACGTCGCGGTGCCGGTCGCCGGATCGATCTGGAACACGTTGCCC
>Ga0307509_10004614_pt1 | contig 19751 bp, 13 predicted proteins | sample 10_EM_MG_FD_202245 | JGI IMG/M metagenome (GOLD analysis project Ga0307509, IMG submission 202245) | Populus trichocarpa ectomycorrhiza microbial communities from riparian zone in the Pacific Northwest, United States - 10_EM | ecosystem: Host-associated > Plants > Roots > Unclassified | place...
TTTTTCTCTTGGTGACAATACCTCACCAATGCCAAGAGTTTATTCAAACTCTCAATGCATGATCAAACATGATTTTGTAGCCTTTATCATACAATTGACTAATACTTAGCAAATTATGTTTTAGATTATTCACAAGAAACACTTTTTCTATTGAGGGAGAAGATTTACATCCAATATTGCCAACTCCAATATCCTTTCCTTTTAAGTTGTCTCCAAATGTGACTTTTCTACCATTGATCTTACTTATGCTTGAAAACAATGAATCATCTTTGATCATATGTCTTGAGCAAGCACTATCCAAGAACAATTCTCCATATTCCCTTGATTCCTACACACATAAAATCAAGATGAGGTTTTTGGCACCTATACCTTCATAAGTCTTTTTTTTGTTAGTGGTGGTTCATTTTGGAACCCAAGTCATGTTATCAACTTTGTCCTTCTTCATAGGACACGCGTAAATCAAATGACCAATGCTTCTACAATAATAACATATTTGGTTTGGATCATATGATATTTTGGCTTTAACAAAGTAGTTCTTCAAATATTTTTGGCTCTTTTTGAGTTAATACCCTAGATTTCTTGTTAAAAACACATATTTGATTAATAAGCATTGTATTTAAAATATTAGAACCTTGAGTGAACTTTGCTAGTGTGGTATTCAACTTGTCCACCTTTTCTTTTAAAGCCTTTTTCAAGTTGGTTAACCTTATCACTATCAATAACAATGCTTTTCTAATGTATATTTTTCAACAAGTAAACATGCATGACTATTTTTCAATGAACTATATTTATGACCTAGGTTTTTAAATTCATCATACAATGATTCAAAGGCATCATGTAGTTCATCATAAGAGAGTTTGGATTTATCATCCGAAGAGAGTACCTTATTGTCGATATCAATTGCCATAAAACATATGTTTGCAACATGATCTTTATCATCACTTGAGCTAGAGTCTAAGTCATCACTCCATGTTACTTTCATTGGTCGTTGGTGATGACAATTCTTCTTCTTATTTTAAAAGAGATGGAAATCGACCTTAATGTGTCCTATCTTGTTACTTTTTTTTTTTTTGTATTTTTGTAAGGCCATATTTGGTAAAAAAATAATTTTCCTTGAAATAATACTACCCAAAACAAGCGTAAAGGGTGTTTGCCATAATTCTTATGGAAAGGATCCATGTAGGTGCCCTAACAGGGTTCACCTATCTTAGAAGGCGACAGAGTTTTCCACAACTCATGTGTTGTGGTGAAAAATACTTCCAATTAAAATCAGTGAATATTTAGAATAATTCTGAGAATTTTCTAATTAACTCTTGATATTTAAAACATACAATGTCTTTTATTTTTTAAAACTATATATGATTTTTGTATTTTTAAGAAACTTGGCCGTATACAATACACAAAAATACATTTTTAGTTTTATTTATTATTTATTAATTTTTTTTTGTATTTTTGTAAGGCTATATTTGGCAAAAAAACATTTTTTCTTGAAATAAAACTACCTAAACCAAGCATAAAGGGTGTTTGCCAAACATATTCTTAAACAAAAAAAACCTTAATAAAAATATAGCAAACCAAATAGGGTCTAAGGACTTAATTTTAACCCTATCGGGTTGACTCGAAAACAAACAAAGATAGAGACCCAAAATTGAAACAAATTCAACATAAGAAAAACATAAAAACTTTAAAATTTTCTCAAGAAAAACAGATCAAACACAAAAAGAATGAAGAACACCAAGAACACTCAAACATAAACCCAACAACATGAACATCAAACCAGACCATATTTCAAGCAATAAAAGAACATATTTTAATCGCAATCAAGCATAGATCGAGAATCAAATGTCAGCTTGCTTCAATTATTCTCAAACATTATGATGTTATTAAAATTAAGTTTTTCAAAACCGAAACCTTAAGATTAAAACCCATAAAAACATGTTATGAAGGACTAAAAGCCCTAGATTATTTACTAATAATGATATGTGAACTTATAGAAACAAGAATCAAAATAAAAAAAGACTTAAAACTAGCACCTAAGATAATGTTCATCGGATGAACACGAACTGAGAACTTCCCAGAAAACCCAATCTGCTGCTAAACCTAGAAAACACGTTTTAAGCTTTCAAACTAGACTCTTTTGGGCTCAACAACCCACATTATCATAACCAAACATACTTGCATAGAAAAAGAACTAATAAAACAACAAATCATCATAAACATGCAAAGAAATCCAAGTTCCAAAATTGTCAACCTAAAATAGCCTATATTTTTATGCAATTTGAATTTAAAATGTCTTGTAAAACATTCATCCAGAACCAAATAAAACCCCGCAACCCAGAAACATGTAAGAACTAATAGAAGAACATAATAACCTTGCTAACATATTTGGAAAATTCCAAATCACACTTAGATACAAACATAACATATTAAACCCTTGATAAGAATCCTCTTAATGTTTTTAAATGTGAACACATGAAAGAGTTATGTGGTTTTGTGTAGATGGGTGTCTCAGTTAAGGTTGATTGGCTTGGCTACTTTCATGGTTTTTCTGGACCAACCCTAATGTCAACATCGCCTGAGATCACTTGATAATGGTAAAAAAGGGTGTATACATTTATGTTGGAACCAATCTTGCTTAATTTGGAGGTCTATATCTGCATATTCATTTGTTTAAAATTGTCAACTCGATCAACATATAATCTAAAAACACAGGGATGACTGATCATGAACAAGATATTGTTGAGATTATTGAAACGAATGAGATGTAAACATTTGATTTCATGGAAATGGTGTTATAGAGGGGGTGTTTATTAGTTACATGGTGGTGATTATAGCCTTAGAGGTAGTCAAAAACACCACATTCACTCACCTAAAAGTGCCTACTCAATCAGCCAAAACTGTCGAACAAGAAGCTACATAGTAGCTGAACGACATCATTTTGGCTAAATCCTATAAATTAAGGTTTTTTTTTTTAATTTGAGTTTTGGCAAACTTCAATTTAATCCATATTCTTCTCATTCCTTTTAATTTTACTTGTAATTTCTTCTTGAACTCCTAATTTCATGCAATTTAACGCCTACCAAAATTAATTGACAACTTATGATTTCTTTAATTAAGTCTCTAATTGCTCATCAAACTTCAATATTTAAGCAATTAAACCCATGATTTGACAAAATTAACTCTTGAAATTTGCAATTCAACCCCTAGACTTTAATTTATCAACTCATTTATCACGCCATGTGAACAATAAGATTATCATTTATCAACTCAGGTTGTGTGAGCTTCATTAACGTAGGCTATGGTTATGGGTTAAGAATGAAATGGATGTTTTTTTAAGCTTAAAAGGTGTTTGGGAGTTAAAAGACTTAGGATCACTTTTCTTTTGTCTATTTTTCTTTGTGAAATAGTCTTATGGACTTTGTTTGGATAAACTCTTTTTCTTAATGAAGAGTCCTACTTCGGAATCCTTGCCTTAGTCTTAGAGCATTATCAAACGATCATTTTCTTTTCTTTTCTTTTCCTTCTTTTCTTATATATATTTTTTGTTTCCTTCTTCTTGCCCTTCTCTTTTATAATGATGCCCCATAGTGTTAAGTTCGGAGTTTCATAGATCCATGCGTGTATTCTGATATTTTGCTGACATTTTCTTTTGCTCCCAGTATAAGGTGTGATCTTAGTCAGAGTTTTTATGAAAAAAGATTTATTTAGGCTTAAATGGGGGCCACACGAGATATATATTTTTTAGGAAGTAAAGGGATAACAAAGATGATATTTTCTCATTTCAAACACATATTGTTAGTATTGATAAACCTTGTACCTTTTCTAAAAGAATTTTCGGGTGATTGTAGAGTGACTACCAACCATTCATCCATGCAATTCAAAATACTATTCATAGATAGGGTTATATCTCATAGTGGGCTTTGGTTTGTTTTGTTTGGTCACCTCTTAAAAGAGAATTGCTTAAAAACTTATCTTGAATGCTTTTATGATCCAATTCTCGAACTTACGCATAAAACCAATTCTTTTAAGATCTTTCTTTTAGGAAATTAATTTCAAATGTTATGAGATCATGCAATTTAAGAATGAAAGGTTCTTTACACAAAAACTTCATGACAAAACTTTATTTTTATTGACTTGGAAGGAAATGAACATATTATACAAATATCTCTTTATAGAATCAAAATTCACTAGTCTAGCTAGATCTTCTCCATCCATTCTAGACAACCTTAAAGTGTCTCTTGAGAAAGCTCTCTTCACTACATAAGGACCCTTATAGTTTGGCATCCATTTGCTCTAATTCACTCCTAGTAAAGATAGTATTTTTTTAGTACCAAATCTCCTTTCTAGAACATTTAAGGTCTAACTTCTTGTCATATTCTTTAGCCATCCTTTTTTGGTAAAGTTGGTGATGATAAATTATAACTATCATTTTCTCACCAATCAGATTTAGCTATTCATATCTCACTTTAACCCACTATGCTTCTTCAAACTTAGAATCTATCAATACTATCAAAGAGGATATTTCTACTTCTAAAGGCATCACCACCTCTATTCCTTATATCAAGGAATATGGGGTAGCTCTCATTGAAATTCTGACAGCATTGTGGTATGCGTGAAGAGCAAATGACAATATCTCATGTTAAAGTGATCACCATTTTTTAAATAATCTTTGACATTTTTGTTGGCAGCTTCTATAGTGTTGTTCATCTTTGGTTTGTACGATAAGGAATTGGAATGCTTGATTTTTATTTAGCACAAAAATCTATTATCATTTTGCCGTTGAAGTTCTAAGCATTGTCAGTCACTATCTTTCATGGTGGACCATATCAGCAAATTAAGTCATTTTCTATAAAATGTTTCACTATTTTTTTATGTTACATGAGCATATGAATTGGCTTCTACCCATTTTGTGAAGAAGTCAATAGCCACGAGGATGAATTTATACCCATTGGTGGCTTTTAGGTTAATATACCCCATCAAATCAATTCCCCACATTACAAATTACCATGGAGATGTTATATTAAATAATTGATGAGGTGCATTGATCTTATCACTATACACCTGACACTTATGATATTTTCTAAAATAATTGATGCAGTCTCTTTCTAATGTCATCCAGAAATAACCAACCATTTATATTTTCCTTGCCATCATGTGCCCATTAGTATGAGTTGAGAAAATCCCTTTATAAACTTTTTGTAACGCATTTCTAGCGTCAGCCTCATTTAAAGATCTTAGCAAGGTTCCGTCGAATGATCTTTCATATAAAATTTCTTCGTCTAAGTAGAAATCCATTGCAATCTTCTCAAGGTTTTTCTATCTGTTTTGAAAGCTCCCACGGGATATTCCTGGTTTTGCATAAGATTCTTTGTATCATAGTACGAAGGGTTTCCATCTCTCTCTCATTCAACTAAGCAATATTGAGCTGAGAAATTTATGATATCAATGTGTAGCGGTTGTACCTTATATCTAAAATAAATTTTGGCCATAAAAGCTAGTGTGGCCAAAGCATGTGCAAAATGGTTCCCTTCCCTTTCTAGATGGGTGAACATCTCTTCAAACTCTTCTACTAGTTTGGATAGATATTCTTGGTAGGGTCTCAACTTTTCTTCTTTGGTTTGTCCTTCCCCTTTCACTTGATAGATAATCAACATTGAATCACTGTATACATCGATCTTTCTGATTCTAAGCTCTAATGCAGCTTCTAAACCTAGCATACAAGCCTCATACTCGGTTGTATTATGGGTGTATTCAAACTGTAGTTTAACCGAAATCGAGTAATACTTATTATTAGGAGAGATTATTATTGTGTCAGCTCTATTTTCATATACATTTACCGCTCCATCAAAATACATGGTCCGCCAATCTATCTTCTTTTCTTCCTCCCCGATTAACAATATATCTTCATCAAGAAAATCAAAATCCAATGGCTCATAATCTTCAATGGCGTTGTCAACTAAATGGTCAACTATTGCGCTTCCTTTCATGACCTTTCTCATCCTATACACTATGTCATAGTCATATTCTACTAATAGAACTTGTCATCTTGCAATTTAACTTGATAAATAAGGTTTGTCATATATATATATATCTCAAGGGATCCACATTGGTGATCAACCACGTAGTATGATACAACATATAATGTTGTAATCTTTTTGCTGGCCACACCAGCGCACAACATAGCTTTTCTATCAACATGTATCTAAACTCATATTGTGTGAACTTCTTACTTAAATATTAAATAACTTTTTCTTTCTTTCTGGTTTCGTTGTGTTAGCCTAACGCATATCCCATGACTGTTTCAATCAATATTACATATAGTATTAAAGGTCTTCCTGATATTGGTGGAATAAACAGAGGCAAGTTATGTAAGTACTGCTTGATTTTATTGAAGGCTTCTTTGCATTCTTCGTTCCAAGTCCCATGATTCTTTTTCCTTAATAACTGGAAGATAGGCTCACATATTGTTGTTAATTGGGATATGAATCGAGCAATATAGTTTAATCTCCCTTGGAATCCCCTCACCTCCTTTTCTGTATTAGAAGATGGCATAGATTGAATGACTTTCACTTTATCAGGATCGACCTCTGTCACTTTGTCACTCACCATGAATCCTAGCACCTTCTTGGACTTAACTCTAAATGAACATTTTGCAAGCTTAAACCTTAGTTTGTACTTACTTAATCTCTCAAACAACTTCCTTGAAATCTGGACATAACTCTCTCCTTTCTTGGACTTGGCAATCTATCATCTACATACACCTCAATTTCTTTGTGCATCATATCATGAAATAACATCATCATGGCCATCTGGTGGGTGGCCTTTACATTCTTCAACCTGAATGACATCACCTTGTAGCAGAATGTTCCACATGGCATGACATTTTTTTTTTAATATTATAAAGCCATTTTTATCTAGTTATACCCTAAGAAGCCATGTATAAAGCAATATGTTGAACTGTATGCAACATTGTCAACTAAAACATCTATTTGTGGTAAAGAAAAGTAATCTTTGGGGCTAGGTTTGTTTAAATCCCTAAATCCATACAGACTCTAATCTTTCCCTCTTTCATTGGAACAACAACTACGTTAGATACCCATTATGAATATTTAACTACTTTTAAAAAACCAGTGTCTTACTACTTTTCAATCTCTGTCTTGACTTTAATCAAGATGAGTCCTTTTTAACTTTTATTTAACCTGTTTGCATCTTTTTACCAGTGGCATTCTATGTGCTATGATATCCATATCCAAACCAGACATATCCTTATAAAATATCTGTATATTTCTGTAATAGGGTGATCATTTCTGCCATATCCTCGGGAGTAACTAGGGCTTCTATTTTTAGTTCCTTCTTAAATTGATCATTACCCACATTTATGTTTTCAATTTCTTCTATAGCAGGCTTCTAGGTCTGCTCATGTTACTTCATTAATTTTATGAATTCCTTGATATCATTTTCATCCTCTTCTTTTCTTTCCATAGCTATTACATGTTTGTTATATTTTGGTCATTCATTCTTGGTGTAAGGTGTATATGGTGTTATAGAATATCTATTTTTAGGTTTCTTGAAAGCAAAAAGTGTTCAGTGTAAATGCACGAGTGAGAAAAATATCAATGAAAATACAATTTTAAAAATACAATAATCTCATTAATTAGAAAAGGTGGGCTCAACATCAAAGGCAAGATCCAATCAACATCTGAGTCTTGAATGTCAACCAGGGAAAACAAAGTAAATAAAAGCAACAACAAAATGCATAATAAAATCAGTAATGCTAAGTTACAATTTAAACCCCAATGAAGCTTCCCCGATCACTCAGTTTTGAAACTTCTCGCTCTTAGCCAGCTTTCACATGAAGGTATTAGTAGAGACTTCTTCTATAGTGTGGATGGTTAGCTGCGACGACACTTTATCGTCCTTTCCAACCTCTGTCTTTTCATCGTCCCCTTTAACCTTATCTTCTTCCAAGGTGTTTTTGTTCTTAGTTGAGACCTAACCAGGATTTTCCAGTCTTTTATCAGGTTGCATTATATATGTAGCCTTTGGGAACGAAACCCTAAGGGGAGGGATTGCTAACTTTCCCTCTCCAGGCTCTCTTCCTTTAATTCTAGCTATTTTTCTCTTTATTCTCACACTAACAACCCATCTATAATATTTCTTTTAAAGCTTGTATCCCAGCCTGGATCTTTGATCAACACATTTGACCTTTATCATATTGATCCTCTTTGGCATTCTTATGTCAGGGTCATGTTGAAATGGATTTCCATGTTTCAAGAAGCATTTAACTGCCATTTTTGCTGCTTTTAAAACTCTTGGTCTTGTCAGCACCGTGCTCTCAGGAACCCACTAAGTGTTTACAATTTTAAAAGCATGAATATCCCTATTTTTGTAATCTCCTACTTCTATGAATGGTATAACCATATTCTTTATCATGAAAACTGTCTCCTCGGCCTTGACAGTTGCCAACATCTCATTCATGATGTGCTTCAAACATTAGTGTAATGATGAGATTACTGTCCTAGTTGTATGAATTTAAGGCCTTTCTAATAACATGTTATAGGAAAGATGAATATCCATAACTTGTAGTATTATCAAGAAAACCTGTGGCCCCACATATAACTCCACTTTTAGAGTCCCAATAATTTGTCTAGGTGAGCCATCATATGCTCTCGTCATCAAGGTGCTAGGTTTTATGTGCGATTCATCGATGAGCATTTCTTTCAGCATATGTTTTGGCAACACATTAAGGGTTAAGCCATTGTCGATTAACACTTTACCTATAAAGCAATTTTTGCATCTAACAGTGGTGTACATGGGCTTGTTGTGTCGAGTTCCTTTAACATCTAGCTTGTCCTTTATGAAATACATGTAACTACTTGCATGTATCCTCTCTATAGATGTTCCATGGTTTTCTGCTCAATATCTTGAGGTACATAAGCCTTGTTCAACACTTTTTGCAGGGCATTTTGGTATGGTTCGAAGCTAAGTATTAAGGATATAAAGGAGATCCCAACTGAAGTGCTTTTTAGCTAATCCACTATACAATATTCATTATGTTCTATCAACTTTAAGAACTCATTTGACTCTTACTTAATTACAAGTTTGTTAACCTCAAGTTCTTTGTCAAAGCCCGTTACTTCCTTGCCTTTAGCTTTCCTTAGTTCTTCAGGCATGAAATAACAACCACTCTAGGTCATCCCGCTGATTTCATTTTAGAATAAGGGGGCATAACTTTGGTGAATCCTCAAAAGTTACCTATCCTATCTTAATAAGCTCCAACAACTTTTTCTTAAAGGCGTAACAAGTTTCAATACCATATACGAGGTTGCTAACGTGGTAGTGACAAGTTAGATCTGGTTTATATCAGACAGGAAATGATGGGTGCATTGGTTGTACAGGAAATGATGTGCCCAAAACTAAAAAAATTAGCATACAAATCTTTAAAATGCATTGGTACAAGTGGAAGTTGTTCTAGGGTGTTTATGGTGTTTTGTCTTTTTTAGTAGTTCTGGTTATTTGCTTGATTTGTTTGATTCTAGGTAAAAGACTGGTAACTTGAGAGGTATGTGTTTGGAGGTTACGATAATTTACTCTTTTTTTACCCTTATACCCTTCTTCTAGGTTGTTCATATTATTCTTCCATGTATAATTTCATGAAATAAATTGAGTTAAATCATATAAAGAAGAAGGGCCTTAGGTTCAACCATAGGAAAAGAAATTAAAGGATGAATTATTTTATTTAAATGACGTGAAATTATAAATAAATTGATAAAATTACATGAGAAAAATTATATTTTGTAAAGGTTATGTATTGAGAGCTTGCATATGTTACAAAAGAAAAAACAAATGTGTTAAAGTCTAGGTAAAGTTGTTAACTTGTGAACTTGGCAAGAATATGGACTTGAAGTTAAATGTAATTTAAATAAATAGAAAAGCTTTAATAGTGATAGTTAAGTTTTTTTATGGTTGATCTCATGTTGGCTTAATGTAAGATTTAATAGGAGTGATATGTGGAAATGTTAGGAAATTATGTGTGGGTATAGATTGTTACATAGTTGAAATGTGATGCTGAAGTTGTACATGGGAAGCTTAGAGTTTTATTAGTGTTGATTAATTTGTTAGTATGTAAGATGATAAATTTGGAAAGGGTTAGAATGCTAGATGACATAAAAAGAGTAAAATATTTTTATTATAAAGGTAAGAATGTATTAAATGGGAGTAGTTTAAAACAGAAAAGAATAGGGAAATTTTACATACAAACTTGGAAATATTTTGACTTGAAAGGTTAAATTATAAACCAAAAAGGGTTTATGTGAGATTTAAAAAAAAAACCTTGAATTAACAAGAAATAAATTGTTTAGAAATTGTATGAAATTAACATGTGTGTTATGACAATAATAATTAGAAATGGATTAAATTTCTTTACAAGAATTTAATTGATTTTACTAGTATAATGTGAATTAGAGTATATGCGTGATATTGAAAAGGGAAATTGTGATACTGATTTATAATTTATGAATTTAGTTAGATTAGCTTGTTGTCGATGTAAATTCATGAACAATTGACATCCATCAATGAAAGCCACCATAGGAGGTTGGAGGAAGCCATATGCATTGCTTAGCTATGATAGGTTTCTTTACATGCTTGTATCTGCCAACCATTTTTTTAATTTGGTCTCTAATCAGACAATTTTTTATATTTAATCCTTGATTCTTTGATAACTCTTTAGTGTTTTTATTTGGTCTCTAATTATTTGATATCTCTTCAATTTAGTCCCTCATTGTTTGATAGACCTTCAATTTAGTCCCATATTTCATCCCACTCAATACTAAAAAAGGCACAACAAGGGGTAAATTAAGAGAATAGAAATGAAACAGATGGATGACCAAATTAGGTTAACTCATTATGGTTGTGTCCATGATTGAGCCATGAATTTAGTAGGTTGACTAGTGTCAATCCAATATGGCATCATATTTTTGTTTCACTCTATAAATATTTATTTTATTTTATTTTTTAACAATTTGTTGATTGATATTTTAGCCTAACCAGGTTAGGCAAAGGTTAAAATAACAATGACTTGAAAAAACTTTTGAACCTAGATTGGGTTTTGAACACGACAACCAAGTCACATTTGGACATGCTTGGCTGAAGGGACCATACCGAACCAACTCTAACATAGTTGAATTTGAAACCCAGGTCATGCAAGGAACCACACATAGGATGATGTTAGATAAAAAAAACAAAATCAAAAGAACTATGCATGCTAACAAGTTTTTTTTTTCAAGTCGATTTTCTTATTTTTCTTTTATCAAACATAATGACGCATAATTAAATAAAGATGTTAAATAGCATGACGTGTCGCAAGATCATATTTCTTTATGTATATAGCATCCCAGTTCAATCTTTGTTTATCTTTATTGATAAATAAAAAAACAAAAAAAACTATGCTAACAAATTATTTTGTTATTATTCAATTTTTTTCTTTTCAAATATATTGACACATAATTAAATAAAATGTTAAATAACATATCATATTGCGAGATCATATATATATTTTTTTATCTATATCAATCACTTGTAATCGCAGTTCAATCTTTGTTTATCGTTATTTTTTTTTTATAATATTGAAGGGAAATTGTGTTATTGATTTATAATTTATGAATTTAGTTAGATTAGCTTGTTGTCAATGTAAATTAATGAACAATTGACATCCATCAATAAAAGCCATCATCGCAGGTCGGAGGAAGTCGTATGCATTGCTCAACTACACCAGGTTTCCTTCCACGCTTGCATCTACCAATCATTTTTTTAATTTGGTCCGTGATCAGATAATTTTTTATATTTAATCCCTGATTTTTTGATAACTCTTCAATGTTTTTATTTGGTCTTATTTGATATGTCTTCAATTTAGTCCCTCATTGTTTGATAAACTTTTAATTTAGTCTTATATTTCATCCTACCCAATCCCAAAAAAGGCCCAACAAGGGGTAAATTAAGGGAATAGAAATGAAACTTATAGATGACCAAACTAGGTTAACTCATTGTGGTTGTGTCCATGATTGGGCCGTGAATTTAGTAGGTTGACTAGAATCAATATAATATGACATCATATTTTCGTTTCACTCTATAAACATTTTTATTTTATTTTATTTTATTTTTTAACAATTTGTTGATTCATATTTTAGCCTAACTAGGTTAGGCAAATGTTAAAATAACAATGACTTGAAAAAACTTTTGAAGCTATATTGGGTTTTGAACATGGCAACCAAGCCATATTTGGACATGTTTGGTTGAATATACCATACCGAGCCAACTCTAACATAGTTGAATGTGAAATCCAGGTCATGCAAGGGACCACACATAGGACAATGTTAGATAAAAAAATAAAAACAAAAGAAATATGCTAACAAGTTATTTTGTTTCAAGTTAATTTTTTTATTTTTCTTTTATTAAATATAATGATACATAATTAACTAAAGATGTCGCGATATCATAATTTTTTATGCATCCCAATCTTTGTTTATCTTTATAGATAAAAGAAAAAAAATTATACCAACAAATTATTTTGTTTCGATTCAATTTTATTTTTAAATATATTGATAAATTATTAAATAAAGATGTTAAATAATATATTATGTTGCGAGATCATATTTTTTTTTAATCTATATTGGCATCCCGGTTCAATCCTTGTTTATCGTTAATCATATAGTGAGAAATTAATTTTATTGAACACATTCATCACGCTTTTAAAGTAATTGAATTGATTTTTGATCCGGCAAGGAGGGTAGCACGGACACCGGAACTAGTGAAAGAAAGCTGCTGGGAATTTAGCAAACCAGAATCATAAATAGAAAACAAGATAGATTGACACAAACTCCTTCGTGCCATCAATCTTAGAAACAAGAAAAGAAAAGCCAAACGAGCATAGATAGGTATAGATAAATAGATAGACAGTACTCAAACTAGACATTTGAAGCAATTTTGTCCATGATGTTTGCCAGGACATTGTTGGACTCCCTCAGCAACTTGATGCTCACATTCAGCTTCTCACGCTTAGCAGCTACCGCTGGAGATTCCTCTAACATTTTTTCTATCGCACCATCATGTCTACCGACAAGCTCTTGGACGATCTCCTCTTCCATTTCCTTGTTCACAAGATTTCGAGCACAGAACTGCAAATGCAGAGCCATAAAATCAACCAACCTCCTCAAAACAATTTTCCAGTAAGCAGTCATTCTCATTTTCAAGTCGAAAGCTTGAAGCAAAACATGCTGCTCATACCCCCTGAGACCTGCAATTGGAACCTCTCCCAAACCTTCAATCTTGAATGTAGTAATGTACCCATTTTCCAGGACATCACGCGTGAAATCATGCTGTTGAGCCATGAGCTTGTTCCAGTCATTCATGTATTCAGGATTGCTCGTATAATCTGTCAGTTTCTCCATTTGAACAATCTCTGTGACCCAATTTCTAGAATGCTCTTTCATTCTTGCTATGAGATTATGGCTTGCTCGTCTAGTGGATAGCTGAAGCCGGTGGTAGTTTTCCGAGTGATGCATCAAAACAGATATGACCACACCTTCAATGTAAGTCCATACTTTCTCAACAAAGGCAACTGGTATGTGTGATACCTTTTCAACCTTTTTCTGCAGAATAGCAAGGAAGGTGGTGCGGGAAAGGAAATTTGGCAATTGAATCCCTTTGGCTTCCTCCAAAACCTGAATCTCATCCATCAAAAAGTTCCCTGTAAGGTCATTTTCAGAGCACTTATGAAGTTCATCTGAGTATTGGTCGAGCATTTCAACCAATCTGGCAGTGCAATGCATATTTTTATCTTCTAGATACTCATCATAGTCTCCCCTCACAATGATCTTGTTTAGCGACTCTTTGGCGGATCCAACAATGCCCATGAAAGTTGTCAGGGCTTCACCAACCGACGACAAAGTCTTAGGCATCCTGTTCAGTTCCGAGACACTTGCATTCAGCTTCTCATTACTATTCCTCACTATCTCTGGCAAGCATCTTGCTATAATAGTTGCTTGAGTGTGAACCAGTTTTTGAGCCAAAACTGGGATGCCCACCATGGATTTATCAAGAGGATGATTTTCAAACAAGTCAGCTTCTTCCTTGCGTGCTTCCTTGTAAGATTCATCACCAATGATCTGTGGAAGTGATTCCACTTCGTTTTCCGAGCTATTCGACATTTCTTCACTCACTGAACCACAACGATTAAGCACTACACTTATTTTGTTGACAAAGAGAAACTTCGAATAATTGCCTTGCTATTTTTTAATTTGTTATGCTTCAAATGAAGAGGGGAAAGTGAGCTTAGTGAGTCAGGTGGGATGTGAAACAGTGTGGACTCGGGAATCTTTCTTTTTGCGACGACTGAAGATGAGACTTTTGGGAAGCTTGACGAGGAAAGAGATGATCCGTACTAGGGTGGTTCCTTTCAAATTAGTGGCCTTCCCATGGACTATTTAAAAGAGGTTTGTAATCATGCATGTTGGATGGCTCTCCTTCTCTTGGAAGTTGTGACCGAAATATCTTTAGTCCAATCTTTGAAAAAGTGATAGAGATCAATTTAAGCTTATCAAGTAGAAAGCAAAATGATACCATGACGAGGAAACAAGAGAAAAAACAAAAAATTACACATGAGAAAGAATTAAATAACTCTATAAATAATAAAATATTTTTTTTAAAATAATATTATATAATTTTTTCCGTATAATTTTAAAAATTTATTTAATTAAATAACTATTTGATTTTTCTATTATAAAACTATAATATTTTATATTAATTACATTCTAATATTTTATTTTTAAAAATTATTTACAATCAATTCATACTTATTAGTTATATAAATTTAAATTTTGACCAAGAGTTTTTAATATGTATGACCTATTAAGTTTCTAATAGTTAGTTCAAATATAAATCATAATTCTCATGAAAATAGAATTATTAAATAAATTAAATAATTTAATTTATTATCAATTTAATAATTAATTAATTTATATTTAAAGATCAAGTATATTATCTAGCAACGTGTCATGATCCTCCAAATATTACAAAAGTCATATATGGTTTAATGTAACATTTCGTTGACTAGTTTCTCAATGTAATTATTATCCTTTCATAAAAAAATATTTTAATTTAGATATCACTAGTTAGGTGGTCCGCGCTACGCCACTGACCAACTTTTTATTTTCATAAAAATATATCAAAAAAATATAAGACCAAAAGTGTTGGGTCTAACTGCAACGCCGGACCCAAGAGCTTTGAGTCTATTTAACTTGTCTACTCAAATTCTTATATTTTTAATCTTTTTTTAAAATTGGTTTTTCTTTGATAGTCATAATAGTATTTTTTAAAATTTATTAAAGATAATAATAATAATAACAATAATAACAATTTTTAATTTTACCCTTCAAATCAAATCTAAGGTTGTTTTTCAATATTGATAATAATGTTTTTTCAAATTTATTAATTATTTTATAAATAATATTAATTATAATAAAAATAATAATATTTATAATACAAATAATAATAATTTTTATATTAATACTTTTAATTATGTTAAAAATAACAATATTTATAACACAAATAATAATATTTAGAAACTTAAGACCCAAGAACCTTAGGTCTTGAAGCATGACGCATTTCGATTGGGTCTGGAGGTAGAACCCAATTGAAATGTGTCATAATGCAGGACCCAATCGTAACAGGTCTTGATTAAGGATCCATGAACCTTGGGTTCTGGCGCAGAACCCAAGAGAATTGAGTGCGGAGGCAGGATCCAATCGAAATGGGTCCTAACACAGGACCCAAGAACATAGGGTTCAGACCAAGTGTTTTTGGGTCCCTAAACTTATTGAGTCCTATTGTGTAGCCGGATCCAAAGCTATTTTGGGTCTTGCTCCCATAGGACCCAACTCTAATGGATCCTGCTGGGGACATGACTCAACACATGATTTATTTATGTATTTAATAATACATATAATTCAAAACTACTGAATAAAAAATCTAAAGACAATAAAACATTAATCAAAATTTTGAATCTCATAAACTAATGTCATAAAATTAAAATATCTTCTATTACCCAAAATAATATTATATTATAATATTTCTAAATTATTTTTTAATGGATTTTATTATTAAAAAACTTTCTTATATAATACAAATATATGAAGTATATGATGTGAATAAAAAATTTATTGAGAGCTCCATCAACTTTAATATGATAATATGAGAGAAAAAAATAAAAAAATTATAAATTTTTATAAAAAAAATTATATAAGAAATTTTTTTGAAAGAATTGGGTCTTGCTAGGGGCAGGAACCAATGCTGACGGGTCCTGCTAAGGACAGGACCCACGCTGATGGGTCCTGCTCCCGGCAGAAACCAAGGCTGACGAGTCCAACCACAACACAACCCAAGCACGATTGAGGGCATTGCCTTCTCTGTCAAAAGCTATTGGTTCTGGCTTGACAGCCAGACCCAAAACACTTTTAAAAGGTATAATAGCGTTAGGCCTGCCTGGCCAGCCAGATCTAAACCACTTCAAAAAGGTGTTGGGTATGGCTGCCTAGCCAGATCTATCAATCTTAGGTCTGACAGCGCAGCCATACCTAAGGGTATTGGATTGGGCTCCACAGCCAGACCCAAGGATATTGGTTCTGAGTTTTTTTGCTCTTTTCTCTAATTTAAATTTACTTTTCATACCACAAAGAGAAAATAAATTGATGTGAGTTTTTTTATATTCTACAAAAATTGGGTAATGATAAGTGTTTTTTTTTTTTTTGTTTCTGGTTGGGTTGGATTTTCTTATTAAAGTATGTTTATTTTTGTTTTTCAAAAATGCTCTGAAAACAATTTGACAATTTTTTATTTTTTTCTTTACTTCAAATTAATATTTTTTCCTTAATTCATATTAAGATGTTTTTGTATTATTTTGATGTGATTATATATAAAATAGATTTAAAAAATAAAAAATATTATCTCAATACTTTTTTTTTAATATTTTAAGATATTTCTAATTTTATTTTTTTTCCACTTGATTTTTTTTTCTTTTTTCTTTTCTCTTGTTGATTGTTTTTCATACTGTAAAGAGGAAATAAATTAATGTGACTTTTTTTATATTATATAAAAATTAGGTGATGATAATTTTTTTTCATTTCAGGTTGGGTTGAATTTTCTTATTAAAGCATGTTTGTTTTTGCGGTTCAAAAATGCTTTGAAAAAAAATTGATTTTTTTAAATTTTTTTTCTTTACTTTAAATTCACATTTTTGTATTTTTTTAAAATATATTGAGATTGAGTTTGGTTGCGCAACAAGACACAAGGAGAATATTTTAAGTTGGGTCCTGCCCCAGATGTACCCAAAATAGCGTTGGGTCCAGCCGCGGACCCAAGCGAAATGGGTCCTGACGCAGGACCCTAGCCAATTGGTTCCTGATGCAGGACCCACGAGACTTGGGTTTTGGCGAGGACCCAAATGAAATGGGTCATGATGCAAGACCCAAGAGCATTGGGTCCTGACGCCGGCCCCAACATAATTGGGTCCTGACGCCGGATTCAAAGCCAATTGGTTCTGCGTCTGGAACACCCAAGAGAATTATAATAAAAATAATAATATTTATAGCACAAATAATTTTTTTTTTATATGAATACTTTGAGTTATAATAAAAATAATAATATTTCAAACAAAAATTATAATATTTTTTATACGAATACTTTGAGTTATAATAAAAGTAATAATATTTATAATACAAATAATAATATTTTTGATACGTAAGACCCAAGGCCAGTTGGTTATGTGTCTGGAGCACCTAAGAGAATTATAATAAAAATAATAATATTTATAGCACAAATAATAATATTTTTTATATTAATACTTTGAATTATAATAAAAATAATAATATTTCAAACTCAAATTATAATATTTTTGATAAGAATTCTTTGAGTTATAATAAAAATAATAATATTTATAACACAAATAATTATATTTTTGATATGAATACTTTGAATTATAAGAAAAATAATAATATTTTTAACACAAATAATTATATTAATAAACCCAAGACCCAAGAACCTTGGCTCCTGATAAAGGACCCAAAAGACCTGGGTTCTGACGCAAGACCCAAGCGAAATGTGTCTTGACTAGGACCTATGAGCAGTGGGTCTTAATGCCAGACCCAACAACATTGGGTCCTAATGCATGACCCAAGGCTAAGGCGTCCTGAGCGGGTCTTCAGACCCGCTCACCTGGGTCTGCAGCCATAGGCGCGGGTCTAGCCCCAACGCCCAATGCAACCCCAGAGCCATGTGTCTTCAGTGCCACTCGCCTGGGTCTGCAGCCATGAGTTCGGGTTTGGCCCAATCGCCCAGGGCAACCCCAGCACCATGTGTCTACAGATTATGGCCTACAACCCCACTTGGCTTGCGGGCACCTAGGGTTTGCCTGCCTCAGCGCCAGATGTCTACAGTCCGGGGCTTGCAACCCCACCAAAACTGGAGCTGACTATTTTCTCCCCAACCATCCCTTCAATGCCATATACATCATAGTGAAAAAACAACCCCACCCTCCCCCTGCAGTCTTTTCAACTCTCTGTGGTAAGGGCAACTCTACCATTACACTTCTTCAATCCACAGTGCTTTGTGTCTATGTAAATAGTAACAGAGGCACTGATCCCTTTTAGTATATTGTATAATTTAGTGTGTTTGCTTTGTCAAATTATATTTATTCCTAACATCATAGTCATTGATTCTCTGAATAAAATTTTGAATCTCTTTTCAAATCTCATTTTACCTTGCCTAAGAATTTCACAATCAATACTATTTGGGAACAAATAAAATATTTTTTTCTTATTCAACTAAAGTGATGGGTCCTCTTTTAATCACTAAACACCTATATATAATTCATGTTATATTCAATATCTTCCCATTTGTTACCCTTTATATAGAAAACATGTAGTTACGATCAAAGTATAGTATTTTCTATATAAGATAGCTAAGTGATCTCAAGTCTAAAAATGATTTACAGAATTCTTACGTGAGCCTTTCCATAGACACAAGTGATTTCTCTATATATAATTCTCATGTGGGACAATTTAGTACAAGTATCATCTAACAAACACCTACATATTATTTTCAGGTATCCTATACCCTAGCTTATAAATAACTGCTCTCTTTTATAAATATAAAACATCATATGTATCAATCTTAATGACTCTAATTAATATCTAGTCTTAATAGAGCATCAACCATGCATATTTAGATAGTGTTTGGTTGTTGTTGGTTGTTGTTCTAGAATTAAGGCAACAATAACATCAAGAGGGGTGAATTAGGTGTTGCACTAATTATGTCAAATAATATAAATAAACACATTAAGCACATATATAACACAATAACTAATAATATAATTGAAGTGCTTAAAGTAAATAGATAAGAAAATAGAGATTGCAAACTTGGTTTTTAACATGGTTCGACTAGCTTACATCCATACCTCAAGTACCAACCATACTTGAGTATTGTACTCTTTTACTAATCCAAGTGAAAGATATAATACCATTGATGAATCCACACCAAGCAATTACACCACTTGAAGATGTTCTCTTTTTAAGATTTTTTCTCTTGGTGACAATACCTCACCAATGCCAAGAGTTTATTCAAACTCTCAATGCATGATCAAACATGATTTTGTAGCCTTTATCATACAATTGACTAATACTTAGCAAATTATGTTTTAGATT